>ERZ500978.44-NODE-44-length-102526-cov-8.353466_pt1 | contig 102526 bp, 74 predicted proteins | sample MGYA00248870_ERZ500978 | MGnify/ENA primary metagenome ERZ500978 (study PRJEB25958, sample SAMN03398513) | human skin metagenome | study: EMG produced TPA metagenomics assembly of the Human Skin Microbiome Metagenome (human skin metagenome) data set. | reverse complement strand
TGCAAGTAGAGAGCGTGTCTATCACAGTACAGGGAGGAAAAGGCACGGCAACGGTGCTCTTGTCGAGTACAGATGATGCGAAAAGTGCATGCAGAATATCGAGTGGTGTTATCTTGGGACAATCTGTGCGAATTCGAAGTATGGATGAAGGGTTTCGATCGACACTGCTGCAGCCCTCCTGGGCCACGGTGGCCAAAAGCGCCGGTCAAGAGGCAGATTATGAGCATAATGGGTATCGCAACTTGTATGTACTCAATTTGCCACTCGAAGTATCAGCCATTGAACTAAATGAGCTGTTTGGAAGGTTTGGGCGCGTCGTACACAGTGTGATTCTGGCCATGCTCGACACTCAGGCGCGTCGGCGAGGCTTTATTGATATGGATACACCTGAAAGTGCACAAGCTGCGATGCATGCACTAAATGGTCATATCTGGCATGGCTACCCGATTGAAGTGTCATATGCACTCGTACAAAGAAGTGATGGTTCTCTGGATGATAATAAGATGTCGGTATTCACTCCCATGGTCCTTCTGCAAGGTCTTTTGCCTGCAGCCACGATCGATGCAGACGACGTGCGCCTGCTTGTCGAACCACATGGTCGCATTGTTGATATAGATTTTCCTGCAAATCTGGCTGGCGACTCGACGTTTTCTGTGCGTCTAACTATGGGCTCAGGTCAAGATGCTTACAATGTGTGCAATGCCCTGAATGACACTGACGTAAACGGTCAGCATTTACAGGCGGATCGTATCAAGTTCTCACCATAGCTATATTTTTCGTGCACTATGTACCTTTCTCGTCAAAGGATGTACAAACGTGGTATACAAAACATCATGCCAACGTCCTTAATCACATTTGCGACTGGAGGGGGGCAACAACCGGGTACATCAAACCCGGTGGGGGTCGCTGTACCCCAACCAATGGCATCTGAGTACCATGGAAGGGTAAGGAACTCAATTCTTCGGCCAGTCGTTGATAGGCTCGCACTTGCAAAAGGTCATTGGCTTGCAAGAGTTCGGACACAGCCTGTGCAAAGCTAGCCTGAGTCTCTGTATCCAGTGCGGGGCTAAGCAGAGCACGGCCAACCAAAAGAACACCGTGGACAGGATCAAGAAGTACTTCCTCGAGCACTTGGAAGCGAGGCGCATCAAATAGCGCATTAAGAAGCAGGTGAGCGGATTCCAAATCGTCCGCCTGCATCATGATACGCAACACGATGCCTGATGCCAGCTTGTGTGTACACAACAGCGGCATGTACGGTATAAAGCGCGGGGCGATGAGCTGAGAGATACCTGTCATGCCTGACGATTCAAAAAGCCATGTAAGCAAGAGTGTGCCATTGGACGACGTCGAGAGGGGGACACAGTGCAGAATAATCGCCAAAGCCACGCGCTTAATGTGCTTCCGAGGCATATCAGGGTGCTCAAGACACGTACGCATGCTGCGAGCACCAAAACGACCTTGAGCAATTTCCCAGCATCGATCCACCATGGCGTCCATAATAAAATCAGCCTTGGGAAAACCAAAGGGCAACACGCACTGCACAACATAATTCCCGAACTGATCTAGGAGCAGCGATGGCACGTACGGCTGCATATGCATGGTAATCAGGTCTTGCTGTTTCTCTGTTCGAACACAGTCAATAATTTTTTGAGCCGCCCATGTTCCATTTTTGTGCGTACCGAGAGAAGCGAGATGTGGCGCGAGTCTTTCGAGCATCTCTGTCTTGACCGTCTCAGAGCACTGTTCAAAGAAACGCTGAACGACCGTATTGCCGATATAGTTGCGCGCGAGATCCACGATCACCGAGAGCTGCTCACGCGCGACGTTATCGACTTCTTCTTGGCTCAACTGATGCGACTCGAGCGTCTTGCGCAGTTCACGATACTTGGCATGGTCCATACGTCGACTGGCACGACCGCCATCTGCAGGCATTGGTATATTTATTGCGTACGTATGCTCCACGGGTGAGTCCATCGTCTGCATTTCAGGATCTTCGCCCTGTTGAAAGTGAAGCGACTTTAGCAGGGCTTTCTGCGTCTCAGAATCTGGCGCAGGTGAAAGATCTGAGGGTAATGGTACACCCCCCTTGTCACTGCTAGGCACCATAGTTCCAGAACCACCAACACGCATAGCACGCGGTTGCCGACGAGGCCATATCTTCTCCTCCGGCACGGAAAACACGGATAGCGGCCAGGTGCCACCAAAAGGCAAGCTGCCATTGAGCTGCAAAGCCATACGAGCCTCATCCACACCGTTGTACGTGATTTGCGAGACATTAGCTTTCGAAGAAATATGCTCGATGGGTCCGGCGATACTGAAAAGATGCATCAAGTCAGCGTGAGTTATGCCAGGCGGTAAGGGCGATACCTCTACGACACGCGTGCTGATCTGCTCGCCCTCAATGGCGCTATCGGGTAATGCACCAGAGTTTGCCAAAAATTGAGGCAATACCGTTTGATCACTGAGGCATTCCATCAAATAGGCGCCAATAAACGTGGCGCCCGCTTCAGCTGCCTGTTCGGCGTGCGAAGGCTCTTCGAATTGAACAAGCGCAGCACCATGCTGAGGAAATAGTAAAATATCTTTTATTAGACCATACGGCTCAAACAACCGAAGAAGCAGCCGGGTGGATACTTGTGTACTTAACCGCGTTATACATAAGTAGCATTCTTCCGAGTCTTTGCGCGTTGAGCCGGAGAGCAAATGCATCGAATTGCTTCGAAGTCGCGTGGCATGTGCATCCGATGACAACAAACCGAATGCACGCTGAAGCTCAGTCTCCGTTCGCTGCCGCCCGTCAGGCCCACTCATCGCTGCGATGGTACCAGACCTCGCACGACCATAGCCGGGAGCACGGGAAATAAGCGGTGGCGCAGGACTCAAAGCTGCAGCCACAGAAGGCGCAGTTGGAGCAACCTGGGACGGCCCTTGCGGGTGCAAGAAGCGATGCGTGCTCAATGGGATCGAGTCGTTATATCCCATAGTCATCATGGCAGCATCTGTTCGTGCGCGATCCCGAGGCAAGGGAGGGATGCGCGGCTCATCACTTAAGCCCAAATAGTCCAATGTCTTGGCTAGTGAATTTTCCTGCGTCTGTCCAAGAGCATCTGTTTCATCATTTCCAGTAAAAAAAGGGAATCCGTTATTATCGTTAAGTGACGATATAACAAGATGTTCTGTACTACCAATGGGGGCCTGACTGCTCTGCTCCTTTAGACCAGTGATTGGCACACCCGGTGCGGTCGCATCAAACCTTGAGGGCAAGGTGCCCGCACGAGCGCGACCGCGAGGCTGACTCGATCCTGCTGCTATTCCCGTGTCGAACGTGGACAGGCGGGGGCGTGAGTCAAATGAGGGGATCGTGGACAAAGAGCTCGTAGCTGCATGTCGTCCACGCGTCATTGTCATTATGGGCTGCATCTCACGTAAAGGCAAGTCTTGCATACTAGGGAAGCCGAGTGTCGGCATGAAATCCTCATCGGATAAGGTCGTAGCAGCATTCGTACTCGGCGTGGAACGCCACATAGGGGTCGAAGACCAAGTTCCCGCAGATGCACTTCCAGAACCAGACGCAGTATCGTGCGCACTCATTCGGCAGTGACTCTGTCTCTGCGAGATACAAGTTGCTTACTGAGACGCGCGCGGCCGTGCAAGGGTCCTCTTTTCCAGATCGAAGCTGGATCGTTCGTCCGATTAGGCGTATGCCAGGTTGTCAGCTTGGCTTACGTAGTACTCCGACGTAAGCCCCTGCTGGTCTGCCAGGTCTGTGACTAGCCAACCAGCGGTTTGGTGCACCAACGCCTGAGTCAGCGCGCGGCGGTGCCCTTCGGCCGAGTAAATGCGAGAGCGCAGGTAGGGCGGGCATCGGGGGCATTTGGCGGAATCGGGCGTCGTTAGTCCCGCTTGCGTAACATTCTGGGGCGTTCATCTTTCAATTTTTCTTCTGCACCACCAAACGAATTATTGCTCCCCTTGGCGTGTGAGTCGTCTGGACACGAGCTGTTGAGCAACTGTTTGTGTCCCCATTGCGTGCTAGTCCATTGCACCATTCTTGTGGCTAGCGTGTGTGGACCACGCCCTTCAGCGCGCCTATCTCTGACCAAGAGTCACGGTAGAGCCGGCGTTGGTGGCGTTGCATACATTTACAACTCTCAAGACAGTTGCCACCACATTCTGCGCGCTTCATGATTAAAGAAGCTGAACAAATAGAGACGGATGCGCCTCGTCGTGCCGTTCGGTCGCGAAAGCTACCTAGCTGGTTGCGTTCGCCGTCTCCCACGCCCTTGTCTACACCACGACCCCCCACTGACCCCACCCAAAAAGCTCCCTTACATCTGGAAACCACCAACAAACTTGTAAGCCCACCTATCAATCCTGAAGAAACACATGCCACTGGCCCCGGTAAGCGGATACGCCGTCCCAACTCAATGTACAAGCCTCCTGAGGCTCTCACAGCTGATTCCAAGCGTGTCTCACCACCCAATACAGTACCTAAATGCAAATCTACGCCCACTTCATCTTCCATGCGTCCAAAATCCAAAAGCTATATTAAATCTGAAGAGAGTTCGGATTCTCCAACGTCTACTCGCATAACTCTTCGTTTCTCTTCTCGCAGCCCCCAGCCCTCTACCAATGATTTGCAAATGCCTCCAACATTTACAAGACGTGGTGAACGTATAACGGAACCCAATCGGCGTCGTCAGTCTAACAATGGTACGGCCACCAATGAAACTTACATGTCAGGCATCATGAGCCCGAAGCCCGTACGCACGGCTGCCGGAATTGGGCGAGTAGGCCCTGCTCCAGTATCTGACGACGATGATGACGACGATGGCGATGAAAATGAAGTGGATGAGCTCGCTAGGAATGCACTGCACGTCGAATTCGCCGAACGCGCATGGTCTGTTTCCGTACAAGATGCACCCAAATCGGGCGCGCATGCGGTTGCCGCTTCCGCTCCAGATGTCGAGTCAGATGGTGATGATGATAATGACTTTCACCGTACGATGCTACTGGATGCTGAGTTGGATATGCTGACTCGCGTCGATTCACCAAAAGGCAGTGAATACGACGGCCCTTTGACAGATGGCCACATGACTACGCCTGCCTCCCCGGGATCGAGAGATTCACCTTCTTGCACGCGGAGCTGCTCGCCCACATCAGATGAAAACAAAGACACTGTGTTTGTGCATGCGCTCCCAGTTCCTCATTCCCGGTCATCTGAGTCTGGAGCTCATGCCGGCTCGATTACCCTATCGTTGCCTTATGAATTTGCGCCTGGCATGCACCATGACCCTTTGCAACATGAAGCTGCATTGGCATCACCTATATTGGATGCGCATGGTGACACGCCACTCACGCCTGTGCACACAATAACGGCTGCAGAGCTTGCAGAGAAATCTGACAAAGAAGACGACAAGAATATCTTACCATCACTCGTTGCCCCGTCCCTTCCATCGGATTTATCGCGTGTTTCGCCCGCATCGATACCGCGCTCACCCGATGCACTGATGGCCAGCACGATGACGGGTGTTGATGCCGCCGGAAGCGCAAGTGCGAATGGTGATTTGGACAGCCTGCCAGCTGCCCCCCTTCTAGAAGATGCATTTGAGTCATCTGACCCATCTCCTACACCACGTGAGGATATCATACCCAGGTCTGAGATTTGGCTCGATACAAATTCGTCCATGAAATTGCCGTTGCGTGATGATGCAGACATGGAGCCCCTATTCAATGCACCAGATAAGATTATGGCTTTGACTGATCTTGATCGTGCTTGGGGTTCGCCAGAGAATCTCGAACCAACTACATGTCCCATGAATGACCGTAAGAGATCTACGCGCAGCACACGTCCACAATCGAAGCGGCGTCATTCTGGCAATGCATCGACATGCGCTACCTATCCGCGCAGTCACTCGACACGTCTACGAAGCCGCGCTTTGTGACGTCCGCGCACTCTTGTATTGTATTGTAGCGCCATAAGGGCCATATTGTGAAGGAATTAAAAATACCAATATTAGCATCATACATACATAACCGCAACTTTCTACAGTGGTAACGTAACCGAGGGCGTGGTATCTGCACGCCTCAACAATCGGTTTGCTATTGTGGCTCGCTGCTGAGGCTGAGGCAGGTCCATTAAAGCAGGCCGTCCTGACCGTGCCACAGCACATGGTGAATCTGTCGTGCTACCATCAAACGACGAATCACACGATGAATAGCTTACATCACGCGCCAAATCAGGTGGCGCCAACGAGGATACTTTTCCAAAGGCGGGTATATGGCCCATTCGATGCTGAGCTGCTGTCGTGCTGCCACTTTCGGTCTTCGCAGCAGTAGTCACTTCTGTTGGTGAGAAACGAGGCGGCGAGCCTGTCACGGTCGGCAGCGGCAGCGAGGGCATAAGGCTCGGTGCGCGGCGCATGCTCCTTATGGGCGCAGCTGCCGTGCCAGCCATCTGACCGTCCCCATAAGCAAAGCTGCGGTTACGCGAAAACTGGCGGCGAAAACCAGATAACTCGGAGGAGCGCTTGCGTAAGTAGCGGGGATCATCCATGCCAACATAAGCTCTTGGCTCACACATCTCCGGACACGTTCGGAAGAATTCAGCATAGCCACCCTGAAGAATGTACATGTCGGGAAAATGGCATTTTGGATAGTCGTTGGAAAGTGAGCGGTCAGCTTGGCGTAGTGCCAATGCCAAGCTGGGGCCCCGTTTAAAACTGAACTCACAGTGGAAAATGAGAACGAATTTGCGTGTGCTGCCTTGTTCATCGGGATAACCACTTTGTGTTCGGGGAGGAAGAGCATGTTCTGCATGCAGACCAGAACCAGGCGTGAGGAAATGCTGTTGGATCTGCTCAATCGAATTAAGGTTGATCGACCCTGCAATGTGTCCTCCTTCGTGTTCATACGCGAAGCGACAGTCGACAATTTGAAAGCCAGAAACACGATCATCGAAATGGCCTTTCATTAGATCCCGAACTGTTTGGCAAGATACGCGCATAAGACCGTCACTCTTTACAGGGAAACACGGTAAAACTTTATGTTCGATCTCGTTTGTACCAAATCCGGGCACGATGTGGGACAGTGCTGCAGAGGGTAAAGGAGGCACGTTTTCCTTCGATATGAGTGCATCGTTGGTTGTTTTCGTGCGCCTAGGCCCAGAAAGCGAGCTCCGCCGCACAGACGACCGCACAGGCGATCCGGTCTGGACAGGCCCATCTTCACTGGGTTCATCGAGCATGATGGGGTCTGCGTTGAAACTTGCCGATGGCGGTGGCGCCCGCACTTCTGGCAAGGGTATCGTGGAAGCATGATATCGTTTGCCCCAGTTCTGGTCAGTAGAAGTGAGACTCGGAGATGAAACAGGTGAAGAAGGAACGGCACTGACCATACTGACATGAGGTGACTGGGGATCAAAGAAGTAATTCGCCATGGGAGAAACAGATTTCGCTGGCTGCGGGGGCGCCAGAAATGAATCACTTGCAGTACTGTCGTCCGCCGTCAGCCGGTCGGGGAGTGCCGTATCTGTGGGTGAAACAGAAGTAGGATCTTCTGCATCCGCCGTGTTCCAATCCATTTCTGTTTTTTTCCACCACAATAAATCCTGTTTCTGTTAGCATGCACTGTACATACACTTTGCGTCCGTGTGTGCAGCCGTGACTTATTTTGTACGGGGACTCGGCTCTTATTTTCATCAAATAATACGCAGCGCTCAGGGCCATCTGTCTCAAACGATGCGTCTTGCAGCTGACTTGTAGATGCTAAACGCTTTTTTGGAGGCCGCCGATAGTCCGGGCTATCCGGTGATGATGGGCGTGACATCAGGTTCGAATAATGTCCAAGAGTAGGCATAGAATACCGCATCGTACCACTGTCACGTCCCAAAAGAGAGACAGAGGAAGGCTGAATGGGCCGAAAAGCGGTGGGAGTCTTGCCTGCAGGTGGCTCCATGATAACGGCTGGTGATGATATCTCCATTGCATGGGGTGAGCTGTCAGGTATGCCGCGGCATGGTATAGAAGAAATGTGTGCAAATGTGGGTGGTACAGATGTAGGCACTACAAAGCCTTCTTCTGCTGTTACAGCAAACGGATCATCCAAATGTATCCCCATAGCTGACTGAGTTGAGGCACGCGCCCGTCGCATAGAGCGATGAGGGCTGTCGAGTGACGAAATCGACATAGATGAGCCAAATGAGCGGTCGAGGTCATTTATAAGAGAACCATCGCGCGAAAGATTTGCAGGAGAGGAGGGGCGCAAAGTAGGTGCATCATTACCCCAACCTGCGGGTGCAGGCATGATTTTACTTGGGAACTGGAGCGATGATGACATTCTTTTTCAAAGAATGTATACTGCCTGAGCGCGATTGCACAAGTCCCGCGCAAATTTATATGTTTGAAGCGGCGTACGAACAAAGGAAATGCTAACACCGAGAACGTGCGACTCTCCCCGCGCCTCAGATGAGTGAATGATACAAAGGTCTTTCTCCCGCCGAAAGGAAAACTCACCTAGCCCCGACAAGGAAACAACACTTGTCTCAGTATCTACGCGCGCGCACCAACCAATCGCACACAATTATCCAAGCCAAATCGCGTATTCTTAGTCATCCATCATATTTATGTGACCCATGGTCTAGCATAAGCGTGCTCGAGACAGCCAGCGGTCGGCCCCTGCCTCCACGAGGCTGCAGAATTTTTTTTGTCGTAATCCATTGCTGATTTTCTCGTCACTTGCATGTCGAATACGCTGGCGTTGTTCTGGAACCTCGCCGCGACAGATCGCGAGGCGCGTATAGATGCATCAAATGAGCTTGTTAGCAAATTGCTGCAACAATCTTCTGACATTGGCTTAGTTGATGATACTAAGCTTATGGAATCACCGTTGTCAGAACAAGTCACTGACGATGAAATGGCAGGCGCAGAACAACGCATCGACGATGCCAATACGCAAGACGTGAGTTATGCGATACGCCGACTTGTGCGTGGTCTTGCAAGTCCGCGTGAGAATGCACGCATTGGATTCGCTGTGGCACTGAGTGGGTTATTGTCACACTTAAAAACAGTATCTGCCAACGATGTTCTTGTGCTCCTTCTCAAGTATAGCGTGGTGCGTGGTAACATGAATGGTCAAGAAGTACGTGATTTACAATTTGCGCGCCTATTCGGTATCTATGCTCTCGTGCGCTCGCGACTCTTGTACCGTGCGTCCCTTAGCACGTTTCAACGTGCTTTTCATATCTTGGTGCAAGTTGCCTCGTACAAGTCCTGGCTTAGTGAGCCCTGCGGATGGGTCCTCACTGAGCTCGTCGAACCTTTAGCCCGCAATGATCCTGATCGCCCATCTTGGGCTGACGGCGCGCTCGGATGGATCGCTGATCAACTAAGCTCACATCGTTCCCTTTCGCCTGAAACATTGGCGCTTGCCCTTCAAGTTACGCAAATGGATCCCACTTTGAAGCTGGGCGAACGTATGATACCACCCTTCAAGACGCCTAATTTCCTCGCATCGGCCAACCTGCCTGTTCTTGCATCTGTGCTCCGCGAAGCTTCACCTATGCATTGGCAGCCAGACACACCAGTTCCCAAAGCTGGTTCCTGGTCAACAAAGCTGCCATTCGTTTGGGATAGGCTACTGAGTCTGTATTTGAATGACAAATTGCCAGAGGGTGCAGCGCCGTTTGCCGACTTCTTCCGTGTTGTCGTTGATGAGTCGCTTTTTGCTCCCCAAGCATCACCAGAGCGCAAATCATGGGGGTTTCAGGTGCTTCACCGCACGCTTGCCCATGCGTCTGAAGATGTACTTCCCTTCTTATTCACACCACATGTCATGCGTACATGGGTGAATCAGCTCTCTGTGCCTGACCGCTTGCTTCACAGCATGGCGCAAAAAACAGTCTCGCTTGTAGGAGAAGCGGTGAAGCGTAGTCCTACAGCGGGTATCGCCCTAGTGACGCAACTTACGGGTGAACACGGCCGCCAGAACTTTGATCGTGTAACACATACCAAAACCATCGAGTCGATTCTTTCGTCTCTTGACGAAGAAGGCTTACAGCGCTATTTGGCATACCTGCGAGACGTTATATATGCACCGACCTCTGTCGCGCCTGAGGACGCAAAAAGTATTGCCATGCAGCGCCAAAGCGCATGCGATCAAATGCTGGGACTTGTCCGCAGCCATCTCGTGCAGTCTTCGAGCGGCTGGGTACGTGATGTGCTGATCTTTTTTGCTGGGCATGGCTACTACGCTGTTAAGAACCCCCCCAAAGGACCATGGAGTGGTATTCTGCAGGTACCCACTGTGCCATTCACTGATACTCTTCGGGAAGTATGCCGCTCTAGACTCCAGGCATGCCTTATTGAGCTAAGCGAGCCAGATGAGCGCGGCACACCATGGTGTTTGGCCGTGATGGATATGCTTGATACCATGGAAAAAGATCACAAGCATTTTACTACTACGGCTAGGCCAATCGCGCAGGAAAGGATTCAGCGGGCTAAGAGCATGCTACACCAGATGCGAAACGCATTTAAGAAAGAAAAGAATGAGATACGCAAGATGCATTTACGTGCATTCGAAGTTCTTTTAGCGTCTGTGCTTCTGGTAACCTTTGAGGATAACGATGATGCACCTGATATGGTAGAGCCTGTCGTCGATGCAGCCAAGCTTCTATTTTTTGACGACAAGGCTTCGCAGCGTGAAGTGGATGGGATGGAACTACTCACCGATGCACTTATTGGTCTACTAGAGATCTCGTCAGCCTTTCTGCGATCCATGACGATTCAGGTATTTTCTGCTTTCAGCAGTTCTATGACCCGAGCCAGTTTAAACCACCTTGTTGATCAGCTTGGTATGGGCGAAAACGAAGATGCGGAGGATGATGAGATAAAAGATGCGAAAGATGACGGAGACGACGACGACGAAGAAGAAGAAGAAGATGATGATGAAGATGAAGAAGAAGAAGAAGAAGAAGATGATGATGATGATGATGACGAAGAGGGGGATGAAGAAGACATGGACGACTCTGATGTGGATCCTGTTCTTCGCTCACGCGTAGAGGAAGCATTCCGGTCTACCGGCATGATGGATGATGACGACGACGACGAACAAGATGCCGTTATGGATGACGACCAGATGGCTCAACTTGATGACAAGCTGGCCGAAATCTTCCAACAGCACACGTCGTCGAAGCGTAAGGAGCGTGAATGGATCCAACGTGACACGGCCTTGTTTCACAACAAGATTCTTGATCTTCTAGACATATACGCCAAAGAGCAAAGCGGAAATATCCTCGTGCTTCGTCTTGTCACACCCCTTTTGGCGCTGGCGCGCGGTTCTGGCGACACGAGCCAGCAAGTGGCCAATCGCGCGAGTCAGATTCTTCGACAGCGTCTTTGCAAGTCGAAAGACCTGCCGCATGGTGATAACTGGGACGTGGATGAAGTCGTTAGTGAGCTCAAAGATACACATGAGCTCTTGCGTACGTCCCAAGATGCCAAGCTCGCAGACATGGCAGCTGCCGTGAGTCATCTATATACCAAGGTGCTTGTTCGTCATGGGCACGTCCACGAAACAGCAGACGTTTTCAAGAATACGCTTGATGATTTTTTGGAGCGCAAGTCGTCCCCGATCCGTCCGGCTTTTTTGATCGAAGCGATTCGGCGATACCCCGAACTGAGCTGGGGCTTGCGCCATGCATTGCTGCAAGGCTGCCGCGTCTCCAAGGCGGCGCGCGCCTTCCGACAAGTTCAAGTGTTCACCATGCTCCAAGTCCTGCTGCAACAGCAGCAGCATGAAGATATGCGCCAGGCGGACATGGAGCAGATCTTGTCTTTCATCGAACAAGTCCGTACTGTGGTGGTGGACACGGTCCAAGCAGCCGTCTCACTGGGTGATGACAATGCAGGAAGCCTGAATTCGCAGCGTCTCAAAGATGTATTGCGCTTCGCTCTTCAGAGTGTGCGTATCACTCTGCGAATCACCGATGGTCGGGCGTCTCAAGCGCATGCATGCTGGCCCCCGGTAGAAGTGACCAACATGTTGGAACGCCTGCAACAGTCGGAGCGCTTCAAGAATTCGACATCACTGCACAGTATTTTGAAGGAGGCATACAACTTGTTGTGCAAGGATAGCACGAACATCAAGAAGAAGCGCTCTGCCGCAGAGTCTGCACCTGACAAGCGAGCGAAGGCTCGCCTTACATAGCAGTGGAGACTTGGCCTAATGTGAGCAGTCACGTGTCGACTTGGGGACCCTGCGTAGCGTCTGCGTGCCGTAGGCAGGTGGTGGCCTTGGTTCGTTGCCGTCATGAGCCAGAACTTGTCGGAGGCCGACCAGAAAGAGCTGAGCACGTTTCTCGACTCGGAGCAATCCAAAGCACGCATGCAATCGACTGTGCATGCCTTCACGGAGCGCTGCTGGGACCAATGCATCACGTCGTCCATTGGCTCGCACTTTGGTCGTGGTGAGGAGGCTTGCCTAAGCAATTGTGTGGAACGGTACGCTCACACGTATAACTAACTCGACATAGCTTCCTGGACACTTCTTTGTTTATTGTATGTCTCTCCGCATCGTGGCTAACGCCGGCAGGTCAAGAAGCTCGAGAGCCAGCGCGACCTTGCTGCATAAGGGGGTGTGTGTGCCTTTCTACTGAAAATATCTCGCTACATAGATGTCATGCAATTTTCCACGTAGGCAGCATGTATACCTGTGCTCGTGCGAGAACGTGCTGCCGCACGTTGCATCCTCAGGGAAATGCCACGGTGCGAACGTCTTCGCACAGCACCGCCGCCGATATCGGCCGGAGGAGGCTCGAGTGTGTGGTACATCTGAAAATAAAAACTGCAAGCCTTGGCCAAAGGCACGGGGGCGCTGCCCAAAAAACCCTGAGCCGCTGCCTTTTCATTCAGCAAGAACGCATCGCCCGACTCCTGCGACGCTCCAATATCCTGATAAGGTCGGTCGCAAGGCATTGAACGAAGGTCTTTAGTGCTTTCCGCATCTTTTCAGGGTCATTCAACATAGTGCCAATATGGCATCGCACTCGAATGCCTCGAATGTGGTGGGTGGTCACTATCGAGTCGGCAAGAAAATTGGGGAAGGCTCTTTTGGTGTGATTTTCGAGGGTACAGATCTACTTACGCATCAACGAGTTGCTATCAAGTTTGAGCCGCGCAAAAGTGATGCCCCACAGCTTCGTGACGAATACAGGACCTACAAGGTCCTGAGTGGTATCCAAGGTGTGCCGCAAGTATATTTCTTCGGTCAGGAAGGCCTTCACAATGTGCTGGTGATCGACCTTCTAGGTCCGTCACTGGAAGATTTGTTTGATCTGTGTGGGCGACGCTTCTCTGTCAAGACTGTCGTCATGGTCGCCAAGCAAATGGTACGTAACGCAACGCTGACTTTTTCAGATCACACGTGTACAATCTATTCATGAACGCAACTTGATCTATCGTGACATCAAGCCAGACAACTTTTTAGTAGGACGTGGTCCTGGAAAATCAGCGAATATCGTAAATGTTGTCGATTTCGGCATGGCGAAGCAGTATCGCGATCCACGTACAAAGCAGCACATTCCATACCGGGAACGTAAGAGTCTAAGTGGCACTGCGCGGTACATGAGTATCAACACCCATCTCGGGCGCGAGCAGTCTCGCCGCGATGACCTCGAGGCTTTGGGCCATGTCTTTTTGTATTTCCTCCGCGGAAGCTTGCCGTGGCAGGGCCTCAAAGCCGCCACGAACAAGCAAAAATATGAAAAGATCGGTGAGAAGAAGCAGAGCACCACCATCAAAGAGCTGTGTGACGGATTCCCCGAAGAGTTTGGTATTTATCTCAACTATGTCCGCAAGCTTGGGTTTGAGGAGACGCCCGATTACGACTTTTTGCGCGAGCTCTTCTCCAAAGTGCTGCGTGACTTGGGCGAAGTGGACGATGGCGTTTACGACTGGCTGTTGGTGAATCATGCCAAAGGCTCAGAGGGCGATGCATCGCGCCAAGGCCAGACGGGACGTGCTGCCCACGATGCCACGCCGCCTGTGGACTCCGCCGGTGCGGGTGCCGTCACGGGTGCCTCCGGCGTCGGGGCTAGCGCACCCACCGCACAAGGCGCACGCAACAGGCAGCGTGCTGGAGAGATGGGAACGCGGATGAGCACAGCCGAAATTCGAACGGAGCAAGGCTTTGCGCCGATTCGCGAGGCAACGCAGAGCGGTGGTGCCTTGCATGGTATGGGTGCATCGCGGTCTCAAAATGTCACTTCCGCCTCTGCTGCTGCAGTTCGTGGCTCTCCAGCTACCGGACAAGTGGATGAACGTCCACGCCCGTCGGCTCGGCGTCAGAACACGCGCGTATCTACTAAGGCGTCGCCCATGTCAACTGGCATGGGCGCTGGTGCAGGCTCACCCAGTCCCTTTGATGCCAACCCAACTCAAATCCCCGCGCGTGGTGCACCGAATGTCCTCGAAGGTACTAAAGCACCTGAACGTCGCACATTTGGTCAGCGCCTTGTCGATTTTTTCCTGTGTCGCTGTGATTAGATGCACTCGTACAAGGGTGTGGATTGCTATTCGCGTTTGTGTACATTCGTTAGTAGAGGAACATGTGGAGATTTTTTTTAGCTGTTCAGGCTCAGGATTGCGTGCGTGTGGCTCATTCGAGCCCTTCCGCAATGGCATCTGATTGCGTGCGAAATTCCTACTTCGCGGTTTTCTCTTTTACCAATCGACATTACTGATGCACCGCTTTGCTATTATAGGGGCGGGACCAGCCGGTCTTGCGGTCGTGCAACAGCTTCGAGCCGTTGCCGGTGAGCTGCCCATCGAAATCTCTGTATTCGAACGTCGTGCCAGTGTGGGTGGCTTATGGAACTATGAGCCACAGCCAGGACCATGCCATATACACCAGCCCATTCCAGCAAAGCCTTGCGAAGTCGGATATGCTACTTCCAGCGAGGATCCGCATAAGGTCATAGCACCTAGTGCGATGTACGATGGCCTGCGCACCAACGTCCCATCCGTATGTACTGCATGTACTCACCCTAGCCTGTCATGGCATTCCGTGGTGTACCTTTTCCACCAAATACTCACATGTTTCCTTCACGCGCTCATGTATATGATTACCTCCAGCATTTTGCACGCTCGCAAAGCATGCTTGACGTGATTCGCTTCCGTACTGAAGTGGTCCATGCGAGGCGTGTCCAGAACGAATGGCATGTCACATCGCGGTCTCTTGACGAGCAATCGGAGTCTAATGGTGTGTTCGATGCTATTTTGGTGGCGAATGGCAATTGCGCCACGCCACATATCCCGTCGGTACCGGGTCTTGATCATTTCGGAGGCCGACAAATGCACAGTGCATGGTACAGATATCCAGACACGCTGAATGCGCGCCGCATTCTCATTGTTGGCAGCAACTCCTCCGGATCAGATATCGCGCGTGAACTCTGTGGCGGGGCTGTTCGACAGTGGCGCACCTCCGAAGAATGGCAACGGTCGAGCGAGAGCGTCACAGTATATCAATCTTATCATGACCTATCCAAGCCTCCTAAAAGCGATTATGACCCGCGAGATCCAGCAAGTCCAGCTTGGTGCCGACGTATCCATGTTGTGGGTCCTATTCAGCACATCGATGAGCAAGGGGCTTTAGTTTTCTCGGATGGTGCACGTCTGGAGGACATTGACTTGATTATATGGGCCACCGGCTTTTTGCATAATGTATCCTTTTTTCGAGCAAAAGACGAGCCTTTTTGCAAGGCGCCCCTGATCGTGCCTAATCAGAAGACAAGTACGGCCACACCCATCACTTCAGCTGATACTTTGCACAACCTGGACGACTGGATGATGTTTTACAAGCCTGATCCGAGCTTGTGTTTCATTGGCCTTCCAAAACATATCGTGCCTTTTCCTTTAGCTCAGCTGCAAGCTCGTGTTGCAGCTCACGTTCTTTTGGGCAAGATACCGCCGCTTCCACGCGTGCGTGCTCAACTACCCATCAGCGATCCAGAGAGATGGATTATTGACGAGCACAACGAGGCACCTGGACCTGAAGCGTGGGGCAACTTTATACTGGGCCGTGATGCAGAATTTGTTTATACCGACACACTCTTGAGTCTGCTTCCGCGATCCCAGCTACCTGAATGGCAGCCCTTCCCCCCTTGGCGTCGCGAACTTCGCAGGAAAGGGATCGAAAAGCGACGCGAGCTTCTCGGGTATTAACGTGACCAAATGTGCACCGTGCCACAAGAAGATGCCGTAACGACTTGCGGGTCTTGCGTATCTGGCCCTGCCTCTGTCCATAGCAATGTGACCGGCACATTGGGCGCTCGACGATGGCGTGCACTTCCACGGAAGTCAGGACGAGCATCCCACTTTTTTCGCCCACTGAGAATATCCCAAGCAAATAGATGTCCCGTTTCATCACCACTAATCACCAAAGCTTCATCGAGCGTCATATCTGAGTGACAGCGGAAAGATGTTTGAGTATGCCCACGGAAGCACTGAAGCTGCGTGCCATCCGCCAAATCCATGAGACGATGCGTAGAGGCAAGCTGAGAAACTAGCATTGTGACACCGTCTTTGCCAGGTGTTAGTGACGTAATAGGCTCGTCGAGAGTATCAGAACGTAATTCGCCCATACGCACGTCATAAGTTCGAAGTACACCGTCCACTGATCCTGTATGAACACTGCCTGGTGTCAGCGCCAGGGTCAAAATGGCATCGTGGGCTTCCCGTGCCTCAAAAATAGGGCGCCATGCATTTGATGCACGCAAATCAAAAGCACGCAGTATCTTATCACTCCCAGCAGCGTACAATAAGCTTCCTTCATCCCGTGCGCCACCAAATTTCACGTCATGGATCCGACCCGTGTGCGAGTGAAAGCGACGGAACACTTGACCCGTCGCTACATCCCACAACATAATAGCGCGATCTGGTCCAGCACTTGCAAAACGTAGACTGTCCGGGGCAATGTCCAGGCATAGAACTTCATAAGAGTGTGCACTGTACCGCTGGATGCAAGCAGAGCGTCCTTTTGTGTCAAGCTCATCGCTCGCACCGGTCTTCGCATTCCACAGGTGAATTTGCTGGTCACTACCGCCCGTCAGTAGATATCTGCCACCAGGATTGAATCTCGCAACATGCGCAGCTCCCGCATGCGCCTGGATGCAATGCGTCACAGAAAATGCCATGCCCTCTGGAATGGTAGGCGCGTCGCTGGTTGGCTTCTCCACATATGACAAAATTGTGTCACACGGACACGGCCCTCTTAGCTATTCTAGTCCATACTGAATGTCGTGGCCCACAGTGAAATCGACTTGGTTAGACAAAGTCATATTTCTCGGCACTGGAACTAGCTCACAAGTCCCTGCTATTCACTGCGTTACAGGAAGCCAAAGTCATTGCATCACATGCACTGATGCGATGAAACCTGGAAGCAAGAACCGTAGGTTTTGCACGTCACTTTTGGCTATAGGCAGTGAACCGGGCCGGCCGGATACAAGTTCCACGATTCTCATTGACTGCGGTAAGTCTTTTTATGAGTCGGCACTTCGTTTTTTTCCGCCAAATGGACTAAGAAAGATAGATGCAGTGTTGCTGACGCATCCGCACGCCGATGCTATACTGGGCCTGGATGATTTGCGCAGCTGGACCATGAAGGGCTGCATTCAAGACTATGTCGATATATATTTGACGCAGGAATGCATGCAAACAGTGGCGCAAATGTTTCCTTATCTGGTCGACACATCGCGTGCGACAGGTGGCGGGGATGTCGGTGCACTTCGGTGGCATTTGATCGATGCGAACACACCCTTCCAGGCTGGCCCGCATCAAGTGCATGTACAGCCATTGTATGTGGAACATGGATTTGTTCAGAATGGGCGCATGCCATTCGGATGCCTGGGATTCCGCATCGACTCTATGAGTTACATCAGCGACTGTCATTATATACCCAGTGAGACACTCGACAAAGTCGTCGGCAGTGATGTTTTTATACTGGATGGTTTGAAAATGAAGCGACATACAAGCCATTTTTCTATCCCTCAAGCTATTGCGTGTGTATTGGACGTAAGCATTCGGCATGCGCAGCGTAACCTCCCGCCGCCCTCCCTCGCTCTTATTACGGACATAACCCATGGAATTGAGCACCATGACTTTTCTGCTCAACTGCAAAGTCATATGAAAGGCTTGGCCGCATGGCTCTACGAACAGAACATGGATGTAAAGTCGGCATCATCGGAATGGTGGAAAACCATTTGGGATGAGCTCGAAAATGAGGAACATGAACGACTTCAGCTCTCTGTTTCATGTACCACAGACAAGTCTCATCCTTTGGTACCAAGCATGCATCTCGCTTATGATGGCGCCCAGATTTACATGTCCAAAAATAGGCTGTGACGTCAATGGTGCAGACGTGCTTGAAGTTCAACCAGATTAGGAAGCCCCATTCCGCCAAACGTTTTCTAAATGTGGTCCGTGATGACTATTTTGGCTTGCAGCTATGTTGCATCACAAAATTTTGGAAATTTGGTTCGTGCCTGGTTTTCCCAACCCATATTTGTATGGAGAAAGCATCAAAATTCCTGTGCTTCGACGAGCCATAGGACTATTGCAGCCACTGTTTGGAATGCATCAAGCGGGAGTCGTCTCTCTTGATGCCAATGGAACACAATTCGAATGTCCTGAGAATATAGTAACAGTTTTTATGACTGGAACCCATCCACAGAACCCGCATCAGCTGGCATGACCTATCTCGTGGCATCCGACTGCACCTCAAATATTTCACCTCAATAGGTATACAAATTCTATTCAGAAAATGTTTGTGCGTATTCGGAACGCTACTCTTGACAGTCTTATCGGTCCATTATCCGCAGCTCACTTCGAGGGTTTACTTCCATCCGAGTAGCACGGTCGATGATCGAGAAGCTTCATAATACAAGCCTTGAAACGTGCGTTGAGCTGCACAGGAAGTGCTCCTTCACTTCACTCGACTGGGATGTGAATGTCATATGCGCACTGACCTTGCTAGTCTCTCGACTTGATACGCGATTATCCATGGCTCGACTATCGCGTTATGTTTAAAAAAATTAAAAGCATTGATACATGCGTCGTCCATCATGCATCTTCCACAGAAAGGACGGCAGCGTGAGACTTGCACTTTATCAGCTACGGAGAACGCGGCAGGACATGTGTGCCTAGCAAGTATTATAGCAAATGGGTATTTCGCCCTCTCATACACATATACTCTGTCTAGCAAATCAGCTCTCACCAAGCAGACCATGGCACACATTATGCTCAAGGGACATGAATGGACCTTAGGGGTGGATGTGAGTCTTAGCAAGTTCATCTGCGAGTTTATCGGCCTCGGGGTCAGGTTTCTCTTCTTCGCCAATATCCTCTTCTTCTTCCTTTTCTTCGTCTTCGTCGTCGTCGTCTTCTTCACCCTCTGGATCCATTTCATCCAATTCATCCAGTGCCGTAGCGTGTCCCCATTTGCTCAGGGAGGCTGTGATTTTGGAGATGCAATCATCGTCCACGTCAGCAAAGTTACCATTGATCTCAAGAGTCTCAAGTTCTGAGAGATGCTGATCGATAGCGTGCCCCAGTTTGTCCAGCGAGCCGCGATTCAAGTCGCAATACTGCAAATGCAGCGACGTCAGTTTTTTGTTGAGACCAAGACTTAAGGTTTCGAATAGCAACGAGCCGCCCTTTGACTTGAGCAAGCAGTCTGAGAGGTTCAAAGTACGCAAGTGAGGCCAATTTGGCAGCGCATTGGCAACAGCCCTTGATCCTCGCAGTGTCGCCGTATTGTCTTGTAGATCCAATACTTCGAGATCCTTACAGTGCGAAAGACCTTGACACAGGGCACGCACGCCTTCCATGCGGATGCCATTTTGGTACATGTGTACTGCTGTTATACCACGATGAGCAGCGAAAGCTCGTGCCCAAACTGGCGCAGAACCATTTTCCAAGCGGTTACGGCCACAAATCACGACGCGCAAGGCACTCTTCTCACCATCTTTGAGCGACTTGGCAGCCTCGTACAGTGCATCAGCCACGATAGTGCCACCTGTCACGCCAAGACCATTGTTGCTCAAATTCAAAAGACGAATATGGTGATTGTTTGTGAGCAGATTAACCATCGGCTCAGCAGAGCGACCGCCAAACGCATTGTCTGAGAGGTGAATTTCCTCAAGTCCTTCATGATCTACAAGTGCATCACAAAGAGCGCGCAACGATTCAGGAATCTCTGTAATGAGCCGGCCTGTAAAAATATCAGACATGTCGGCGATTCTGAGTGTTTTCTTCTTCTTGAGCACCTCGGCCAGTGCCTGGCATGCGCCCACACCAAAAGTGTTGCCCGAAAGATGAATCTCATACAGAGGCTCTATCTTCTCAAGCTCAGAGATGTAGGGTGCAATGTCCTGTTCTGTGTCGAGTTTTAGGTTCTTGTTGGAAATGTCAAAGACGCCCGTACGTGCGTCGTTGGCCATGGTGGTAGAATGTCGCGAAATGATCTGTCGCACGTGGTTTTTCGTATTTGTCTCCACGCAACACTTACCTACAAATAGGACGCGCCTAACGGATCTGTGGAGGTCATCGTATCAGGCTCTGGCGTGGAGATGGGCCTAGGTAATGGTGATGGTAGCGCGTCTCCCGTAGCTGTAGACGATGTAGGTTCCAGTGGACATGAAGACAAACTGTCCAGCTCGGTTCGTATCTTGTTTGTTTGCTCAATCCAAGGGTTATTTCTAGCCGCAAAGGTGGAAGGTTCAGTGTTGGAGTAAGATGTGGGAATGACATTACTGTCATGGCGCTGCGCAACCACATTCGCCTCCTCTGCTGTTTTCCTAACAGCTTCCTGGACGCGATTCCAACCATCCGAGAAAAGTGACCGGACTTTCCGCGCAGCATTGTGAAACGTTTCCTCAGGAAATAGGGGGTCTTGATGAGATAACGCCCTGGGACGAGATTCATGCACAGATTCGGTCAACTGTTGCTGGAGGTGTATTTTTTGGCGTCTTTCAGCATCAAGATGCGCATTTAAACTGTCATCCGATCGACGGAACAGGTCGCTGGCAAAACGCACATCTTTAGGCTCCACATACAAGACGCCCTGATCGCCACGACCGTCTCTTCGATCTAAGGAAGGATCATAGCGGGGATTCTTCCACGAAGTATCAGAAAGAAGCGCATCCCATGCACTTGGTGTCGTATCTGCCGGAGCAAGTTTGTTCGGACTCGAAGAGAGACGTCTCTCACGCTCGGAGTTGTATAAAAATGTGCCTGATGTGCCGGAGAACGCTTGGCGCACAAGCTCCGTAAGGTAGGACCCTCGAAACTCGAATCTCTCCGGAAATTGACATTGCAATTGCCACACGCAGTCAAGGAACTGGAAGAAAATGGGCGCTGCCTGCGATGATGCATGCCCTTGGAAATGGGCAGTGAGTGATTTGGTAAAATCCCAAAGTGATGATGCTGCACGGCTTTGTTCTTCGATGAGCTCATCATTATTAGCTTCAGCATCAAGTAAAAGATCATGCTGGGGTGCACGCATGTCGAATTTAGATGAACTCTGGTGCACAAGACCGTGTCGTTCCTGAAACTGATGACCAAAGCTAACCCAGTCTTTTTCAATGAGCACAGCGAAGCCTTCTAACGTGCGGAAATAGGGATCTAGGCATATTTGAGCCAAGGAAACTAGCTGCGCAGTTCGGTCCCAGCCATCAGAGCAGTGCACAAGTACATGAGACGAATGAATATGAATGTTTTGCACAATCTGACGTGTGCCCTGCAACACCGCGCCAAGATGCTTTAACCACTGAGAGCGTTGCAATGCCAATTCATCTAATATATTTGATTCTTGTCGTACTTCAAAGACAGGTCGCTCATCTTGCAAACGCAAAGCGGTTTGAATTTTGGCCAGGGAGTCGCGCATAACATGAATATTGTCAATACCTAGGTAGATTTTTTTGCAGTTCTTGTAAAACTCCATGTTTTCTGAACCTGCACCTCTAGCATGATTAGCCATGGCGTTGGCCGTGGGCCGTGCATCAACAATTAAGTTAGTCATTGTAGATCCATACACTGGCTCAGACGCGGAAGATACGACCCCATGAGCTCGTTCGTGTGACGAAAAAATCGCCTCGACAAGCTTTTCATCCTGAATTGATCGATTCTGCGTAATGCCAACCATCGGCTGACTCGAGCGAGAAAGAGTGGCTAAATTAGCCCAATGAAGATAGGTAAGCACAGGAATGCGACCTTTGCTGCGGTGTTTGGCCGCATGGATTAGGGTCATATCGCTGATATTCGATGGCACGACAAGCATAAATGGGTATGTTGGTGCCATTTCGTACGAGGCGTTGACCGAAGAAAATCGCCACGCTCGAGTTGATGAGCCAACACCCTGTCGTTTAAATTCCCGTGCCACATTGTAAAGCTGCCATCCATTCCCCGCAGGCATTCCACTGTAAAATGCATACATTCCCTCAACAGAGTCTGATGTCAGTGCTTTTCACATACCCAAACTGGCAGCCTCCCTGAGGCGCTCTAGCGTACGAAGGGTGGTTGCTTCGTCGTAGAATCCCAGGACTAGGTGTTCGTGTGTAGCGAGGTATATCGAAAGGGGATAGATGCATGCTTGAGCACGCGAAGATTGAACCATCGGGCGACGCACTGCGTAAGAAATAAGAGGTAGGTCAATCTGTCGTGAGCACCAGGTTACATACACGCTCGTAGCCATGTTCCTCCGTCAGAATTAGATGGAACCTAGTGACTTGTAACGAAATGTGCGTGAATTTGTCATTTCGCCAAAGCCATGCAGATATAGACTCAGAAGAGGTCGCTGTGCATTCCAATTCTGGCTCAACGACTCCATCATGCATGACAAGCCCAAGCCCATACCACGGCACACCACCGACCAACACATATCTCCACGCCGCTCAGGCGTCACGTGAATCCACTGCTACAGACAGCTACGCAAGTCGTTTGACCATATACGGTCCTTCCAGTTCGTAGCCCAAGCGGCGATAGTAGTCTCGCGTTCCCACGCCAGAAATGACTGCCATCTTCACACTACCATGTTCGTCACGGGCAATGGTCTCTGCTTGCTCCATAAGCAACGTGCCAAATCCCTGGTGCTGAAATTTGGTCGGGTCGCGGCTGTGAAGTGGAACCGCACTACCATACGTGTGCAGCTCGCGAACAATCGATGTTTGTCCATCCTTGATAAGTTCAGGGCGGTATGTGCCTGTCTCGGAGCATTTCCTAAGACGTAGAAGGGCCACCAGGATATCTTTCTCTGGGTCCTCGTAGGACAGGAACGTTTCCCAGCCGCCGTTAGCCGTATAATCGCGCCGGAGAAATTCGATTTCTTCCGGTCGCACTTTGGTGTGAATCTCATGAATACCCACCTCGCGGTAACGAACATCCCGACAGGTTGCGCCAAAGTCCCGCATGCGTTCTAGCGCCATTTCTCGCAAGTTGCCATTTTCAACGCCGCTCGAAACCAGAGGCATAGGAATATCCCGTTGCACACGGTATACACGCGTCCATGGCGGAACGAGCGCAAGAATCCGTGCGATTACATCCACAAGAAAAGAAGGAGTGTAGTTCTTGTAGCGACCAGTGCGCCATAGTTCATATAGACCAGTTCCACGAATCACAAGAGTGGGATATAATTTGAGACCATCCGAGCGGAAGGCTGGATTCTCGAAATATTCTTTGAACTGCTCCATATCACGCTCGACGCCGACATTGGGAAGATCCGGCATCATGTGCGCCACGACCTTGTAGCCCGCATCTTTGGCAAGATGAAACGTCTCGCACACGGCTTTTACCGTATGGCCACGATTCGTATCACGCGCCACATCTTCATACACACTCTGCACACCGATTTCCAGGCGCGTACATCCATATCGTAACATTTGTGACAAGTGCGGCCGGAGACAGTAGTCAGGTCGCGTCTCAATAGTAATGCCAATGCACTTGGTCTGTGACCGCTCAGAGTACCGCACCGCCTCATCGACATCCAAGCCAGTATATCCACTCAATGCATTGTGCAGCTGTGCAATAAATTCGTTTCGGTACTGCTCTGACAAACTCATGAAAGTGCCCCCCATGATAATATATTCCACTTTGTCGACACTGTGACCAAGCTCGTGAAGTTGCTGGACGCGTCCGCGACTCTGTTCGTATGGATCATATCGCGCGCGGATCGCACGCATGGATGTGGGCTCATAGCCCGTATAGGACTGGGTGCTGTACTCAAAGTCCGAGTCGGGGCCACCAGGGCAGTAGACGCAGATGTTTCCTGTTAGGGCAATGTGTGGACACCGGTGTGGTTTGCACATGACGGCCACAACAGCAATACCACTCGCGCTTCGAATCGGTTTTGCGCGCAAGGCTGGTACCAGCGCTCGTTTGTGCGTATCTGGGATGGCGGCGATGATGTCTGTGAGTCGCGGCACTCCACCGTATCCATGTTTCTTGCACGCAGCGCCACGAATTGCATTCAGTGATACAGTCTGTGATTCTTCATGCGCTTGTACTAACTGTGCTGCGATATCTGCACATACTCGCAAAAGACACTCAGTTGACGTAGATGTCGATGCCACGCCCATCAGCCACACGTTGTCTTGTGCTTAAGTGACAGAGAAAACGCCTTAGACTTTTTGCTAATGTTTGACATGGATTTGTCAGCCGAGCAGTCCTATGCCGTACTCCAGGGGTACGCCTGTGTGGAGTGCATACTACGTGCTAAGTCCTAGCCAAATGCGTGGCGTACTATGGGTGTGGCTGAGCGTGCTTGTAGCTGGCATACTTGGCGCAGGCTTCCCGTCCACATCCAAGGCCGAAATACAGGATATAAATCTTGTGGATATCATCAGCACGTACCCTGAACTTTCAGCATTCACGCGGCATTTACAACGCACGCGCCTCATACCTACATTAAACCGGATCCAGACCTATGATACGAATTCCACAGGTGTTACCATTTTCGCACCCACAAATGCCGCATTCGATAATGCAAAAATAGGTCATGGGAGTTTTTGGATGGATGAACTGCCCTCCTATTCAGATAATGTCCAAGCGCCGCTTCGGCAGCAACTGTTGTATCATATCTTAAACCATACAGTGTCACTCACTGAATCAAATGCGACTTATATGGAGACTCTTTATTTTCCATCAAGAAAGCGTCTTGCTGAGCCTACACACCCTGGGAATATTCCTCAAAAACCTCTCACCCCTGGTCATCCTGGTGCGGAAGACAAGGGCGGTCTACTCGGTGGCTCAGGGCAAATGCTTCGGGTAGTACGATCAAGTAACGGTTCCATCTTGCATGTGGGGTCGGATGCTGATGCAATTCATGGCGCTAATGTCATACGTGTCGATCAAAGTTCACCCTATGGCGATTTGTACATTATCGACCGTGTTTTGAATCTCCCGCCATCATTGGATGTGTTTCTGCGTGAACAGAAAGCTTGTACTCTGTTTCAACATATGCCCAACGATCTTCTTCATTCTTTGGCTTTGACTGCACACCTGACCATATTTTTGCCGTCAGACCGTGCATGGAATCGCCTACATCCTCTTGAACAAGCATATTTGCTTGGGTCATCGCCGCAAGCCCAAGATGACCGTCTACGCATTTTTGGATGGCACGCGTCTAGCACAGGGATCCACGATGGGCACGTAGCATATGCTTCTTCACTGCGTTCTGCGCCCCATGCACAATTCACGACTATTCTTGGAGGCGACATACGCGTTTCCCACGCAGAGAATAACTCTCTCTTCGTGAACGGCATGCCAATCATTCAAGAGGATCTTTTGACGGAGAATGGTGTCGTTCATATTCTTGATGGTATGCTCCTTCCCCACGGGGAACTGGGTATGACACCTGAAAAATATTTGCTCGCCCTGAATGCTACAAAATTTGTGTCTCTTATACGGCGAGCAGGACTCGAATCATACATTACCCAGGATCCGCATCAAGTACCGCCAGATTCGAGATCTGGCCCCTTTACGTTTCTTGTTCCCTCCAACGAAGCTTTAGAGCGATGGGATGTACAATTTATTGGCCTGTCGAAAAAGAAAGCACTCATGTATGTGACACAGCTTCGTGAAATGCTGTTGTATCACATTTTACCTGGGCATCAGCGGGCTTTTCACAACTCCTCGCTACCTGTAACAGAGCTACATCCATCCGGCCTTAGTGGCGCTGCGCAGCGTATGCCTGTTCACATGCTGGATAACGGTACTATTTTATTTGGAGGAAACAGCGTTTCAAGCAAATCATTTTTTTTAAACAGCACGACGATGTACTTGCTGGATGATATGGTTCAGATGCCCAGGGACCCTGTACAGACAGCCTCTGAAGCATCACTCTCTACGTATGTTAAGGCACTTTATAAAGTGCAAATGGATAAAAATGTGCGGCAAACACCGCACATGACCTACATCGTGCCTAGCAATTTGGCGTTCGAATCGGCAGGGCTCGTGTCCAAGCACTTGCTGAGTAGCGCCAATACCAAGTTGAGCCACGTGCTTTCGTCCCAGGTACTCAATGGTGCGTGGTACGGTGCAGTATTACGGGACCAGTGGACACGGCTTCCTAATCACGACGGATCCTTTTTGTGGATGCGACGTGATGCTGTTTCCTCAGACACGGTGGTGCGCACGAATGGCTCGGATCTGGATGTCCATGTTATTCGACCTGATCTTCTGACGGACACCGGTGTCATGCATGTGGTGGACAGACTGGCTATACCTGCTTCGGCGCCTATATCACTCTACCAACTAGCACAAAGTGCACCTACAGGGAAGATGGTATCATTGCTACATCTTGCAGGATTTGACTGGGTCTGGAACGAAACACACAAACTCGAGGCTGGAGGTATATGCGGTCGTCAAAAATTAGTGCTGTTAGTGCCTGAAGACCGCGCCTTTGCCAAACTCAAATCGCATACATATGAACACAACATGGAGCAGCTGCGGGCCCTGATGTCTCTCCATATCTTGGTGGTAGACGACTGTGCCGCCCAACAGCCAGGTAATGAAGATGTACCCATGCCCGTGGTCGATGAAATTACGCACGTTTCCCTCCTTGATAAAAGTATGGGCGGTACGAGCCCGTACGGTACCGTGGCATTCCGTCGTGTTTCGCCAACCAGTGAGAACCGACTCGGATACATGGTCGGTATCAAGGGTGCACGCAGTACACGTGGTAAGGAACACTCAGCACATGTCCTAGAATATGGACGCGCATTATATATGCCAGTACATGCGGGTCGCGTTACGCCAGGGGGTATTCTTACAATTGACACAGTGCTTGAACCCTTCGAATCAGGATGGTTTTTCCGGTGGGATTGGGCACGAAAAATATGCCTCCTAGGTGCCTTGTCCCTTGGTGCCATCTTGGCAGGTATATACGCTTGGCATTGGCGCTGTGGATATACCCGTGTACAGACCGAAGCACTAGAGGGTGAGGAAGAATAGATGTGTGGATAGTGCAATGTAACATTGTTGAAGGTCGCTCATGGAACAGATAAACACTTCAGGAATGGTTAATTTTCATTGAGACAGGGTCCAACCAAGTAAGAGGGATACTGAAGCATATATGCATCGCACGCCGTTGCGTTGTTTGAGTGACTATCATCCTGCTTTCCGAGTGCAAGGGATGTTAAATAGAGTCCAGAAAAAATGTATTCCGTCATTGCGTTCGATGCGATGAGGACAGATGAGGAACATCTCCTTGCAACGCCTGTAAAAATGGGTTCTTTCACAAGTCCTTACATCCAATGGCAAGTCAAAAAAAAATTCGTGCATCACTTGATTTCAGAAAAACTTGACAAGCGCCTTTGGTCATCGCTAGGTGATGCAGTCATACATGGTCATGAATGAATGTCTAGATCCAATACTCTTGACTTCAAAAAATGTTTCAGTCAACGAGAATTCCAATTTAGATCAAAGGTAGACAAGGAAAATTAGCCACAAATATGTTAAAATCGGCAAGGGCTAATGAACAGGACATTCTTATATAGACGAAGGCTACGCTGTGACCTGCGAAACAAGTCACTTGGCTGTAAGCAACTGTATTAGCGAGACATGTCTACCAAATGTGATAAGAATCTTGATTGTATAGAATAAAATATTGTTCAAGTATCCGAGATTTCGATGTGCCTTAAAGATCCAGCATCGCGCTCTTTGGATTCTTGAGCGAGTATATTGCAGTCTTTACGTTCTCATTTACACTGCTGCTTATATCGTACTCCACATGAGATACTCAGCGCGGTTGTTTCTGATTTGCCCTCGATGGCATGGGCTTAAGATCAAGTTGAAAGTACTAAAAAAGTTAGCTTGTGTGTGATATGCTTTTCATATGTTGATAGATCCAAAGATCTTGATTTATAGACTCAAAAGTCAGGACAACAGACCTGAGGTCTTTTGCCTTCTGTAGACTGCCCATTCGTGCGCACAACTTGTTGCGAGAACTGATCATTCAAGCTGACGGTACACACTCATAAAAGCATCATCAAGATAGCATGACTCTTTTTGTAAGGGTAGTTGCTCATAGCGGTAAAGGTCTTTGAGATAAGCTTGCACCTGTCGTGATTTATTCCAGAAAAAAACTAAAGACGCATCAAAGATGACACTTCCGATGAATTTATATCTACATTGGTATCGAAGGATAGTACTATCCTGCCTAGAATTACATCATGGTTCTATCGAGCAGAGGGTCGCTTTATGGAATTCCAGTCAAGACAATCTGATCTTTGAGAGTCAGTGATGTCCACAAATGTGCTTGCTGCTATGCCATCTCAGAAGTACTAGGCAATATAAGAGTGTCCTCTACTCCCCAAAGGGATCGGATCAGGTCTGTGAAAATTGTTTCATCCTCGAGGCACAGCAGGCAGAATATATTGAATATACGTACCATGTGGTGTACATGCGCGAAGCACAAGTATAGCCCGTTACCACGTAAATGCAGCTTTGCAGGACGAAAAATGTTTCTTCTTCTTAGACAAGTATGTATCACGTGCACAGTGCACGTCCCAACATTGCAGTATCCATGTGGTCACCCCACTTTCGTGTTGGTTTCCATCATGACGACGTACTTTGATACTTTACGTACTGTACGTAGAAGTGTCGTTGCTAAGATATAAGCCTTACCAAAACGTTCCAATTACAGAAGCTGGCGTTGCAACGTCAGAATTCATTGATGCCACGGAAGGTGTGGTCAAGCTCTTTGACTTACTGGGGAGTAGTGCCTTTGCTGTTGTTCAGAATGATATGAATGGCAATATCAAGGTTCGTGCAATCTAAACTAACATGACTAGAAAATTCGCGATAGACTTCTGAGTACGGGCCCAGATCTCTCTGGTACACTACAGCTACTCGTAAAAAATGAAGGCTTGCCTGGTGACAAGAAGCGCACAGCCACCGAAGGCCTACTTTGGCTTCTTCGGTATGTTGTCATCTTTCACTTACAAGCAGTGGACTTGAGTTTACGGCAAAGGCTCTGCGCTTTTCATTGGACAACCAGAATGAGGAGTTGGCTACAAGTTTCACTAAGGCATATGAGCAAACGCTCCGCAAGCACCACAGCATGCTGGTTCGCCCGGTCTTCACAGTATGTATACTCTAAGTCAGCTAACGGGTGTGTGCAGCTCGCTATGAAAGCTTGTCCCTACCGAAAAGACTTTTACGCTAAGCTAGGTCCTTCAGAGGACGAGGTGCGTCCACAGCTCTCGACATGGTTGAACGCCCTTGAAAAGATTGTGCAGGATATGCAACAGTTCTTCGAGTACGTCCAACACACCAATGCACGTGCTCTAACCGATCGCAGGCAAGGCCAATATGCTAAAGGGTTTTAGGGCACACGATTAGCTGTAGCACGACACTTAGCGTGAGCCAATAAAATGCCCTTTGCTTCTTACGGACTCGACTGTGACTTATTCTGCCCAGTCGATGATTACCCGTGTGCTGGCAAAAGCACGTGGCCTGGGGTAGATAAGTGCAGGCGCCACCGGCACATCGCGGACATCCACATAACCACTTACTACTTAGAACATAATGGGAATCCTTGACATTGTTCCAGCTGGTGTCATTTCGGGTCACGACGTCTACAAGGTATATGACTATGCCCGTGAAAACCACTTTGCCATCCCCGCCTTCAACGTGACGACATCTTCTGTTGCCAATGCCGCCCTCGAGGCGGCGCGTGAAGCCAAGGCCCCTGTCATCATTCAGGTGTCGAATGGAGGTGCTGCGTACTTCGCTGGTAAGGGCCTTTCCAACGACAAACAGCAGGCCTCGATAGCTGGCTCCGTGGCATGCGCGCACTACGTGCGTTCGGTAGCCAAGCACTACGGTGTCCCGGTGATTCTGCACTCGGACCACTGTGCCAAGAAGCTTCTGCCTTGGTTTGATGGTATGCTTGCAGCCGACGAGGAGTGGTTTGCCAAGCATGGCGAGCCTCTGTTCAGCTCGCACATGCTCGACCTTTCGGAGGAAACGAAAGAAGACAACATCAAGATCTGCCTCGATTACCTCAAGCGTATGGCTAAGATCGGTGTCTGGCTCGAGATGGAGATCGGCATCACTGGTGGTGAAGAGGATGGTGTGAACAATGAGCACGTTCATAATTCGGCTCTCTACACGCAGCCTCAAGACATCTGGGACATTTACAAGGCTTTCAGCGAGATTACCCCCAATTTCAGCATTGCCGCTGCCTTTGGCAATGTTCACGGTGTATACAAGCCTGGTAACGTCAGGCTTCACCCCGAGCTTCTCCGTGAGCACCAGGACTTTGTGCGTGAGCAGCTCAAGATCAACAAGGAGAACCCTGTGTTCCTTGTCTTCCATGGTGGCTCGGGTTCAGAGAAGCACGAAATCGCCACGGCCGTGAATAACGGTATTATCAAGATGAACATCGACACCGACACGCAGTATGCCTACCTTGAGGGTATCCGTGACTTTATTCTTACCAAGAAGGATTACCTTATGAGCCAGGTCGGCAACCCTGAGGGCGCCGACAAGCCCAACAAGAAGCAGTACGACCCACGTGTCTGGGTGCGCGAAGGTGAGAAAACCATGGCGAAGCGTTGCCAGATTGCTTTTGACGACCTCAAGACTTCGAACCATCTATGAATGCCTAGTGGTTCACTACATCGTGGTATGGAAGCGTGACACACCGCTTAGGTAGCGATTCAATGTCGAATGAGTTATTGAAGTATGCACAAGTAAATTTTGTGGTATATAGAAATATAAACGAAAGGCAGGGTCGTGCCTAGAAGCCGCGCGGATTCACACGAAGCGACTTGCGAGTGAATTTGGGCACTTTGTGAACACTTTTGCGATAGTTCTTGTCATGCGGAGAGAATACAGTATACTTGTCACGAGAGTGCATATCTGATTCTTTTGGGAGCTTCAGAACGCGATCGAGAGCACGGCATTGTACGCCACTCGCCTTGATAGTTTCAATGACACAGTCAACATCGCGCAAGCGTTGCCGGACGCGCATTTTGCGTGTCGATGAAAGACGCCATGGATTTTTCCTATACGTGTAAGTGAAATCGAACATACCATAGAAGACCGCCAAAGGCAGGGCTGCTGGGGCGAAATGCGCCTAAAAACGACATGACCTAGTAAAGGTACTAACAACGATGGATTCGCAGACGTAGTAGCGGACGGTGGCTTCAATTTCTCCTTCGCACGTGACACATGTCTTCCACGTGTACCCTGCGCGTATATGCACGGTATAAGAGGTATCCCCGGTGTAGGCAGTGCCGTCATCCGGCCCTGCAACGTTATGGAACAAGGGTGGACATATTCCGTGGATAATGCATTGCATTACTTCAATGTTTCACGCACGCAAGGCTTGTCTTCGGAAGCGGCAAAAGCTAAGCTGGCAAAGTATGGTCCTAATGGTATGTGGTGGCTCATGCATGATGAAATTAACTTGCACAGAGCTGAAGGAAGAGGAATCGACTCCTTTGTGGCGCTTAGTGCTCGAGCAGTTCCAAGACCAGCTGGTAATTATTCTCCTTGTTTCTGCTTTTGTGTCTCTAGTATTGGCGCTTGCTGAAAACGAAGGGAGTCTTCTGAATGCGCTTGTGGAACCTAGTGTCATTTTCCTGATCCTAATTGCCAATGCCACCGTCGGCGTGTTACAGGAGCGCAATGCTGATCAATCCATCCAGGCACTGCGTGCATATTCCCCAGAACAGGCTTATGTTATTCGCGATGGAAAGACGTGTCACATGGATGCGCGAGACATCGTACCTGGCGATATCGTGATCGTGTCGGCAGGTGACCGCGTACCCGCTGATTGTCGTGTAATTGAGCTTCGCTCATCTGTCCTTCAAGTGGATCAAGCCATTCTCACAGGTGAATCCGAAAGTGTTTACAAAACTCCGAACAAAGTCGAAGATGAGAAAGCTGTTAAACAAGACATGACAAACATGCTGTTTTGTGGTACAACAATTGTGAATGGAGCATGTTTGGCGCTTGTATGTCTTACAGGAGAGCATACAGCTATTGGAGACATTCACGCAGAAATCGGTGAACATGAGGATGCCAAGACACCGCTTCAAGAACGTCTGGACGAATTCGGTGATTTGCTTGCAAAAGCTATTATGGTGATTTGTGTATTGGTTTGGGTCGTGAACGTTCGCCACTTTGGTGATCCTTCTCATCATGGCTGGCTGAATGGTGCAATCTACTACTTTAAAATTGCGGTGGCATTGGCTGTGGCAGCCATTCCCGAAGGACTCGCTGCTGTCATCACTGCCTGTCTTGCTCTTGGTACGCAAAAAATGGCGCGGAAAAATGCTATTGTTCGCCACTTACCAAGTGTCGAGACACTTGGGTCAACCAGTGTTATTTGCTCCGACAAAACGGGCACACTCACCACCAACGAAATGAGCGTAACCGCGATGTATTTGGTGGGCGACAATACAGAGTATAAGGTCACAGGCACAACTTTTGCACCAGAGGGATCGATCATGCTCGAAGGGAATACAATGACTGGATTAAGCCGCCCTGGCAATGCGGTCCAAGCTTTAGCTGAGGCTTGTGCCGTCTGCAACGACGCTACAATCGTTGTTGACTCGAACGGCCGGCACAAAGCTATTGGTCAGGCGACTGAAGCAGCATTGCGTGTGCTTGTGGAAAAAATAGGCTATCATGACCATGTTCAACAAGCACATGTGTCGAGCCTCCAGCCAGCGCTTCGAGTCAGTGCAGTATGTGATATGTATGCCAAGTCGCTGACGCGCCTGGCAACCCTAGACTTTACGCGAGATCGTAAAATGATGTCCACGTTTGTTCGCCGTTCAGCGAATAAACTTCGCTTACTTGTAAAAGGTGCCCCTGAGTCAGTGTTGCTTTGTTCCACGCATGTATACTTGAACGAAAACGAGCGCATACCTTTAACGGATGAGATGCGAGTAAGCCTTCAACAGAAGCTCGATGCATATGGTAATGATGGTCTACGTGTATTAGCTGTGGCTGTGCGCGACGACATGTCGCTTCCAGACTTGTTTTCACCCCTCGACCCATCGAAGTACACTGAGTATGAACACAACTTGTCGCTTGTTGGCTTTGTCGGAATGCGTGATCCTCCACGCTCTGAAGTAGCGCAAGCTATCCGATCTTGTATGGATGCTGGTGTGCGAGTCGTTATGATTACGGGTGATAATCAGCGAACCGCGGAAGCTATTTGTCGTCAAATTGGTCTGTTTGGTCCCACGGAGGACGTTGGTGATCGCTCGTACACAGGTCGTCAATTTGATGCCATGACGCCTGAAGAGATGTTGTCCATGTCACGTCGCGTGGTGGTTCTTTCGCGTACGGAACCATCGCACAAAAGCCGATTGGTCGACTTGCTGCAAAAGAGCAATGAAGTGGTAGCCATGACAGGTGATGGTGTGAACGATGCACCTGCTCTCAAACGAGCTGATATCGGCGTGGCTATGGGAACAGGTACAGACGTGGCGAGGCTGGCAGCTGATATGGTGTTGTCAGACAACAACTTTGCCACGATTGTGTCGGCGATTGAGCAGGGACGAAGCATATTCAACAACACATCATCGTTTATTCGCTACCTGATTTCGTCTAATATTGGTGAGGTTGTGAGTATTTTCCTTACTGTTCTTCTGGGTATGCCTGAAGGTCTAATTCCAGTGCAGCTACTGTGGGTCAACCTCGTAACGGATGGACTACCAGCCACGGCACTGGGCTTTAATCCGCCTGATGGGGCGGTGATGCATGTGCCGCCCCGTAAGCGAAATGACTCACTCGTGACGCAATGGATGCTTTTGCGTTATATGATCATTGGCGTCTATATTGGCGTCGCTACTGTACTGGGCTATGCGTGGTGGTTTGTGGCCTACAGTGGTGGTCCACAGATCAGCGTGTACCAACTCACCCACTTCCACAAATGTGAAAGTGAGTTTAGTCAGATTGGGTGTGGCATATTTACAGGGGTTGAGGCTCAACATGGATCAACAATGAGCCTTAGTATCCTTGTCACAATTGAAATGTTGAACGCATTGAATGCACTGTCTGACATGGATAGTCTGCTGTTCCACACTCCATTCAAGAATTTGTGGCTTATCGGAGCGATTGTGCTTTCGATGGCTCTTCACATGGTCATCCTCTATGTGCCGACTTTTCAAAGCATATTCTCTGTTGTACCTTTAGATTGGAACGAATGGATGGGAGTTCTCGCGCTATCCGTGCCCGTTCTGGTCATTGACGAAGCATTCAAGTGGGCAGCGCGTGGCTGGCTGCCCAAGAGTAAAAAAACCGCGTAGTGATGCAAGAAAATGTATAGACCGAACATTGACTACCTTGATAATAATAAAACATATGGGTATGATGGATGAGTTTCGTGAATACCTAAGTTGGCAGGGGATTAGGGATTGTGGCTAGGATTCATTGAGGGTAGGGAAGCATTGATGTCATTGGGCATGTTGGTCATAGGAGATCCCTGCCCAGGATGTTCGCTCAGCGTGAATGACTGGGGCCGATGAAACATGTGCAACATAAACGAAGAAGCCTGCTCACGTTGTCGTCGGTCAATGAGTCTCCAAAGCTGCATGGAAGGACGAGAGTCCTGATGTTCAGACTGATTCGGCGAGAAACTCAGGTTGGCTGGTGTCTGGGCCGGGGGAGAAAGTGTGGATACAGGCGAGGTACCATGCAACGAAGGAGTTTGAGCTGTACTTGCGGACGTATTGTCCACAAAAACGGCCGTCTGATGCAATGGATCCGAGATCGAGGCTTGCGCCTGGGTAGATGCATCAGGATAGTGCTGCTGTATTAGTGCAGGATCAAACCCTTGAGCGGCTTGTATGTTCTTGTTCATGTAGACCGGAGGGGTAAAGGGGTATGGGATAGATGCAAGCACATCATGAGCCTGAGAAGGCTCCACCACCTCATACGTTTGGGACTCCAGCATGTTGGGACCAGCAGGGGTTGGCTGCGCGGGGCTTACCGATAGCTGTGCTTGGACAGGGGGATGTCGAAGCTCCGGTGGCACCACATTTACAGCAGCTGGTTTCAGATCGCCCGATACAGGTGGCATCGTGACCGACGTTGATGTGGGCGGTGGTGGTGATGTGCATAAAGTTTTGGGCTCGAGCGGTATATCAGATAACGAAGCATCACTAGATTGCAATGGCTCTCCGGATCCCGACTCATCAGGTCGATTCATCACATGTAGGTAAAATGAGTGTTCCAGACGATGCAGCTGGCCATTTTGTACATACAAGGCTGTTACACTTACAGTGCCTCCCTGTGATGCGCTTGTGGGCACACCTGTCAGCACTTTCTCATTATCTTCCCAGTGTAGCCAAGAGGGCATCGTATTAGCCGAATAAACCACCTTGATGTTCATGCTGGATGCTTGGGGATCCCAAATGCGGAGATTCCACGTCCATGGTTCATTCACAAAAGCCACCTTGGACGAAGCACCGGCGATCTTGGGCGAGAATGTGAAAAATTCCCATCCACCAGCAGGCAGACGTCGTGCCTGAATGATCCAAATATGATTGCCTTTGGATTTTGCCTTTTTGCCATCCTCATTGAAGCGTGAAATAAAAGGATGAGACCATAAGAATTGTTTAATGCGGCGCATAGATGCACTCTCTTCACTAATGCCACAGCGTCTTAATTCAGTTTTAAATGCCATTGTAAATGCCTGAATGCGAAACTTGAATGGCCGGAAATCCGGCGATTCATCTAAACGTGCCATTTTTTTTGGCATCAACGTTTGGTGGATGAGTTCGCCACGCTCATCTTTAGCTTCCAAATTCGAGCAAAGTGAAGTCAAAAATTCATGGAAAATAGCTTCAAATTTCGCCCGAAGCTCTGGTGATAGTTCAGACAGGCCTGTGGCAGCTCGATCTCCTGACCAATCATTCCAGTCATCCTGCCCAGCATCCTTTGTAGTAGACGCATTGGGATCCAATGATAAATCAGGCGTTTCCGCTATTGGGTTCATCTGCGCTGACGGTTGTAACGGATTTGCAGGATCCAAATTCCATGAATCAGAGGCGCCGTTCCCGGAGTTGAGTGCCACTTTAAGCGCTTCGGCTGCCGAAATGCTTACAATAGAACTGTCTGGAGCCGACTGAAATGAACTTTCATTAACGGGCGTTGAAGTGAAATTGAGTTGATCGGGGTTCACAGAGGGTCGCTTTGAGTTTAATACGGCCTGTGGCGATTTGCTTTGTAAAACATCGTTGTTGAGCACGCCGGAAGGATCCGAGGTAGAGGGCATAGAGTTAACATCATGGGTCACAGGCGCAGCTTCTTGCAGGCCAAAAGAAGGAGCAGAAGATTGTAGGTTCTGATTCGTGGGAAAACTAGACGGTGCCGGCATGCTAAATTCAAACACGCCAGACTGTAAGGATGGAGAAAACGCTGCAGCTGTGCTTAATTGAGCAGTTGATAGAGACGAGGGAACTTCCGGCAGTTCAGACTTAGAGCGAGCACGCATACTTATACCAGTTTTCTCATTGCAGTGCGATTTTATGGGTAAAGCTGATTGAATTTCATTCTTCATGCGTCGCTTCCGACTCTCGATATCATCAATTAATGTTGAAAAAGCTGCCGCCGAGTTGATGACACGTTTCTGCTCAGGTGTTCCCAATGCACTAAAAGATAGCGGTTGACCGCTATTCCGAGATTGTTGCTGCATTTCATTTGATAAGGAAAGACCCGTTACGCCCATCTCAGCAACACGTTTGATCAACTGCTTAATAGTATCCATTTTGTCCGTGCACATATCATATCGACCTCCATGGAAATGTACACGAGCATCCGCTGCTGCTGCCGCTAGCTCATCAATAGAGTTTCCAATATCCGGTAAAAGTTTCATAGGTTCCTGAATATATTTTGATGGCGAGAGACACGAGTGCTCGGTTCTGTCTGAAGATACAGTGTTTGAAGTCATGGCTGGGAACGACAGATTGCACGGCGTAGTTGGAGTAGTCGCATGCGCCGCTTGGGTCAGCTCGATAACAGGAAAAGTACTTGCTCCCTTCAAGGAAGGTCCAGTCAAACCAGTTGCATCATTGCTTACTCCTGTTGTTGGAGGACTAAGTCCCAGTCCGATCGGGATTTGATTTTGTGACACTGTAGAGGCCAAATTTCCCTGATTTAACGGCACTACACCTCCAGGTGAAAGATGATGCACATCAACGTATGGTTGATTATTTGTTGCGTCCAAATGTAGCCGGCCCATAGGGCTTGATTCTTGAACCTGGACATTGGGCGCTTGATTTTGTTCCTCTGGGTTAATATTCTGATTAGACCATTCATCTGAAGCTATTGATACATTTTCAACCGCTCCGACTCCATAATTTTGCAACGGAACGTTCATCGTAGCGGACACGCCGCAACAAAGGGCCGAAGTATCGATAACCCTCGTAAATTATTGAGTGATTCGGGGAAAGATTGTTAGCCACCATATCGCCTAATTTATAAATTACTAATCACATTTGTTAGATCGGGATTGCCACTAGCTTCTTCCTTCATCCGAAGTAATTCGCTTTCAAATTGGGCATTTTTTGTGGCGAATGATTGGACCGATACGCTCAGCACAGATCGACCAAGTTACGTCAAAAAACTCATGAACACGCTTGACTTACCCCACAACCACAGGTATCCGAGCCGCTAGGACCTGGCTCGCAATTCTCTACATTGCAGTTTATCCTCATAAGCGACAAATGGATTGGACACTATAACACTGCAGTGAGTCATTTCCGCATTCAAAGTTGCTTTCCTGAATTATGGTCTATAGGTATAGAATCCAGAATTTAAACTATCCCTGGGACAAAGTGTTCGAACGACGCACTTTTAAAGGCGTAATGCTTGACGTTATCGTGAAAGAAGACTTGGGTCGAAGAGTTCGAGGAGCGCTTGCTGGATAACGTAGGATACTTTCGCGCCTCGGTGTAGATGGCATTGCGGAGGATTTATCGCAGAGTCGAGAAGATGAAATACTCCGGTCCATCTCATAGTGAGCGTCTTGTAGTGTCAAATCATCAAGCCCGTTTTGGCACGATTGCTGAGCGCGGGTACTTTCATCCTCCATTCTTTCTCTCCCTTGTTCGCCAAAGAAGAGTTCAACATCATCGACAGTTTCATCACCGAGTGGGAGAGAAACGTCTCCCTGCAGTTCGGGCTGCACGTCATTGATCTCCAAAAAAGGAAGCACGGGACCAAGCGAGGCACGTTCACGCGTGTTGGCGACAGAAGTCGATTCATTCCTTGGCTCTGTACTGGATAACTCGATGCCTAGACCCGTTGTGGATGCTTCGCCTGCAGCCAATGGTGAGGTGTGACGCGCAGTGGCACTGCGAATAGCGCTATTAATGAAGTCAAGCGATCTTTTGTGCTGTGCTGTACGTGAATTTCCTGGTTGTTGGCTTACATTTGGCGAGACCACATCAGCTGATGACACAGAATATGGATTTCGCATCGTATCGAGCGACTGGAGTCGCTCGACCATAATATTCTGATTCTCTGTGTCGCCAAGCAATTGTCCCATCAATCCTGTGGCTCCCATCCATGTACGCCGAGGAGGGGGTGGATCAAGCGAAACATATTTGATAATACGCAACGGCACATCTACCTCGACAAGAGTTGAGGTTTCAGCACCTACGCCCACACGGAGCACATATTGGACGTTAATATGACGACCAGGCTCAATTGTAGCAGCGCTTTCCGGTAAAACAAGTGAATGATGGAGATACAAAGGTTTTCCAGGTCTTGCCCCTGTCCACCAGCTACCGAGTTGACCTGCTGCCAAGGTCTCATCCGTAACGATAGTACTGGTGGACGAGATAATATCTTTTTTTCCGGGTATATGATCATGTGCGCGATATAGCGTTTCGACACGCACTAAAGCAATGCGGAGAACATTGAGCAATTGACATCCACCATTAAACACACCTGCTTCGAAATACACGCGCTGGCCTGCGACCCAGGTTTCACGGTGCAAAGCAGCAGCAAGACGAATATTTCGAGCTCTGGCCTCGGGCGTATTTGCCTGAGAAATGATGGGGCGTGGTGAGCTCGATAACTCTGCAGTGGGATTGAGGTATGGATATAGCTGCATTTTTTGGAAGCAATGGGCGATACCACTATGCTTTTCACCGAAAGCTTTAACGCGGACAGATGCAATAAGAATATATCCCACCTCTGAAGACGCACTTTCGTAGCAGCCTTTAGCGCCCTTGCCCATCGGCACGGAGAGAGAAAATGGAATAGCATGTTGACCTTCTTGTCCTAATGAGAAACCTTCCTTATCTGGAAGCGACGCGAAGCATGGGAGGATAGCATCCCCTCCTCCTTCTCCTTCAAAAGTGTTTGTAGCACCATGTAGAACATATGGCTCTGATGGACCATCCAAGCTGCGATCACCATCAATGACAGACATGTGGCGGTAAAATATGTGACGGACATCTTCATCAGGCAGACACTCGTATCCAATAAGCCGTACACGAGGCTGTGCCAGAAGCATAGCAGTGGATCGGTCTGTGTGGTTGGGAATATTCAACTGGATACTCCCGTATAATAATCCTCCCTCTACGACGAGGTTGTTTTCCACAAATAATTCGATACCAATACGTTCATCGCGTTCAGGAGGATACATCGACACGATTGGTTTGCTTGGAAGCGAGTGAACCATGGGTGCAGCGGGCAAGTGAGATACATGATGTACAGGGAGAAAGGGGGGAGCCTGAGGATATGGAATGGGTTGTGCATCGCATGAGCTCACTGACGGCAGTTTGACTTGCGATCCGGGTAATGGCACTTGAGGCTGCGGTGATGATGTAGCTGAATCACTTGGCGTGTCAGCCCTTCTCGTAGCACTGGCTGAATGGACATCGTCAAAGACTGAGCATTCCACAGCTGGCTTGGGCGGAAGTGGATGCTTCATCACACACATGGGCGACACATTCACACTCTTGTTTGTGATCAAGCGATTTTCACGTAACGGCATGCTAGGCAATGATGCACAAGCTCCTTGCGTTGAACTTACTTGTGCGAAATGACCATCATGATTTTTCTGCCGAACAATAGCACGGCGGCGAGAAGACTTGGGAGGCGCGGATGTTTTTTGTGAAATGTTTTGCACATCCATCCTAACGTCACTGAGCGCTGTATCTGGTATTCCTAAGTCAATGCCGAGACCATTCATAATGGTTGACGCGACCAAAGCACAACAGAGATAAGCGTGTAAATCCGACTTAGGGAATGTTGTTGTCGCCAGCCAACACCAGCGGCCCTATGCACGCGCATCGCGCTTGCATGTTTTTATTCACATCAACATCTACAATTTTCCTGAATTGGGCAATAGCATGCCTCCACAATGAACATACACATCAAGAGCCCGCACGTTGACTCGTGCCCCGACTGCACCTCAGGTGGATAATATATCTGCTCTACAGCGTCACAATAATTACATATAGATAACTCTAAAGGTTAGGGCGAGCGCCAGTCGAGCTACTTTTCTTGGGAGCCGGAATGTAGGAGCCCTTAGCGTCACGCTTGTCGCAACGAGCAATGCCGTCCTCATCGCGGTACACACCAAGTTCGATCAACTTGGCAAAGGCCTTTGCAAAATCAGTGTAGAACAGGTCACGATCCGCAGCATATTTCTCGACCCAGGGACGGAACTTCTCATCTTGGGCGAGCGAGTAGTCCGTAGGAAGCATCATAAGAGGCTCATCGTCCTCGTCCATACCAGGAGCATAAGCCGAGTACTGGAAGGGGCCATCCCACTTACGAGGCTCCCACTTCAGATTCAGCAAAAATTTGTAGAACGTGTTCGAAAAACGGGTTGGGTTCACCACCCAAGGGCCATCGAAGCCCGAGCGGTTCTTGTGGCAACGACCGAGATTGTGAGCGCCGGTCAAAGCCACAATCTCTTGGTCGTTAAAGCCCATGCGGTAGAAGATGTGGCGCAAGTGGTCCTGACCTTGGGCACCATCGGGCAGACGTCCACGAGGGGGCACGTACCTCTTGTTCGTGAAGTCAGTGCGGCCAGGCTTCCATTCAATTTCAGGGCCGTCCATCTCCTTGATGGCCACAACACCGGCGAGTGTCCACAAGTCAGCGTAAGTAATCCACGGGTGCTTCTCCTTGATAGGCTCTAGGAATGCACGGGCATTTTCAAGACCTGCGTTTGCTGGGTCGCCGCCCTCTTCCTCGTACCGCATACCAGCTCCGTTCGAGCCACCAGTCTCATCCTCCTTGCTGTACGTGCCACTCGCGTGCCAAGCAAGACGTACAAGAACAGGGCCGATGGATCCGTCATCATATCCCTTCTTCTTAAGGATAGAGGCAATGTCCTTGCGCACCGCATCAAAGTCACCGAGCTTCGACATTGTGGTGTTAAGTCAGATACGTTGTGGGCAAAGCCAATATGGGGTGAAGACAATGAGCTCAGGAGCCACGTGGTGGCGGTACGGAACCAGCCTATTAACTCAATATGATTTGTACACGGCCACCGAGCTTCCCATGACCCCTGGCATGTTCGGCCGATGTTGTGATCGCAACGCCCATGCTGGCAAGTCGCATGCCACGTGGTAGAACGTGAAGTGCACGGGTCCTGTTGGGCCCATGCTAAGAAACTCCCGTGCATGCGTTCTTCCGTCTCAACGTTGTCTCGACTCGTCCAAAGCACATCCATCTTGGCCAAATCCCGTACCATCATGACGACTGCCCAGGATATTCAGACCCGCGTTATCGGAGCTGCTAACACGCTGGACTACCGCGTGTTCCTCGAGTCAAAGTCGACGGGCCAGCCTCTGTCGCCATTCCACGACGTGCCATTGTACGCTGATGAGGCCAATGGCATTCTGAACTTTATTGTTGAGATCCCGCGCTGGACCAACGCTAAGATCGAGATCAGCAAGGAGGACTCTTTTAATCCCTTCAAGCAAGACACGAAGAAGGGCAAGTTGCGCTACGTTCGCAATTCGTTCCCCCACAAGGGTTACATTTGGAACTACGGAGCCTTCCCCCAGACGTGGGAGGACCCCGCCTTCGCTCACCCTGACACCAAGGCCAACGGCGACAACGACCCTCTTGACGTTGTTGAAATTGGCGAGACCGTTGGATACACTGGTCAGATCAAGCAGGTCAAGGTGCTTGGTGTAATGGCCCTCCTTGATGAAGGCGAGACGGACTGGAAGGTGATCGTGATCGATGTGAATGATCCGATTGCTCCCAAGCTGAATGACATCGAAGATGTCGAAAAGCACCTCCCTGGTCTGATCCGTGCTACGAACGAATGGTTCCGTATCTACAAGATCCCTGACGGCAAGCCTGAGAACCAATTTGCCTTTTCGGGCGAGGCCAAGAATCGCAGCTATGCTACGGAGATCATCCATGAGTGCCACGAAGCTTGGCGCCGTCTGATCACCGGTCAGGCCAACGCTGGTGATATCAAGCTTGAGAACTCCACTGTGCAGGGCAGCAAGTCGCTCGTCGCCCCGAACGACGCTGTTATCACATCGATCCCTTCTGCTTCGCCGCAACCCCCGGCCCCTATTGACCCTAGCATTGACAAATGGTTCTTCATCAGCTCGTCTGCCAACTAAACACAACATAGATATAATCATTTTATAACTATCATGGACTGTTCCTTGATATGAAAGGCTAAGTTCGTGTCTACATGGCACTCGAACCTTTGAATGTCTACACACGGTACAAGGCACGCTTTGTTGCCTTGGCAACAATCTCGGACGTGGCAAAAGACAACGTCTCGAGATTATACGCATACGGTGTCGGAACATCAGCACCAGTAACACGTTCCACAGGTGCGTCGAGATAGTCGAACGCCTCAGTTTCCATGACCTGGGCGCAGATCTCACTTCCAAGACCAAACGCAGGGAAACCACCTTCCACCGTAACGAGACGGTTCGTCTTCTTCACACTTTCCACGATAGTGTCAATGTCCAGGGGACGGATTGAGCGCAGGTTGATCACCTCAGCTTCGATGCCCTCTTTAGCCAAGGACTCAGCAGCTTCCAGGCCATGAGCCACACCCATAGAATGCGCCACAATCGTCACGTCCTTGCCAGGACGTTCGATTTTGGCCTTGCCAATAGGAATCAAAAAATCTTCCGACAGGGCTTCTTGTGAGACGGAGAACGAGTGACCATACAAAATTTCGTTCTCAAGGCACACCACGGGATTCGGGTCACGAATCGCGGCCTTGAGGAGGCCACGGGCATCCTCGGAGCTGTAAGGGCTCACTACCTTGAGACCAGGAATCTGACCATACCAAGTAGTGTAGTCCTGCGAGTGCTGGGCAGCTACACCCGCTGCGGCACCGTTGGGGCCACGGAACACGACTGGGACGGTCACTTGACCAGCGGACATATAGTGTGTTTTGCCAGCAGAGTTAACAATTTGATCGATAGCCTGCATAGCGAAGTTGAATGTCATAAACTCACAAACAGGACGCAGACCTGCAAAAGCAGCACCTACTGCAAGACCGGCAAAGCCCTGCTCGGTGATGGGCGTATCAATCACACGATCCTCACCAAACTTGTCAAGCAGTCCTTTGGTAACCTTGTATGCACCGTTGTATCGGGCAATCTCTTCACCAAGCAGAAACACCTTGGGATCACGATGCATTTCTTCCTCCATCGCAGAATTGAGTGCTTCGCGCACCGTCATTTCCTGAGCGCCCGACTCGGATGCAAAAGCACGCACAGGCATGCGTGCCATAGTCAATGAAGGCAGCAAAGTTGAACGGAGAAGTTGGGGACGAATACAGCGTGCCCTTACAGCTGCAGCTATCATGGTGGTGCCGAAACTGGTAGATTGGAATAGATGTCCCGTTTGTTCAGGCCCGGTTCCAGCCTCCAGTCGGCCCAGGGGCAAATCGTTGTGCTTGCCACCAAGAAAGGGCCTAATAGGCTCTTCCATGACACGCGGAATTTTCCACTCAACTGCCAGACGACGGGCTGGTCATAGATTGTCTTGTGCATTCACACGATGGAGGAGCTCTCGTCAGGCTCGTCGGACTACGCAGCGAGCACATGGATCGCATGGTTCTTGTCAACAAAGGGGAATGAATACTTTTGTGAAATCGACGAAGACTATATTCTCGATCGATTCAATTTAACTGGTCTAAATACCGAAGTGCAGCATTACACGTATGCTCTCGACCTCATCACAGATGCTCTTGACGAAAACATTAATGAACTTCATCGTGAGCAGATTGAAACACAGGCAAGAATTTTGTATGGTTTGATCCACGCTCGATTCATCGTCACAACGCATGGTCTAGCTAAGATGCTCGAAAAATTCAAGCGTGCTGATTTTGGGCGCTGCCCCCGCGTTTTGTGTTACCAGCAACCCCTGCTTCCGGTTGGGCTATCAGAATTTCCCTTCCAAAGTCCTGTGCGGCTCTATTGCCCTCGATGTGAGGACTTGTACCGACCAAAGAGCTCAAGACACGGCGCTATGGACGGTGCCTTTTTTGGATCCTCTTTTCCGCACATGCTGCTCATGGTATACCCCCACATGATTCCTACCAAAGTTACTGTTCTTCCGCCTCCCATCTCAATTGCGCAGAAGCAATATGGCGGGGTGTCTGCGGACATTTTGCACCAACGCGCTGCTGCCCTTGAGCGCCGCGGTGACTGTCTTGCATCTGCTGGTGAAGAGACGGATCAGAGTGGCAATGTCAACGATCGATCTTTAGATATGAGCGCGCCTGTGGATTTCGTTTATGAACGTGTAGTCCCGCGTATCTTTGGGTATCCAGTGCATGAAACAAGTCAGCTCATGGCTTGGCAAGATCGTCAGCAAAAGAAGCAAACTGCGACAATTACCAATTTTCGGCAGCAGAAAATTCATAGTGAAGACGCATGATGTCCCATGGGCATGCACGTACACAATCCTGTAATATAGGCATGCTTTCTGCGGTTGACATAATGATAAACCGAGAGACGTGAGGGTATGCTACAGCACTATAAAGTTGGGGCTGCGACAGGCTTGATATTAAACTTGAGCTCAGGGACGTTCATACCCATCTGACGCATCTTCGCCTGCTCATCCGTGCGCTGTTTGGAAATGTTTAGCAAAATGTCGCGATGGTTAAGGTTGCTCGAGATCTGGTTTGCATTCTCGAAAATGAGCCGACCCCACGATGGATGGAAACGATTTGCTTCGCGCACAATCTGAAACGCTTCATCACGTATCTCAGCTTCTTTTGCTTCGAGCATTGTTGCCGCATCGTCACCAAGCGAGCCACTCTCCAGTAAAGATTGAAGGGCCTGTTTGTCGAGACGCAGTCTACTCATGATTCGTAGAACAGCGACAGCGCGGGCAAGCAGTGATGCTTGAAGCGTTTCTCGGGGCACGATCCATTCCTCTGACTCCGCAGGCTCGTCAGGATAGGCCTCCTGGATTTCACTCAATGCTTTGTAAATCGCTCGGGCAGGCTGGGTTTCAGCATCCTGCGACGATGTGTTTTGATACTTTTGCATGGTGCGCTGGGCACGCCGGCGATAAATTTTCGAGAATAAAGAAAGAGAAAGGTAAAGTGCTGCAATGTATGCAATAGGGACAAAGATTGAAAGCGTCATATTGCTGTGCGTACGCGCTAACGCAAGAACGTCGGTGAGCCAGAGAGAACCGAGTTCGCGACGTGTCCTCTTAGTGGAGGTGTGTAAGGCACCGACTGCACGTCCACACGAGGCGACGGGCCCTGTGTTTTGGCTCCATATTGTTTGATCGGGCCCTGCCACCGTCTAATCCAACCTGGGGTGACGCGGTACCTGCAATCTTGCGTGTATCAATCAGTATTTATAACAACCTCAAAATCACGCTGGTATCGCAATGAAAGGCCTAAAAAAGGCGGTGGTACGTTGATGTATCAGCTGACACTCAAGCTCTCCCGAACAAGACAAGCTGATACCCAAAATCGAAACAGTAATCATGGAAGCGGGTCATACGTCGCACCTGCACCACCATCGAAAGATCATTCATCGAGAGGGTTTTTTTCAGGCCCCAATCATCAATCTTCAAATCAAAGCTACTCGTCTCCTTCTTGTATGTATGCGAATGGTACTAATATGTGTCCAGCTAATTATGCATCACAATCTAGCACTACTACGCGGGCCTCTCCAAAAGCTTCAGCCACACCTGGGGCACCGGCGTCGTCCGTTTCATACGTTTCTGTGCCACCCGGCAACATTTCACAAGCAGTCTCAAGCACGCAGCACACATATGCGCCTCCAAAGCTGCCATTGAGATCTTCTACTCAGGTGCCTTCACCCGTTGTCTCTGGATCCTCTAGTCTACCTGTGCAAGATACGTCTAATTCTAAAGCTGCAGCGCCTGTTGCAGCGCTTCCACCTTCAGCACACAAGGCGGGCTACATGGGCAACACAGGTGTGACACCTTCGCTTACATTAGCCCCGACTCTTCAGCCTATAACACCAACAGTGGCACCAAAGGATACGATTCCTTCGCCAAGAACAGCGCCGCGTAAGCAGCGGAGCAGCCGCATCCAGACGGCGGATCACGTCCAGTTGGAACCATTACCGTCGTTCTCCGAGGTACTGCCATCAGATCGGCCGCAACTGTTCGTCAAAAAGCTGAAGCAAAGCGCGGTGGTGTTTGATTTTACTGATGCTAGCGCAGACCTCTCTGGCAAGCAGATCAAGGCACAGTCTCTGCAAGACATGCTGGAGTTTGTCACGACGCAGCGCGGTGCCATCACAGAGCTTGTTTACCCTGATATGGTGAACATGTTTGCATCAAACTTGTTCCGCACAATCCCTCCATCATCCAATTCTCTTAGTGAAGGCTTCGATCCAGAGGAGGATGAGCCTGTCCTGGAGCTGGCATGGCCTCACCTCCAGCTGGTATATGAGCTCTTTCTCCGTTTTGTGGAGAGCACAGACCTCAATACGAGTATTGCAAAAAAGTACATTGATCAGTCATTCGTGGTACAGCTCCTTGATCTATTTGACAGCGAAGACCCACGTGAACGTGACTTTCTCAAGACGACATTGCATCGCATCTATGGTAAGTTTTTGAATTTGCGAGCATTCATTCGTCGATCTATCAACAATGTATTTTTCCAGTTTATTTACGAAACGGAGCGTCATAACGGTATTGCGGAACTGCTCGAAATCCTTGGTTCTATTATCAATGGCTTCGCACTACCTCTCAAGGAAGAGCACAAGGTATTTTTATCGCGTGTATTGCTGCCTTTGCATAAAGTTAAATGTTTGGCGATGTATCATCCGCAATTAGCATACTGTGTTGTGCAGTTTATCGAAAAAGACAGCACACTTACAGAGAGGGTTGTACTCGGGCTGCTTAGGTTCTGGCCTAAGACCAATTCGCAGAAAGAAGTCATGTTCCTCAACGAGATCGAAGAAGTATTAGATGTGATCGAGCCAGAGGACTTTGCTAAGATCCAGGTGCCACTTTTTCAGCAACTAGCGCGATGCATCGAAAGTCAACATTTCCAGGTTGCAGAGCGTGCGTTATACTTTTGGAACAACGAGTATGTCTTGAACCTTATGGGCGACAATATCCAGGTAATTCTCCCTATTGTGTTCAACAGTCTGTATGAAAACTCGAAAAACCATTGGAATCCAACAATTCACGCACTTGTATACAATGCATTCAAGCTGTTCATGGAGATCAACCCTGCCTTCTTTGACCTCGTATCCAATGAGCATCAACACCATCTTATGCTCGCGGATCAACATGAAAGAGAGCGTTATCAAGCATGGAAACGTATTCATGAAGATGCACTGCAGAACTCTATCAAGCTCGGCATTAAAGCGCCTGATGCTGTTTTAAAGAGCCAACTCGAGTCGCCTGCTGTCACACCTCGCCCCTTGACGGTTCAAGATAATGGTACTTTCGCCGACATGATTCCGCTGGCAAATTCGCTTTCAGGGCTAGCTCCGCCGGCTCTCAGTTTAGCCTCAACGTCAGGTGTCGTACAGGGCCTCGGACGGTCCAAAATTCATGAGTCTTCTGGAAATCTATCCCCCAATCATGATATTGCAAGAGACTCAAATCTCTCCTCGAATAGCACGAATGGTGCCTCTACTGGTGAGTATGAAGATACCGAGCAAAGTATCTTGCGCGATCTTGCCGATCACATAGATCCTTCATATCTGGGCTAAGCTGCGGCAAAGATGATGGTGTAAATGTGAATAAGCTTGAAACTCTATTACTCGTCCTGATAAGTGCTGCGATGTTCAATGTCTTCGCAGAACAAGTTCTTAGGGGCACAACAGGGCACACACGATCAACGTGGAATTTGGTATCTAAGCCACTGTGGCCTTCTCCATGGATTTTACAAGATCCTGAAGGTGCTTTCGAGCCTCTGTCACCTCCTTTTCATAGAATGCGCATTTCTTCTCTAGCATCTTGTTCTCCTCTAACGCTTCCGTTCGTCGCTTTTCTGCTTCGTTCACAGCCTCCTGAAAATTCTCCTCAATAAATCTGATGTGAGTGTCGTGCACTTACATTTTTCCGACGCCCTTATAAACGCGAGTCTTATCGCCAAGACCTTGCAATTGCTCCATCGTGAGTTCCTGGAGCTTGGCTTCGCGTGCTCGTCCTTTCATTTGGGCGTTCACAATGCTCAATTGACGTTGTGATGAGACAAGTCGTGATTGAATAGAATTCAATAGCACAGGCAGCGAGTCCTCATTTATGTCGGTCATCACGCCGACCGTCAATACCAAAGGCTGGGTAGAGCCGAGCTCCACAATCGTCTGAAGATGGTCGCAGCTGGCCGACCGTTCGCCGTGCCTCGCTAGCGTCCACGTGACAATAACCGCGGTCACTGGCACTGGCTCTGACTGTGCGTCAACGTCGGTGACGATGTCCAAGCGCGGCGGATCTAATGTTGTATTCGTGGGAAATATACCTTATGACATCTCCGAGGAGCAGCTCATAAAAGTGTTTTCCGAAGTGGGACGTGTCGTGGACTTTCGCCTCGTCAGCGATCGCGAACAAGGCAAGTTCAAAGGATACGGTTTTTGTGAATACGAGGATGCCGAAACGGCTGCGTCAGCTGTGCGTAATCTGAATGACGTCGAAGTCGGTGGGCGACCGCTCCGACTTGACTATGCTGATGCGGATCCTATGCAAGACACTGGCCGCGGGCGAACTCCGAATGTCCAGCCAACACTGCCGGAAGGTGTTCCTATTCCACTCGGTGTTTCAGCTACAGACGTTATTACCCAGACGATTGCCTCATTACCTCCTAATCAACTGATGGATATTCTCACGCAAATGAAGGCCCTCACTACGCATGCGCCTGAACAAGCGCGCCATCTTCTCGTCACGAATCCACAGCTTGCCTATGCTATTTTCCATGCTATGTTGATGATGAATGTCGTGGATCCTGTTGTCGTACAGACTGTCGTGAGTGAGACTGCCCCAGCTGCTGGAATGCCGCCGGCATCTATGCACATGGAGCCTGTCGTGACCCCTGCTCCCCCGCCACAGCCTCATCCACCTCAGGGATACCCTCCAATGCCAGCACAACCTATGCCAGCAGCACCTCCGTTGCAGGCACCACAACTCGATGAACAACAACGTATACTGCTTCAACAAGTTCTGCAGCTAACTCCCGAGCAAATCCAAGCACTTCCGCCTGATCAACGCGCTGGTATTTTGCAACTCAAGGCGCAGTTTGGACAGTGAATCAAAATGTATCTGTCGTCTTGATTTGGTGCAACATACCCATTCCCAAAGCAGCAGAGCAGAAATGTAGCGAACAGAGATGTTCCGATGTCTGCGCATCTGCTATGGCGTTCTGCACCCGAGTATGCACAGCATGCCATACTTCATCGGGTGAGCCACTTGCGTCAATACGTTCCCAACGTGCTCCGCTCCGTTCCATAAGCACGGCGATATTCTGGAACGCTTGACGTACAAGACTCTGGAATGCCTTCTTCTCGTATCGCTCCTCGCCATAAGCTGCTCGTTTTGTAGCTGTGGTTTCATCGAGATCCAGGAATAGTGTAATATCGGGTAATGGCATTCCTACATCCGGCGAGATACACCACGAGAGATCAAGACCTTTTGCATGCGAATATGCCATACCCGAGAATGCATAACGATCGCACACGACATGCTGACCCCTCTGCAGTGTCTGTAAAATAGACGAAAGCATCTCCCATCGGTTAGCAGAAAATAGAAGGTGTACAGCTTGATCATTGATGTCGCATTTGTTTGTAAGATACGAATTGATCATCGTGCCGATAGAGGTAGTTCGATCTGGAAATTTGACGTGGCGTGCCTCGAGTTTTTCGACAAGGCGGGCAACTTGGGTCGATTTTCCCGACCGATCGAGGCCCTCTACCACAATAAAAGCACCGCGCTTTCCGTCTAACGCATTTTTAATAGGGATAATGTCAGAGAGCAAAATGGGAGGCTCAGACTTCTTCAACCAAGGACGCACTTGGTCCATGAATTTGTCAATGGCGCCATGGCTGAGATTGTGATCAGCTTTTTCATAGATCTGCATGACCAAAGAACCAAACGGCCTTCCGACCTGAGACATTAAAATGTTGGCCAAAATTCCAAGATTCTCGACAGAGACGACTTCATCATTGGAACCGTGCGCGATAAAACACTGTACGTGAGGGGGAATATTCGCATAATGGATGTGGGCAGGAAAAGAGCTCATAGAGGCGTGATCTTCGGGGTGAATTCGGCGTTCAATTATCAGTTCACCAACATTTGCTTTGATGGGTACGTATCCATATGAGTCGAAACAGGGTTGAAACTTGGCGTCTTTGCGCCGCTGAAGCGACATGTCAACGCTACCACAAGCAAAAATGACGCGTGAGGGTGAGCGATGCTTGTACAAAGGACCCGGGTTACAGTAGCGAGATATGTAGACTGCTGATACAGCGCAGCCTTTCGAATGGTTAACCATCAAGTCGGTAAAATAGCCGAAACGTTTGTGCAAGTAGTCAATAACGTGAAATAGGTCCTCGGCACATTCATTATATTTGCTGTACCTCCAATCTCCAGGAGTTTGGCCTTCACCACATGCATCCCACCTGAAAGAGTCGATAGATAGTTCTGAAGCTAATGATTGAAAGAATAGAGCATTCTTGTCGGCCAAAAGCCCGTGATTGAACACAGCCAGGGGGCGACCCTGTCGTGCACCCGGCGCTGGCAAGAGAGTATCTCCTTGCACATTTGCCAGCCTTAATATGCCATGATACCCATTACCTTTGTCAGCTTCGGCTTGATTTCCTCCAGGAAAAGGTATAACAATGTGAAACTCTGCCATGGCAGGAAACAGGGTCCGTCCATTGTGGGGTAGCCTAAGAGCCATACCAAAAATGTGGAGCATGTATCACGTGCATGTCGCCCTCTCTTGCTGTCGGCGTGCTATGCACGATGTTGAAATTTTCCAGACCAACGTCATGGGGCGCAAAGCAGAGCTGCAGCGCATAGCGCTAGAGCGCTTGATGGGTCCAGAGGGTACGTTGAAAATGTCTCACGGAAGTGATGGGAACAGCGGATAAGGATGTGCACTTCACGGACCCAAAGGTTTGCCGCAACTTTTTGTGCGGCACGTGTCCACACGACCTATTCAGTAATACAGTAAGTTGCCTTGGCACAAACTAACTTCGCAGAAAATGGATCTTGGTCCATGTCCAAAGTCGCATTTACCACGATATAAGGAGCTGTATGATGCTGCAGTTGAACGTGGTGAAACGTTTCCCGTTATTGTCGGCGACTTCCAGCGCAATATCCAAATGTTTGTTGGTGATATCGACCGCAAAATTGCTGCGAATCGACGGCGGCTTGAGCAAACTCCAGAAGAAATGGAGCGATACAACTCTATGATGCGTGATATTAACGAGGTTGAAGAGGCCATTACTGCAGCCACAAATGAAATGGAGTCCTTGGGTGAGCAGGGTCGTGTGGAAGAGTCGCTAAAGGAGCTTGAAAAGGTTGAAGCACTGAAAATGGAGCGCTCAGATAAGGAAAAAGAGCTCCAGACGTTACAAGAAAATAGTGGCGCAAGCGGCCACCAAAAGTTGCGCGTATGTGATATATGCGGTGCATACCTCAGTATATTGGATTCAGACCGCAGATTGGCGGACCACTTTAGTGGCAAAATGCATATGGGATACCAGCGCCTCCGTGATCTCTTCCGTGATATGCAGAGTGAACGCCGATCAGCGGAGCAAAATCCGCTGCGTGATCGATATCGAAGTCGGTCGCCCCCCACACGGTGATACATATACATAGGGTTCGTGTGTGGAGTACTCAACGTCGTTCATGACAGAATTTAACGAGCCGCGCACAGGCCGCTCGATTCCCGCTTACTTGCGCGGTGTAATACAGAGTATGCGCGCTCCATCAAAAGAGCAAGACCTACGTGATAAAGTGATCAGCATTCCCAGCGCATTTGTCCCATTTCCAGCCCTATCTGATGCCACGCTTCGTGCCGTGTTTCGCGACGAGGCGAGTCCCGAGTTTCCAACGTGTGTGCGTGAAGCACTGCAAACACTAGAAGAGAATTACAAAGACTCCTCATCTTATTCAAATGAAGTTCGTCGTGGGTTCTGGGCACTCGCGCAGCTCGTTAAATATGTACATGAAGAGCCCTCGAAACGTGCCGTTCAGAACAAAGGAGCTGATATGAACCTGGATGAAATTGATCATGAAGCATTGTCCGCGCCACAAAAAAGCCCGTCTCTTCTTCCCACAAGAAAAAAGCTTTCATTTGAGTTGCATGATGTATTTTCTGCTATTGATAAGAATGATGTTGACAAAATCATGGCGATCCGTGACGCACGCTTTGAATTATTGCTCGGTTCCAAAGCCGATGAGCCAGGCACACGCGCTTGCACACCGCTTGAGTACGCGATAGGCCTTGGTCCAAAGCATGAACGCGTATGCCTCTTTATAGTGGGTGCATTGTCCCGCTATGTTAACAATCTCCCTGAAGACAGGCCGTTGGATTTAACACAAAAAGACATGCTCCGTAAAGTGCGCTCTAATCTCAAATTGGCCATGGACCAAAGTCTCTTCAAAGATGACACATCGCTAGTTGCAAGCTATTTACAAGTGCTTGTTATGTCTGAGGGAAATGCATGGCTCGAACACGCTATCAAGACAGTCAGGTACGAGCTGAAAACATGGTTAAGTGGACCTCAACGACATGGCGGCATTGAGGCCCAGCCGCTCTCAGTCGCCCACGAGTCTATCGAAAATTTTCTTACGACGCATATGCGTATACGTCGCAAGAAAGAACATGTGGTGGTGGCTGCTGTCGATGACTATGTTGCGAATGCGTCAAGTGACTTAATTCTCTTGGCGCTTTGGTCGCTCCTCCCGGAGCATAACGAATTACCGCTTTATGCCTTCGCGCGCGATGATCGTTGCACGACACTGTTCTGCGACGAAGTCTCAAGAAAAGCGCCATCATCTTCTCTCAGGGTTGCGCGTGTAGCGATGAGCATTGTAGAGGCGCTTCACAGCGGTCTGCATTCACATACGTCGAGAGAAAGATGGAGTATATTGCAACGTATCATCAAGTAAAATATAAACATTATATACAATGGAAATATTCAGAAACTGTGCGCAAGAGCTGAGCACGATAATGCTGAAACTCTGCTACCGAGCGGTCTGCCACAAGCTTCCAGGCATTTCGGTCAATAGACTTGACACGCATGCTAAACGTAGCAGAAACGGGGCGATGGTCTGACACCGTAGCGTCCCAACGTTTGTAGGACGTGCACTGTACCATATTGCCCGTGCGAGAGCGGTACAGAATCCGATCGCAGTACGCAGGAACACGGGCCTTGTCAGACGAGTCATAGTCATTCGTGAGCCGATTAAACTTGTATGTGGGGGCGAAGCAGATTGGTGCTTCAAGAAAGTGACGCAAACCAAACTGTGCATTGGATCGAATTTCAAGTTGCAATTGATCCGCCGCGAATAGATCATTAAAGCGATTCTGCTCGATCAGAGTCATAGCCGTGTCACGACTGAGATCAAGACGGTAATTCAAGTCACCAGCAAGCAGACAAATTTCATGATCCATGGCCATGGATCCATCGCTGCCCAGTGCAAACGCAAGATCGTTGGACGTCAGCGTTTGACTGGATGACTGTAAAATATCAGCGACATCCAAATTGCGCCGCCTCACATTGCGCTGGCCAGCAGCCAGATGACAATTGATGAAGCACAAACTTGTGTCATCCAGTACAAAACGCGTGAGTAACGCGCCCTTGTTACCGTATCGACCACCCAGACCGGTCTTGACGGCATAACTTCCTGGAAGTCGGATACGCGGAAGCAAGTCTGATCGAACGAAAATGCATGTAAAAAGACCCACCAGGTTCTCTGTCAACAAAACACTGAAAGGTAATTCGGGTGGCATGACAAGGCGCACGTAGGCCATAAGTTTATCGAGCCATGCGCGATATCGACTCGGAAGCCGCTCGCGCTCTTCCGTCGATTCCTTTCCTGTGCCTCGTCGCTGTTTGCTCCCGCCGAGAAGGAATCGTTTCGCAGTCTGGCGCTTGTCTTCAAGATCCACAAGCTCCTGAAACGAGAACACAATTACATCAGGAGGTACCTGAAAGCTGGATCCGTCAGGATTTTGTGTCGTAGAGCAAGATGAGCGCAAAATACGCTGAAATAAATCCATATTGTCGACCATACCAAATAAGTCAGCTGGTGCTGCTGCGTCGAGGTTGAATGTCATCACAAGAGCACGAAGCGATGAGGATGTCGAGTATAGATCTGCCTTGCTGCTTAATTCGGCATTGATCCAGTCTTGTGATAGTGTTGCATCCCAGAATGTAGCATAATTGTCTGTGCTCAGGCTACACGCCATGACTTCAGGCGCCTGAGTATTAATGCTGTAACCGTCAAAAAGTAAGGAAAAAATGCTATCGCGATGCGCTTGCCATAATTTAACCATTCGCAAGTGTTGCGAGTTGGCCAAATGCACAATCATGCGTCCATCGCGTGTACCAGACCAAATGGCGTTTAACACACCGGTCATAGACATGATAGGGGATGATGATACCAAAACATGTTCAAGGCATTCGCCTTGTTCATTCCAAACACTAATGTGTCCCGACTCGTGCCCAAAATAAACAAGACCAGGTGTCGTTGATAGAGAAGCAGAGCAGGTAACAGCGCCCCCTCCATCAGGCCCAGACATAGGCCACTGGCCGGCCTGCGACATGACATTGAATGGGCGAGTGTCTGACACGGGACTGAAGCATCGCACAGATAGGACTTTTTGTGTCTGCTTCGGCGCCAATTTAGTGACCATGGTAGGGGTACACAGCCAAAGTAGACTACCCTCGACAGAGCAATACGTGTTCTTCGGTATAGTAATGCGAATCGTTTCCGGCGTTGTGGACGGTAAATGTAGCGGAGACAACCGAGGTACCCAAGTAGATATTTTACCACTTTCATCAACACACACCATCGCCTTACCAATGCGGGCAACATGACAGATAGGTGACTTGTGTACATTAATACGCAGCGCAGTAATCTTGCCTGTCAGCGTGTCAAGCTCACCAATGTGCCCTGCAGGAGTGCCGTACCATACTATACGTCCCTCAGGTACCAGTTCGTTGCCGACTTGAACAGACGGACAAAAAGCCAGCGTGGTAGCACGCAAGTCACGCGAGGTAGGTGACAGGTTCGAGGGGCTATCCAGCCATGCATAGTGTTCAGCCGTCTGAGGCACTATAACTTCCGTGCTCTGTTCAGGTGCTTCCGTGTGGAATTGTGCTCCTCGACGTACGACGAGTACACGAATTTTATCCTGTGACGCAACGACGAGTTTTTCGCCAAATAGAGCACCTGTGGTAATGGGTGTGCTAAACGGCACGCTCCGCGGTGGATCCAACGCAGGTGGCACGCGATTCACGTAAGACATATCGGGTAGGTCGTGCGATGTCAAATGCAGCTCTCCTAATTCATTCGTCATGTCATCCTCTTCTTCACTGCTGGCAGCAGGATCACCCCTCTCTGCCGAGTGTGTTGAGGATATCGAGGGTGTCGCCTCTGTCATGGGAACGCTAGATGCAGATGCGCTCCCGGAAAAAGGATGAATGTTGGGCGAAAAAGCCGTAGAGTTGGGTGATGTGTATGCTAGTGGATACTTCACGTCGGGCGTATGGTGAGTTGGAACGTCAATAGGCGGCTGGAGTAGGCGCGACATGTCTTGGGGAGATGTCACCTGCGGATTGAGCTGAGAATCCATTTGTTGTGTCGGCATCATGGTAGGCCTAGGCGGCATTTCGATATGGTGCGGCAGCGTGATGCCTGGTGACGATGCAGATGGGAGCGACACCTTAGGTACGGAGACGGACGTTGGCTGTGGCACAGGTGACAGGCGTTGAGGCGAAGCACCGCTACTAATACCACTGCTCATCGGGACATGAGATACCATGTGCATCTGCTGAGGCGGCGGGGTTTGAAATGACCTGTATGCATCGGCGGACGAGTGTAGTTGAGCCGACTGAGCTGGAATAGGCTTAGGTTGTGCGAAGTGGTGCCTGGGCGGTGATCCTAGCTCATGAACAGCGTGTTTCAGTGGTTCAGGTGATGGAAGCGGCCTCTTCGGCAGATCAGGTGCCTTGGACGCCATGGAGTGGCACAGGTCTACCTGGTCGCTGCACGCCAAGAGAGTGGTGGCAAAAAAGGGGCTGGATAAGCAGTGCTGCCACGTGGACGAGGAAAATGGAGCAAGAATGTGGATCTCCTAGGCACGGTCTTCCGACACGATTCATGTCGGCGACATTGAGTTTATTTGGCGTGCATGAAGATGACCTGCCTATGTCGCCAGACTTAGAGCCCACAGAAGACATTGTTCCTGAGCAGATCCCTTCTATTTTGGATCAGCGCGCATGCATTGTGTACTCAACAGCACCGGACGTGGAGCCACGTGTTGTGTCTACCACAGACCTTGAGAGCGATACCCAGGCACAACAGGAATACCGCATACATCTTCGGCTTGATATGACGAGCGGGTGCGGTGGTAAGATTTGGCCGGCTGCAGAGGTGCTCGGTGCATACATTGCCTCAATGCCTTCGCGGTATGCGCCCCATGCAGCCGACTTGGCCTTAGCGCAGCATCCATGGCGGGGCAAGACGGTCGTGGAGCTGGGAAGTGGGACAGGTCTTATAGGGTTCCTGGTCGCCAAGATTGGTGTGGGCTGCAAGACATGGATTACCGACCAACTGCCGATGCTGCCGCTGATGGAAGAGAACGCAACGCTGAACCCTGATATGGTGGATGCATGCCATGTCGCTGAACTCAATTGGGGCGAAACACTACCGGAGAGTGTTCCATCCAAGCCAGATGTGATCCTGCTCGCTGACTGTGTCTATCGAGAAGAGGCATTTCAGCCGCTGGTTGATACGTTGTGCATGTTGTCGACACCTAGCACCGAGATCCTTTTCTGCTATCACAAACGGCGTCGTGCAGACAAGCGCTTTTTCCAGCTACTAAAGCATCATTTCACCTACGAAAACGTGAAAGATGATAGCGAGCGGCGCCGACGAGCATACCAGACCAGCGGGACGTTCCTCATGCGGTTTACCAAGCGTGCCTAGTCAATTTCGTTCGCCTCCCTCGCGGCAAGATAGTCAGCATGCAGCTTCAGTTGGCGTTCATATTCTTTTTCTAGATTCTTACGCCGTTTCTTGCCAAGTGCTTCACCTTGTTCGTCCTGCGTGGGTATACCCTGTTGATCCCATGCGGTGTATTGGTTCGTATGCGGTGCGCGGAACATGTCTTGTGGGGCGATACGTCCACGCTCCAGCTGTTCACGCCGCTTGACTCGCGCAGCCTCAGCAGCCGCAGCCTTCCGTGCAGCCTTTTCAGCAATCATACGCTCTTTTTCGGCCCGCTGTGCGCGCAGCTGCTCAGCAGGAACAAACTTGAATAGGGCCTGGCCATTTTCCTGGTCATCGAGAGCCACACCCAAATCGGCCAGCTCCACGTCACGAATGGTATCAGCGAGTTGGAGCAGGTCTGCACTTGATGCATTTGAGCGTGCCAGTTGACGAACGCGGTCGCGGAACGACGACAGCACGCGCACAAATGGAGCGACGACTTCATCGCGGTCCACAACGCCATCTTTCGTAGCTACCGTGCCCCAGCTTAGATCGCCCTCACGCGTCGGTCCCTCGCCAAGACCCAACATGCGGAGCATGCGCGCTACATATTGCGACACATTCACAAGCACACACACGTTCAGGTCATCACGCGACGTGCCGCGCTCGTATACATTGGCACGCGACACAAGCTCGAGGAGCACCTCAATACCGCGTGGCGTATCGAAGTTGTCACACATGGCCAAGCGGAAAGCTGCCTGTGTGTCTTGCAGTGCGGCATTCAAACTCTGAGCGCCTGGGCCATAATGATGCTGGCCGTCACTGAAAGCCTCGCCTTTAGCACGAGACTCGCGCTCAAGCGCCGTAACCACGCTGAAAAAGTTGTTGAGCGTTATTTCAACCGAGCGTACCTCGGCCATGCTTGACTCGCGAAAGTCCATTTTGGCGTGCCAAGGGTGCATCAAAAAAGCGAGGCGCAGCTGACGAGCCGTGTAGCGCCTCAATGCCTCGTCGATGCTAATAAAGTTCTTGAGACTCTTGCTCATCTTCAGACCCTCAATATGCAGGTGTCCCGTGTGTAAGAAGTAGTTGATCCACTGCGTGCAGCCATGGAACGCCTCACTCTGTGCAAGCTCGTTATCATGGTGGGGGAAGGTGAGATCAATTCCACCCGAATGGATGTCAATTTGCTTACCGAGCACCTGCGACGCCATTACACTGCATTCAATGTGCCAGCCAGGACGTCCCGGGCCCCACGGAGACGGCCACGATGGCTCGCCAGGCTTGGCACGCTTCCATAACGCAAAGTCTGCGGCATGGCGCTTGCCTTTCGCAGCCAAGGCACCCTCGCCTTCCTCTAGGAGCTCGCTGTTGCCCTTACTCCATGGCGCAAGTTTCGCATACGTGTGGTGCTCGGTACCGCAGGCACCGCCGTCAAAGTGTGACGTGGCAAACCACACATTCTTACTTTCGGATGTGGCGTCATCGACGTACGCAAATCCGTTCTCGATAATGCGTTCAATGAACTGTACAATCTCTGGAACGTACTCACTCACACGTGTTAGCATCGATGGCGGCTCGACATGCAGTCGCTTCATGTCCTGGAAAAAGGCCGCTTCCCAGTACGCAGCAAGCTTGCGGAAAATAGCTGGATCACTCACGGTATGTGCCAGCGTAGCATCGAGGTGTTCGCTGAGCACGTCGCTTGATGCGTCGATGAGGGCTTTTGCCTGTGCCTCAGATGTGTCGCCCGCGCCCAATGCGACAGCAGCCGCCACTTGAGCATCGCGTGAGGCTTGCAACGTAGCGAACCACATGTGGAACTTGGGCATACGCTGTGCCACTTCTTCACGCCACTTAGGATCTTGAGCCATACGCACTACCTGTTCCCAGCCGCCCTCGCCAGCACGACTTCGCTCTGCAGCTTGAGGATCGGAGGCCTCCTCGTAAGAGGGGGCTGGTGGGGTGAGCGGCATAAGCGTATGGCAAAAAAATTGGGACCACGCCGTTTGCACGGTATTCAACAGGGCCAGCGTAAGTTGGGGATGCTGTGCTTGGAACTGTTGCAACAGGTACTCTTGGCGGCCGCGCACAATAATCTTGTCGTCGATGTCAGTGACGTTCATCACGAAGTGGACGTCATAGCCGAGGTAGTCGCGCATAATGCGCCGGATGACGTCCTGTGCAACATAGTTTCTTGCGTGCCCCATATGGCTCGCATCATATACGGTGGGACCACAATTGTACCACGTCACAAGACGTCCACGCTGCGGCACAAAAAGCTCCTTGGACCGCGTCAGACTGTTGTACACGTGCAACTGGGGTGCTGGTTCCCTAGGCTCAGGCATCTTCCACACGCGATCTGCTGAAGCACTTGACATGACTCGGACCCAATGTCGCTGGATTCTCCGCCAGTGACCTCGAACGTGCTGTGTCGCCACCAGCAGGACCATGCGACGGCGACGGCCTTTCTCGCTGCGGCGCCATGTGCCATGGATTACGTAACATCATGTCGTGACACCAGGGCGCCACGCACGCAACCTGTCCATGGTCGCGGTGCCTGCCGATGGTGCGGGTGACAGCACCGGATGGGACGGTATCGATGTGGCACCGCTCGTCCAGCTGGCCCAAAAGCAACTGGAGTGTGTTCTACGATTGATGCCCGCTTCCAAGACCCTGTTTATCGATCCGACATTGGCCGGACCCCTAGGTTTGATGGCGGATCTGGCCGCCCTACGGCAGCGTGGTGTAGAGCGCATGTTCTGGATGGAAGAGACACCAGCATCCGTCCCAGCTGTACATATTCATGCGCCTACGAAACATCTTTTGTACCTATGCCGACCAGATACGCGGTGGCTGCGCACCATCCTTGCTCATTATACAGCAGATAAGGCCGAGGGCGACTTACAGCATGTATACACGGTGGCCTTCGTTCCACATCGCACGGAACCGTGTGTGCAATTTTTATGTACACATCAATGTCTCGATTCGATCCAGATATTTGATTTGGGGCTCGAGTTCTCCGTGCTGTCGCAAGACGTTCTCAGCCTGGAAGATCCATTCGCGTGGCCACGGATCTTTCTGCAAGGCGATCACACTTCGCTGTTCCATGCAGCACAGGCACTCGTAACCCTTCAGCGCATGTGGGGCCTGTTTCCGCGCATCGTTGGAAAGGGAGATTGGGCAAATCGATTGTGTGACCTGCTTGTCCGACAGCGTCAGGAAGCGCTTGTCTCGGATGAAGATCCAGCCGCGCTCAAAACGCCAGCACCAGATATAGATGCTCTCATTGTGTTGGATCGCATGGTGGATCTCGCCACACCCATGCTGACACAGCTCACGTACGAGGGCCTGATCGACGAAGTGATGGGCATGTCGAGTGGATTTTTGGAGGTCGATGCCTCATGGGTCGGCGCTGCACAGTCTGCTGGTACTGGCGCTCACCGCAAGATTCGCTTAGATGGCACCCAAGATGCACTTTTTGATTCCATTCGCGATGACAATTTTGCCGTTGTAGGAGAGAAACTACACGCGGCTGCCAAACAGCTCAGCAGTGATTATGAAGGACGGCATCAGGCCAACACGGTGCAAGAGTTGCGTGCGTTTGTCAATCGCCTAGGCACCTTGCAGAGTGGGCACTCTAGTCTTCGGCTGCACACTTGCATTACAGAACACCTCTTGCAAACGACCAACACGGACCACTTTCACTTTCTACTCGAGGTGCAGCAGAACTTGGTTGCCGGCGCACCCATTGCTCCACTGCTGCGAGAGATCGACGAGTTGGTGGATTTGGGTGCACCATTTTTGGATATAATCCGCGTGGCTTGCCTAGCTTCATACATCCACGGCGGTCTCAAGGCATCCTGGCTCGACTCTTTCCGAACGACTGTCGTGCACGCCTTTGGCTCCGTGTGTCTACCCCAGCTCATTGCTCTAGAACGCATGCGAATCTTGTATCCTACGCCTCCGTCGTCTGTCAAGGTACCCCGGGCAAGTAAATTTACGAATGTCCTCAAACCGCTACGACTTATTGACGACGAGGTGAATGAGCGTGCGCCAAGTGATGTCGGCTACGTGTATAGTGGCTATGCTCCACTTTCCGTACGACTGGTCCAAACTATCTGCCAGCATGAACAGACACTTCGTGAGCAGCAGAAGAATCCCCATGTATACCCACAAGCTGCGCGGATCGCTGGCTGGCATGGTGTCGATGAAACAGTGTTGCAATTACCAGGCGCGACTTTTGACTTTATACCAACGGACATGAACGAGGTACCACCTATGGACGACAACAAGATCCGAACGACTGTGATCTTTTTTGTGGGTGGCGTCACATATGCAGAGATTGCTGCATTGCGTCTCATGTCACGACAGCAACGCACGCGCCGCTTTTTGATCGCTACAACATCTATCATGAATGGGAATAAAATGCTCAAAGACTTGTATGTCTAGGTATATATATTATGCGGGTATGCCGCGGAGTCCTGCCGTAGAAAGACAACCTTGAATGACGCCCATGAGGTACTTGTTTTCTACCGCGGCCGCCACACGTTCCTTGTCGCTGAGCTGCTTGTTGATTGTGCCCGCCGACTGGTGCGTCCCAGGGCGTATCAAGACACCAAGCTTGTAGTGGGTTGGAAGAGCACGAAGAAGCCGAACACGTAGGGAGAGGCCAATAAGTGTGGCCATGCTGCAGTGCGGGATTGTCGGCGTAAATTCTAGCACAACTGAGGGCGAGGCATTCTCGTTCCCCGTATCAACGGTAATATGCTCTTCATTCACCACAGCTAATTGTTCGAGTGTGAGCGGATGCTCCGGGTCCGTGACCGAACGCACGAGGTCAAACACTTCGCGGGCATCAATAGGCTCACCCTCTTCCTGTTCCTCCCATTCTTCCTGCGCATCGGTAAAAAGGGTCGAATTGGGTCTAAGGCCATCACATTTCCACCATGAATCGGGTGAGTCTGAGCAGCGCGATGCACGCAACGTGGGCGCACGAATATCGTACACAACAGGATTGGCATTCTCCAGCTCAGTCGAGCCGAAGTTCATGGTATGGCAAAGCCAGATAGGGTGCCTCCACATGCGCCACCCAGTCATGTCCAGTGCCTGGTAGGGCGTCCAAACGTCACCTGTCACTCCCACTACGTATCCAAATCGAAAAACGATGGCTCTGAATATCACATTAGGGAAAACTAAATTGATTCATAAAAAGGAAGGGAAAAAAGTTACAAGCAATGCAGTTTAACATGGAGGCACACCAGACGGCTCCATCATGGAGCTGTTAAGAAAGGCATCCATCAAGTCCTGTTGGGTATTCCATTGCACATGCGCAGAAAGGCCCAGACGTCCACCCACGTCGTTCGGTTCCAAGTAGGATGGAACGGCATCAGGCAGAAGCGAGGGTGAAAATGCAGGTGGAGAGAGGGACTGAGTTGTGACATGCTGATCTTGTATGTGTTGGCGGTGTGCTTGGTCGTCCAGCACGCTCATGGAATGCGAGCGAGGTGGCACTGGTAGTGATGATGTAGTGAGCGAATGTGTTGCCATGAGCAGAGATGATGGCGATGATGGCATATGGTGGTTGCTAAGCAAATCGGTATGCGACGCCGCTGGAGATAGCGTTGTGGTCATACCGTCTGGCAAACCATCCTTTTGTCGAAACGCATCAGACACGTCCAAGTTTGGTGGACGCACTGACAGAGACGATAGAGGTGCATCAGCATCGTACGGCGACATGGTTGTCGGCGATGCAGAAAGGGAAGCTGTCATGGAAATAGAATCAGTACTTGATGACAGACCTCGATCCAAGCCCTGCAATGAGGCCATCGGGCCAGAGGATGAGAGAGCGGAAGTGCTCGCCGAGCGAGATTTCGGCGTTAACGTATCCGACTTGTCCTCAACCTTCACGGGATTCGTTTCTGTCTGCGGTGATGCCTGGGTTCGAATCAATGTTGGCAGTGGCTGTGGTGGTGTATTCGGCCGCAACAGCGCAGGATCAGGCACAGTCGGTGCCGAGATGCGAGAAGGTTCCGTGTTCGTTGCGTCTTGCGAATTCGAGACAGACAGTGGCTCCGCCTCAGAGGACGGCTCATGAATCTGTAGGCCCAAAAGCCCCTTCTTCGCGCCCGTTGCGTCGTTCCTGGCATGCAGGGAAGAAGTTGGTCCACGGTGCAGAGACGGTTTTTGAGGCGTGTTGGGCACATTGGCACGAGAGTCGGGACCTACAACGGAGACCACCGGCGTGCCTGGCTCACGACCCAGCGACTCCACGCACTCAAAGTCCCAAGCCACGACGCCAATAATATTACCAAGCTGAGCCCCCGGGCTCTCAGACGTTAGCGGCACGTGGGGAACAGACGCGGTCACGTCGCTGCGGGGAATCACAAACTCTTGAACAAAAGCCAGGCCAATTAACGCCATACCCAGCGAAGCACGCTCGCTGGGCTCCTTGCAGTACGATGCGACAGGCACCATGCCGTCCGAGCCGTATATGTGCACAGGGTGGTTTCGACTCAAAAAGTCGGCCCAAAAGTCTGTCGCGAACGGCACTTGATACACCCATGAAAAACCTGCGTCAGATTCAGAAAACGCTGGAGGTTGCTTCTTGGGCGAACTTTCTGGCGAAGGTGGCTGTGTGTTGTCAGCGGGCTGCGCTGAAGACCGAGTCGAATCGGAGCGCGCACGAGCAAGCATACGAGGCGCCTCGAGATGGTCAGCCATGGACAATATGCATTTTCCATGAGAGTAAATTGACAAGACGGACGTCAATGGTGTGTTTTTCGTGCTAGCCATTGACAGCGCAACACCCATGCGATCGAACTGGGCATTTGAGGCATCCGAGCGAGGCAGTGACATGGGCACGTGGACGTGCACAAACGGGCAGTCCATGCGCTTGTACATATCAGCAAGTTGCGGAAACCGGAAAGAGGTCATAGCTGCGTCATTGCAGGGCATAATTGAGATCTCCCCGCCAGAATGCAGGATTCGAGACATAGCAAGCGCATCGAGCTTCGAGTATGTATGCCGCTCTTCTGTCTTGGTCGAATATGTCCACATGGAGAAGGCTGTTGGTATCAACACTGGCATGGGCTGCAAGCTCGAGAGTGTTTGTGTGGCCCTTGATGGCCGCTGAGCCAAGCTCGGGGTCGACAGGAACGAGGTGGAGACCGTTGGTCCACGTGGCGACAACGAACGAATCTCGTTCGCATGAGGTGAATGAGACACATGCAGATTGTCGAGTGCTTTGGAAATCATGCCAGAAGCAGGTGATTGCAGAGGCGAGTGCGTGTAAGGCAGTGGACTCGATAAAGCCGGCGATATGGCCGATGTCATGGGCGACGCGGCTGACTCGGACGAAGCGAGCGAGAAACCAAGTAGCCCAACGCTATACTCGGACAATGCATGAGAATACATCATACCGCCAGCTGGCGTATAATAATCCTCTTCGTTTGTCGGTTCGGATATGAGTTGCTGGAATTCCATATCGTTGCGCTTGACATTCTTCAGCACTTGAATGTGACTTGATACCTGCTTCCGCGAGCGTGTCTTACCCGTCTTTCGCTCGATGTAATCAGCGATGAGCTCATTGCGACCACAAGGTTTACCATGCACGAGGACTTTGCGACGTCCCAACTTGGGGATCAGGCGTAATGCCTCCCAGAAGGCCACCTCGACATCATCCGGCCACACATCCGTGGATGACTGCCTGCTGGCACGTTCACGAACAGTGCGAGGTTGTGGCGAACTGTAGTGTCGCTGCATTTGTACCGGCGCAGACATGGGTGGGGCCATGGGTGCAGGTGCCGCAGAGGGCGATAAGTTTTGAGCCATATTGAACATGTACAGATTTTCAGGATGCGTCCAAGGTGAGCCCACGCTATTATAGCTGTTGGCCCTTCTCATCACAGGACTTTCATGGATCGATGACGTCGGCAACGCACTGGGATGCATACCGCCTGAGGGTGATGCGGCGCTAGTCGACGCAGCACGCAATGTACGGTGGGCAAGTGGCGACAGATTGTTGCTTGGGGTAATGGACAAGCCATGCATGGATGGATCCATAGTGGGAGAAGATGATGGCGAATCTGGGGTGCCAAGCGACACCATAGAGGGAGGGTAGAATATAGCACCAGGGTGATGGGGCGTGGCATGCGGCACCATGCCCCCAAATGGTGAACCGTGATGGGGATCATGGCCTGCCGTGGGAGGCGCATGTATAGGTGAAGTGAACTGTGATGTCGACATGCGTCGGCGCTTGCTATCACTGGACGGGGGTGCGAGCACAGGCTGCGAGCCTAGTGAAGAGGAGAGGTTCACCACATGGCCCATCTGCATCTGCCAGAGCAAAGTCGGCGACATGGAAGCACCATCCAACGTATTTTCACTGAGGCTGTGACGCATGGGCGTGGAGAAAGTAGATTCAGTAGGTATGCTTGTAGGTACCGCTGGAGGCCCACGAGCAGGTCCCACATAATGACGCGACAGATTGTCACCACCCGTTGCTGTGCCAGCCACTGTGGGAGCGGTGGGAGTGGACGCCGAAGAAGGCGTCGACAGTGGTTGTGCTCCAGGATAGAAAAACATGGAGCAAGGTGGCACACGACGGCAGGGTCACTCTTGTGTAGTGAGAATGGAGCAAGGGGGTGAAGGGTACGTGGATGTGCCAGCGGACGACGTGGTGAATGTGGGAACGGATCGGGGAATGCGTGCGTGAAATGAAGCTGGGAACTACACACACCAGGTGTGTACCTCTCAGTCAAACGGCAGCGACAGCGGTACGTGGGCACGAGGAACAGGGACCTGTCGCTAGTGCTCAACCTGGGCGAGAACAAGCCAGTCGTGCCAAAATTGTGGCTTCGGCAGCCCTGGCAGCTGTCGCAGGGGTCACTTGAGGACGCGCGTGGCCCAGCCAATCCACCGCGGGCGACAGCGAAGGGCAGGAGGAAACTGCGCGGACGCGTCGCGCTGGCTTCGCCACTACGTCAGACTCCGCAGCACCATTGGCCGTAATCTCAAATTTAGAGCCACTGGGGCCCTCGAGGTGCAAGGGGGTGCATTTGCTTATGCTAGCATCGAGGTGCCATCGCTCTTTGGCAACCTCCACTTTCTGCCACGCCGGCCAGGTACGTCCGCCGTTCGCGTGCGAGGAACATGTCCGCCGATGCAAGCATTCACATATGGGTATCTAGCTCTACAGATTCGATCAACGCCACTGCTCCTTCTCGCTTGCGTGAGGGCGGTGACAGAAGTATAGTCCACCCATTTTCTCCTGTTTGGAAGAATCCATGCTCCGATTCGCCGCGGCGCGTGTGTGACTTGCGTCGGACTTTCCGTGCGCGCTGAGCAGCGGTAAATCCGTCGTGTAGGTTTTGTGGCAATGCCGTGGCACTACCTAGCGCCAGACCCACACCCGGATACTTGGAGGCCCAAGCAATTGGGGCATCGGCGAACCCGCTCACGGTCAAAGACGCCCAGGGCAGGGACGATGCCCACAGGCACTCGAGCACTCTGACGAGCAGCATGGGTGTGAGAAAGCCACGAATTGTCATTTGTACAAATGAGCTAGGCGAGCTTGAAGCAGGTGGTTCATACATAGCAATGCGGTGATCGCAGCGGTCGTAAGTTCGAAGGCGCGGAGATGGCCACATGGCCAGACCGATCCATTCAAGATGGGCATAGAGCGACGACCACATATCCTGCATGGTATCTCGACAGATATCGACGGATGCAGGAACCCATACGTCAGAGTGAATGTCGAGGCACAAGTCGGGTGATAGAGGACGCACTGAACGAAGAGCGTCATAATCCACGGGTGCCCAAACGCGCGGACTCTGTGCGTCTGGCGACGCGGGCGGCGTCCACACGAGCAGCATGGACCATGTTGCAGGTGTGCCGTGCATGTGCGGCGCTGTGCCTGCAGCTGATCGGCGTTGGTCCCATTCACGCAAACACCGTAATGCACGCTCATAACCACGTTTTCCGGGCACAAAAGAGGGATCACACAACGGAAGCTCGACCATGTACCGCGATACAGGTCCACTTTGCCGGTCGCCCATGCGCCCGGATGCGCCGTGCGCAAAGCGACAAGGACGACCGATGAGTCCAAGCTGTTGGTAGGTATCTTTGAGTAAGGAAAGCACAAGCATGCCGCGACCATCGAGGCAAACCGTGTCTTGAGTGTCTAGGCGTGTCGTGCTGAGGGCGTAGAGAGAGCCGGTGCGAATATACTGTGCGACGAATCTCGGCTCCAGAAAAAGAGACAAGGACACCTGGGCTATGCATGGTCCGGGCCCAGCATCTTTCACCGCATGGCGTAGAGCACGTACCACGTCATGGTCCTCAGTGGTGTGGGGCGCAATCACCTGCAGGGCAAAATTGAAGGGGTGCCTCGGGATAGCCTCTTTGAGCTCTTCGCGTGAATCATCTGACCATGTATACAAAGAGGCATGTAGGCGACCTAGTCGATGACTGCGCGCATGATCTGCTCGTATGGCGCTGCGTTTTCGCTTGTGCGTACTGTGCGCCACCATCCGAGCCCCTGGCACCCTGCGCAGGCGCCGGCCAGAGCCACCTGGATCTTGATCACGTGTCATTACGTCATACGCATGCAGGCCTGCCCGGAGTGCAGGGGCGGCTGGGCAGGTCCGTCGCGCGTGCGCGACCCAAGCCGTACGTAATTGTAGGGGCGCGCTGGAGACTTGCCCGTGGCACTGCTTTTTGCTGCATCTCGCCATGTCGCTGTTTCGCAAGGCCCAGTCGGCGGTGGCTCACAATTCCATGATCCCGTCGCTGGGAAATAATGACTTGAAGCTTTTGCAGGATTTGATACATGCCGAGAAAAGTTTTGTCGCCTCGAACTCCAAGACAGCTACCGAGCTCAAGTACACATGTGACGCGCTGCGTGCATGGGGCAGCAACGAGGGCGATGACCTCGAGGACATTCTTCCCAAGGTAGCGCTGCTTTTTGAGCACCTCAGCCGTGCAGAGAACCGCTACAACTATTATGTCTCGACCATGCGTCTACATCTTAAATCGATTCGCTCACGGGAGGAGAAGTTTGCCGAGTTCAAGGCCCGTCGTCGCGCGCTTGTGACCAAGATCGACGGCATGGAGCGCAAGCTGGCTAGAATGGGTCCAGAAAATAAGGATCTTGCTAAGGTGACGAGCAGTCTGCGTGAGCTGCGCAGCGATATGGACGTGCTCAACAATGAGATTGCGCATGAATATGCGACACTCGGCGACTACAAACGCCGTGCCATTGTCGAGGCTCTTCACCTCAAGAGCAGCGGTCTCATGGAGCTCGCAGAGAAGGCTATCGTCATTGCCGAGTCGACACGGCGTCTAGCCGACGAAGTGCCTCTAACACCGACCAATCCGAACGAGGCCCGCGCTCCGTACCGCAATGAAGCTCGCACCAACCGCGTGCTCTCAGAAGCAGTGCGCCAGTTGGACCATATCCGCTTTGAGCCGCATGATGTTCAACTCTCTGTCGATCCCACGGAGCCGTCGCCATCGTCGCCCATGCCGACCCAACCTCGCTACGACATGCCAGAGGCGAATGAGACGGCAGCTGTGGTCGAGACAAACGGCCAGCGCGTTGCCGTGATACAGGACACAGAGCGTGGCAGTCAGGGATGGGTCGCACCGCCCGAGGCCGAGGTATCAGCAGAGACGACCTTCCCCCAGGAAACGTGGAGCCGGCCTCCTACGATGGGCCTGGCCACCGTGCCAGAGAGCATAGACGGCGTGGACGAAGTGCAGGAGGCAGAGGGAGTGCGTGCACCAGAGCAGGTGACGATGCCCCCAGAACCGTCATACTATGGATACCACGAGCCGCCGCCCGCGGACGAGCGCGATACCTCGGGCATGCAGAGAATGCTGACCGACTCGGGTCTGAACCATGTCAGTGATGCCATTCCCTCCTTCCCGCCGATGCCAGCCCCACACCCGCCTCCCGCCGCGGGCCCGACGCCGTCTGTGTACACGTACGACCGCGCGCCGAAGCACGCCGCGCCGCAGGCGGATGCTTACGCAGCCTATCCACAGGTGCCAAATGCCTATGTGGCCGAGTCAACGTACCAGGCGCCTTTGACCAACAGGACATCCATGCAGCCATTGCCTGCCATGTCCCCACACGACGCGGAGTCCTACACCCTGCCCACGCAGCCTGCTACGTATGCGCCCGTGGCCCGATCAGAGCCCTTGGTGACACAGCCTCCGTCGGCCACGGGTGCTGCGCCGTCGCTTTCGCCTAGTGTGTACCAAGCACCGTTTGCACCGGCACCATACCAAGCACCTCCTCCATCGTACCTGCAGCAAAATGCACCCACAGGGTATGTGCTGCCGCCGCCGTCGCATATGGGCGCGCCGGTCGTAGCGCCGCCATCGCCACGCTATCCTCCTATGTAGTAGGTGAGCCTATGTTGATTCTGACCTTGGTGACGTCTGGTAGATGGTAGATCCACCTAGTCGAAGTCGCTCTTTACTTTCGCAGGCGAGACGAGATGTACCAGCCGATGATGCCGCCGATGATACAGGACACCACATCGCGCGTCATGAGGTGCACCGTACAGCGGCGCCCCTTGGAAGCGGGCACGCTTCGGCGGGGCCAGTGGTGCTGGACCCAGCACGCAATGGTGGCATCGTCAAGGCGCGCCAGCTCTTCGAGGGGAAATGCATCGCAGATCCGAGACATCCAGTCCATGCGCGCGGCGCTTAGCCCAGGCTCGGGCGAAACCTCCCGCAATTTGGCACGGAGCACACCAACACGGCTCAGCGCATGTCCGGCGCTTTCAGGGATAGTCGCCTCGATGCACTGTCGCAGCTTGCGTGCGAGGCGCGGGCCCTGTCCTCCCGTCGAGACCATGACTTGCAGCGGCCCGCGCCGAATCATCGAGCCAAAGTAAAAGTCACATTCAGGCGGTACATCGGCGACATTGACGGGAATCCGGCGCGAGCGGCACCACTCGCAAATCTCACGGCTCTTTCCAGCATCGTCGATCGCCGTTAGCACCATGGCATAGTCACTACCATCTTCGCGCACAAGCTGGTCCGTATATGTGTACAAGCCAGGAATATAGTGTTGAACGACGCCTTGCTGAATCCACGCGGCCACATCGGGATGCAGGGCGTCCTGCGGCGCGAGCACGGTGATATGCGCGTCAGCATGCTTCAGGTGCACAATCCGACTCGCAGCGACTTCGCCGCCACCCACTAGCAGCACGGGCTTACCGCGCACCTGCCATGCGACACACAAACCGCCACCCGGCGTAGCCACTGGGGTCGGCGTCATGAGCCGACCCAGGTTCCTCCACTTTCATGACATGGCCTGGACGCCTCACTGCCGCGACGGAATGGGAGCAGGTTCTCGAGGCCATTCTGCCGCCGCTAGCGCTCGTTGACGCGCTTCCACAGGCGTATGCAAGCTACGCCGAGCTCGCGCCGCGTGACAAGGAGGACGATGGATGGTGGAGCGCTTGTCAGCATACCTTCTTGACCGTGACACTCGTGACGTGGACCCCGATCCTGCAGGAGCATGCATTGTACGAGCCAGTGCTGAACGGCTGGTTCGTGCCCACGGCGTCAGCGCGTGTGTGGCTACATACACTACACACATGTTCAGCCCTGCTGAGCGGATCGATTCAGTGCCACGCATCCACGCTCGATGCTGTGGCGCATATTCTGACGCGATTTCATGCGCCCCTTGTGCTTTTGCGCACGTTAGAAGCGGTCCGCGCCGAGCCGCATCTGGCACGTCGCGACCTCATGTGGTCGGACGCCGTGGCTCAAATCGCGGCTCTGCCGACGCGCGTAGCCAACACGTTCGGACCCTTGGGTCATGCGCTATTGGATGTGTACAAACCATGGCTATCGCAGCTGATGTGTGCCTGCCCCGACGTGCTGCCGAATGAAGCGGAGCGTGTGGCCGTGTTAATCACGCGTCTTTCGCGCATCGGCGTCGTGGAGCGCATGTGGGACGCTATCCTGCCCCACGCACAGGCTCGGGCATGGCGCTCCGTCCTGGGCCTTTGCGATGCGCCGACGCAGGAAGCTTTGATCACGTCGCTCGTGCGCACAATGCAAACCCGCTTGCTTCCTTCGCACTACGCGTGGCCTGTAGCGCATGACGAGCTCGCGCCTGGAACAGAGGGCCGCGCGTTTCTGTCGCACGATGCATGGCGATGGGGTTTGACGGCGTACGATACCCTGCATACGATCGCAGCCGAGGTACTGGACCGCATACATGTGCTCCTGCATGTCGTAAACACGCCACTCATGGCCATGGCAGCGACATCTTGGGCCATGGAGAAGGAGGCGGTCGTGACGCTCGAGGGCTTGGTCCAGTGGTGGAGCGATCCACGACGTATGCGATATGCCACATACCCACTTGAGCAGTGCGTGACGACGCAGATGCTCACGGCCATCCGGCACAGTGATACGACACTGCTGGCAACGCACGCACATTCGCCCATGTTCCTTCGTGGCGTATCTTCGCACCTCGAGCACACAGATGCTCGGGTCCGGCGTCTAGGTATGCTGGTAGCAGAGGTGCTCAGTCAGGCCACAAATCCCAAGCCCCTTGCGTTTCCAGAACAGGTATGGGAGGGTCGCGGTGACGGTCGTGGTGCATGCCGCGTCTTACGGGCCATGTACCTTCGAGAGATGTGGTGGCCCGATGAGCCACCGTATCCGTGGCCGACAGGGCCGATCTGGCCAGTCTATCCCCCGCCCCGCACGATGTCGCCGCCGTCTCGCCCGCGTCCGCTCGTCCAGGATTTGGACGCGTCATCTGACTCAGAGACATCGACGCCCGACGATCCCAACGACACATCAACGATGCTGGGCGATGCCCTGCAGAAAAAAGCGCGGGTCCCTGTGTATGTGTATGAATTGGCCCCGCTCGCGAGGAAACGTGACTATGAGGCCAACAAGTGCGTCATCAAGCATGCCGAGGCGCTTATTCGACGCAAGACGGGCTGGGGCCACGAAATTGCCGAGCACGGCACAGACTTGGCCATTGCGCTGGCGTCCATGCAGGACACGTATGATATGGAAGCGTTCGACGAGAGGCGCACCCGTGCCTTGAGTGCGTTATGCATTGCGGCGCCCATGCCGGTCGTCGATACACTATACGAGCAATTCTTCACGCCGCACTATTCACTCGCACAGCGACTGTCGATGCTTCGTGCCGTTGCTTCGGCTGCCGTCGAAATGAGCGGGAGCCGTGCGTGCACGGCAGATACCCTGGCCGAGGCGGCGGTGCAACGTGCCACGGCCGCTGGCGAGGCACGCATCTCGAAAGCACATGCCATGGCACGCGTGTCCCTACCTTTTGCGCCGCCATGGAGCGTTCGGCCCACGGCTTCGTACACGGCTGTCGCCACCCACACGTTTATTTACCCCCTCATTCGCCGCTTGGACCGTGCACGCCAAGAGACATCACGAATGTATGCTGGCAGTGATACAGCCATCGTGCCAGGCGCCACAAGTGCTCTTTTGCACACGCTGTGCGTATTATGCTATCATGCGCGGAACGCGGCATTCTTCATGACTCGAGTCCTGCCCGATATCCTAGAGGTCATTGAGGTGTGGGGCTCAGATACGCATGCTGACGTGGGGACAGCGGCGATGTCTTTGGCGATCGTCGTGCTGGATATGGCCACCGAGGCAGATGGCGGCGCACACTTGGTCAAGTCGCATTCAGCGCAATTACTGCGTATCCAGACCATGGCGCATGCTTCAGCAGACGTGTCGCAACAAGCCGCCGCCGTGGTGTTGTGCATAGCCGAAATGCAAGAGCGAATGCATCAGGCGCTACTAGCGAAATAACGGTGACTATGAATACAACTACACAAGACGGGCGCGCTTGTTGGCTTCCGTGTCCAGAGCGTGTGAACCAAGCATGTTGGCATGCTCCAAGCCCGTGGCCGTAGGCGCGCCGTGTCCCACATGGCTCTGATCCAACGAGACGCCCAGATCCGTGCCCTCACTCGACTCGCCCTGAAAGGCCTGCTGAGGCGGTGGGAAGCGCTGGTGCGGCGCACTCCCAGCATAATGCGCGCCATTCGCAGCGTTGCCTGCAGCACTCTTATCACCAGACCGATGGGCCTCGGCCATACCCAGCTGCGCACGTAGACGTTCCACCTCCCGACGGCTCTCATCAAGCGACATGCTCAGATCGTTCATGGCCTGGTCCATCAGCAGCTTTTCCAGCGTCCATTTCTCAATATTACTCGCTTCGTTGTTCTTGAGATCCTGTATGTAGCGCACGGCTGCCACGATAATCGAGCCCTTGTTCGTATTTTTCACGTCGCAGCCCGGCACAATTTGCGAGAGCTGCACGATGCCATCGTTGATAGCCGAACGACGCCGGCGTTCCACTTCTTTATGGTTGTCCTTGCGCTGGCGATCGAGCTCAGGACCTTTGCGCTTGTACTGCGCGGAATTCAGGCTGTGGTCATTCACAAACTTGGCATCCATACTAGGGTCCGTGCCGAGGGCACCGCCGTCGCGCTCGCCGAGGGCATGCGCTTGCGAGTGCGCGGGCAGCTGCCGTCCAGCAAGCGTGCCCATGGCAGCAAGAGCTGCCGCCGTGGCAGCAGAGTCATGGGCAGCCGACGCCGCATTCTTGTGCGCTTGACTGTGCACGTGGCGATCGTGCTGCATATCATGCTCCATACCGGGTGGCGGCGGCGCATCACCCAAGTGGTGGTGGCTCGGCGGCTCCGACAGTGCGGCGGTGCCCGTGATTTCCTCTTCTGATGGGATGACAGGTGGGTTCGTGCGCTTGAATGAGGATGCAAACGATGTCAGCGTCGATGCGGCTTGGCCCAGGCCAGGTGGCAGGTGGGCCAGGACGTTGGCCGTGTCGTATTGGTTCGAGCCGTAGCCGTGATGGTCGCTGCTGTCCGTTGCACGTGCAGCAGCCACAATGCTTTCGAGTTGCTCTTGGTTCAGACCGGCAAGGATCGTACCGACGTCCTTCTCGATGCCCGACTGACCAGCACCGGCACCTGAATCCGTGCTGCGCGCTCCCGCCGCATCCGTCGATTCATGGGTGGGATTCGTGGCTTCCGTGTATGCAGCAGACTGGTCCACGTAGGCATGCGGTGCCTCAGTCGGCGCAGGATGACCTGCTCCTGTAGGTTGTGTCATTTCTGTGGAGCGGATCGCGGTGTTGCTTAACGCGTGGCGCGTAACGGCGTGTCGCAAGTCACGGGACACGGTAGGGAGGAGGAGGTCACGTTTTGAAAGAGCAGCGACGTTTGCCACACCGATGTGTGTTGTGGGCCCCAGTGCATTCGGCCGAGATGGACCGAGGCGCCGCAGCACATCGCGAAGAGATTTTAGTCAGGCAGAGCTCGCCCATACAAGGAGGCTTCCTTGTGAGGCCCAGTAGGCCCCGCTCATTCATGTCACAAGAATCGGTTTCTGCACGGCCGAATTTTCTTCTTCCGTGCCCGGTGGGTGAAAAAAGCGCTTCGCGCCCCTTTTCTGAACCACAACGACATGGTACGTACCCGGGAGCATCAGAGAACAGTGACTAACATGTAGTCTGACAACGAGGCTGAGAACGTCAACTTCGAGACCGCCCACGCCGGTGCTTCGGTGACCTACCCCCAGCAGTGCTCGGCCCTGCGTAAGAACGGTCACGTCGTGATCAAGGGCCGTCCATGCAAGATTGTCGACATGTCGACCTCGAAGACCGGCAAGCACGGTCACGCCAAGGTCCATCTTGTCGCTACGGACATCTTCACGGGTCGTAAGTACGAAGACATCTCGCCCTCGACGCACAACATGGATGTGCCGAACGTGACCCGTCGTGAGTACCAGCTCATCAACATCGACGACGGCTACCTGAACCTGATGTCGAACGATGGCTCGTCGAAGGACGATGTGAAGGTGCCTGAGGGTGAACTTGGTGACCAGATCACCAACGACTTTGAGGACGGCAAGGACCTCATGGTCACCATCGTCTCTGCCATGGAGGAGGAGCACTGCCTTGCCTACAAGGAGGCTCCCCAGGGCAAGTAAAAGTCATGCAAGTTTCGAGTGACCGCCATAAGGGACTCGATGCCCCCGGCTTGGCATAGCCGCCCTGTTTCCGTAGCACACAGTGTCGAGAACCTTCCATGGCCTTATATTAGCTGCTATGTTCAACAAATGATGCAGTCCTTGTCGTTCCTGGGCTGGTAGCCCATGTCGCTAAAGGACTGAGGGGCCCGCATGGGGCGAGCGGTAGCTGGTAGGGATGGGATGTGCAAGTTTTGTGGCGTCGCCCGCGGAGCGTGTGCACCCTGTGGGGCGCGACGACGCTGAGCACTCGCCTCGGCCATCATGAGCGTGCGGCGTCGAGCCAAATCGCCTCGTGTGGATTGAGTTTCCTGTAAACCTTTGCGCGCCTCTTGATGCACAGAGTAGAGCCGCTCATGGAGGTGCGCTTGGTGTTGCGCTCGAGAAAGAGCTTCGGACTGTGAAGATTCTAACGCAGCAAGGCGCTGTGCAGCATCAGTGTTGCCCTGGGCAGCGGCTCGACCGTACCACGCTCGAGCTGCCACCAGGTCGATCTTCGTGCCGATACCCACTTCTAGATAGTAGCCCATAGCGAACTCGGCTGTGGGGATGCGGTGCTTGGCCGCGCGCTCCGCAAAGGTCCACGCGAGAGATTCGTTCTTGTCAAAGCATCCCTCGGCACCACAGAGGAACCACTTGCTTAGTGCCATGTCCGCCTCCGGTTCGCCGCCCTGGCTCGCAGCACTGTAATACTGCACGCTCATTAAAGGATCAAATGGAAAGCTGAGTTGGGCATGCTCATAACACCAGCCGCACTTGGACTGAGCCGCCGGCAGGTTGAGATACGCGGCACGTTGCAGATACTCACGTCCCAATGGCATAAGTGACTCGTATGTGGGTGACGGCTGATCTGGCGAGGCGAAGTACTCCAGGGGTATAGGCACACTGGGGAGCTCGCCTGTTAAAATCAGGCCGTATACATAGGCAGGGTGCGGTGTATCTACCGTCGATGCATCAGCTGCAGCTTGCAAGAGCGATGCACCTCCAGGCATATCCTCTGGTACCTCGAGCTGACCAAGCATCTTGGCCATGCCGATACGGTACATGCACCCCACATCACTTAGATTCACGCCGCGCCCATATGCTGCACGCGCGCGGGCAATGTCGCCCAGCATCTCATAGTCGCGACCGATACGGAACCAACTTGGCGCCCATCCCATTCGAGCAGAGCGCTCAAAGTCACTGAATGCTGATCGCAGATCCTTGGAAACGTACGTGGGAAACGCTCCACTCGCAAGCAGGTCTCCGCGGGCGTACAGTGCCTCCGGCTTGGGCTGCGGATGCGACGCACACTGTACGATCTCAGTGATGGCCTCCTCGATCCAAATTTGCACACTCTCGTCAATTTCTGTTTCACTCGCCCGCATACGCTCAACAAACTTGAGCACTTGGACAGACCATCGAAGCTTGTCCAGCTCATTATTGGTCAACATCGTCCGTTCACGCTGCTCCCTCAACGAATTTGTATCGGGCAGTGACACGCGGATCGTTGGCAGCGACGCAGTATTTGCTGCCTGGGCTTCCTGTGTTCCGCGGTCATGCGTCTCTCGGGTACCGGCTTCGTGGACCTGTGCTTCCCGTGCTTGGGCTTGGGCTTCTGCCTCGGCTCTTAATCGTGCATGATGTTCCGCCGCGAGCGCTGCCTGTTGCTGTAAAATTTGCTCTCGCTGAGGAGGTGGTGATGCTATAGGGGCAGGCACTGACTGGACGGTTTGAGCAGCTACTGCCTCGGGTGTAAGAGGTTGGAAGCTCCGGGGACGCCGGAGAATACGTGGCGCCCCTGGTATATTTGCTGTTGCGCTAGGATCGTTACTCATTACTGCAACTGGAGCATCCGCTTGCAAAATATCGTTGTGTGAGGACGATCGCGGCATGCCACCTCCCACGCCCGTGAGATCATTGGGTGACACCATAAAAGTAGGACGAGGTGCTGCAGACTGATGTTTTTTTGCTCCATGGTCAGTTGGCCTAGTCGGCATCGGCGGATACGCCGAGTCCCGTCCAAACCCCGACGGCAGTTCTGGCAAATTGGACATGCACGGCAAGAACCAACTTGCTCCACGCGGGGATCATCGGCCCCTGCTGCATGTGTCAGTTCATTAGTCAGAAGGAAAAAAGGGACCGATTCTAACTCTCCCCTGGGTCGTGTGCCGTGTGAGGCGCTATGATGTGTACGCATTGTTGGTTGACACTACCTGACCAGTTTGGACACAGACGAGATGGCCGCATCGACTGATCCGTCTACTCCAAAAAGTACCAAGAACAGTGTAGGTTAAACGATAGACCTCCGAAAAGAAAGATGATAGCGAAACGCACATCCTCACGACAAAGTCGAGCAGGGGCACACGCCTGCATGCCTGCGCTTTCGGGACGAATAAGGATGGTACATGTCGTAGACACTGTATGAAGACAAGCTCTATTTAGCTGGAATGAACTCAAGTCACGGACGGCATATCCTTTCGCGGTACGCGGTGCTGGTCCGACAGGGAGACAGAGGCCCAATATGTCAAGATCCCTTTCAAGTCACGCAATGTCCGAGCTTTGTGCATACACTGCCCCCTAATGAGTACCCATTCGGTTACAGTCATCCAATCCACTTGGACCAACACGTGACTACAAAGACCGTAGTTCACGCACGCCAAGCGCTGATTGCCACAGGGCACATTTGTACCATGTCGCAATCGGATGCGAATGCGCCCAATGGTGCACTGCCGAGCTACCAACCACAAATGTCAATGCAAGCTCCTCGAAGAGATCTTTCTTCTGGACCTCTATTAGGGGGATCCTACAAGCTCGTAAAGAAAATAGGGGAGGGCGCATACGGTGTTGTCTATTCCGCGATTCATGTACCTACATCTACACGCGTCGCCGTGAAGCGAATTACGCCTTTTGATCACCAAATGTTCTGTCTACGTACGCTTCGTGAGATCAGGCTGCTCCGCCATTTTCATCACGAAAACATCATATCCATTCTCGATATCTTACCGCCTGCATCATTTGAGCAATTTACCGACGTATATCTTGTACAGGAACTCATGGAAACGGATCTTCACAGGATTATACGTACCCAAGATCTGTCCAACGATCATTTCCAGTACTTTGTGTATCAGATTCTGCGTGGGCTTAAAGCGCTGCATTCTGCCGGTGTCTTGCACCGGGATCTGAAACCATCCAACCTCCTCCTCAACGCGAACTGTGATATGAAGATCTGTGATTTCGGTCTTGCTCGCAGCGCAGAGCAACCTGAAGCTGAGAATAAGGCATACTTAACTGAATATGTGGCCACAAGGTGGTATCGTGCACCAGAAATCATGCTTTCCTTCAAGGAGTATACCAAGGCGATTGACCTATGGTCTGTTGGCTGCATTTTCGCGGAGATGCTGACGGGCCGCCCACTTTTCCCTGGTCGCGACTACCACCATCAACTGTCACTGATTCTTAGCGTCCTTGGTACACCGTCGCTGGACGACTTTTACTCCATTACTTCTTCTCGATCAAGAGACTATATACGGTCTTTGCCCTACTGCGACCGTGCCAATTTTGCTGAGCTATTCCCACGAGCTGAACCATTAGCGCTCGATTTGCTCGAGAAGCTACTGGCCTTTTCGCCGAAAAAGCGTATCACAGTGGAAGAAGCACTTGCTCACCCATACCTGGAGCCTTACCATGATCCGAGTGATGAGCCAGATGCTGATCCATTGGATCCAAAATTTTTTGACGCCGATTTTTCCAAGGAGCCGCTGACCCGCGCTCAGCTCAAGGAACTGATCTATCGGGAAATCACGCACTAGAGGCGCCATCTGGGCCAGCAACACATTGCTTGTACATAGCCAAGGCTTTTGTCATGGTATCTATTTTAAAGTGACTACATATCTCGTAGCGCAGCTTCAATCTGTGTGTTGATGTAGGCCTTCTTTTCGTCGATCGGGCATCCATACATGTCCTGTAATTGAGCCCGCAATTGTCGTTTCGTGATTGTCGTGAGATCACTCGACGCAATGATACGGCGGATGTCGAGGCGAATTATTTCGTTTGGCGGCAGGCGTCCCACAGGCCGCGAATCAAGCGAAGCCCCTTTCGTTGCCGACGCTGTGTACGTAGGCTGCATCGGCAGGTCTCCATCGAGCCAAGCAAGACCACTTTCATCCATGGTGCCGATCCCACTGGGATATTTACCACCGGCATCGCCTATTAGGCTCGTCGCATCTTCTGCCACATTTGGCCATGCCTTTGTTGTCGATGAAGTATCGTGGGATAAAATAGTAGGTGACGGCTCACGCAACACCTCTGGTGCCTGATCGGTATGGCGGCGAGTCCACAGCTCGTTTTCGTAATCTTCCCATGTCCTGTGCGGAATTTCCTTCGCATCAAAGGAGCCCTCTTGGTGCACTAGCAGCTTTTCTCCATGTTCTCCCGTCACGATACGCGTATTTCCCCATGAAAAGTCGTCCATGTGCCAGAATGAGTACAGCGGAAGAATCAGCGACCACAGCGGCAGACCAAGAATGTATACAATCATCCAGCCAATCATGTCAAAACGGCGATGAAGCAAAAATATGACGGCTTGTAGGCCGTATATAGCGACAAGCAAAATGACTGAGGTCATGGGAATGGTGCCGCCATCCACAGCGACGACAACGACGAGGTACACGAGGTACCCAATCGTGACGGGTGCAATGATGGTTGACAGCAGATCAATAAGCACGATAAAGCGCATCGAGAACAAGCAAAACCCACACAACTGCGGTGTCTTGAGCAGCTCGACGAGGTTGTGCACAGTCGAATTGATCCAGCGACGACGCTGAGACAAAAGCACCTTCCAGCTATCTGGCGCCAATGTCAAGCTTTTAGCATGCTGCACAAACTGCGTCTTGTGGTCTGGAAAGTGCTTAAGCACCAGTGTGGTCAAGTATCGATCTTCACCGAGGTACAACAGATTTTTTAGGTGCAACGTATCTACGCGATTTTCCGCATAGTCGTCGACAACGGCGTTCGAAACCAGTAACGGGCGGTGCGTATCGGGCGTGCGGAACCGAAACATGGAGAAACAACCGGGCAAGCACGTAATGGAGCCAAATAAGCTCTCGAATGCCTTGACGAGGTAGTGTGAAATGTAGTATTCATATACTTGAAGCATGGTCGTAATGCTCTGGTACTCGTTTGAAATGGCTGTCTCGCCACACAGCCCAATCACCTTTTTGTCGCGCACAAAAGCAGCAATAAGACGGGCTAATGCACCGGACTCGACTTCCGTGTCAGCATCAACTTGTAACAGGTATTCGTAAAAGCTGGGATTCACTCCGATAATATTTTTTATGTGGTGGTAAATCTCGAGCTCAAGGGGACTCATCGGTGAGCCAAAGTGCACTTTGTTAAAGAAGCGCATCAATACAAGCTGTGAGTCTCGTTTGCCACGGTTGCCAGGTCGAGCAGTTTCTTGGGGCGTGCCGCACTTGACGACCACAAGGTAGGGCACAAGGTGGCCAGCGTGTTCATACAGTCCACTGTACACGCGCGCCATATTGTGCTGCTTAGAACCTTGTCCCAACGACAAAAAACTGCGTGGTTCACAGTGAGCATCAGGATCAGCACCGAGCATCTCGAGCACGAGCTGCGGAGTGGGCTTGTCGTTACCTGCGCCCATAATATTTCCGTCGCAAATGACAAAAATCAACTTGCGTCGGTCGTCGTACCGCAGTCGTGCGATCGAATTGACCGTCTTGCGAATCGATTCTGTGCCTTCCGTGTAACATGGCACCTGACACACGACAAACTTTTCGTGCTCTTCTGGGGGCGACGATCGTACAAATTGCAAAGCGGCGAAGAATTTAAAACCCACGGTGGCAACCATCACGATCGACAGGGCCAGCAGCAGGTTCTTCGAAAAAGTGCATCGGGGCGAGTTTCGTTCATCGACCTTACCAATGAAAAAGAGATTTCGCAGGCACACGCGCTGCTGATCCAGTACGCGAGAGTCCAGACTGAGCTTGTCAAATTGGTCCTTGATGTCCTTCCCGGGATTTCGCGCCATAAGATCGACCACGTCCTGCGCCAGTATGGTGCGGTCCAAGTTGGGCGGTGGAGCCACGCCTTGGGGCATGCGGTAGCCGCCCTGATTACCTTGTCCAATGTATGCCGTTAAGTCGTAAATGTACTTATCATAGATGCCGAGCGTCCGACCATCTTCCATCATGTGCTCGATTTCCTTGGGGGTATATCCGATAAATCCCACACGGTATCGATTGCGCATGTACCACATCTGCTCATAGTACCAGTCGGGGCGCACGTCGGTGGCACGGTAAGCCCGAAAGTCATGGTACTTCGCGTTCGGGTCCGTGCTGTTTGAACTGTCCATTGTGACCCATTGCGAAATGGGCCCATTCGGACCGTTGCACAGCGCGTTGACCTGCACAGGAAAAATAGACGTTGCATCTTGACCCGCGTACTGCATGAGCACCTTGCGCGAAATGATGGGGATCATACTGAGATGAGCATCGATAATACCGTTCAGGTTGAACACTTCGCCACGGACCGCAGTAAATGCATCTTTGCCTTTGTGACCGGACAGCTCACCTGTACTGTACAAATGCTCTTTCGGACAAATGACGTTGCCTAGGAACACAATCACAAAGATTGATGCCGCACATACGAACCAAATTAGCATATTGATTGCTAGCTTCTCGCGCCACGCCATTCGGACATCGGAGCGTTTAGACCACTTGAATCGCTTAAGCACAAACGTCGGGATCCAAAACGTCAACAACCAAGTTGTGGCTACCCACAAGCGGCGCTCGTTCGACACGTGTAAGCGCTCTGTGACCGTTTCGCCTGTAGGCGGCGCACATTCACCCGGACCGGCATCCTTTGCATCGTCCAGCAGCTCCTCGTCTGGCAATTGACCCTCCATCAGACCGCGCGTCTCGTCATCATCGTATTCACCCCATGACGAGTAAGCGACGGGTGGCGTATACGCCTCGTGTGGGTTTACAAGAATCTCGTTCATGGCGGCCATGTCCGCATAAGGCGAGTATGGATCGATCACATGGTTCTTCGCGTCTTCGTCGTCCGCCTGCGACTTACGAAGCAGGTACTGCATCTCTTCAGTATCACGCGCACGTAGCTCGTCTTCGAGCTCACGAAATACGGCATGTGACAAGAACACCTTATGCATACCAATCGTGACGTGTGCATCCGTCCAATTCATGTAAGCGCACGCATCACTCACACGCATTTTGCTCTCGGCGGCCGGCGCTCCGAGCATGTGCAGGGACTCAAAAGCAGGTAGAATTCCGTACCTGTCACAGAATTCGTTGAAGGTAAGGGTGACGCTGTAGTCGTTTAGGCGGCTCGAACAGAAGCGCGACATATCGAAGGCATGCACTTGACGCTGCACCATGCGTGGCTCACACTGATTGGCAAGGCCATTCGCGTTCGGACGCACACAAAAAACGAAGTACGCTTTGGCCTCGTCGACGATATCCAGCAGCGTATTCATTGACGCAGAAAACTCGCCCAGTACACACGGTGCGCCATCGTCACTTGAAGCGGATGCTGCGGTCTCTTGCAGGGCACTGCCGTACACATTATCGTCATCATCTGGATTTCGCGATGTGGCTGCACGAAGCGTACGCTGGCGCGTCAAGCGCTTGCCGCTAGGAGCTCGCATCGGACGAGAATATGTCTGCGCATCCTGCGAAACATCCCGAAACAAACCACGCACAAATGCATTTGAAGATCCAAATGTGCTTTGTCGCGTATGTGACGAGCCCCGAAACAGGCTCACATGTTCCAAAGCGTACGAAGCATCGTTCTGTTCGAGCCACGAATGTGGGTCATACGTCACATGGCCGTGGAAGTGCTTGATCGTAAACGCCTGAGGACCAAGGTGATCGGGGGGATCGATTTTGAGGGCGCGGTGATTCACCCACCGGCGCTGCATCGCATCAACCATCGTACGCGAGTTTTTGCGCGGTCGACGGCGCGTCTGGTCGTCCATGATGTGAATAACGCCTCCAGGGAAGTGCGTAAATAAACGCAACAAACTCGATTCATCTGTGGCGGACGGTAATGGAGCAAGATGCGATAGACCTTCATGGTCCATCTCGCCGATGCGGCGATCGCACATGACGTGCGTCAGGTGACGATGCACAAGGTCAAAGGCAAAGTTGATGGCCATGGCATCAAGGTTGTTTCGTACGCGATTTCGCCAACCAGGCAAGTCCATGAGACCAATATACGTGTCGAAATGCTCGTGCGAGAAGCACGAGTTGATGTGCTCATTGACCCACGCAAATACTTGGGAATACAGCATACGCAAAAGCCGGTCGCGGCTTTTTGTTGCATGCTCGCGGTCCAGCAGAGCCGTGCATAGCTGTCCATTGACCACGCGTGTATGATGTGTCAAGGCATTGGCAAGCGACGACGCACCAACGCCCAAGAGTGCCGCGGCAATGTACAATGGCTCTTCTGACGCAACGCGGGCAGGGCAGAGGGGTCCATCGTCTTGCACGAAATCGATGTTACTGAGGTGAAGGAGTGCGGCAAGCACGTCAAGCAACGCGTCGCATTGCGAGGTTGTGATGCCAAGCTGTGACAACGCATCGAGCCACAACGAAAATTTGGCATCGCTGTTGACCTGCAGCGATGTCGCGTCATGAACATGCTCGAGGAGACGGAATGAGGTATCTTGCATGATTTGCCAGCGCCGCGCTTGCTCAGCACTGGCGCCATGGACGAGCATAGAAAATACGTGAAATGTTGACGTCGTGTCCCATTGCACAGTAGCTCGAGCACTCTCCAGGAAGTAATTAAGCATTTTGAAGCCCACAAGCCGGCCGTTCTGGCTGAATTGCAGCTCTGCGTATAGAGCCATACTGGACGCCTGGTCGTTCTCGTCCGTCACGACGCGGCCCATGCATTCAAGGGCATAAAGAGCAGCAGGGAGCTGAAAAGAAAGACGGGCCCCGCGCTTTCCAGGCAGCGCTGCACCGAGTCCAGTCAGAGCATGAGCGGCAAGGCGACGCGTCTCTGTTTTGCCACTCGCAGTCTCGCCCAAAAAGAACAGACACTGGTCCTGTCCCGTACGCTGCATATAAAAGTACGCATTATGGGCAAGACGGAATATGTGTGGCGGTAGCGGCGCATGATGTTGAGTGATGCGCGTGTTGCGAAATTCACGGCGGTAGGCACGCAGGATGTCTTCGCTGTTCACATCAATGGCAGGACGGAACGGATTCAGCACGACCAACAGAGACTCCTGGATCTGTGTATAGTACAGTCCCTGATAGTATCGATGGCACAACTGCGTCACGAGCCCGTCATCCACATCCTGTTCGCCTGGGCCCATGGGGTGTGACAGCCGTACGACGAGCTGTTGGCGGCTGTGTTGCTTGTTCGCGCGTGTGCATTTCGTGCATGGGTGGCACGTGGTACAGCCTCTCATTGGGCCTGTCGCTTTAGCGTAGCTACACAATTGTACGTGGAGGCGTAATGACACTCGGACACGCGTGTCCGCTATTAGTACTCGAGACAAGGATACCTAGGGGGGGCCTGTTTTTCATCCAAGGGCAGAGACGAAGATGCTGTCTGGAAGGGCAGATATAAGGGCGCTGACATGGGCGTATGGGGGAACGTGGACGTGAGTGGTGAGGTCCAGCAGTAGGGTGACGCGGTCATGCTCGAGCATCCTACGCTCGGTGAGGATGTTAATGGCACCGCGGGCGTAGGAACTTGAACACTCATGCGATGATGGACCTGCACGGATGAGGGTAAACATGTTTCTGTGTTCATGGCTTGGGGGAGGATCGCGTCAGGTTTGTCCGACACGGGCGTCGTGGGAGGTGGCAAAAACGATAGCATAGGCACCACGGAGGGGGCACTCACTGGTGCCGACGTGGGCGGACCTGGTACATTCTTGATTGCGGTCGTGGGTGGCATAGGCGGCATGTGTGGAAAGGTGAGTACGGATGATGGCGTCATGGGATGATCTTCCTCTGGGTGCACTCGCTGCATGTGTTTCGTGAGCGTCGTGCGACGGCAGAACTCTTTTTCGCAGCCGAGTACTTGGCATTTATACGGGCGACGCCCCGAATGCGTGCGCCGATGCCGGGCGAGAGAACTTGTATCTGCAAAGGCCTTGAGGCATTCAGCACACACGAATGGACGCTCACCTGTGTGGACATTGATGTGCACAGACAAAGCACTGCGTTGAATAAAGCGCTTCTCGCATCCCGCAAACGGACAGGCATACGGCCGCTCTTGTGTATGCGTGCGCATGTGCCGCTGCAAGTCTGAGCGTCGCGCGAACGACTTGGTGCAAGGCGCATGTGTGCACTTATATGGCCGCGAAGAACCAAAGCAGTCGGATTCGAGGAGCTCTGTGGTAAGCTGTGCCCCACGTACCGAGTAAGTCCATCAAGAACATCAGGCGCAACTCTTATACGCTTTTATAGCGAACAGATGCATCGTTTCCATCGCATCGCGATCGGCCATGTGTCAGGCGCTTGTCAACCCAAATCCATTCACATTTTGCTTACGACCAAAGTCCATACTTTTTCCCTGGAGTAGTCTGCCACAATCGAATCGTGCCTGGCGTAAGCGCCGTCAACGTACCATCCTCACTCCCACTTGCCGCCGCTTCGCCATCAGGCGTATAGCTGACGCAATGGACTGGGCCGTGATGCCCTTTGTTCAAATCGAGCTCTTTCCCACTCTCGTACTCATAGATCCTGACCCACTCGTCCGCCGTAGAACCAGCCACGAATGTATGCGCCGTCGTAGGATGCAGGTATATGGACGACGGCGGCACGTCCAACATGTGCCGCTTGACCACTTCGTGAGTGGCCAAGTCGATGAACATGGCATCATGTCCTGCTGTGACCGTGACGTATTCGCCAAAGGCACCGGCGCACCGCTCCATAGACACGAACGGCTCGTCCAGTATCATGTCGTACACGGGCTCCATGGTCCTCAGGTCCCACCATTGAATGAGCTTGTCCTCTGATGCAGTGACCAGAGTATTCTGAGACGAGCCGCGCCCAAGAACAACACTGCGAATGAGTCCCTCGTGCGTCGTGTCGTTGTCAAAGCGCGCTCGAAATAGCTGTGCATCGTCTGCATTCGTACTAGGCTTATGTAGATCAAAGAGACGCAGTTTCTTTTCATTACCGCCTGTGATCACATGGATCGCATCCGAGTCAACAGCGACACTTCGAACAATATGGCCGTGCGTGAACGTATGCAAGCATTCGCCCGTATACGTATCCCATACTTTGGCCGAGAAATCAGCACTGCCTGTGACGGCACGCGCGGCATCTCCTCCATTCAGTTTAGCACTCCATACAGCTCCTTTGTGGCCCAAGAATGTCCCTACCCAGTCGCCGACCCAATCGCGCAGCATGGGACTACCATCTTTGCAGCTCGACAATAGCAGAAACGTCCCATCGTCCTGCCTCTCTGAATATTCCAGGTGCACCACAGGTCGCGTGTGACCATGGCAAGTCAGGGGTACCGACTGTGATGGTGTAAGTGCCGCTGACATACCTTGCGTGGAACAGCGTCCGTCATGCTCTCAGGGCCCAACACACCGTTGGCGGTGAGAGGCACAGCTCCAGCTCCATCAGCGATTACCACACGTGACGCACCACCTTCCAACACTGACTGCCTTGGTAGGGCCATGTCCAATCCGGTGGGGCATGTATTGTCGGCCAGTATCGCGGACAAAAACGCACTGTTTCGAGCACTTGTATCCCTTGACTCGAGCATAGTACGTCTCATAAGCTAAGATGGAACGCTAAATTCACATTATCTGAATCGGGCGTGGAAGTGGTGACTTCGTCACCCGTGTCACAAGGTGCGTGGCGCGAGACTGACCGCAGCCCATGCATATCTGTATGCCGGCATGTTCGATGAATTTGATTTTCATGCTCCTGAAAACTGGCTCGAGCGAGAGCAGCAGCGTGCTCCGGAGCCTGATGCCGACGTGACGCTTCAGCCGTGTGTATCGTTTGAATTGCATATGAAGAAATTTATCGAAGTCATTAGCATACTTTTAACGCGTCAGAAGATGATGAAAGATCAAGCTACTATGTTGATCAAGTATGATGGTATCGGAGAGCCACTGCACCTCGCACTAAATCACCCGGGAGGGGGCGTCGCTTTTGAAATGCGGACACTCGACATGCCCATCGTGGCTGATATTCCGTTCGAGTCAGATAAGACGCAGGCGCAGTTGATTATGAATTCAGACACGTTGCTACCATATTGGCGCGAGGCCGTTCAAAACGCCAAAGATACCATTCACATCGCCTTTTATCCATCACAGGGAGCATCGAAGGGCCGCCTGCAGCTCAGCACGGAGAACGAGTTCGGCACGTCGGAAGTGGTGATTCCATACGACGACGCCATTATGGAAAAATTTACTTGCCATACCCCGGTTCGGCGCAGGTATCAACTGGCACCCACCAAGGCCATTGGACTCTCTGCCACCTTTTCCAACAAAACCTCCCTTCGAGTGGATGTCAATGGTATTCTTAGTGCACAATTTATGATACAGAGGACTATACCCGTGACTGTGGCGCACACAGATCCACAACTGTTTTTTGTCGATCACAAAATTTGTCCTCTCGAGTAGCTATTTGACCCATGCAATCAGCAAAATTAAAATCACAATGCACACAAAGATCGTCCATAGAGATCCATGCTCTTTTACACTGTCACGAAAACGTTCCAACCGAGTACTGGCGCCTCCGAGACGCAGTCCCGTCGATTCGACATCCGTGTCGAGGCGGCCGATGATACCGGTCTGGAGCTCTAATTCTTCATTCATCCGAAGACTAATATTGTGCTGCCGCGAAATAGAAGCATTCAGTTGTTCCAAGTGCCTTTCCTGATCATTCCATGCCTCATTCTGTGCGAAAAGCGCCGAAGCCTCGCGCTCATCATAATTGCCCTGAGACGTGGAGAACCTGGACGTTGGCATGTCCGCCATCGACTGAATCATGTCCAATCTTGATCCATGGTCTTCATTCTTCTTGCGCGCCTCAAGAGCATAGGGGTATTTAGAACGCAGCTCCTGTATCATCTCCGTTCCGTGAGGGTCATTCATGGTCTGACCTGTCTCTGAGAGGAGCTCTAACAACTGTGCCACGGTGGCCGACCACGCATCCAACTGCTCCATTGTCGGAACGCGTGAGTCCGAAGCCGATGAACGCTTTTTCCAGGTATCAAGCGCCTGCATAAGTGTGTGCATGTGCTTCATGATGGATTTGTTGCGCACAAAGTACGGAAAAGTCCGTAAAAATGCATGATCCTGCGTGTCTGCCGATGTCTCAAGCTCATGCGCTAGACGGTTGCGCTCTTGGATCATACCGAATGTTGAGTTCCATAATGACTGAAAACGCTTAGTTGCTTCTGGTATCTCCAAATCAACGATGGCCGCAGTCGCGGCATCTCCTGTCGACATGACGGCCCTTCCGCCACTGGTCAAGTGACAACCAGATTTGGGTGGAGTACATACATCTATAAAATCCAGAGACGCTTAATCGTCCTGCGTGGGTTAGTGAATTCGTACGCACCGGGTCAGCAATGCCTTCTGGCTTGATAGCAAACACAGCTTCTGCTTCTGGAAGTGATGGCGAGTCGACGACGCGGCAAATACGTTGATTGCCACGACCTTTGCGGAGAGACAGACGAGTGGTAGAGGCATGTGCGACAATATTGCCTCCAATGGGCTTCTTGGTATCCATGCCACCGAATCCCGCGTTGTCGACCTGCGCAACGACTTGATTCGTCACCACCACAGCCACACCAAACTCATCAGCAAGACGCATAAGAGTACGTAGGAATTTGGCTAGGTGCGTCTGACGCGCCGACAGTTCGCCACGTCCTGAAAAGTCGGTGCGATATAGCGAAGTGAGCGAGTCCACAATAAGCAGTGCAAAGCGTGATTCGGCCATCATCGCCGCGGCCTGCACCAGCAGATCCAGCTGGTGGTCTGCATTGTATGCACGTGCGTACGCGACATTGTCAAGCACCTCTTGTCCGTCTAGTCCGAAACGCTCCGCCACAGCCAGTAGACGCACCGGACGAAAGGTGGACTCCGTATCGATGTACATGCACTTGCCTTCACCCCCACCCATATCCACAGGAAGTTGGCATGTCACAGCCAATGTATGACAGATTTGGCTCTTACCAGTTCGGAACTCGCCAAACAATTCGGTGATGCTGCCCGTCTCCATGCCACCACCAATAACTAGGTCCAGGGCGGGAGACCCTGTAGTGATCGTGATGAGGTCTGAGCGCCGCTGGTGATATTCTGTCGCTGTCGTGAAACCAAGCGGCACTAATTTGGCTGCCTCACTAAGAATCTTATCCACCTTTTGTTCAGACATGCCCTTGATTAACAAAAGCGACTTTTTGGGCGTGAACGCTACACTCTCAAGAGTATGGTAGCCGGCCTCTTTCAGCTTCTTGCAGTCCGCAGCGGATATGCCAAACTCCTGGAGTCACACATCAGAACATGTCGTACATACCTCCATTTTGGAGACAGGGAGTGGCCCCATCATGTCATCTTCCATCTCATCATACTCCGGCTCAGCCTCGACAGGCTCCGGGGATGCCATGTTTGTGCTAGAATAGGAGAGCGACGCGTCACACGTTTGCCACTTGCTGCGCCGACCAACACAGGGCACGCGCCCTAGTTTGGCTGCACGTGGCACGCACCTCCGGTTTTTATCCTATTGCAACCTGGGGGAGCAAGAGGCTTGCCACGACCATTCCATGCACAAAGCAAGCTTATCGGCGAGCATAAGTAGCCTGACCAACACAATTATTGGGTCAGGCATGCTGGCCCTGCCTAGTGCATTTGCCACGATGGGTTGGTTTTTGGGCAGTTTTTTTATCTTGTTTTGCGCGGCTACGACACTCTTTGGCCTCGTTCTTGTAAAGCTTTCTTGCGATAAGATCGACAAAAAAGCCAGCGGATTCTATGATCTCATGTTTCGCATCAATCCATATAAGATGTGGATTATTGACTTGGTCATTGGGGTCAAATGCTACGGTGTTACTATATCGTACTTGATTATTGGGGGAACGCTTATGCCACAAGTCGTCCTGAGCGTTTCTGACTCGCTTGGCATTAGCTCTGCGCAAGTGCCTGATGTCTTGATCAACAAGTACTTTTGGTACGTGGTCGTCGTGGCCTGCATGATCCCAATCTGCTCCGTTCGTCATCTCAAGTCACTTAGTATGGTTGGATATCTTAATATGATGGCTGTGGCCTATATTGTGGCAATCATGACCTACTTTTCCTTGGCACCTGACTCGTGGCATTTGCTGCCGACGCCAGGTCCGGTCGTGGCCGTCAAATGGGGCAAAGAAACCCTGCGCACGTTTCCCATTATTTTGTTCGCCTACACATGCTCTCAAAACATTATTCCAGTATACAATGAGCTCTACAATAGCACAGTAGAGCGCACATCTATCGTGACGTTCACATCCGTGCTTTCTTGTGCTTTTGTATACCTTTTTGTGGGTCTTGTGGGTTACTTTTCGTTCGGGGCCCACGTAGGCAATAACGTGATGGCCATGTATCCTGATAAGGGCCTCTTTGTAGGCCTGGGAAAACTTTGTGTCGTGCTTCTTGCCATTACGAGCTACCCAATGCAGCTGTATCCATCGCGGGCGAGTCTTTTGAGTCTGTCCCGCTCTTGGTCGTACACGCCAAAGATACGCACAAATGACGACGGCACAGAAGTAGTGCCACTATTACCGGAAGAGTCACACTCTGTGGTAGACTCAATGCCATCACTATGGTTCTATGGTGTCACTCTCGCAGAAATCTTGTCTGGCGTACTAATTGCGCTGCTTATTGATGACCTGTCCATCGTATTGGGCTTTGTGGGTGCCCTTGGCAGCACAACGATTTCGTTTATCGTACCTGCTTACGTGTACTGCATGCTTCATGCCAACGACACGACGCACTGGCTCTACCGCGCATCACTTGCGCTAGGTGTATACGGTGTGGTTGTCTTGTTGTTAGCGTTTGGAGCCAATGTTTACAAGCTTCTCTAATCGCATTTATAATGGCACACCAGTATGTGTTAACACCTGGACAATGCGCTCATCGTTCGAGGAGGCGTACAGAGCGTCCAATTCCGAAGCGTGCCTCGTCAGCAGCAGTCCTGCATACCCTGTAGTTATGGTTAGTTATGATTTTCACGTACCTAATGCATTCACGCTCAGTGTGCCCGTGTACTTTGGTGGATGGCCGCCTGGTCCATACTCTTCCCAGCCCGCTTCCTTCATATCAAACGTCTCGTTGCGTCTGGGAATAAGATGCATAAAATGCCGCGTCAAGAGCACATTAAAGTTAGGTCGGCCCTTGTTTTCATCGTTCTTTTCCATAGCCAAGCTAAACATGGCCTCAAGGAGATGTGAAAAACGTTTCCCAAAGTAGTTTTCCAGCTTTTCAGGGTCACTGGGCGGTTCCAATCGCGCCACAAAGTGGCGCCACGGTACAGCCAGTCCCTGAATTTCTTCCTTGTCTTCATCAGGAGCGCTTTGCGTATCTAGCATGTGCTCGATGGGCACGGCTTTGGTTGCGTTCTCTGAAGGCATAAGCTCAACAAGCTGGAAGTGGCAATGTGGTTGTGAAGCTCCACTGTTTGGGCCACAATTAAAGAAGCCGAGGAGCTCGGCACCGTCGCTAGACGGCGTGTGTGATTTTATTAGGCTGTATACGAGGGCAAGCATATTCGGTGAGGGCGGCTTTTCCTGCGAGACAAAATCGCGCGTCACTAACAAGTAGTGGCGCGGCAAGACACAATATTTGTTGAGCAACACGGTGAAGTCGTCAAGCTCCTTTACAAGAAGATTTGGCACATACGGGGGCGCAAACACGTCCACTTGATTCTGCTTGGGGCGTGCCTCTTCTTCCGCTGAGACAGGTGCCTTGGGCTTCTTCAAGAGTGCCGGCACGATTCGGATTTGCCATGGCACGGGTCTCTGGACATTCTGGCCCCTCACAATACGAACGTCCGACTCGAAAAAAAAGGCATCGCCAGCCTCGATAGCAGCTGCATATTGCTGTCTCACAAGCTGGGGAATATGTTGCAACTTGGCTGCAGTCATGAATGTCCGACAAGGTGAGAAGACACTCCACGCATGATTTAGCCAGCGACTGGTGGCCATAAGGGACGTCGAGGCCTCCAATGTGCCTTACCTAAGCGAAAGCAAGATGTCCGTGCACGCAGAAGAGGAATGCATGGTACCATTTTTACGTTGACACATGCATAATATCATAGCCTTTTGTTCCGGAACGAGCGTCGCAAAAAGGACGATACTGACTCTGGACGTAAGCAGTTAATCGACACAGAATGCCATCGACAAAAAGCACAACTAATCAAAAACCAAACGTCACCGCATACCTGAGATGGACAACATCCGACCTGTCGGGCAAACGCCGATGCATCCGACTCGTTGACCTCACGCAAAATAAGGTCGTCACAAGTATCTATCCGAAATACAAGCAGTTGACACCCTGATGTATCAGTCACTCGTCACATACGATAATAAGGCGAAAAAGCGAAGCACCACGGAGCTTTAGACGAGCTGTTGTCGCGTAAGGACGTGACGACGTACCCGGAACAAGACAACGAGGCCAGTCATGAGAATGAGCGAGGACCAAGCATAATAATCAGATACTTCATCCTCACATCCAGTACCTTCGCGCCCACCATAGGGTCATGAGAAAAAAAAAAGATACCCCTCATCATACTAGCCACTTTACTAGCACGCTCGTCAAAACCACACGCAATCTATATGCCGCCAAACAATGATGAGCCTTGGCAACCGGCGGGTAGCGTAAACTAGCGAATACGACAGCACGTACGCATAGCACCTCTTTCATCTGGGTAAATTTGGACCGATTCAATATTGGCACAAGTCAACAGGCTGGCAAATGCATGAGCAAATTCGTGCAGGCCAACGGCGAAAAGCTTGAAGGGGTAAGGCAATGATTTTAGGGCAGGGGTGTTCCATAAAAACCAAATTGAAACGATTTAGGTACATACAACGATGATTGCGTTACACTGATCATTTTTCACATCCAGTTGATTCGCATCGACAGACTCAGCCCGGACCGCGATGGAGAGCATACGTGATAAACCCTGCGACTTGGGTGACTGTGTGGAGAGCAACAGTTGTTGGTGTTGAATGCACGTGGCAAATGCGCGTTGATCTCTTTTTTTGGTCTCAAGGTAGCTTTCTGATCTACGATGTTTTGTGACCTGAACGTCCCATGGCCGACGCGCGACTCTCCCACGGTCCTGAATTCCAAAAAATCAAAAAAGCAACCACAAAAAATGGCCCAAGCGGAGGAAAATTATAATATACAGGAGGCACTGGATCTCCTGACGCCTTCAGAAAAGCAGCGCATGAGCGAACTCACGTACGAATTAATGGAAATGGGGTACACGACTTTGGCATTCAATCATGTGGTCCGCAGCAAGTATGATCCCTTATCGCAAAAGTATCCTTTCGGAAAGAGTCACTGCCGACCTCCTTTTCCTAAGCTGGATCCTCGTACTCGTAAAGCCCATGGCGTCGAGGCATACCGAGCGGGCATCAAGCAGCTATCGCGTCTCACCGTGGTGTTTGATAGTGATCAAGCAGTCAAATCAGGCTCTGGATTTGTGAGTGCGAATGCACAGGCACTTCAGCAATATGACCTACTTTCTGTAATACCGACTACCGAAGCTGCCTTTCAACATGCTTGCATCACGCTAAGTGAACTAAAACCTTTTAGCATCGACATCATTTCCTTGGATCTGGCAGCTGCACCGCGTCTCCCATTTTATCTAAAACGTAGCACTGTCGGGGCTGCACTTGCAAATGGCGTTGTATTCGAAATCACTTACGGAGCGGCCATCGCAAGCACTCAAGATACCCTTGACGTCTCAACCGCACGTCGAAACCTATTCGCTGGCGCACGCGATCTTTTACGAGCTACCAACGGGAAAGGCGTCATTATATCGAGTAGCGCACTAGATGCACTTGGTGTACGAGCACCGTACGATGTAATGAACCTGGCTGCTTTGATGGGTATGACGCCCAATGCCGCCAAAGATGCAATTTCTACCACATGTCAATCGCTTGTGATACGCGCAGAAACGCGCCAAACATTTCGAGGCACTATATCCAAGCCTTACGTGCTACCAGGGGAACACAAGCCTGCGTTGGGAATGGACGAATCTACCAAAAGAAGGGCGAAACGCAAACTGTCAAACGATGATGAATGCACGTAATGCAAGTGTCCCAGCATTTTGACAGGTCCAGTGAGATTTTTGTAATCAGGCGTGACGTTTAGACACGCGACCGCCAAGTCGCTTGGCAGGGCGTGCGCTCAAGTGCTGTCGAACTCAAGAGAACATTGAACCGCGTCCAAGCATTTGTCCGATAATATTACACATCATGTATGTGCGCATGGACCATACATTAGAACACTCGTGGGGATATTTGGTTGGCCATGAATGGGTGTCGATCTTCGCTGTGTGCAAGCATGCATCCAGCGTGCCAATGTTCTACCAAATATGCTGACTATGCAATACGTGAGGGTGTAGTGCCGTTTAATAGGATATCCCGATGCACAAATAATGCGCTTGCATATGTTGCCGTATATAATTGGCTATCTACTACTTTTCCCCGATTATGGTATCAGACCTACAAATGTTATCCAGTAGTACAATGTAATCCAGTTTTGATCTATGCAGCAACGCTCAGGCCTACATGACGGAATCGCTAGGTGGTCCCGAATTCGTATTTTCAGTATAAATATGGACGGGACCGCACCAGCCGTTTCTCACCTACCTTGAACTGAAAATGAGCAACGTCATTAAGAAGGTTTTCAACACGGAAAAGCCGGAGGCTGAAGCCAACAAGGCTCAGGACGCTGTCAACGGTGCCGAGAACAACGTTCACCGTGGCGAGGGCTTCCTCGGTGACGCTAAGGAAAAGCTTTCGAACCTTGTGCCCCACCACCACCACCACCAGGATGCCCAGGGTGCCGCAGCGCAGGCTACTCAGAGCGCCACGGCCTCGCAGGTCCCTGCCTCGGCTTCGCAGGGTGTGACTGCTGAGTCGGAGGCGATCCGTACGCAGGCCCAGGGTGTGCCTGCTTCGGAGTCGGACGCCTTCGGCCGCTCGGGTATGACGCAAACGACGAGCGTCAACTCGGGTGTCAACGTGGCTGCTGGCAACGTGGACCAGGACGTGCAGCACCTTGCCCCTGTCACGCGCCACATCCACCACCGTCACGAGATTGAGGAATTGCTTCGCGAGCGTGAGCACCACATTCACCAGCACCACATTCAGCACCACGTGCAGCCTGTGCTTGAGTCAGAACACCTTGCCGAGCAGATTCACAGCCGTGTGGTTCCCACGACTACAATCCGCGAAGTGCACGCCAACACTGACAAGGATGCTGCTCTCATGCGCGCCGTCGCTGGTAACCCTAAGGACACTTTCACGCAGGCCGCTACTGACCGTAGCGTGATTGACAAGGGTGAGACCGTCCGTGAGATTGTGCACCACCACATTCACAACATTGTGCAGCCCATCATTGAGAGGGAGACGCACGAGTACCACCGCATCCGCACAACTATCCCAACCACCCACATCACCCACGAGGCTCCTATCGTGCACGAGTCGACTGCGCACCAGCCCATCCGCAAGGAAGACTTTGTCAAGGGTGGTGGTGTGCTCACGAGCACGACGCGCTCCATCGAAGATGCTGGCTTGCTTAATCTTGGAAGCCACCAGCGCACGGTGGAGGGCGAGCCCTACAATGGTGGTGCTCCTTTCGCCCAGTAATTAACTGATTGCTGTATTCATTGCATTAGAAATCTATCACGTTATAATTTTTAGTCTTATCGTGGTTTCTAGTATCTAATATCACACTAATGCTTTTGCCATTGCAGGAGGCGTGGTGTGGTTGTAGTCCTAGGGCGATTTTGAGTCGGCCGACTTAGACACGTGGTTGCAACACCTCAAAACGCGTCGGCAGGCACACTGAGGAATCTTGGTTTGCCATGGCGCCTAACGTGCCGCGGCAATCTGTCTACTTCAATCCACACGCTAGCGCGAATCAGTTGCAAAATATTCACGCCTGCACTGGAAAGATTCGATCTGCTTGTGCGACAGTAAGTATTCATCGGCTCATTTTTGAAGCTCAGTGCTACGAATGCTTCCATGGACATCCACACAGGTGACTTTCGTCGTCTCCATCAGGTCCTGTTGAATCAGCGTGTGCGTATTCCGTTTCTCACAACAGCATTTCGACCTCGTTTCGGAGCGTGATGTGCGTCAGGCGCGGGAGCATGTCGCGGCCGAAATCGCGCCGTTTCTTCGCGAACTCATTATGCGTGCTGAGGAAGTCTTGGCCCGTGATGAGCGTGAAGCTCGCGCACTACGCAGCAAAGTATGTATCAGTCACTTACCTTAGGCGACACAAGAGCTTGCGAAAAACGAATCACAATCACAACTGCATACCGCGGGGTCAGATGACGAACTTAAATCGCCCTCGATGGCAGCCCTGGTAGCAGACTATGAAATTGACGAGCAGCGGCGCGAACTGGAGCTGCTCCGGAAGGAGCGATTGCGTCTTATGGAACGTGTACAGTCACTATAGTGTGTATTTTAGTTTGTATTATCCTTGAAAGGCGTACCCGCCGGCACGGTTTTTCACATGCAACTTCAGTTCTGCCAGTGTATTGGGCGTACTGGGCAGCTGCAAGCCGGCATGGATCTGCTGCCCATCGACAATCTGGCCGACACCTTTAGGTGTGCCTGTTAGCATCACATCGCCGGCTTCGAGAGTCATTATTGATGACACGTGTGAAATCAGCTCAGGGATCGAAAAGATCATATCGCGTGTGTTTCCCTGCTGCCGAAGCTGACCATCGACCTGGAGCCAGAGATCCACATTGTGCGGATCAGGAATATAGCCCTTTGGAATCAGCGGGCTTATTGGTGTGAAAGTATCGAAGCCCTTGGCCGCCGACCATGGAAGGCCGCTTTTCTTCGCCTTTTCTTGCATATTCCGAGCCGTCACATCCACAGCGAGTGCGTAGCCGCCAACATAGCTATCGGCTTCCGTACGTGCGATGTCGCGACCGCTCTTTCCAAAAATGACAGCCAGTTCCACTTTTCGTAAGATACGTCATGACATACCTTCGTGGTGCGCCATCACGCCTTGTGGCACTTGGATAGCGTGTCCTGACTCGACGTAGCTGCTCGTAGGTTTCAAGAAAAAAAATGGTTCGGTGGGCACAGCATTGTTCAACTCCTTGGCATGATCCGCAAAGTTACGCCCGATGCTTGAAGTAAGTAGAGGTCACGTACGCCACAATTTTGCGCCCCACTGTACGAAAAGAAGCCAGCGAACTCATAGTTGCAATCCAGGGTGCGTCTTCCTCACGACCCTACCGGTAATTATTACTCCACTCAACCCAAACCCAAGAGACAGGGCTAGTGCCAATGTCGTGCGTCTATCATACCTACAATCAAGCGCGAGGTGCGCGGGCTTAAGCCTTATTTGAAATAGACGGTACAGGCTCAGGATGTGTATAACGATGACTGATGGTAAGCTTGCGCCATATACGCACTAGGCAATACGCAAAAGTTGGACTAGACCTGTGGACCCGACAAAAAAGTTGACTGCAGCTAGGGAATAGTTGACAGGCGTAATGACGAAGCAGTAGCTGATCAAGTTAGAGAAATGAGTGCTTACCGGACCCAGATAAAGCCTGTTGCAGCCAGGGCGGAATTCTGTGATGCAGACAGTTTGTCTGCGGGGCGCGCCAAGTCACCCAGACCGGCCACAACGAGACCCCATTTCATCATGGGTGCCCAAAAGAACACTGTACAAAGGTATGAGCATCATTCAGACATACCAGTCTTCGGACCTGCAGGGTGGTTCATAAATGCACGGAAGCGGTTGCCAAAGGCTGCCGATGCCATATTGTTTCAAGCAAGGCCAAAAGCGAGACGATACGCCGTGGCAACAGCCTGCACGTCGGATTTGTCGACGGGGCTTTATGTATGGGATATAAACGTGTATATCCCCGATTTCGAAACGACGCGTGGGCATCGCAGCCCTGCAAGGGCTCTTGCTTTGTCGGTCATGTCGCAAGCTTCGGAAGCACCGACAATTGACGATGAAGATGAGTTTCTCTACGGGAGCTCAAATACGGAGCCTGTATCGGGAGCCATACCATCAGCGCAGAGCGATTTGCCGACGGTTGAATCTACAGTGGATGCTAAAGACAACAACAGTGAGGACCAGAGCGATAGCGACGACTCAGACGTTGAGTTTATCATCGATCCGAATGCACCGCTCGTAGCACCACCACCACGCATCTCTACCACATTCGCTCCAGCGACGATCTCAACACCGCCTCCGAAACCAGCGCAGACCGTGGCAGAAGGCGCCGCACAGACGTCAACTTCTGCACCACCAGCGTCAACCAGCATTTTAGAAGATGTGCCTAATCAACCGCCCAATCAGCCTGCACAGTCTCAGGTAGTTGATGAGACGTCCTTGGGGCCTGAAGGCCCACCACCAGCGGCGCCTTCTACCGGGCCGCACCTTAGCCTGGATCCAAGTGCCTCAGATCTGCACTATCCACCTTCCGACGCCTTGTATGACGCGAGAACTGAAGCTCAAAAGGCACAGGATTTGCCACCCATGACTATATACCAAGTCGACATCGACTCGCTTCCTGAAAAGCCATGGCGCCGCCCTGGTGCCAACCTTAGTGACTGGTTCAACTACGGTTTTGACGAGCGATCTTGGTCGCTGTGGTGCGGCAAGCGACATGAGATGGAGCAAATACGTGAGGACTTACAACCTCTAGATGCGTCTGAATCGGCCGGTGCCCCTATATTGCCGCCGGGTTTCTCAGGTGGTATGCCCGACTTTTCGGCCCTGTTAGGAGGTGGAATGCTTCCTCCTGTGCCACCACCTATGCAAGCTTGGATGAATGGAATGATGCCTGGAGGTGCTGATGCACCACCGCCCGTCCCGATACCCGTTGAGCCACCAATGACGCTGCCTGAAAAGAGCGCAGCAGCCGATAACATCGATGACGTCGACGAAGCGCCGTATGAACCCCAAATGCCGCCTGAGGAGTCTGTAGAGGCGCCTGCTCGACAAGAATCAAGTCGGCGACACCGTCAACGATCTCGTCCGGAGCGCGATCGACAGCAAGACGAACAGGTGCGATACACGGACCGCGATATGGTGCATGGTATGGGCGACACCTTGGATTATGGTTTGCACGCCGGAGATATACGACGTCATGGACGTCGTGAAGCGACGCCAATGGAAGAACACCATGCTGATCATGGCCGTCATCACCGTCCCAGTCGTCGTGAACGTGCTCGACAAGAGCGCCGATCTGGCCGTGGAGGCCAAAAGCGTGGTGCTCCGGATGGACCCCATGAGGACCATGAGCGTGAACATGTGCCCAAACGCGCTCATCATGGGCGGTCTCGTCGTGAGACCTAGGTAGGACGGTATTTGATACTCTCATCATCGTCGTCCTCATCGTCCTCGTCGTCATCATCACCAGCGTCATATGACAATGCTTCTTCGAGACCCAGCTCATGACGAGCCATCGCGGCAAAGGACGCATCGCAATCGCCCGGCTCAAGATCTAAAGGTGCCATATAGGCCAAGACGGCGGCTTCGAGGGCTGGATGTAGATGGGTCTCTCGTGCCTCGGAGTCTAGGGCCTTTAGGTGGGCGCGAAAGTCGGCCACGTCGCGACGTGTAATGGTTGGTGTGGCATCATGTCGTCGTGTGGTTATATCGAAGAGGGGCAGAGATGTCTCGATGCTGATGGCATCGTGCGGAAGCGCATCACTAGTGGCCTGCGTATGTCTTTTGCGACGAAGTGTCTCTTTTTCTGAAACCTTGGCCATCAGCTCAGCGATTCGCTGTGCCTTATTGAGATACATTTGCGTGAATTCAGAACGTCGCACGGCCTCAACCAAGGTCGCTCCATACGCACCGTATATGGTGTGCACTTGATTGAGTACCTTGAAATCGTTTTGCACACAAGCCTCCAAAGCCGTATCTGTGTCAGCCATAAGTTCGCCTAGTTCTGAGAAATCACTTTGGAGACTGCTAATGTCCTGCACTAAATTCATGTGCCATTGCATAAGTTCGTTTCGATCTTGAGCGAGGCAGTCAAGTGTCGAGAGCACAGCTACTTCTTGACCGCGCAGTGCTTCTGCCCGGTGATGGATTTGAAGCCATTCAGCCGGTCTTCGAAAACCTGCTTTTTCATTCTCAATCAAAAAAGCATCGCATGCATCTTGCAATTCTCGCTGTAACTTTTCCATATGTTGAAAGGTCTTGTTGGACGGCTCAATTTCTGTCTGTTCGATCTCTGCAGCTAGTTGGTGCAGGTCCTGGTTTAATTGTGCCTCGGTCTGTGTAATTTGGGTATAAGCTTTGCGAAGTCGCTCAAACGTCTGATTACAAGATTGGGCTGATTGGCGAACACGTTGATTATCGAACAAGTCGCTCAGAGTTGACCGAACAACGCTTGACGACGTGGATTCAGTAGTCGTGCTGGCTGACTTGGATGCAAGCAGCTGGGGATGTACAGGGACCCGACGAAGAATAGCCATATCTTTCTCATTCCGTATCAAGAGCTCCTCCATCCACGCAAAATCTTTGAGTGCAATGGAAGCCAGCTTTTCAGCAGCCGATTTTATGTTGCTAGCGTGTAATCTTACATGGGCCAAGGCAACCAGCGTGCTTCGATGGATAAGCTCAATATTCTCGTACAATGATTCTGCTTCTGCGTATTTTGCTTGCATATGCTGCAGTAACTCGTGGCACCAGCTCTTAAACGCGTCCCAGAGCCGAGGCGGGGTAGTTGTTCCCACGAAGATCACGGGTGGTTCCGCCATGGGTGTATTTTGGATTGACATGGCCAGCATTTGTACCATACTATCCGTGTCTGCTGTAAGTAGATCACGATCAAAAATAAAAATTTCCGCATCGGCATCTTGATCTTGGCATAAAAGTTGGTCCAAGACTTGCTGGTCAATTTGCAGACCGTCCTTGGTCATACATATCAACGCATCATACAAGATACCTGTAGCGAGCGAAATGCAATCAAGTAAATGCTCATAAATAGGAAATTGCGAGAGTGACTGTTTAACGTGGATAGCGCGGCCATTGTACGTCACAATAAGCCGCATCGCATGGTGGGGTAGAACCGTGC
>ERZ500978.43-NODE-43-length-104924-cov-6.703754_pt1 | contig 104924 bp, 70 predicted proteins | sample MGYA00248870_ERZ500978 | MGnify/ENA primary metagenome ERZ500978 (study PRJEB25958, sample SAMN03398513) | human skin metagenome | study: EMG produced TPA metagenomics assembly of the Human Skin Microbiome Metagenome (human skin metagenome) data set. | reverse complement strand
CTTTCCCTACACGACGCTCTTCCGATCTAACCACGTGGATCTTCCTACTTTCATTCAACCACTGGCGTCCAGGGCCTCGCCCCTACTCTTCGCAGGCGAGTTCCCCACCACCCCCCACAACGGGAATTCTCGTCCACCACAACCCACTACTCCCCTACCTTGGTTCCTTTGACTCCCTTGCTTCCCACAGTCTCGATAATGCATACGATTCTTATCTGCTAGTCCACTATGGGACGGAACAGTGACTGAGAACATGGCGCAATGTACGCACAGATCTCAGAACACCTGTGTTATCTACTTCAGAATCTGCTTGTCAGAGACCTTGCCGTTCTCATCGATCTTGTAGACAATCGGCACGCCCGTAGCAAGCTCCGTCTTGATGATCTCATCGCCCGACATCTGCTCGAGATCCATGATCAATGCACGCAGCGAGTTGCCGTGAGCCGTCACAAGGACCGACTTGCCTGCTTTGACCGCGGGCAGAATGTGTTCCCTGTAATACGGCAGAACACGGTCGGCCGTCAGCTTGAGGGACTCGCCACCAGGCGGGCGCACATCGAACGAACGGCGCCATTCGTGCACCTGCTCCTCACCCCACTTCTTGCGCGCATCGTCCTTGTTCAGTCCCGTGAGCTCGCCGTAGTCGCGCTCATTCAAGGCCTGATCCTTTGTCACTGGGATGCCCTCCTGACCAATGGTCTTCAGCTGGATCTGAAGGGTCTTTTGCGCACGCTGAAGATCCGACGTGAACGCTTGACTGACTCTGTTAGTATACATGCATTTCCAAAAAGGCTCTAGACAAAATAGATACGAACTCAAAATGTGTCTAAACATCACACCAAGGGCATGCACGCCCCCAGCAATTTGTTGTTAGAACATGACAGTCAACCACGGTAAAGTCAATACATACGTAACCGAACTTTTTCAGTTCCTCTGCTCCCTTCAGAGCCTCAGACTCGCCAAGCTCAGTCAAAGCTGGGTCCTTCCATCCAGTGAACTAGCCGTTGGTTAGTACACCGGTTCTCGCTATGCCTCCCGCTCAACGTAGAAGCACACGTACAAGGTTCAGCTTGTTCCACTCCGATTGACCGTGACGCGTAAGCACAAGAGTTCTTTCGTATTAGTACTGCACATGCGCGCATATTCAACGAGGCACGAGGTCACACTAGGCTCCCCAGCTCATTCCTCTCACACATACCCAACCATGTTGTTAGGTCACTTGCCAAACCTATTGGTTTGACGTGCACAAATATGTGTGGACGAGCACGTGGCGGTCGTGGATATCGGGTAATTGCGGATACCCCACCAACCGCCCAGGCAAGAAGATGACCTGGCCACGTGAAGAAGTGGATTAGGGGGAAAAAAAGTCCCTATCAGATAACAACCTATGGCACATGAATTGTCCTCACCATTTCTCTGAGGCGCACGCGAATCGCAGGTCGGGAGACAGACCAGGGCAGCACTTTACGCTTGTATATGCATACATATAATTGTCCGTGATTTTCTTGTTGGGATTGTCCGTTTACAAGAAAGAGAATGGCACCCAAATTCCAAATTATCGGGGTACGTAGCTCCGTTGCTTCGTTGCACGGCTGACCGTTTCACAGGATGACCATACCTTTTTCACTAAAGAACGAGATGCCTTCACGGTCGTCAAAAATACCAGGCTATTTTCTAGACTTCGTGGACTCTTTGAAATGGCGGAGCGCCTTGAAAATGCGTCTTGGCGCATGTGGCACAAACAGCACCAAAGCGACAAGACACGGCATCGAAACAAAAGACGACATGACATTTACAATTGTTCCGTTCTGTCTTTCCCTTCTCCTATACGCTCTGAATCAGTGTCCCCGACCATGTCTCCTCCGAATGAGAGCGATGATGTCTCTCGCATCTCAGTACCGTCCGTGATCGACAGTTTTTGGGCAAGCGACAAGGCGCCCATGAGCATGCACACTCTCCCGCATGAAACCGCAGGTTTTCCCCGTGTTCTGCAAACTTCGGAATCAGATAAGCAACATGTGTCTTCCGCTGATTTGCTTCATGTCAATCCGTTTGACAGTCCAACGCAGGTGTGTGGAATGCAGGAATACAACGTGTATGCTGGTCAAGATCTGCTGATGCAAGCCTTGGGTATGTCTCCCTCTAATTTCAACCACAATGATTCGGTCTCATCTCGCACATATCATTCCCAATGCTCGCCCATGCTGCTGAAACCATGTCCTGGTGAAGATGACAAATTGCAGTCGGTGAATGTTCCCAAGTCAGCTGCTGACCTGCCTCGTGAGATACGTGAGGCCGCAAGCACCAGTGCCACCGCCATACCCGCACCATCGTCTAACACTACCTCGTCGGAAGAGGCTCCCATATGCAGTAATTGCGGGACAGACAATACGCCTCTCTGGCGACGAAATCACAACATGCTCTTATTGTGTAACGCTTGTGGCCTATACTTAAAAATTCACAAGACACATCGCCCTTTGCTTCTGAGGAAACGACAACAGCTCAATAGCACACGCTCCTCTCAGTCACAAGACGCATGCAGCGGTCCATCTTCTGGCTGCACAAATTGTGGCACCAAAGTGACACCCCTCTGGCGCAAAGGCATCAGTGGAGCTGTCTTGTGTAATGCGTGTGGTCTGTATCTGAAGCTCCACCAGTCGAACAGGCCTGTCCGCTACAGGGCAGACGTCATCCGTAAGCGCTCGCGGTATGATAATCGCGGACGGATCAGCCAATCAGAGGTTACGTCCCCCTCGACTCCAGGCGCGGCGCCCATATTGCCTTTCCTCTCGGCGCACTTGTTTGATCCTGAGACCACTCCCACGGGCTCCCAGTGGAACTCGTCGTCCAAAACCCCAGATGAAACGCACACGGGCGATTCCAGCATGCCGCCTGATCCATGTGGTAATGTCGCAAGTGTAAGAAGAGTGCTTCAGTTATCGGATGAACCGTTTTCATCCCCTGCTTCTATTACATGTTGTGCTTCTTCTGGTGCATGTACGGGGCCTGTATTGTTTAACGACTACCAGCTAGATGATGATTCCTTACATCAGGTGTCGAATTCTGTATCGGGCGTACACACTGATGTCGATTCCACGCTGCCTTCTATGCTACCCGATGTGGAGAAGCATTCCATTTGGCCAGTGTTCCCAGCTATGTGACCTACCGTGCGGCAATCGTTACGCGTTTGGTGTGCTTTTTTTCTGGTGGGTGCAGTGTCATCCCTAGACGTATAGTCCATTTGATGTCGAAATTTGCAATCATCTACGTTTGCGTAGTTGGGGATGTGCGTCCCTTTCACTCTGTCTAGGTAACGGACGTCTGATCTACCGTTCTTCTTGGATACCTTGTTGTATTTTCGTAGACCCTTGTATGTACTCCACGTGTTAGTATCGTCTAATTCCATGAATAATCCTTACCGTGCGTACGAGTACACCGTCACACAAATATTGGCACATTTTCGCATCTAAATTAAAAAGTGCCAGTGCCACCGGTCGCTTATTCAGCGCCCAGTGAACACCGGCCGTTTGTTCACGTTGTGCATGAGACGCACTGGGAAACAGAACACACCGCATCATGCGCCAGCATCCCTAGTGACATTCGGACCGTCCTGCTGTGCGTAGGCAACAGAAGTGAATCTCTGTAGAAACGCACGTAGTCCACAGGCGCTGTTAGTACCAAATTTATAAGAGCACACCCGTATGAAAGGTAGGTGCGACGATATAGCACACTGACAGCATGACGGAGCATGTCATTGAAGATATGTCAAGGGCGAGTAAGACACACCTATCAATAGACAATGATGCAGGATGATGCTTTTTTTTTCTCACGGGACCAAGAAGTAATACGACGAGCAGGATTTTTTTTTCTCAACGGTCTTTGACATACCATCGTACTGTGAGCATAATGACATACGAGATAGAGAGTTCCTCGCACATAACAGAATAACTCGGGAACTCGATGTCCAATGTAACATGAACAAGTGGAACTGGCAAGGCAGAATCTAATGCTGTTCGATGTGGATGGAACAAAGGAAAACCGTCTAAGCGATATTATCACGTCATAGCTGCCTACTTAACATCTAAAACCAAGGCACTATTGTCAAGATGCGACTGCAATTAGATGCGCTGGCATTTGAATTATTCATGAAATGAGATAAATACTGGGTTCTAGAGCAAACTAGATCTATCTATACCCTGAAATAGAATATACGGACGGACGCACCTGCGAAAAGTAAATGTAGGCAAGGCATCTTTCTGTTCGAGACTCGTAACGTTAAGCAAATACAGTCTAAAGATGGAAGGTCTTTCTGGCTGGAGTAGACTTCATCAATGGTCAACGTGAGATGGACAAAGTCCACTCACAGGCTACACATTTCGTCTCAAGTGGAGAGGAAGAGAACATGTAAGTCTATAGATGAACAGGAAGCTGGGGAGCAGTGGAGGGAATCTGCGCGCCAATTGCAAGTGCGACGTGGTAAGCACACTAGGCAAACATTCGAATAGGACAGACGCCTAGCCTAGAGCAAGTTTCAGCATGGGCACGGACCAGTTACATTTTATTTCGGAAGGGCAAGACTATTCGTTTGTCCTGGTTCGAACTCAAGCAACTGCACACCTCTTTGTCTATAGCCCGAGGATAGACTTTGGAATGTGGTCATGCCTAGGTGGAGGGTACGAATGCAGAGCGATGTGCGAGAGCGCCGCGTGTCCAATCCTCAGGACCCTATCTCCACCCAGGCGCGCGTCGTGTTGCGCTTCCATCACGTGCATCAGGTATGAGAAGGTACGCACCCAGAGCGTTACCAACAAGTGCGAATCAATCGCCGATTGGCAGGCCCCCATTCACTGCAGTCGTACTAGCCCTAAGCGACAGGCCGCGTGCCAGTCAAAGCTGTGCGGGTGATTATACAGACGAGGAACAGAAGAGTTGTTCACCAACAGACAGGTCTCTTTGTGACGCGTGACGGACCACTACACAACGAAGACGCTTACATCTTTGAGAGAGCTTGATTAGGTTGCGACACTCACCACTCGAGCACAAGCGTGGGTCCATTCGTCCGACACCAGCGAATCCTATTAAATTTTTGTGCGAGAGTGTGTGCGTCCATAACTGAAGGGCATGCCTCGCATTCCTATCCGGATCGAGCCATATAGCTCACCGTCTAAGCAGCACAGACATTACAAAAGCAAGCGGGATCAAGTCTTGCGTGCGCTTGGGAAGGCCGCTTACATCAATGGCAGTCAATTTGCACTTCTTCTCGTGTCCGCACGCGGCGACGTGGAAACGTACGCGAGCGAGGCACTTCAAAATCGCCTTGATCCCTGGTTTGTAAAAAGCGGCATTGCCGACGAAGCGCGCCATCTCGCCAAGAAGAGCCACGAAGAGACACGCACCACTATCTCGCCTTCAATCAATGCTGATGACGTTCTGGGAGATAATCTCGAAGACATAGTGGCGCCTGCTTCGGCCTCGTCGACCCGAGTCTCTGATGACCCATTTCTTGATTCTTGGTGCACTCTTCCGATGGACGCGTCTCAAGCACGCCAAAGCAATGATGACTGGCAACTGAGAGTAAAGCGCGAAGCTGCTGCAGAGGAGATTTCTGGCACTATGGACCAGATGTCTGAAACCAGCAGCCCACATCCCAAAGTGCCCCGTACGTCTACGCCAGTTCATGCTTCGGTGTTTCGTCGCGTGCCACAGCCTGCCGTCATGCGTCCTAACACGAATGGTGCACATATAGCGTATACGCTGGAGCTGAAAGACGAGGAAGCGCGCACTGCATTTTTTGAACTACGCTTCAGCCAGCTCCAGCAAGTCATGTGCAAAATGATCGCGAAAGAATGGGTCAAAGTTATCGAGCCCAAAAAGCAGACGAGATTTCCCTACAACAAAGGCGAGGCTGGTAAACCTGCATGGTGGCCTGCTGATGTGCGACACAAAGAACCAGACCATCTTATGAAACCAGAGAGACACGCTCTTTTGCTTGCGATCCTTCGATCTCCACAGACACGCATCGCGCGCTTACAGCTCGCAACGGCGGAGGTCGTCGCGTTAATCAAGGCAGGGAAGGTGGCGTATTTGATGGATGTGTATCGCGTCGCGCGTGAAGAGGAAAAGCTACGCGACGACGGCATGGACAAAAATACGCCTATTACTGTGAGCGTGTCTTCTCTGGAGGGATGGGATGCGGCGGCTGGGTGTCCTTCGGCGCTGGGCATGAATTCCTCCGCCGATACTAGTGACTATGAGTCAAAAGAAGTTAAGGGAAAGCGGCGTCTTTCGTCTCGCTGGGATGATGACGAGCACTCTGAGCCGAATACATCGGTTTCTTGGACGCCCACGATGAATGATGTATATTCGCCACAATCGCATCCGCTCGTTTCTACTGTACCACCGCCGTCTCGTGTGCCATTTTCAGGCGGTCATTCTGGATTAGGTATCCACACCGCCGATCTGCCATCTAAAGGACGTACGCCAGGCAGTACGCCGGAGGTTTCGATGCTATCACCGTCATTATCGACTGAGACCCCGGCACAAGGCCCAACACTCAACATGGGCGCGTCAGTGCCGGTTCCTCTTGTACAGAGTCCAGTTACTACTTCGCAGCCGTTGCCTATACAATCGTATGGCGCACATGGCACTGACCTGCCTCGCTCTTCCTCCATATCGCATCCTGTTACATCTGTACCCATGCGGCCGACGCATTCTTCTCCTGCGCATTTCAACCAGCAACAGCCCGAGGGCTTGAACTCAAGACCCTCGCAATCGAGTATTCCATCCATTCACTTCGAGCAACATACGAATCACGGGAATGGCTCTTTGGATCCACATGCTCAACGGGTGCCATGGAGTGTACATACACCAGTAACTCCTTATCAGCGGTCGCAAGTCATGTCATGGAGTATGCCTGAGACCCCTGCGCATTGGTCCAGTTCTGTGGTACCTATGGCGTTTGGAATGAACGCCTCTCCCTCTCATGACGTTTACTTTTCCAACTCATTCGACTCGAGTTTCTCGGCATCAAATCATGGCCCGATGACACCAGGTCAGTTTGCTTCCATGCCAATTAATGGCGTTGTTGGCTCGTCGAACCCTGGCGTGTCAACCAGTGGGCAGCATCCTGTGTCATTCCAGGAGCTTGGTCTGTCTCATGTACAATCTACACAAGTCCAGCCCATGCAAGCTAAGCAAGGCGCTGTCCAAAATGATATCCGATTGCATTCGATGGCACACTGGCCCACGCGCTAGCTGTGAGGCACCATGGTGTGCTATGGGATCAAGAAGCCATGCAGTTGGTCTATCATGTTGTTTGGCAAATCCCGCAAGTCTATATTCCGCAGAAGTATCGCCAACGGTTTGGACTTTGGACCAGATATACCCACTTTCCCCTTATTCTCCATCCTTTCGAAAGTATGCTCGACTTGTAGAGCTTTTTAGGTAGCGGTTCTAAAACCCAAACATTCGTTTTACAGTCAACTTGGCACGTCAGAAAGTCGCAAAAATACGCAAAATTTATGGTCATTACACTTGATGTGAAAGGCATATTGGATTGTTTTTACATGGCATACTGTTTCGTCCACTGCCGGCTTGTTTCGATGGCATCTTTTTCGTTTGTGTTGTAATGCTGCGCAACATCGTTTGACAGGGGGTCATCTGGATTAGGCGCAGACAGTAATGCTTGAATGGAAAGCAGCACTGTTCGAATCTGCAGTGCTGGCGACCACTTATCTTTTAATATGTCCAGGCAAATCCGACCAAGTTTATCAATATTCGGGTGGTAGATCTTTGTCAGGAAGCGTACTTTGGGCGGCGCCATAGGATAATCTTCGGGCAGAAATAGTTCGAGCTTGAACGATCCACCTATTCGCATTAGATTCGGCTTGCCGGGTCCCATTTACACACCTTCGAATGGGCTTTGAGAAGGCCCTGACATCACGACATCAAAGTATCGCAAATTATCGTCGTGTGGCACGGCCCGAATCCCCGGCGCCGGGTCAGCCATAAGTCTTTCAGTCTCCTTTGCTTGGTCAGTTTAGGGTATTTTTCTACCTTTAAGAGACTAACCTTAATGATTCGTTTCGGCAATGCCATTCCTTGGTTGTGAGAGAATTGAGTCGTGCACGTATCGGCTTCGACTTCGGTCCCCTCCAACTTGATTGGTGGTGCCTAAGTGGCTATTCGCTATGCGGCTCTGGGTAGGTATTTGTTTCTCCACCTGGGCCTTGTCGCGGATTTAATAACTTCTTCGATACTTGTGTATTTCCAAGACGCATAGCATATTTGCGTTCGTGCGTCGTCAAGACCGGCCGACGGATATTGCGCCTGAAAGAAGCCTTGGCCTTGTCCGTGCATTTAAACCTATCTGTCCCCTGGCGACCATCATTACGTCTAGATGGCGCCGTCCGTCTTTTCTTCCAGCGAAAAGTCGCTGATCAAGTCTGTATTTCCGTCTTCCTCATACAAAATTATCACCGTATCGCCAGTCCGCATTTATGCGGCCTTTCCTACACCAGATAAATGGTACTATACTGGCGTCGAGGGTGCTCTTGCTTTCGTGCGTGATACAAGCAATGTATTCCATTTCAAAGTTGTCGATTTGAAGTCAAAAGGTCAGATAGTTTGGGACCATGAGCTGTACGAAGACTTCTACTTTTATGAAGATAAGCCATACTTCCACACTTTTGCAGGTGACAAGTGCATGCTGGGACTGTGCTATGCAGATGAGTCTGGCGCCGTTCAGATGTACAAGAAAGTGTCGAACCGAGCAAAGTATGCTAAGTCATCTTCAAGCTCATCAGGCTTCAGTTTTGCCAAAAAAATCTCCAGCTTGATTGGCTCGTCATCGTCTTCCTCTGATGACAAGCGCGTTTCTTCTTCCAAAGAACAACTGTCCAATGATACCCGAGCAGAACCACAATGGAACGGTCTGGTTGACCAGCTTGGAAGCATGGGGGTATCAGAAATAGACATCAAAAACAACGAAGGATTCCTTCGTGACTTTTTGGGTCGTGGGAGTCAGAAGCTCGTCCATGATTCGCATCAGACGGACAATAAGCTTCCGCCTCCCACCACATCTCTCATGTCTACGCGTAATGCACCACCACCAGCACCGCCTGCCATATCTGCGTCACCAGCACCCCCCTCGGTGCCATCGTTACCATCCCGGAGCGTGGATTCTACTAGCAATTCACAGGGTGCACCTCCTGTCTCTCGACCCTCTTTGCCTCCTCCACCGCCAGCTCGTCCAGGAATAGGCTCGAGCGCCTCGCCACGACCGCCACCACCACCGCTGCCACCGCATTCCGTGAACGGTCGTGCACCTCCGCCTGTTCCATCTCGACCAGTAGTCGGCGGACGTGGACCCCCACCACCACCGCCGCCGCCACCTGTGCGACCTGACCCGACCGGTATGTCGGTACGAGGGCCGCCACCAGCACCACCAGCACCACCAGCACCACCAGCACCACCAGCCCCGCCTGCGCCAAGTGGCTCGAGTTCTATGAGTGGACTCCCACCTCCTCAGCCTGGACGCGATGCGTTATTGGCAAGCATTCAAGGCAAGAGTGTCAAGGACCTTAAGAAGACTGGTCCCAATGCACCTCCGCCTCGATCATCTGGCGGCGCTGGAGGCTCAGCTTCGTCGTTGTCAGCTGCAGCGGGTACGAGTGGCGGAGAAAATGATCTGGCAAGTGCCTTATCAAGTGCTTTGAACAAACGGAAAGGGAATATGGGTGGCTCAGACGAGGAAGAGAGTGACGATGACTGGTAAATAGGCAGGGATATGTTGCAAATGCTAGGTTACGAAAAGTTGGCGATACGTGCTCTGTCCTCATAACTGTCATGCCCGATCCTAGGCCCTAGTATACCTCTTGAGATCTCCCCCATGGTCACTCCCACTTCATTACAAACAACTCTCACACTCTATGTTAAGAGAACAACTAAATTGGCCGATACACTCCGCCATCGGCTTAAGCGGGCGTTGAAGGAAGATAGTCGAATATGAACACTAACTACTTATGCAGATTCTCATGACCAATACGCTTGTGTACGCATTTTCACGACGATCATATCCGATCTTTTATGACAGCTAAGCTGTTGTAATTTACTTCTTCTTCGAGGCCTTGTCGGCGGTCTTAGCCTTACCACCCTTAGAGACCTTCTCAACCGTCTTAATAACACCAACAGCGACGGTCTGACGCATGTCACGGACGGCGAAACGACCAAGAGGTGGGTACTCCTGGAACGACTCAACGCACATTGGCTTGGTTGGGATCATCTCAACCATAGCAGCGTCACCCGACTTAACGAACTTAGGGTTCTCTTCAAGCACCTTACCAGAGCGACGGTCGATCTTCTGGAGGATGTTGTTGAAGCGGCAAGCAATGTGCGCAGTGTGGCAGTCAAGCACTGGCGAGTAACCGTTGCTGATCTGACCAGGGTGGTTCATGACAATGACCTGGGCGTTGAACGAAGCAGCCTCCTGAGCTGGGTCGTTCTTCGAGTCCGAGGCAACGTTACCACGGCGAATGTCCTTCACCGAGACGTTCTTAACGTTGAAACCAACGTTGTCACCTGGGAGACCCTCAGCGAGCGACTCGTGGTGCATCTCAACCGACTTAACTTCAGTTGTCACGCCCGAAGGAGCGAACGTCACAACCATACCAGGCTTGATAACACCGGTCTCGACACGACCGACTGGGACTGTACCGATACCACCAATCTTGTACACATCCTGGAGAGGAAGACGGAGAGGACGGTCAGTAGGGCGCGTCGGGGGCTCAATGGCGTCAATGGCGTCCACAAGCGTCTTACCCGTGGCCTTGCCCGACTTAGTCTCCTTCTCCCAGCCCTTGTACCATGGCATGTTGGTGGTGGCCTCAATCATGTTGTCACCGTTCCAACCAGAGATAGGCACGAAGGCAACGGTCTTAGGGTTGTAACCGACCTTCTTGACGAAGTTCGACACTTCACGGACAATTTCGTTGAAACGCTCCTCAGAGTAGCCAGTGCTGTCCATCTTGTTGACAGCGACGATAAGCTGACGCACACCGAGGGTGAACGAGAGCAGGGCGTGCTCACGAGTCTGGCCATCCTTCGAGATACCAGCCTCGAACTCACCCGTACCACCGGCAATGATAAGGATAGCGCAGTCAGCCTGCGAGGTACCCGTAATCATGTTCTTGATGAAGTCACGGTGACCCGGGGCGTCAATGACCGTAACATTGTACTTGGGGGTCTCGAAGCGCCAGAGGGCAATGTCGATAGTGATACCACGCTCACGCTCGGCCTTCAGCTTGTCAAGCACCCAAGCGTACTTGAACGAACCCTTACCAAGCTCAGCAGCTTCCTTCTCGAACTTCTCGACTGTACGCTTGTCGATACCACCACACTTGTAGATGAGGTGGCCAGTCGTCGTCGACTTACCAGAGTCGACGTGACCGATAACGACCAAGTTAACGTGCTGCTTCTCCTTTCCCATTGTGAAGAGTGATGAAGGTGGGAAACGAAGAAATGGGTAGCCCTTCCCGGTTCAAGTACTTTCTTTCCGTCTTCCTAAGCTAATTTTCTTTTTCTTTACTGGCCGTTTGATTTTTTTCCACCCGTTTTCGCCACTGTGTCAGTGAGCTGCGTTCAATCAAGGACTGCGATTGGAGCGTCTTGCCATTGATGTACGATCACCTGCATCAATTCTCCCTTGTTGTGCTGGCATTCGGCCTAAAGAATGTTTTGGCTACCAATCACATACGTGCCTGAGTATCGTGGAAAAGTTCTTCTCATCATGGCCAATTCATCACGTGCACGTACATGTAGTCGTCCAAGACACGTGTTTTCTCCCGTAAGCCTCCACTTTCTCGCTGCTGGCGAAGTAGGCGCGTCCACTGTGCCATGTCGGGGTATGGAGGCAACGCGGTACCATGCTTGGGACTGTATCAGGCCTATGGACTCCCACATTTAGGCGCTCGACGAGAACCGGCAAGCAGTGCAGGTTCACACTCAGTTCCTTTCTCTTTTGAATCACTGGATATGACAGGATTTGGGTCTGCGCCGGGGCCCCTGTCTCCGCTTGCTGTACTTGGGAGGCCAATCAATCCGCCAGGGCCAGTGTCTGTGCAGCAACCAATATTAATGGCCACTTTTTCGTACGATGAGAATAAGTCGTTGTGTTTTGATGACAGGGCCAAGCGTTGGTATAAGATTCCTCCGACACAAGAGAATAGTGCACAAGGAGCTGATCTGAATGTGGGCTTCGAGCGATTTCATGACAAGCCGCACATACCTGATCCATTAGACTCGGTATTCTACACGATCATGCAACGCAGTGCTATGAGAGTGCCGTTGGAAGAGCCCGTGAAAGGCAAAATACAAGTGCCTGCCGAGAACTTAGAGTCAGAGATGCTTCGCACGCAGCTTGTGACGTGGCGTGGTATCTTGACTAAGCTGTGCACGGCTTGGAGCTGCCATGTTCAAGCGCCTTCGATGTATAGGGAGGGCTTTGAATTGAATGCTATGATGTTGGGCGATACCCTCGTGCTGGAAGAAGTCCCACCCACAATGATGCAATGGCAAGCGATACAACACGAGCGCCCAAAACCAAAAAGGTCACAGCGAGCAACTTACTATGGTATGTGTGTGCATGTATGCGTATGCATGCATGAATTTTGTGCTTACATCCAGGCTACAACTTCGAGTCATACTGCACGAAGGAGACGCCGCGGCTAGCAGCTGGTTCTGCTGCCTCTCTCCCCTTAGCCAAGGTACCGGGCTGGAGCGGTGACGTGAATACAAATGTCCAATGGTGTCATATAATGAAAACAAAGTTGGGAAATAACCGCATTATTATTGGTGGAGAAGTTGATTGTGTCGAAACATTGGATGCAGGCACTGAACGTGAGCGCGAGGGAGTCGTGGAGCTCAAGACGAATCTGCACGTGGACTCTGCCGATGACCAGAATCGGCTTGATGCGAAGATGCTGAAAATGTACATGCAGTCATTTCTGCTGGGTGTGAGGACTATTGTGATCGGGTTTCGAGACCAGCAAGGCATGCTACTTTCACACAAGTCGTTTCGACCGGCTGATCTTCCGCGTTTGGTTCGTGGGCATGCTGTGCAATGGAATGCGAATGACAACCTGGCGTTTGGCTCATTGATACTAGACTTTGTCCGCGATACTGTTCGTGCTGAGACGGAGCGCTGGTCGTATTGTATGTCGCAGCGTGTGCGAGAGAATGAGAAAAGCTTGGGTGCTTATGCATGGCGTGTGCATCGGACGACAAATTCGTTTTTGGGACATTTGCCGCTTCCAGCGCCTCAAGATGCCGAGCAAGAGTATCCAGTATTTCGGGTTAGTTTTCAGCCGCCATTTTCGCATGTTACAGTGCGATATGTTACGCCGTATGAGCTGGGATTAGATGGGCGCCGACAGGGACGGTGCGGGCTGGTTCCAACAGCATTTTACCTGTGGGCCACGATGCCTATGACCCATCTATGGGGCTGAGAGACGAGTACAAATGTGAGCAATCAAGAACATGCGCAAGTTTGCGATTTTTTTTCTTTATTTGTCGATGTTACCGGCAACGGATGGGAATGTATATAACATGATAGTATAGTGTCTACGGAGTAGCAGAACTCTTGCCAGAAGAGGGCATCTCGCAACACTGAGCATCGCGACACTCGTCGCCATCACACGCCAAAAGACACGCGGAGTTCAATCCGGAAGCGACTTCTTCTCTCACAAGATGACCGTCGGGCGTGAGCAGACGACCATGCTCATCAAAACGGTCCTGAACAGCCACACCACTTAGTTCCGCTGCCTCTTTCAATCCGCCGGGGACGAATTCTGGCTGGATCGTCGACGAATGAATACCCCAAATGTGCAATGTTCTGCGAACTTGGTCAGCGATGAACATATAACGGGTGGTCTGTTCACCGGAGCAGTCAACCATGACGTGCAGACTCGCGACGATTTTGTTCTCATTCAGCTGCCATACATGCAAGTCATGCACACTCAAAACACCCTCAATACGAAGTACCGAATCACGCACGCCGTCCAACGAAACAGTTGTTGGGACGCCTTGGAGGAGAATAAACGATGCTGACTTTACCAGAGGCAAAGCAGAGTGGAATATAATACACGCAATAATAAAAGAGATGACCGGATCAGCGTAATGGCGCCAGCTGTACTCTGTGAAAAGGATAAATGCGCCGGCAAAAATGACGCCGACGTTGCCGATGGCATCACCTAGCACGTGCAAAAACACGCCTGTCATGTTCATGTTATCGTGGGTGTGGGCACCCGAGCCAATGGACTGACGGTGCCGGCGTACATCTTCCTCGGTAGAAGCTTCGGCATGTGACAGGCGACGTTGGCGCGATGGTGACACCGAGGTGCTCGGCAAATTGACTGCCCCGTAAGAGCTTGAAGTTGTACGAGGTGACAACAGGCGATGGTGCTCATTATCATGTTTCGAAGACGCGGTGTCATACCCGAGCGAATGTGCCTTGTCCATGACAAATGCGCGTGCTTTGGCAGGATGGCCAACGATGTCACGCACTTTCTGGCCAAGTTCAGCTTCTTCGTTCTTCGTACGAGTCGTTCGCTCTGTCGCACTTTCTGTCCTGCGGTCATGGGCATGCTCATGACCATGCAGATGCTGCCGTCCTTCACGATTGCCATTTTGATGTTGGTCACGGTCTGATTTGTGCACGTGGTGATTCTCGTGTCCCTGTTCCATATCATGGTGGTGGGATGAGCCATTCTCAATATCATGATCGTGGCCATGATCATGGCTGTGGTTGTGCCCGTGAACATGACCGTGCCCATGAAATAGGCAAAGGCCCACAATGTTTGAAAGAAGGCCTAGCGAACCCACAGTTACTACTACATGTGGATTTGAAACTTGAGGCTTAGCGATGAGGCGTTCTAGCGCCTCCATGAAAATGCTAAAGCACAAGGCCATCAGGAACACTCCGTTGAATAAAGCACCAAGAATTTCCGCACGCTGCCATCCGTACGAATATTTCGGGCTTTGACCACCTTTTTGCACTAATCTTACAGCATACAAAGCAACAACGAGGGACATGATGTCATTGAGCATGTGGAAACTGTCCGCCACCAAAGCAAGAGAGCCTACAGCATATCCACTGATGATTTCGATGAAGAAAAAAACGATATCAATACCAAGCAGAGCGATGATCTTGGTCTGGTTATCCAGACCCGCCATCTTGCTCAATGCTTTTTCAGTGCTGTAGGCGTTACTGGCAAGGAACGCTCTAGTGCGAGGTGATAAAGGGGAGAAAAAAAGGCGATTCGGAGAAAAAAATGCTGCATATTGGGCTGCAGTCAAAATCACTGACAGGCACCCCAGACGGACTGGCGATTGGTTCTAGGCGTCAGGTAATATGGAGAGCTGCAACAAGGCCTGGCTTTTTTTTTGTTTGCCTGATAGCAAAAAAATAACTCCGGACCTCGCGCGCAAAGGGCGTGCCCCGGCTTAGATTGGAGCGGGAACGACTCGGATGGGACGGTGATCTGGTCTGCTAGCCCATTTGACTGACGCGTTTGAATGCAGATACATACTTCGTCCGCTGATCAAGACGCACTGATAATGCAATTCTAAGGCTATGGTCGCCAATATACATGCATGTATGCATGCATAATCGCACTAAAGAATGTATGGACACCAGGTGACAAGTCAAGCTACCGCGACACTTGTCAGTGCAAGCTCACTTGCCAAAGAGTGGCCAATGCTTGAGTCTCGGACACCACACGAACTACAAGTCGCCATTATCTAGCGCTTATTAGCACATTGCTGCAAGCAGCGTGTGCATGTGTACGTGTCCTTGCTCGTTAAACAATGGGGAGTAACAATCTCCTTCGCCCCCTGCCTTTTATTTGACTCTGCCCTGGCGACAATTTCCTGGCTGTGCACCGCGCCTGCCTGCCGAAGACTCTATCACGTGATCCATCAGCGCACATGGCAAGATGCGGCTATTGCTTCCTCCTCCGCACGCAGCTACAGTGGGACAAGCGTGTTGGTAAGAAGTTGGGATCAACGTTCGCACACTGTACGATGGAGCGGGTGGATGCGGGTGCAGACTCAGACGCAGAGGAAGTCAAGAGCGCTTCAAGTCGTGTACCGGAATCAGCTGCCGCGATACCTAAAGCAACCGCTTCTTACACTGGAGCCCAAGCAGAGGCCGTCGTGTCTTCATTGGAAGATGTAATCCGACAGGTCGGTTGGTTTCTTGTCCGTCACGCGCAATATGCCCGTGAGGGTCGGCCCTCGAGTGACTCGATACCAGCACTCCATTCCTTGATCTGTGCATGTCGCTCGTACTATGCACGTGTGTGCTCGCTGTCGGAGCATCTCTTATGTGCGCAGGTGCAATTTGAGCGTCTACTTGAAGGTGCCAATACTCCTGTGCCTACAGTGACTGATGTCGGTATGGTACCAAATGCAGCGGTTCCTCATATGGGATTATACCATATAATGTCCTCTTTCCCCGTGGATATGCCAGCAACGACCGAGCAAGTGTCGGGCGTATCGCTTGAACAGGTGCCGATGACATCAAGTGCGACCCCGCTTTCCGGTACACCATCGATAGCCAACCCATCATCCTCGCCTATGCCTGCCAAAGTGCATGCTCCTGCACCGGTGGACGCCTCAGCCCCTGCCGAGTCTCCAAGTACACCTTTTTCTGTCGCGCCAGACTCGTCAACGAACTCGGCGCCAGTCCCGCCGTCAGTTCATGCCCAGGGTCTGGCCAATGTTCCCGATGCGGCCAACGTACCGCAATCAGCCGCATCTCTTTCAGAGACGTCACACATGAACCCGACGCGAGCAGATTCTAAGACTCTTTGTGCCCCGATACCAGGAACCGGTGGCGCACAAGAACAGACAGACAACACGAATGAACGCGCGGCGCTACCAGATGCAAAGCGGCGCAAGCTCGATGTACACAAATTGGCGAGTGATGCGGACGTTTTATCGAATGTGCTCATGGACCATGTTTCGCGGCCAATGCGGTCGTCAGAAGCCCCGGTGCATACCGGGACAGATCCGTCTACAATGAATGACAATGTGCTGGACCTATCGTGGGTGGATTTCGGCTCGCTGGACGGACCAGACAGTCCCTATGCGGACTTGTTTGATTCGAATGTAGCGGCTGCGTCGCCATCTTCACAATCAAACGCCACAGGCACGAAGCAAAAGGACTTGACCCTGCCATCGGGTGCCACTTAACTCGCTAGCCAGTCGTGCTGTATGATACGAAGAAGCGAGGCGCTCGGACTTGGCACACCTCCTGGACTCCGTCCACTACTCGCCGTGAGGGCCGCTCGTGCAACGGCGGCACACGCTGGTTTGTCCGACGCCAGGAGTGTAGGCAAATCAAGGTGTTGGATGATGCTTAGGATGGTGTGCATACTCACGGGCTCATTGGCACTGTTGCGTTGGAAGAAAAGCCAGCTACGTGCGGAGCGAGCCTTGTCGTGCTCCTTTGCCATGTCGGCATCGATGGCATCTAGTATTTCGCACAGCAGAACACCATGCACCTGACGTGCCGTGCTGCTAGTGCTAGTGATAGGCATGAGCTTCTCGATTGTGTGCTTGGAACGCGCGAGCTCGTAGAGGAGCCAGTGCGTTTCCGCGGGCGTTTGCAGGAACTTGTCGGAGTACACAAGCACGACGGCCATTGTCTCGATGAGGCACTCGGCAAGCTGATGTGTGTCGTCGCTAATCTCGGTCTGTCGGGCAGCGATGAAATCAGCTGTCGCAAGGATCGCGCGCCATGCTTCGAGCCAATCGTACTCTAGAAGAAGCTTGTTCTGGGCACACAAAAGCACGATGCGCTGGATGACCATCAGCGCGGTCCGGAAACTAGCAGCGTCCAAGTGCTTGCTTCGGTTGTACTTGAGAAAGATGGCAACGTTGTTCACACAGCACGTAGCAAGTCGTCGTGGGCGCTTTGTGCCTGTTTTGGGTGTGGGAGGAAGCGCACCTGGCTTGTCGCGGCATTGCACGACCTGCCAACACCAACGTGCAGCGGGTGACTCGAGGGAATCTTCGTCGAGAAGCAGGCGCATCGTCACTGCCTGCATGGGAGCCTGTGCGTCTGTCCGCCCTAGAAGCACAAGCATGATCTGCAGCGCCGTGTGCGCGTACATTGTTGCTCGCGCGCTTATCGCTGCATGCGTCAGCAGAAACGACGTGACGGAGAGGAACGACACGATCAGAGGCGGCTCGCCACCTTGGCTTTCGGCATCCACGACACATGCGTGGAACCTGGTGTTGGAATGCACCCATACCCATAGGGCGAAGAAGAGCCAAGCATGGGGTGGCGGCCGTGCTGGTGCTGTGTCTGATGCCGCGGCGGATGCTGTGGGTGAGAGGGCAGTCGCAGCTGACCAAAGGTTCTTGCGCGAGTCCATGTACATCCAGTCGAGTCCCCACACGCGAGAACGGCTTTGGTGGGTGGCTGCGTGTTCGTCGTGCGTGTAGGCGGCCAAGATGTGCATGGCACGTGCTGAGCAAGCATGTGCTATGCGCTTAAGGTCGTGAAGATGCGCATAGTCGCGCATGCGCCGTTGGTATGGCTGGAATGCCACATGATTCATGAAGGCGGACGACACGGGATCACGCCCTAGACCCGTCGCATGTGTGGTGCCATGAGCATGACCGGCTGTGGCAAGGAGAGCTGTACATAGAGCCACGTCGCAAAGCACGTGTTCATTCGACGCACCGGTTGTTTGAGCAACGTGCATCGCTGCAGCGAACAGATCGCGGTGTAAAAGGTATGTAGTGAGGGACGTGCTACCTGTGCACGCCGTCAGCACAATGACCAATCGGAGTGCACTGTGCTGTTGATGGGCGATGACGGCAGACGACGAAGGTGGTGATGGTGCATGGGTAAAGACATCATCGCTGTTATGAGTATCGATCTGAGGCCGTCGACATGTGCGTTCAATGGCCGTCATGAGTGCATAGAACATGTCGTCTGCTTCGTCCATGCGACCTGCCAAGAGAGTAATCACGTCCAGCGTGTAGTTGGTATAGGCCTTGGGCAGCAACGCACAAGCAAGCGCCAAAATTGTGTCAATCGCATGGCACACAAGCTCGTCATGGAGATTGGATGACTCTGTCCATACACGCAAAGCTTCTTTCCATAGGCCGGTGATATTGTCGCGGCGACGTGCATAGCGGTCGTCCATCAGTTCGTTCGGCGATACATTGGCAAGCAGGTCCACGATGACGCTGTGTTCGACTGGCTTGCTTAGCAACTCTAGCATGTACTGTGCACGTGGTGCCGCATTCGCTTTTTCTGACGCACGCTGCCCCGCCGCTGTCGGGGTTTCGTCTGCTTCCCATGGACGCTCACCGGCCAAAAGTGCCTCGTAGCATGCATGGAACGGCGTAGCTTGTGGCATAAGGCTTCAAGATCGAAGACTATGAGGTAGGACGGACGACACAATGTCTGTGTCGAGCCAGAGGCAATGCTAGAAGGCGGGCGTTGGGATGATTCTACGCTTGGGGTTAAGAAGCTTGGAGGGTGGAGACAGAGGGTAGTGAAACGGGGGTGGAGAAGCCCAGGGGAAGTGTGCGCGCTTTTTGGCGCGGCGTATGTACTGGAGAGTGTGTCATTTGAATCCCAGGAGGGGGAGAGTGAGGTAGACAGGCACACGCATGTTTTGAATTTTTTTTTTTTTTTTGGTTTTTTTTTTCTTGGGACGTCCTTTTGGGCACATGAGTGATGAATTTGAGTCGCGTCGCTTGGTGCGCAGCGATTATTTCCCATATTCTTACGCATGCGCGTCACTCCACGACGTCCACCACGACGTGCGATCGACAACGCGTCGAAGCGTAACGAGGTGGGGACGTGTGGCGCGATACAAAGCAGCGACGACGTATAGATCGTCTTGGCTCAGGCCATGAGTGAGAATGGTGAAAAGTCAAAGGTTCGCTTGCGCGCGCAGTTTCGCAAGCCGCGAGTGAGGCTCAACTTTTCGCGGCATGTGGCAGGAGCTACAGCGACAGGCGACGGGCCCAAGACGCGGCCTTACATGCAGGGCTATGATCGTGAGCTGGACAGTGAAGATGACGAGACTGGCGAGGGAATGGCCTTTGAAGAGCAGCTGATTCTACGTGTGCCAGAGGGACCGGGCGAACATGGAGAGCTAGATGCACTGCGTCAAGCAATTCGCCGGCGCGGCGAGTACAACGACGTCTGGTTCAAGTTCAAAGACTCGCGAAGAGCTGTCTTCCACATTGGACAGCAGCTGTATGCGGCCAAGCTCGTAGACCTGCCGTGCATCATTGAGTCTCACAAGACACTTGACAACAAGCAAATCTTCAAGATTGCCGACATTTCACAGATGCTGCTGATTGAGCGGCCTATTGCCAATGAGAGTGAAGCTACGGCTGCGACGCACTCTGCCAAGAGCTCGAATGACGAGTACATCTATCCACATGGCATAACGCCGCCAATGCAATGGGCACGTAAGCGCAGGTTCCGCAAGCGCGTCCACAACCGCTCGATTGATACCGTTGAGAAGGAAGTCGAGGGTCTCTTGAACGACGACAAGCGCGCTGAGCGCGTCACGTATGAGTTTATCGACCCAGCACAGGCTGACCAGATTGAGCAGGATGTGTCACAGCAAAAGTTCAGCGCCGCTGACATGGAGCACCATGCGTCGGACGACGAAGGAAAGCAGGAGGGTGGCGCGTCAGCCCATGCCGATGGCGATGACGATGACGATGGCGATGACGACGATGATGATGACGACGATGAGGGCGCGATGGATGACGACGATGAAAACGTGGACCAGGACCTGGCTGCTGAGCTGGACGCTGCACTAGCGCGTGAGCAAGGAACTGGCGGCGAAGATGAATCGGCGAGTGACAATGAGGACGCCGGCGCGGGCAGCGACGATGATGCACGAAGCGCACAGGATAGCGACTTGGAGGACCTGTGGGACGACGACGACGACGACGACGACGAAGCGCAAGCCGAGGCAGATGACGACGAGGCCGAGCCCAAGTCTGACAAGGAAGACGACGACGAGGGCGGCGAAGAAGAGGCAGAGCGTCGTGTGCGTGAGTCGCAGCTCGAGGCCGAGTGCCGAGAAATCGAATCGCTGATCAAGCGGAAGCAGCACGATATTGAAAGCACAATGAATGCGCTCATCAAAAGCCGACACCAGCAGGCACTGCGCAAACTGCAAGTCGAGCATGATGCGAAGAAGCGACATCTTCATGATATCAAGCAGATCCGTCGTACGATCCGTGAGGAGCGTGCGGCTGATGCGGCACAGGAAGCAGCAAACAAAGCGGCATCGGCAGGTACAAGCACAAGTACTCGCACAGGCGCAGGCGCAGGCTCAGCGGCTGCACCGTCGACAGGTCCTGCGGCCACGATGCCGTCGACATCTTCGTCTGCGACGAGTACCGGGTCTGGCTCAGGCGCCGCCTCTGGATCTGGTTCGGGATCCGCGTCCGCATCTACGACACCTGCGACAGGTCCAGGGTCCGGATCGGTGCCAAAACCATCGTCGGGGCCGACAGCCGCTACGGCTCCTGCTCCAAATGCTTCGTAATGGGTGTTGTACATAGAGCGGCAAGCCACTTAAAAGAACTCCTGGACCTGGGTTGTGCAAACCAAGTGCTCACGCTGTTGTGCGAGGAGTCGGTCCGTCGCATCAGGCGTGATGGACACGTCCTGAAAACGCAGATCAATCCACCGCTCTGCATCAGCATCGCGCTGGTTCATGTGCGCTGACTGTGTTCTGGCTCGAGATGTAAGCGAGTTGGATGTTGCATCGCTGCTCCGCATCGATACATTTAATGACACTACAGGCGCACGACGTGCATCACTCTGTGTGTCACTCTCATCATCAGAGGTAGGCAGCCGGCGACCTGCGTCTTCTGCCTGGCTCATTAGGTCGACATGCTGCATTGATGGTCGCATCTGCAGGATGGCATGCAGCGGCACAAGATGCAGCTCACCATGGCGAACTGTGCCGACCATGTAACGAGTCGCATTCTGAATCTGGTTGCTTTCGAGGCGCATACGGTCAAAGCGCGGCACAGCCGATGACGTGTCCGACAAAGATCCACGCTCTTGTTTCACCCTCGTTTCGCCGGGGACTGGAATAGTCCCCATGCTTGCGGTAGCTTCGGCCCATTCTGCGCCACGCTCATGATTGTAGACAGATTCGCGCATGTCAAGTGGAAGCTCCATTTCCACTCGATTTGTCTGTGGACGCCACCGACTAGCTACTCGCTGGCCCCGCTGTGCCGCTGTCGCCGGCACCGGCAAGGATCGGCCGCGTGCATACAAGGGGTATTGGAACAGTTCAAGCCGTGCCTGGGGTGGGATGGACGCGGACAGAAAGACGGGTAGCGATGCTACGGGTGCTGTTGTTTCAACCTCACCTGCTTGCATGAAAGACATTGGCAGACGCGTGACGATACACGCTGAATTCAACACTTGCAGAGAGACCAGGCTCTTTTTTTTTCTTTCTCCGGCGTATGGCTTCGGCGCCCCGATACTGTGCGTCGAACGAGGGGATGGAGTCATCGGCCAATCTAGATCACCTTACGCACGTGGCGCCTAGCACAAGTGGAGCCCTTTGGCGTGTGTCTGCCGCGTGGCGAGCGGTTTCGTTTGGGTGGCAGACTCACTGACCGACAGGCTCAGCAGGCATGAAGGCCTCCACATCCAGTTCGATCCGCGTCGCCCTGGTCTGGGCGGGCCTAGTTCCGTCATTTTCATCTTCTACCGCATCGCACCAACTTTCCATCAACCACACGAAGAACCATGTTCTCCAAGATTGCCTCGACCGCAGCTCTGCGAGGTGCTTCGCGCATGTTCTCTACGGCGCGTGCTGTGCCTATGGCCCACGCGACAACGCCACTCGCTCTGGCGGCAGCTGCTGGCGTGGCTGGCTTGTCGCTTTACAGTCTGCCTCAGCTGCAGCTGGAAGGACCACGCACGATCGCCGGCGAGTACAAGACGGCTGGTGAACGCAGCTTCATTATGATCAAGCCTGATGGTGTGAGCCGTCAGATTGTGGGCAAGATCATTGACCGCTTCGAGTCGCGCGGCTACAAGCTTGTAGCGATCAAGTCCGTCGTGCCATCGGAGCAGCTGGCGAAAGAGCATTATGCCGACTTGTCTGGGCGCCCCTTCTACCCTTCGCTCGTCAAATATATCACGCAGGGCACGCCTGTGGTGGCCATGGTCTGGGAAGGTAAGGATGTGATTCGTCAGGGCCGTCGAATGGTTGGCGCCACGAACCCGCTCGAGGCGGACCCTGGCTCGGTCCGTGGTCAGTACGCCGTGAGCGTCGGCCGCAACATCATCCATGCCTCGGACGGCTTCGACTCGGCTACGAAGGAGATTGGCCTCTGGTTCAACGAGTCGGAGATTGCTCAGTATGAGCCATGCACGTGGCCTCAGATCATGGCCGACAACTAGGGGTGCGTGTCGGAATTCATGGACCGAGCAATGTGAGTCCACGTGCGGACATGGTCGGGGCATGTTGCTATCCATAGTTTGTCGTTAGGTAAAAACAAGGTCGTTCCACGATCCGCCGTGGCATGGCGTGAAGAACGGGTCAGCCTCTACGACCAGCAAAGCGCGTCTATGTGTTGTTTTGTGGCAGATTGCTACCTTGCCAGACATGGGACAAGCCCAGCCTCTCGCAAACTAAACCAGGGCCATCTTGGTGCGTCCGCGCTTCGTGTTGCGGTCCTTCTCAATGCCGATTTCCACTTTGCACCGATCAAAGATGCCCAACGTCACATCGTGGTCAAGCGACGACAGACTCGCTGGGATGGTGACTTCGTACTTATCAGGATCATACTGACATTCGCCCTTGAACGTGATAAGACCTTCCAGTCCATACTGGCTCACAAACACTGCGAGTCCATTGCGGAAGGTTCGTACGACATATGCATCAGCACGCAAAAGGTGCTTGTCTTGCCCCTGACCGACAAGCGTCGCATCAGCGCCTCGTTCAGCGTTCTTTGCACCGATGGCCAAGCCCACAAAGAACTCCACAGAGGCACGACCCGCCATCTGAGCGAGTCGGTGCCGCTTGTTCACGTTGTCCATCACCTGGTCCACATAGTGTTTGCTGTACAGATTGGAAGGCAGCGGCTCGTACTGGATGGCTGCAGCCAGCTGACGATGGGCAAGAACATCGGCGTACCGTCGAATAGGCGACGTAAAGTGCGTGTACATATCCATAGCGAGACCGTAATGGCCAAATGCATTGCGAGCAACGCTCCCCGTACAGAAGTATTCGGCAGACAACATACACCGCGTCGCGAGGATTCGCACAAGTGTATTGAAGGCTGGATCCCTCTTATCTATGCATTTGTCCAGTGATGCCGCCAGCGCTCCCGACGACGATACATCCAAGTCCATGTTGCGCCGCTTCTTTAGAATATCTTGAAGGGTCTCGAAGTTGTCAGCGGGCGGCGGCACGTGTCGACGCAGCACGGCCGTCGTAGGATACGCTTCGTAGATGCGTCGTGCGACGCTTGTATTTGCGAGAAGCATGAATTCTTCCACCAAACTGTTCGTCTCAAGCACCTCCTTCTGCTCCACGTCGATAGGGGCGGACGATTCGGCACTCTCTAGATGGATACGAACTTCAGGACTTGCGAGATTCAAAGCGCCCGCACTCATGCGCGCCTCACGCAGCTTGATCGCCAGATGGTTCAGCAATCGAATGCTTTCTGTGATTGTGTCGGTCTGCTTCATGTCATCCTTGCGCGTCTGAGCCTCTTTATACGTGAACGCGGCCTTGCTGGCAATGACAGACTTGAAGAAACGTGCTTGCACGACTTGCGCATCTGGCGTCATTTCCCATACCACACTAAATGCAAGGCGCTCGACATACGGGCGCAGCGAGCATAAATTCGTGCCGAGAAGGTGTGGCAGCATGTCGATACGCCGGTCAACCAGGTACACAGTGGTGCCTCGGGATGCTGCTTCCGCATCCATCGGCGTATCAGGCCGCACAAAGAACGACACGTCAGCGATATGGACACCTGCCTCGATGTTGCCATTGGGAAGGCGCTTTGCATGCAATGCGTCGTCAATGTCCTGGCAGCCTGGTGGGTCGATACTGCAGATCGTCTCAGCACGTAGATCGACGCGATTCTGCCAGATCTTCGCGGCATGAGTCTCCCCTTCCAAGGCAGCATCTTTCGGCGGCACAGTCCATGCGTCGCCTTCCGCTGGGAGGCATGCGAGAATGGCCTTGCTGAATGGGCGGTACGGCACGTCAAATTCGAGGAGCAGACTCTCCTGCTCTGCCTCCTTGCTTTCAATGGCTCCGAGTGAGCGGATAAAGTGGCCTTCGGGATACCGAGACGTGCTCTTCCACTCGTCCATCGCGACCAAGATCTTGCAGCCTAGCAATGCTCCAGCTTGCCGCGTACGTATTTTGATGCGGGGTATCTTGCGGTCTACCGGCGAGGCAAACAGGGTCTGTGGACCGAGTGTGGCGAGTGCACCTTCGTTCACAGTGCTTGCATCGATATGCGCCACATACGACCGCCAGTTCCGTCGCGCAATTCCAACAACCCGGCCCATCGGCTGTCGCTCCGTGCCACTTCCATGCGTGACGGGGGTATCCTGCGGAGTATCCTCATCACCCTCGTCATCACTATCGCGCGCATCATCATTCCGCTGCGTCGACTCTGCCTCCAACACTTCATCTGAAGCCCCCTTCCATTCGCTCTTCGGGAGGAGTGCCACATAGACAACATCGCCATCTACCGCGCGGTTCATCGAGTCCCGGCCCTGGAGCAAAATCGGCTTCGAAAGTGAGTCTGAACGAACAGTCCCTTCGAGGAAATTATATGCATTGGCATTGAAGAAACCCTTGTGCAGCGTGCCCGCTTTGAATCCCGCTTCCAGCTGCGATGCTGGCCAGTACTCGTCAAACATGCGAGTTCCGCGTGGCTGCGTATGCGAATCATCGTCAAGTGTGCGGGCCGACAGCAGATCACTTAATTGCTCAGCATTACTGAAGCCAGTTATGTACTCACGCACACTGCACGCGAGCAAGCCATCTTTGCGAGCTTTGTGCACGTTCTCAACATCCTCACTCACCAGCACCGTCGTATCCACACACCCTGGCAGTGCATACGTGCGTAGATGTGCCGAGTAAAAGGCTGCGGCGTGGCGGATCGCCCGGTCGTTACGGTCGTTGGGTGTCTCGTCCGACTCTCGGACTACATTCGTGTCTTGATGGAAGTCATTGTAGAAGAGCCAGAAATGACGGTCTGGATCCATAAGCAATGTACGCAGTCGGTTATACAGCGGCATACTATGATTCCGCACTTCATTCGCTACTGTTTGCATGACAATGACATTCGTAAAGACAGGCGACTCCAGCACATCCATCTGATGCAGAACAACATTGGTATCAATCACCACATAATGCTTTTTGTTTGTGTATGTGTTGAGCGTTCCATGCTGATCAAGAACGGGAGCTGGGGCGCCTGGTTCCATGAACGCTGCACATGACTCACAGCCAATGCATCCGCACGGAATATCGCGCCGTTGATATGTCTCACGAAGGACAGTGCGTATGTTCCCACGCGCCGTCTTTCTGTGGTATTTGACAGAAGAAGCTGCGACCTCATCGCTCGTACATGGTCGTTTTTGTACACGGATGGCCATGCTCATGAGTGGCGGTCGTGGGGCACCCACTTGGACGTCCTGTGTGTGAATCCAGACGAGCTTGGCGAGAGACAAAAATATTCCTGGCCAGACACCCACAAATTGCTTTGCCTGGCGAAAGCTCGAGTCAGCAGCAGCCCACCCACGACTTTCGTCTTTGAATGCTGCGTTATTTCTCCACAAGCGTCAGGCCGCTCATGCAAACAGATGACAACGCATGCATACGAGCGTGCTACGGCAGCGGCTTGGCTCAAGTCTCTCGCAGTGCCGTACCATACAGGAGTGGTGTGAGATGCGCGATGGGGGAGGGAGATTCTGTATCGGATCCTCATCACATTCTCCATGTATGAGGAGCCTATGAACGAGTATTCGTCTGATATGAGTAGGTCTCTCATGCAGTCGAGGGCAAAGGCATCCGCACTGTTTGCTATGTAACTATTTTCTATGCGCTAGAGTTTCTACATACGGCTAATCTAGCATGTTTCGGTCCATCGTTCGTTCTCATGGCGCTTCATAGTGCGTCGCTTCTGCCCTCGCTCACAGGAAATGCGCACGTAAGCACGGACAAAATAGCCCAGTGAGTTTGACACGCCTTGTGCCCCCCATTGCCACTTCTCCACCCTCGAGCTACTGCCGCAAGACCGAACCGTGCGATCTCATTGTCGATAACGCCCAGTCACACGTGACCTAATGACGTGATTATCGCGTGCAAATGCATCACTCGCGATTCGCTCAGTATGTGCGGAGTCAGCCAGCGAGACAAAGGCGCCGCCGAAATCTACGTACGCAGGCGTTCTTAGGTCATTACATCCGCAGTGGCGCACCCACTCTGGCTTCCAGCAACCACAACTCTATGACCATGAGCGAGTCGTCTCTGCAGGCGGTGTGGCATGTGGTCCGCAGCACAGTCCGCCATGCGGTGGCTGTAGATATGGAGAAGGCACCTGCTTTGTCGCAGGAGTCAGCGGGCCAGAACACCCTCTTGCTCCAGCATATAACGTCAGCGGCTGAAATTGGCACAGTCGTGCGAGACTTGACAATGAGTATGCCTAATGAGCTTATTGTTGTCGTGATGCGCGCCAAGTCAAGCAGTCTTTTGCGCCTGGTCCCTCACCTGCCTGCGCTGGCGAAGCTGCCTGTCGTCCTTCATGTTGAAACGTGCATGCATCATGCCGATGTTCTCCAACTGCGCCAGAGCGGTGTGGCTATGGTGTATTCAGGTGCCGGCGACGCTGCAGAGGCCCAGGCATATGCACTGTTTGCGCACAAGCTGGCGGCGAGCACACAGACGGGTGTTATTCACTTCTTCGACGCCACACATCGCCAAGATTCGTCATGTGCTTCGCTTGCTGATACGTCGAAATTCCAAAGCTCTGTGCAGGTTTTGAAGGAGCGTAGAGATTTGTCGGACGCTACGATCGATCAGACACTTGCTGACGTGAATGCACTGTTGGGCACGAAGATTGCTGCTGTCGACCTGCACGGCCACACCTCTGAAACAACGGATACGATGGCTGTGATGCTAGGTGGCGCGGGTGCCGAACTTGCTGAGAGTGCGCATGTGCCTGTGCTGTCGGTCCATGTGGTGCGTCCTCTTCTGCCAACGCGCCTAGTGGGCATGATTCCCTCGAGCGTGAAGCGCGTCGCTGTGCTGGAACATAGCGCCAAGCGATCGACCCGACTTCCGCCACTTCTTGTTGATGTTGCCAATGCATTCCAGCATGTGCCTGAGCGCACGATGCCCACGCTGCTGAGTGGCATGCTGGGCCATATTCAGAGTGATGTGGCGAAGGCCGGTCAGACACTCTCACAAGCATGCCATGCTGCATCGTCTAGTGATGCCAACTCTGCTTCTAAGTCTTCTTTCACCATCGGCGAGTTTGCGTCGTCATCTGACGAGCAAGCGATCTCAGCCCGCAAAACATTAGCACACGAGCGTGCCTACCACGCGATGCTTGAGATGTTGTTCAAAGAACGCTTGGATGTCGTGAATGCGCCGACTGACGAGGCGCAGCATGGTGCTGCAAGTCCCGAGTACGCCCTTGGTATCGTGCTCTCGCGGCTGAAACAGGCTGATGCGCTTGTCGGCGCAGCACAACGCATGTCAGAGGCGTCGAGCACGCCTGATGCACTGCGGCAGGCGTTGCGTACTTGGCTTTCCGTGCGTGGAGATTCGTCCCGGGTGTCGGCGGCCGCCGACGATGTGCGGGCGAATCTGAAGGGCGTCGCCGGCGAGGAGGCAGATGTGCTGCGTGCTCATGAGCCCCTCCTCATTCCGCCATCGCGCTGGATCGTCGGCAACGATGCATGGGCGTACGACACTGGCATGGGCGGTGTACACCACGTGATTGCGTGTCAGCGGAATGTGAATATGATCATCTTCGACTCAGTGCCCTACACGCAGCGGGACCAAGTGCCTCTGCACCAGCGCAAAAAGGACATTGGTTTGTATGCGATGAACTATGGCAACGTGTACGTCGCAAGTACGGCGCTTTACTCGGACTACTCGCAGGTCTTGCGAGCGATGATGGAGGCGGATCGATTTGATGGCCCATCGATCATCCTTGCCTACATGCCGTACCTCACAAGCGATGTGCCGGCACTCGATGTACTGCGCGAGACAAAGCTCGCAGTTGACTCTGGCTACTGGCCCTTGTACCGCTGGGACCCTAGCGCTGCTGCTGAGTCGAGTGGCCGGGCCGTGTTCCATCTTGACAGTGTGCGTATTCGGCAGCAACTACAAGAGTTTTTGGACCGAGATAACCACTTGAGTCTGCTTTCGAGAGAGCGGCCGGGGCTGCCGTATGACCTTGCCGCGTCACAAGGCACCGCGCTACGTGAGAAGCAGCAGCAAAAAGCGAAAGAGGCGTACGACCAGTTGTTGGGCTCGATGCAGGGCCCACCGCTCCTCGTCTTGTTCGCATCGGATGGCGGTGGCGCAGAAAAGGTCGCGAAGCGTCTTGCGATGCGTGCGCAGTTGCGCGGCCTTAGCGCGCGCGTGCTCGCGATGGATGACTACCCGATCGATGAGCTTGCGAGTGAGCAAAATGTTGTCTTTGTCACGTCTACGGCTGGTCAGGGAGAGCCGCCGCAGAATGGTCGCCTGACGATGAAGGCGCTTGCGAAGCAGCCCACGGGCTTGCTGAACGAAGAGACGCGCTTCGCCGTATTTGGCATGGGTGACTCGCACTACTGGCCTCGGCCGGAGGATGCCCACTTTTACAACAAGCCAGGCAAAGATCTCGACCAGCGGCTAGTCCAGCTGGGTGCGAGTCGTATGGTGTCGCTTGGGCTTGGCGACGACCAGGATGCTGACGGCTGGCAGACCGGTTACAAGGCTTGGGAGCCTCAGCTGTGGAAGGCGCTTGGCGTCGACTCTGTGACAGTGACTGAGGCGGAGCCAGAGCCGATCACAAACGAGCACATCAAGGTGGCTAGCAACTACCTGCGTGGTACAATTGCCGAGGGTCTGAAGGACACGACGACTGGCGCGATTTGCGAGACCGACACACAGCTAACCAAATTCCACGGCACGTATATGCAGTACGACCGCGACACGGTGGATGAGCGCAAGGCAGCAGGTCTCGAGCCCGCGTACGGCTTTATGATCCGCGTGCGTATGCCAGGCGGTGTGTGTACGCCAGAACAGTGGCTGCAGCTCGACCAGGTGACGGAGCAGTACGGAGGGATCAAGTCGCTTAAGATCACGACCCGGCAGACGGTACAGTACCACATGATTCTCAAACGGAACATGAAAGCTGCGATGCAAGGCATTAACAGGAGCATGCTGGACACGATAGCTGCGTGCGGTGATGTGAACCGCAATGTGATGTGCTCGCCGAATCTGCATCTGAACCAGGTTCACGAGGAAATGTATGAGTTTTCGAAACGCCTCTCGGACTACCTGCTGCCACGCATGAATGCATACCACGAGATCTGGCTCGACAAAGGCACTGACAGTTCGAGCAAGCTGCTTGTGGGTGGTGCGCTGCAGGACTATGAGCCATTGTATGGACCATACTACCTGCCGCGTAAGTTCAAGATCACCCTGGCCATGCCTCCGCGCAACGACGTTGACGTCTTTGCGCACGATATTGGGCTTATTGCCGTGTCGGATGAGGCGCAAACCAAGCTGCTTGGCTTCAATCTCGCCGTGGGTGGTGGTATGGGTGTCACACACTCGATGAAGGCGACGTACCCGCGGCTTGCCAGCGTTATCGGCTATGTGCCCGTGGATCAAGTATGCGAGGTTTGTCGACAAGTGCTGCTGATTCAACGCGACACGGGCAATCGGCAGAACCGGAAGCAAGCGCGTCTGAAGTACACAATCGACAAGTACTGGGGTGGCGCGGACAACTTCCGTAAAGAACTGGAGCGCCGCCTCGGATACAAGCTCGAAGAGGCGCGACCCTTCCATTTCGACACTAACACGGATGAATACGGCTGGGTCAAGGACATGAATGGCAAGTGGCACTGCACGCTTTGGCTAGAGAATGGGCGTGTTATCGACGAGCCAGGACTGCCGTTCCGGACGGGTCTTCGTGAACTGGCCAAATTCCACAAGGGCACGTTCCGTCTCACCCCGAACCAACACATCGTTGTGTCCGATGTTGACGAGGCAGACAAGCCAAAGATCGAGGCCCATCTGAAGGAGTACAAGATGAACAACTGGGAACACTCCGGTCTGCGTCTCAGTGCAAGTGCCTGTGTTGCATTCCCGACGTGCGGATTGGCCATGGCCGAGTCGGAGCGCTACATCTTCAAGCTTGTCGACAAGCTGGAGCGCATCTATCTTGCGAATGGTCTCAAGCACGATGAAATCACCATGCGCATGACCGGCTGCCCGAATGGCTGTGCACGTCCCTGGGTTGCTGAGATTGCGTTCGTCGGCAAGGCCCCTGGCACATATGTGATGTGCTTGGGTGGTGGACATGCTGGGCAGCGACTGAACAAGATTTTCCGCGAGAGCGTCACCGAAAAGGAGATTGTCGAGATCATGGAGGTTCTTATTCCTCGGTATGCGCGTGAGCGTCTCAACGGAGAGCCCTTCGGCGACTGGGTAATCCGCGCTGGTATCATTGCTGAAACTACGCATGGGGCTGCATTCTATGACAAGGTCGATACGAGCAAGCCACTGGCTGCGTTAGCTGCCTGAGTGAGTGCACGCTCCCTATGTGTCCATATATCAAAGCATCGTCATTATATTGGTTTGTAGAAGAGGTCAACACGATCGTCACTCCCGATAAGCTCTCTGTGCGAGCAGATATAGATGACGTGTGCTGAGACGGCGAGGCGTTGCTTTTTTTCATGTCACATATGCACGGCAGAGTAACCCTACAGCGATCCACATGCCCTCTCACGACCAAGGCCAAGGTTGACATAGTTGAGGTGTCGCTCATTCGCTAGCCTAGTTGGACCCATGGTCCGTCAGGGTTACGCAGTGCAAGTCTGCTTTCACACAGAAACACATCTTCGTTGGTCAGTTCGTGGTTTTGTTCATAATCACATAAACTTCCCAAGTTTTGAAAGTTTCTCGTGCCGCGAGGCACATCAGCGATTGGAGGCCACGGTCTGGACCCACTTGCTATTCTTCGCATGGGGCGTCGAACTCTGCTCCCACCCACGTGTCACGGGCCCGAACGGTAACGAGACTGTGTGTGATCTCTTCATCTTCATGCGCACGAGCATTCTCTGTACAATCATGTGGCCAATAAGAGACGTGAATCTCGATCACGAGTGATCTGTGCTGCAAAAATAACGGCAAGTTTAAGTGCATCCGCGATTTTTATTACTTTTTCCCCTTTTCTTCAGGGGCTGCCTATGCTTGATATTGCGTGTGCATTCCCATTTCACTGTCACTGATTCAAAATCCCTCTGTCACTCATCTCCTACGCAGACCACAATGAGCGGAGCCCAACATGATGCTTTGCTTGCACAGATCCTCACCGGGCTGTCAGACATTCGTCGCGAGGTTCGTATCCCACAGGACGGCAAGCGCACCTGCAAGTACATCGACATGCGAGTCCTTCGAGGAGCTGCATGCCGTCGATCACCGATCCCCTTCGCGAGGTGCTTTGACTAACGCAGAACCCCAGATGTCGCGCTTGAACGATCGCCTCGATAGCGTTGAGCGCACAGAGCCAAACACGCCTACCATGGGCAACTTTTCGCCTATTTTCTCGCCTGCGCGTCGACAGAGCTTCGCAGCGTACCACTCGTCGCTCGATCGATGGAATCCGGAGCGTGCACGACCGCATGAACCGACGAAGCTTACGCTGTCGCTTGAGAAGGATGAGGCTCCTGTCGAAGCGACGGACCCTTCGTTGAACCTGTGGTCTGTTGTCCCAGCCGGCGGCGCCGGTACGCGTCTCTGGCCACTTAGTCGCGAGAACTGCCCCAAGTTCCTCTTGGACCTTACTGGCAATGGCCGAAGCCTGATCCAAAACACATGGGACCGCCTCCTTCCTCTTTCAGGCACGGGAAAGCTTATGATTGTTACTGGCCGCATCCACACTAGCGCCGTGCAGGGCCAACTGCCGCAGCTCATTCCTTCGAACGTCTTTTCTGAGCCGTCGCCTAAGGAGTCGATGGCAGCCATCGGCCTCGCTGCTTCGGTGCTCGCACGCCGGGACCCAACGGCCGTTCTTGGTTCGTTTGCGGCCGACCACATTGTTTCGGGCCGTGAGGCTTTCGAGTCTTCCGTGCGTGAGGCTGTCATGGCTGCTAGGGAGGGCTACCTTGTCACGATTGGTATTGCTCCATCGTATCCATCAACCGGTTTTGGTTATATTAAGCTAGGTGGCAAGCTGGATCTCCCCGACGCGCCCAATGTGCAGCGCGTGGATGAGTTCAAGGAAAAGCCTGATGCTCGCACGGCAAGTGCATACTTAAGCACGGGTGAGTACCGCTGGAATGGTGGTATGTTCGTTGTGAAGGCTGCTACTCTCGTCGACCTGATGGCGAAGTATGTGCCTGAACTCCACGCCGGTCTACAGAAAATCGCTGAGGTTTGGGACACGCCAAACCGTGACGCGGTTCTGAATGAGGTCTGGCCCACGCTTCCCAAGATTGCTATTGACCATGCCGTTGCTGAGCCGGCTTCGAAGACTGGTCAGGTGGCTGTCGTGCCAGCGACCTTTGGTTGGGACGATGTCGGTGACTTCTCATCCCTGTCGGCGCTTCTCCCCGCCGAGAAGAACCAGGCTCGTGTTCTTGGCGAACCCTCGCTTGTTTTGACCGAAGGTCAGATGGGTGGTATCATTGTTCCAGCATCTGGCCGCAAAATCGCCTGCTTGGGTATGGACGACGTCGTTGTTGTCGATACGCCCGATGCTTTGCTTGTTACCACTCGCGCGCGTAGCCAAGATGTAAAGAAGATTGTTGCCAAGTGCAAGAAGGCCCATCCAGAGATTTGCTAAAATGCTGCTATGTATCCCCCTAAGATGAATTTCTCCGAAGATGTGATCGCTTCGGCGATTTTCTCACACTGCATCCTGACCCTCCCTGGTCCCCCTACCTCATTCCCCCCCACCTATTTTTTTCCCTGTCCCTGTTTGTCTGACACGCACGCTATTTAATAGAAGGAATGGAAAGATCGGTTCGGGTTGAGATGTGGTAGATCGTGTCTAATGTTTTTATGGATCTGCTACTTGGTGCAAAATAGCTCATCATTGTATGTTGAAGAAATTTTACACGACTTCATCCTTTTCTCGTAGAACATACGATGATTCGGACGCCAAATCGATACGTTTTCGCACATACATGTTTGAAGGTGAATGGATCCAGTGCATTCTCACTTAGTCCGACTTTGAGTGAAAAGATTGTTCATTAACACAGATTCATGATGGGGCCGTAGCACCTATCGTTCCGTCCCATGCATGGCTTGCTTATCCTTGACGCTGCACATGGTTGTTAGTGATTGCAACATATACATACCTGCTTGTGCTTTGCGTTCTTACTGCAAATCACATACAGCCGACCTTTTCGACGCACAAGCGCACAGTGATTGCAAAGCCTCTTGACAGATGAGCGGACCTTCATCCCGCGCGCCAGCGCGGGCATGGTTGGCTGAGGTGCCAAAGTTCCCTGTACCACAGGACGTAGGGGCATGATCGTCGGCACGTTCGTCATAGCTGGCGCACGCGCAGCCGTGGCTGCATGCCGAATAAGTGGCACGCTTGCGCGCAGCAACATACTAAGTTGACAGTTGCAACGAACGATGCCCGACGTGCGCTTGGTCGAACGTAATTATCACGTGAGTCGTGAGGTACACTCCTCCAACGCGTGCAGCACCGAATGGCGGTCGAGCAAGATGTTTGGACGTGTGGCAGTAGAGGTGATCGTTGGGGCATCAAGCAGTGAGCTTGCAGGACTCGAATTGCTACTTTTTCTTCAAGAACGCGACGACGCGCATCGCAGAAGGCCATGTCGCTGGACCTGGCGACATGGGGCATCTCTACATCTGAACAACTTGTGCAGGCTCTTAAGCGTAGCGAAGGCTATAAGAATCGACAACCTAACGCTGCAGACGGCGTCCCAACAATCAAGATCCTGCAAGCAGCATGGATCGACAATGCTGTTTATATTCCAAGAAAAGCTGAGCTTTTGCTGGAATGCATTCTCGAAGTTTTAACCATGAGTGCAAAAAACCCTGCCAAGTTGGGCACGAAGTACCTGGAGGTTTCTTACTGGCAGCTGCTGGAGCATGTCTTGGTCGGCCTACGTGCCCAGCACGATTTCCTTCACGCGCTTGTGTCAAAGCATAACATACTCGTGCTTGTCTCTGCTGTCACTCAGAATGCTTCCATTGACGTATGGGGTGCCGCTCTGCCGGTGCTCAAGGTTCTGCTTCCTGTGAGTATACGCCGCATTGGCGCAAGTCAAATTGAAATGATCAATGCGTGCTTTCGCGATTTGATCAAGGCTCTTCCTCGTGCATGCACACTTGCAACGATGCATCTGATGGTCACTCTCTTTGATGCAATCATTAAACCGTGGTACTCAGATGTCGAGCTCGGTGTCAATGCAAAGAAAACGGCCAAGTACTTTGTCAGCGAGATACTTTGTCCGTATGCGGCAGCTCGTATCCATATCGGCTCCTTCGGGACGAATGAAGCCTCTGTTCTCATTTTGCAGCTCGATTATTTTGCGACTGTGTCTTTGTACGGGCCGCAGCGCCTCGGAGGCAAGCCCAGTGGATCGTTGCCCGATTCCGTCGACACACTGGTAGAGTCTCTGACGGCCTTGCTCAAGTCGTCATCCACTTCAACTGATATATGCGAAATACTGTCGCCTTTGCTGTATAATTTGGTCGAGAAGGTATCGCCTTCGTCTGAACGAGCCCAAGCACCGCCGGCACACACGCGACACGCTGTACTAGAACGCTTTCTTTTGCCTATCATGACGTCGCTTTTGCGAAGTTCCCACACTCTACCCACGGTGCTATCGCTTCTTCGAAACATTGACGAAGCAGCTTTATACCAACCTGGTGGGGAAGATCAAGACACTTGGCTAGCACTGTGGGCCAAGTTGGTTACGTACACACTGAAGGAATCAGAATCCCCCCAGCTCAAAGATCGTCCTGAATGTTTCCTCACGCTCCATGCCTTATGGAACATTTGCACTGATGAGGTGGCCCCTTTCTTGTCTGTCGTTTTGACGCGTATATCTCAAGTGTCACTCGGCGAGCCAGCATGGGAAGCCGCCATAAACCTGAACCACGCTATTCTTTCTCATTTTGCCGCCGAGCGACGCATGCCACGACTTGTTGAGTTTCTGTGTGAGACACTGCATCATATGTGCCGCGAGTCGCCGCAGCCCTTGGTCCAGTTGGTGCATAGCCCCTTGTTGTGCGCAAAAAGTGCGAGTGATTGGGAAGATGGGTTTTTGCGCCACACTACGTCAGTTCAGTTGCATGACATGGTTCACGAGGGCATTCGCTTGGCAAGAGAGTGCCATGTACATCGTTCATTTCCCACGTTATTGTGTATGACCCACCTTCTTACTCTCATGGTGCCTTTTGCCTCGACAGAGAACTCCGGTTTGGCTTCTTCTTTATTCAATTGGGCTGCGACGTGCATCGCCGTAGGTGCTGATGCGTGTGAGCACGCAAGCAAGGGGCCTGAGCCGCTTGCTCTGGCACTTGGATTGCGTCTTCGCGCACGTCTGCAGCAGCGCGGCTATGATGACCCGCATAGCTCTGTGCCAAGAGATCGTTTGGCAAAGATACTCGAGCAGAAGGCTCATCAAGATCTGAATCGCTTAGAAGCCGTACGTGTAATGAAGGAAGCATCGGCATGGTACTGACAAATCCATCGTCCAGTTTCGTGCTTTGTGTACAGACGCTGAAAAATTCGAAGTTACTATATCTTGGAATGAAAACGCGTTGCTTGACTATTTACATCAAGGACTGACGGACAAACCGCTCAGTGCATGGGATGGTCAAACCCTAGGAATGAATGCACCCGGTCATGCACCTATTGCGCTGTGGCGCATGATGACCACGCGCTGGATTTGTGTGCTGAATGACATGGCCTCTGAGCACATGCTGGGTCGCCTCGTTGCCTTCTTACAAGATACGTTGCAAGACACGCCTTGTGATACCCCTCGTGGTATGCTTAGTGAGCTTAGTCACTATCTGCTCCGGAATGCACAGTTCTTGGAGCAGAACAGGTGGCAGGCAGCCGTCCTTCGGCATGTCTTGGCCTCGACCGAATCTCTCGTGGACGTTTCTCAAGCGTTGGCGTCCGTTCGGATCCTTGCACTCGTGCCCGTGGAGTACTGTTCAAGGCAGCAAGTGTCGATCCTAGCGCCTCGCCTATGGTGCTTGGATGCACACTTGATGCAGGAGCACTCGCTCTTGACCGCGCATGGACGTGCGGCTTCTGAGCTGAAGCTATTGCTTCGTCGCTGGTGGACTTCTTTCCCACACACAATGAAACTGTCGACGACATGCCTAACCGACTATGTGGATATGCTCCTTTCGATGCCATGGAACCCATTGGCTTCGCTGACGCAAGAGCTGTACGAAAATAGCAGTATTTCTCTCTTGCAAGTTTTACTACCGCACTGTGACGATGCCTCTGTGCCTATGGAGAAATGGATGTCGATTGCGTTAGCGAACGAACCTGGTGGAAAGCGCTACGTCGCACGGCATGTGATGGCCGAGATTCTTGAGTTTGCTGTGGAAATAAAGCCTAGATGGTTTTCGTACTCCGCCCCAATGGCATCCTCTCTCGATTGGTTGAAGATGACATTGATGGTGGCCCTTGAACCCATTCGCACTCATTCCTGGGCTCCAGTGTCGCCACTCGAGCAGGCATTCTTTCTCCGCATGCTCTCTGCGCAGATCCGTTGTCTTCCACAAGATTCAAATGTGGATGAACTTGCCACTATGCTTTCACGTGCGATCGAATTCTTGTGCGCTTCGGTTCGTGAAGACTGTTCACTAGCGGAGCGTCTAGCCCCGCTCGCCCATTCACTGTTTACGTGTGCCACAACACTTGGCCCTATGCTGCACGAGAAACATTACTTCTACGTCACCTGTGCATTTGTCTCGTTCTCTGCTGCATTCTGCGACAAGGCAACTCAGCTGACGCCCTTGTATCTGTCTGTGTTGGCAAAAATGGATACACAATCATTTGAATCGACATTGAATGCTATCGCGTCCTTATTCGAGACGGACTCTTGCTGCCTCATTCATGAGCTTGCTTCGTTCTTGCATGTCCTTTGTCTCATGCTTGAGCATGCTCCTGCGGGCACCAGTCATGCATCTAGTCGATGTATTTCCGCATTGCTTCTTTGTCTAACAACACTTGCCATGAAATTGCCAGCTCTGACCCGGCCGATTGTCGATTGGCTCAGTTGTGTGTGTCAACATCGTGCAAGGGTCCTGCGTCCATTTGATGTGCCGCGTATTTTGGCTTTGGTTGGTACGCTTCTTGGGCCGTGTGCATCAACAACCCGCACTGATGCATGCACTGATGCGCCGTGGATCTTTCGCGGGATCTGTGCGGCTCTTCGCTCTATTGTACGGCAGCGAAAAGATTTAGTGACGCCGTGTCTTCCACATCTCACTGACATCCTGTCTCAGCAACTTCGTTTACTATCTCACATGCTGCGTGCGCACCCTGGACTGGCTATTTTGCGTCGGATCCATGCCTCGACACCATGCTGGATCGATATTGTGGAGCATCCGCTTGGCGTAACGGAGGCACAGGCTTTTAGACGACTCCTCACTGAGTTGGAGGGAAAGACGTCGGTTGCTAGTTTAGGAGTCAAGCGAGCCCGAGCTGAAACACGCAGCATAACCGAGTCTCTTGCCAAACCCATGTCAAAATATGCCGTGTACATCATGGTTGCGTATGTGCGCTGTGTGACTATGCCCGACACGACCATCACTGCAGCGTTACGCCAAGAACTGCAGCCAGGCATGTTCGCGCTCTGTAACATGTGTGGGGACTTTGAAAGAGATGCAGCTCTGAAAAGCATGCTTGACGCGGCTGGACAGTTGGTGTTCAAGAGTATATGGACTCAATGGGATGCTCAACGGTATAAAGGTGCTTGATTCTGATGTCATCCGATGGCATATTCCTTCGTCCATGTTTTGTCGGTCTCAATTTCATCCCTAATGGCACTCAGTCCCTGGTCGTATTTTGACCATGCAACTTCTCTTTTGTTTGCCTAAAATCTTGCCGTTGGCATGTTTTGATTCGCATGGCTGTGTATGCAGCTGCCTCGCCTAGTCCAGGTCAGCATATGCAACTCTGATGCCGCAAGGGGCCACCGATATACAGACAGATACTGCTGCTTTGGGGACCAGCTTGTATTATAGTATGTATACGCCTTGATGATAGCGGGCTACGATACATGTAGCGCGTGTAAAAATGGTTCTCTTTTGTCTCGTGCACCGCCACATGGTTCGGTAAACGAATCTGACATGTGGCTAAAACGCACGCTATGTATGCCACTCTTCCAATCCATCCATATATATTGCAGGAATATGCTAGCTGTATATAGCTGTTTCACTGACTGCACTTACCTCCGAAAAGAGGGATGCTAGATAAGGTAATTAATGTAGCTTTGACTCTGAAACGGGTCGAGGCGCGATTCTTGTCACACGTCACGTCCCAATCAAAATTTCTGGCTCATCACACATCTCAAACCCATGCCTTAGCTGCGACGCTTGTTGCTTATAGTTGGAACCCTGACTTTCCACCACTCAGGAACATGCAATATAAATGAAAAAGTCAAACGAGACCGGCGACGAATACGCCAAGCCAATCAACCGAGTTAGCAATCATGTGATAGACGAGTTCGGTCACTGTGCCACAAACGAAAAAGTGGTCGATTTTGGATAGATGTGTACTTTGTGTGCTCTGTCGAAGGTTCGCTCCTGCGCGCACAACATTTGGAGGCCCCACCGTAAGCCGGTCTCGTGAATTGCTTAGCGACCTCGACGTAATCCAGGTGAGCTCCGTCTCAACCAGACGGCGCAACAACAAGTCCATCGGGGCACGAGTATCTACCTATCAATGAAATAAATCTACAACTCGTGTATGGCCCCGGCGTCGCGGCCATACGGGACGTGAATTATTCAACCAGGAATGTGAATCCCGAAGGAACATGCAACCTGTCTAATAAAGCGGGTGCGGTCGGCTTAAAAAACTAAACCGGCAAGCCAACATGCTGTATGTGCCAATCTTGCTATGATCATGTTCCTACCGTCGAACCGGTATGTAACCTACGTCACCAGACAAGCAAACAAAAGACGCACAAGAGCACATGCACGATGTATCAGCTGCCAGTAAGAACCGTTAAAAATCCATTTTCCATTGTGACTTACAACCATGAATAGTAAAATAGGGGGGACGTTGACATTTCGTATTAACGTAGTGATTGTTTTGGCACGATAAATGCGATCTCCAATCCTACCTCCACGATACAACCAAACGGCGAATGAGACACACCGACAAACAACCTTAGCCGGATAGCTCTAAACTTTGGTGCCCTCGTCCACTTTAAAAGACGTCTGAATCAAAAGTTTAAGAATAACGCGGTATTCGCGGTAACTATGTGGTTCTTCGCTTACTGGTTGCCCAAATACTCCGCAGGCACCTGGAGCTGAATCAGCTCGATGAATTGGCTCGATGCATAGTCCAAGAACCAATCCAGTTCTGCCATAATCAGCTGTCTAAATTGTCATGCCGCCGTGCTCATAAGCTCGCTGATAACATGGGCAAATGTGCATACTCTTCGTACGATGGACTCATCCACTGCGGGCGGTTTCGTTGGACTTATACAGAAAGTCGGGCACGCCAATGTCCCCGCGCTTCCCAGCATGGTAGTTGAATATTGGGGTATTACTGTCATAATCAGGCGTATCAGGCATATTTGTATTTGCTACTGTTTTCCCAACATTACCAAGTCAAAATACAGTCGGACGAGACGCTCGCATATTCGATTTTGGGCTAAGACATTAAAGATTCAGGATTTTCGCAGCTGCTTACATGGTGACCAGCGGTGTACTAGCCCATGACTCGACCTCACACCCAAGATTGGGCTGGAGAGCATCGGAACTGCCATCTTTCCTTTATCACCTTGGAAAGGTCTGTGGCAATCTGACATCCACACACAGAGCCTGATCGCTGAACTATAACATAATTTTCTAACGACTACCGGTACATTTCCCCCCATACCAAGCTTTTGAAACAAGATTGCCCAACACGCGCCAATCTGCATGCTTAAATGAATAAACAAGGAAATATAATCATCAACAACTACAGTGAGGTCCGTGAGGCCGTTTCCACACGTAGCGTAAACATTAGCAAACCACACAAGAGGAAAAGAGCGGCAGAAATGTAAAGAGGAATTGACTTGTTGGAGCCCTTCTTTTGGTACGCTTTGATGATGGGAGCAAAAAGACCGAACAAACGGTTCAAACTCGAGCCAACACCATCGGCAGCACCACGCAAAGGAGCAGGGAATGTTTCCGGCGTATAACAGAACAACACACCATACATGATGTTTTGCGTAAAAGAGGTCACACAGAAAAAGCCAAGCTTGCCATCCTCATTCGTACCATCAACACCCGTAAATCCAAACAAGAAAATGCCCGTGAGTAAAGTGCCTATAGCCATTGCACCACGTCGACCACTTCGCGGCAGGTCAACCAACCAGGTGGCCAAGAGACAGCCTGGGATACCGCAAACAGAAATAATCACATAATTGCGATATGTCTTGCTGATGGATTCATCGCCGCCACCCTTAAGGTACAATACAATGAAGGCATTGAAAAGTGGATAAGCCAAACCAATCACAGCCCATAGGGTCCAAAGAATGGCCGTTGTATAGCCCATTGCAAAGGTCGAGAACAAAGGGCGCAGATGCGAGAATGCTTCAACTGGGTGACTGTTGCGGAAGTTCAACGCCATCTCATGCACAGGCATCATAATCCTGTCAGCCAAATTCTTCGGCTGCTCATTCTCTTCTTCAATCACTTCATTTTCATCAATTTCTTGGCCAGCTGCTGCCTTAAGTGAAGCCACCGTCAGCAAGCCCTCGGGCAGAGGCTTGCCACAAATCCTCGCGAACCTGTGCATAGCACGGACAGCATCACCATCGCGACCCTTTGAAATCAAAAACTTTGGGCTCTCAGGGATTTGAAACACGACGAATCGAAGGAAAAAGCACAAAAGTGTGTAAGATCCAGTAACAAAAAACGTGTAACGCCAACCGACATTGGCCTCGATCCAACCACGGCTATTCTTGGGCAGTGCCATACAATCGACATCGTCGTTGCAACTCCATGTCGCAATAAAACCCCAGCCAATTAGCGAAGTGGCCAATTGTCCCAAAGGCCAGAAGACCGACAACAAAGTCAACAGTTGCTGGCGAGCGCCCGGAAGAAACTCAAGGAACAGCATGCCATCCACAGGAAGACTACCACCGATTCCAAATCCAGTGGCAGCCAACAAACCGCCAAGGGCCACAAATGACTTCGCACCACCGCAAGCGACACCGAAAATACCACAAATCAAGAGTGTCGCATTGAACGAGAAACGCCGTCCTACAATGTCTGCCGCAAAACCCCAGAAGGCAGCTCCCACAACCAGACCGGCGTAGAGGGCAAGTGTCATCATGGCTGAATTCTTGCCACCATAAGTTTCATCATTTGACAAGAATTCCTTATGAATCGGGTCCAGCACAACGGCCACAAGCTGAAGCCAAGCGTTGTCCAGAAACCAGCCCACACCAGAAACAAGCAAGAGCCCATACTGCCACCAGGTCATGCCAATGTGTTCATTAATAATCTTATTCATGATGTACACTTTGCGTACATACACTTCATCGACCGCCGATGACTCCAAGTGGTCATGAGCATGATAAAAGTCTTCTTCTGGATCGTTTTTGCCGGCTTGCACATCACCTAGAACGTTGACATGCTGAACTTCCACATCGTTGTTTGCGTCAGCTCCGGTTTGCTCAAAATTTGGCGCTTCCTTGACTTCGTGTACAGGCGGATTGCTCATTCTCGAAAAATTCTGCGAGCCGCGGGCTATTTTGCTTTCCCACGTCAAAAAAAGAGCCAAATGGCCTCAAACGTGAATACGGGCTGAGAAAACGTGCAAACGGAGAGCCTATTGCCAGAAATGACAAACGCCAAGTTAAGATTACGAAGTGCAAATCATCTATGCCTGAGCCTGCCCCGCAAATTTTTTAATGCAAGAGTTGACTAATATCAAGGATCTGGAATGAGAAAGGACCTGATATAAGCGGCTGCGTAAAAATTAGTGACAAGAGTGGGATTCGAACCCACGCCTCAGGGAGACTGCGAAATTATTGTTTAGGCATCGCTATAACACGAGCCTGAACACAGCGCCTTAGACCACTCGGCCATCTTGCCGGGCAACATAAGGAAATTGAAGGCATTGTCCTTCCATGAGTAACTATTCCAAATAAATGATGACAAAAAGTTTGACAAGAGTGGGATTCGAACCCACGCCTCAGGGAGACTGCGAAATTGTTGTTTAGGTGTCACTGTAGTACGAGCCTGAACACAGCGCCTTAGACCACTCGGCCATCTTGCCTTCTGCGGTTTAGAATGCTGAGGGATACGCATAAGAATAAAACAGTTGAGATTTGCTTCACGCCACACGAGATCTTGTCCAAATGTTTGGATGTCAGTTGTCACACTGGGATTCGTAACGTATGTCGGCAAATGCCCATATAGCCAAGCGTGCTCAGGAATCCAGCATAGATGCACTTGTAGACAAGTTTTCTACTGTGCTAGATACCAGTTTGATCTTGGCGATTGCTAATGAGCCTGGGCAGTCTCATGGAGAAGCAGGCAAGATTCTTGAGGAATTAGCCAAAGCGGTGCCGCCCGAAAGTGTGCCGGCAGCCCAACGACTTGGATTTGATCCTTCATCAACTGAGTTTACACTTCTTTTTCTTCAGCAGTCGTTTCCTGATGTGCCTAGTGAACGATTAGAGACGGCGCTAGCCACATCTGATGGTGACTTGGATGCTGTCATGGACGAATTCCTTGTTGAGCGTATGTTATTGTGGGAGTCAACGTCATGTCAGGATGACAGCACTCGTAGCCACGGTGGCCATCGCGGAGGCTTGAATTTTGATGCTTTGGCCGAAGGCTTGTCGTCAAAAAGATCTGGCAAGTCGAAAAAAAACAAGACCACAAAGCGCACGACTGGTCCTGTTACGGTGAGTCTTACGGACCAGCGAAGTCCTCATCATTTGTACTATAATTCTCGAACATCGCACTCAGAAAAGGCCTCTACATCTGCGGCACCAGGGTCAGTTGATACAACAGGACTTACCGACGAGGAAATCGCTCGCAAACTTCAAAATGCGGAGCGTGATGCCGCAGATGCCGCTTCGGTGCCTGTAGCCGATCAACAATGGCTCTTAGTGTCGTCTTCATTGTCGCAGCTGGCTGTGCTACTAGGCGTGCCGCAACCCCGGATTCAGAGCCTTTTTCACCAGTCATCATTTAATCTACACGTTACTTTTGGCCGCGCCATCGAGGCGGCACTTTTGAATCCAGCAGCCCAGCGCGTAGCACAAACGCTTGATTTTCAAATCACTAGTTCGGAACTTGCAAGTATTACCGGGCACAGTGAGTATGATGTGCGAAGACTTCTTCAGGCCACACAGGGAAACCAAGATGCCGTGTTGGACCTACTTCAGCTCCAAAGTGTCATTCAACAGGCCGCTGACGGGACAAGCTGCCGCACTGACATTTTGGATCCTTCAGGCCGTATTTTGTATGAGAAAAGCAATGCAGAGCGTTCTGTGATGGCTCAGTCAGAGCATAAGAAAGTCACAGGTCCCGCTCCTCGCTGGCTACCTAGTGATACGTCGTCATACGCAGGACGTGCAACGCAAACACCGAGCGCAACATCAGCTCTGGCACCAGCAGGATCAGTGGCCGCAGCTGTCACATTGCCAGCTTCAGCAAGTCGTGTAGAAGCGCCAGCGGCATCGGCAAGTGCAGACGATGCAACAGGCTACACGAATGAAGAGTGCCGCGAGCTAGCGAGCGAATATCGCATGCGTCGAAATGAAGCATTGCAGAAAGCAGCACAGAGTGTGCGGCAGTCGCGTGGCTCAGGTATCGGTGGTGCTGCTATGGTATATGCCGAAGATGCTCGCAAATACGATATTGAAGCTCGCCGGTGGCAACTGCGCGCATCATGTGCGCTTGTGGAGCAGCGGCGACTCGCAGCTGATGTGAACACAGCTACCAGAGGCACTATAAAAGAAGGTGGTAGTGATCGTATTGACTTGCATGGCTTGACAGTACACGAGGCATTGATGGCAGTCTCGCACAATATCGCGAGATGGCAGTCGACGCCTTTAGGAGAGGCTAAGGTGCGCGCTCCCTTAGAAATCGTAACAGGACGTGGCATGCATAGTCGGCACAATGTGTCTGTGTTACGACCCGCGATTGTTCGCTATCTTACGCAGCGGGGCTTCAAAGTCGATGCGACTTCGGATGCTGGTGTGCTCTATGTTAAGGCTCTGTAGAAGCGATTACATTTAGGTTTCTGTATGCTCAAAACGCGATTTGGTAATACTCCGTACACGCCAATATTCTTACAGGCTGACCAAGCAGCAGATCGGGGGCTCAACGCCAAACGTACCTCATCGGGGGGGGTCTCATGCCGTGTTACGTGCTCAACCCTTTTCCCCGCCTTGCCTTTTTGTAATTTTTGTTCTTTTATTACACGAAGCAAAACTAACCAAAAAAAAATACCTAGCTCGGTACTTGTCTGGTGGGTGTGTCGAGCGTTACTGCCGGCTTCTGGTTCGTGATTATTGGGTTTGTCCATTATTCCCTCTCCCCAGTCTGTCGTGAAATTTTTTTTTTTACGTTTTGAGTCAAGGGAAAAATCACGACGTGCGCGCACGTCGCGTATTTCACGGCCAAGATGGATGACACTAATGAGCTCGACTTTGAACGTGAAGTTCAGGTCCTTCGTGCACACCGAAGGCTCTCCACGAGTCATCCAGCCGCTATTGACCCAGACTTTCCATCTGTTCAGTCGCCGCATGACTCGGCGTCCTTGAGTGCTATGAATGTGCTTGAACGTCCGTCGACGTCATTGTCCAGCGGTGTGAGCGCCATATCGCCACCATTAACGCCGAAAAATCAGTCGCGTTCGTTTGACGAGAAACTCTTGTCGGAATGCTCTCCCATATTCGGCTCTTCAAACCGCGAAAGATACCTGGCACGTCGGCAAATGCGTCATGCACAGGCGGCCTCAGCACCAAGAACGCCTGAAGAGTCGTGGCTGGGATCGATGCCATCGTCGTCCTCAGCTTCTCATACGCCGCACCCACTTCCCACACCACCGTTACAACCTTCCATCACATCAATGTCTCATGCGAATGAAATGTGGATACCAGCATCGAAGCACTCAGAAGTGAGTGCAGACGAGTTTCGTACATTTCTCAAAGAGCAGGCTGCTCGGAACGTGAGTCATTATTCTCCTTGGTCAACGGTATCTTCCTCTTCTTCCCCATCTGGCTCCCCATCGCGACAAGTACCACTTGCTACATCACTTGCGCGGCGCTCCAGCTCTCTCCGGCGGCAGGTCAGACAGGAGGATCGGACGCCTGCTAGTAATAGCGGCGCTGGAACCGTGCACCATAAACGATCATTTTCCAACACGGAATCACCGCTAGAGCATGAGCATGGTCATGAGCACGGCCAGACAATCATACGTACGGAGTCTTTGCCCTCACGATACAGTCGTGAATTTACCTCGCGATCGCATCGCAAACCACCGCCTTCTCTTGTACCGGTTGATCGGGCGGAGCTTACTGGTCAAGCACCTAACAAACTGTCTTCTTCTCTCTCATCTTCTTTGCCAGCACCGATGCCGGTGTCATTACCCGCTTCTCATACAGCTGAAATAAGTCGAGCGCAAGACTCTGCCGATCATGAAAAGACATTGCATGCGATGCGTGCACTTTTGCCACAGAAAGGGGACCTACCAGAGCTTCCACCGGATGCCACTGCTCAATTACCGTCTCATACTCAGTCAGCGCAAGCAGGACCTTTTGGTCATTCTGTTTCGATGCCATCATTGGGACTAGCTCAGACTCCCCTGATCCCGCATCCGCCACAACACCAACTTCAGCTTCATGCACCCACGTTGGCACAGACTCAAGCAAGCCCGTTGTCGACGTTAGCATCAACTGAGACAGGGGCTCAGTTGATACCCCCACCACCTCCGCCACGAAGACAGCCATCGGACGCGCCGGACATGATCAGATCCGCTTCAGGACGTGGACGCTTCGAAGAGGTGGGTCGGAGCACAACGAACGAGCTCGACAAGGCTTTGGCAGTTTCAGCGTCACCAAGTCGGCAAAGTGATGAAAAAAACACGCGGTTCAACCGCAAGTCTGACGAGATGTCGCGTTTGTCATTACCGTCGTTGCGAGATCGCAAGACGTTCGGTCTCTCTTGGTTCGGCTTGTCAAAAGATGATGACGAGTCACGCGTACGAAAAAAAGAGAAAGAAGCAAAGGAAGATTGCGCATCAAGTGCGCCGACGACGACGTCTTCATCGTCCTCTCGCCGCGAGAAAGACACGTTTTTGACCGGTCTTTTTAGCAAGCGCAAAGGGCAGGAATCGTATGATGCACTTCGGAACCGTGCTCGCAACTTATTCACGTCATCATCGTCGTCATCTACATCTTCTGCTTCAGGACAAGGAGCCGCATCATCGCCATCGTCTCCAGGGTCGGGCACCGGTATTCAACCAGGTGCAGCCGAGTTTGCGATTGTGAAGCGATACCCTCCTCCAGTGGAACGCGCATTATACCGGCTGTCGCATGTGAAACTATCGAATCCACGCCGTCCACTGTACCAACAAGTGATTGTATCCAACTTTATGTTCTGGTATTTGTCGATCATCAACTCAGCACAGGCACGCCCTGAACGCCCAAGCTCGACAGTGAATGGAAATCGAGGCGATGGGCTCAGTGAATATGATGAACGGAATAAGCTTTATAAACAAGGCACAGGACCCCGCTCCCCTCACACTGGCACGTTCTTATTCACGCTACCAACAAAATCAGTATCTCCGCCCATGTACGTGCCTGGTGCATTGGTCACTTCGCCCTGGATTCCGCCGGCCCCTCAAACTGTTTGGTCATTGGCACCTTTGACTGAGCCGCCTTTGTATGGCGGAGTGCACACAGCGCCGATGACGCCACCTCCCACAACAAAAGACGACCAGTTTCTACCAAACGTATATTCGTCGACAGCGCTCGCACATGAATCTTTGCTCCCCGTCTCTGAAATGTACATGACGTCTCCTACATCGACTATGAGTGGTGGCATGCCCCGTTCTGCACGTGGGCCGTTACCAAGCGTTCCTTCTACACCGCCACCCGCGCCTGCCTCGGGAGCAGGAACATCAGCCCCCAAACCACCACCTCGATCAGCCCGACGAATCGCGCACTTGGAGCGCATTTCGAGTCATGCCCAGGAAGAGGCGCCACCTGCGCAACACGGATTACGTCACGCACGGAGCTCGCCAAGTTTAAGCAAGTCGGCCAGGGTCCCCTCGCATCCACTTCCTTTACCCCCACTACCCGTTCCCCTTCCTCTCAAAAATACGCATGCTCTTTGATATTTAAGTGTACAGGATAGATATTGAGGCTGATGGGTTCTGGGCGCGTGTGTGTTTGTGACATTGGAACACAGGTCCACATAATTTGCATATGGATGTAGCAACGTATTGTAAGACACTTGCAGATTGCCAGCGGCATGTATTTCCACGAATCTGTTAGCATAACTCCCAGACTGCTGATGTTACTCCCCACTTGTCTTCAACAACTAGACATAATACGTCCGCTTCTCACGTCCTGGCTGTCCGTCCGCTTTGACCATGGGCGCTACGACACTTACGGGCATTGTGACCAAGGCGGGTTTCATGGCGAAAACGGTCACCATGACCGTGGCGAAGGTCAAGACACATCCTAAGCTTCACAAGGTATGCATCCTACCCCCCTGTCTGACGACCAGACATACGTGCGTCATAACAAGTATCTCGTGCATGACCCCGAGTCCTCACTTTCAATTGGTGAGCTCATTCGCGCTCAGGCATGCCGTCCACTTTCTGCTCGCAAGCGTTTCGTTGTGACAGAACGCCTTGGCTTCCAGCATGGCGCATCGACTGATGCTACTGCGCAAGCCGATGCTGAGCGCCTTCGCCGTGAAAGGACAGAGGCTTCTATGCCAGCTGCACAACGCGAATGGCTCGATATTGAGCAGCGTGTGCGCGATGAAGTACGCGCGACTATACACAGAAAATAAATACGTGCTGCATCAATTTTTTTTCTCTTTCCTCTAGTCGCTTCTCATTGAAGATACCAAAGCCTTGCTAAAGACATATCCAACCTTTTACAAAAATGAAAATTGGCTTGCAACGTGCAATGTCGCCTGCGTTTTCATTCCATAATATTGGAACCATCCTACCACACGAAAGGGCATTGTTCCACATGCAGACTCACGTTGATGACCACTACCGTAGCCTAAGCCTATCACGAGATTCGCAAAAATGGCCGTCGCCTCACCGAATCCCCCCCACCCCCCTTTTTCCCCATAGGCGCGAGAGTGACGGTTTAAGTGTGGAGAAAAGCCTTGAGTGTATCTCACTGCCCCGGCATATACCATGAGCCAAGCGGACGAAAAAAAGACGACGCAGCCAGCCAGTGTCAAGGCTGTTAAGCAAGATGCCATGGACTATCTTTTCCAGTGTTTGCGTAAAGTTCCGCCAAGCCCAACGCTAGATCACCTTGCGCGATTTCTGAGTACATGGACCGGTACAGACAAGGTTCGTATGTGTTACTTTGAGCGACTACACAGTCCCGGCTAACGTAAAATCCAGTTCTTCATGCTCGCGCAATATGGCTCGAACCTGCTGGTAGCAATTCTTCTGTCGTTGCATGCTCTTAAAAAGAGCAAGGACAAAAGCAGTGTGTTTTCACGTCTGGCACCCTACTTGAAAGCCCTGGGGGGACTCACAGCTGATGCGCGTATCCTGTTCCGAATCTGGGCCATACTGCCGATGGTCAAGTGGATGATTAGTATTGAGCGCCAGCAGCCGCCTACGCGGAATTTGAAGCTGATTGAGCGCATGCAGGCGCTATCTATGGTTGTGTACGCGCCGATGGAAGCGGCCGCCTACCTTGCGATGCACAAAGTGCTTCCTATTTCAGACCGCGTGCAAAACAACCTGTGGTTGTATGGATGCCGTTTGTGGGCGGCCTATGTGGTGTTGGACTTTTGGCACATTATGGAGGACAATCGGTTGCTGCGTACGAGGGCTAAGGCGCTGGAAAAGAGCCGTGGACATCCAAGCCCACCCAGCACGGAGTCTGCAACACTCACTGAAGAGCAGGAAGCGACACGGCGCATGTGGTCTGATATTTATGCTCGCAAGGACATGCTGCTGACACAGTTTTGGGTCAATGTGGGCTATCTACCACTGACGTTGCACTGGTCCCTAACGAAGGGCCTGATTTCCGACGGCTGGGTCGGCTTTTTCGGTATGATTGCAGGACTTGCTAGTTGGCGTATGCAGTGGAAAGCTACTGCCTAGATAGATGCTAGGGCCATATGAACATCATTTAACACAGCATCAATATCAGGACGTGCTTGCGGATCGTGTTCCAAGCATCGCTCAATGATATGCCGCACATGCGGTGAGTACGGATCCTCGTCGGCAGGTGGAAACTTGTAGGCGCCATTCATGACGGCCAGAGCAATCGAGCCGCCTTGCTCTACGGTGGATAGGGTCTCAAATGGCGAATGCAGATATGCCATCGCGTAGAGTGTGCACCCAAGTGCCCAGATATCCACTTTCTCGTCCAGCACAGCGTCCGTCTTGACGTCGAACAGTTCTGGCGCTCGATACGGCATGCTGGAATGAACTGAAGCTAAATCCTGATGCGCAATAGCCTCTCGACGACTCGATATAGTGACACGTGCTCGCATGGTGCTACCAAAGTCCATCAGCACGCCGGTATTTCCGTCATCAGAGATCATGATATTCCTAGTGTGTCAGCCATGGACGAGTGATGGTGGAAACGTCAGTGTGAGCGAACGAGAATAAGAGTCTTCGTCAAAAAGAAGGCCTCAGCTGGCTCGAGCACACAGGAAAGCATACGTACCCTGGCTTTACGTCACGGTGAGCATATGGCACACGTTCGGCATGGGTTGACGACGTCGACAGTGGTTTAGATGCAGCAGCATTGGTGGCCATAGGCTCTGGCGGTGGGTATGCGTAAGACTCTGATGAGCCAGCATCAAAAAGCAAAGAGTCGTCTTTCGTCGAGACGGCATGCGTTGTATTGACATCCTCATCTTCATCACCTGCTTGCACGGAGACGTGTGGGAGGACGTACTGGTGCATGCTCTTGAGTGCATCACATGCGCAAGCAAACAATTGGAGCATCTTTCGTTCATCGAAGCGCGTTTTGTGCACAATATGCGCATTGATCGCATCCTGGACGTTGCCATTCGGAAAATACGGTAGTACCAAGTAGACGACCTTTTGGGTACGTGGATTCTCGACATCATGTGTCGGTACATTCCCTAGGGCCCTGGAAAATGCTCCCGTTCCCGCTTCATGTTCATCTCTTACAACAGCTGAGTCAATGAGCCGCAGCGTGTGCGGGCCGCGGAACCGACGCATTGCTTCAATTTCCGCAAGCGCGTACCGAAGTGACTCATCGCCGTGCTGACACCGGATCTGTCGCGTTGGTTTTTTAGTTCAAAAAATAAAAAATACGCTAGTGCGTAAATTTGCGGATCAACTTTACCTTTTTGAGCGCATACATTCTGCCGCTCGTTCGATCTCGTACCAGGTATACCATACTAAAACCACCCTCGCCTAGCAATTGCATGACTTCGTACGACACGCCATTCACGTTCACAGTGCCGTACCCATCTGCGCAGTCCAGACAGGACATAAGAGCGAGAATTCCATCCTGTGCATACTCATATGCGCGACTAACCAGGGCAGCCGCGTCTGTCATCTACGCTCAAGGTCCGGGTCCTACTCACGCCCGGGAGTACCAGAGAAGTGGAGAGCGCGTATTGATGGATGGGGTGGCGAAACGCGCCACGAAGTTAATCAATGTGGAGACACCACATCGAATGGGATGAAAGACACATGAAAAATGGAACTATTCAAAATGAAATAGACTGTTTCACACGTCTTGCTGGAGTGCACTGCCATAGAGCTGGGATTGGATACTTGCTTGCGACCATATGGACAGTGCGAAACGAAAAGACTCGAACGATGTAACGGCAAAAGAGCGCGACATGAAGCGATATGTGAGTGAGACACGTTCGCATTCAGCGTCAGTGCCAGCATCAGCATCACAGGTCCCTGAAGATGTCAAGTTGTACTGCGTGTGTCGCCAACGATATGGTACGTGTAATGATTCGTAAAAAAAACTCTTTTGTTACATCATGATATTAACATGCATTGGCACAATCTCCATACTTTCACCAGATGATGAACGACTCATGCTTGCTTGCGATCACTGTGATGACTGGTTTCACGCAATCTGCATGCACATTGAAGAGGACGATGTCGAGTTGGTCGATTCGTTTATTTGTCCTTCATGTACATCACGTACGTATTAACAGGAGGATCTGCTCGTAAATTCCATGACATTGGAGATATTTGGGCCCAAAAACCTTGCACACGAATCGAGACACTCACACGTATGTTAAGAGACTAAGCAACGAACGACTTTCAAGGTACCGTGCCACCGTCGCGCGTGTCGCCGACCTGCGCGATTGCCACTTTCACGCTACTGTTCTAATGCATGTGGCATGAATGAGATCCGTTCCCGCATGGATGCAATGAAGCCACAAGATACCCGAAGGATCATTCAACCCTCCTTGATTGCCAATGTGGACGCGCGTCGTGGCCTGTGCGTATGGACACCGTCACCGCCGATCCATACGCATCTTCCTCTCACTGACGGTAGAGCCGACTCCGTTTGGTTTGATCAGATACAATCTGCACTCACAAATGCAAGGTCCGAAGCACCACAAGCACCGCCAGGTATGAGCTATGGTGAGTTTGTGCGGCAAGAAGCTACGCGTATCGACACAAAAGAGCTGAATCTAGCGCATATGAAGACGGAGCTGAAGCACTTCGAACGCCAGTGTACATTGCTGCATGTAAGTTTGGATCTGCTCAGCATACGGGGTAAATTACTTCAAATAGCAGATGATCGGCCATCAGCACATTTGTCACATCAGAGCGATCAAACCAACGATGCCGGCAGCAACATACAGGAAAGCACCCCGACGTGCGGCTTCGACGAGCGACTATGCATGGATGACGAGTTGCTTGCAGCATGGGCAACCTCAGCACATGGCCGAGCGGTACTGAATGATGAGCAGCCGTGGAACATCGAAGACTCCTCAGCACATATTTGCACCGTCGCACAGCGCGACTGCAAGCGACATGCTGACTGGTCAGCTATGCGAGCAGCCGAATTGGACATGCTTCGTGATGCACAGACTGCACAGCTCAGTGCACTATCAGAACGGTCTCATATGCTCCGTATCACTATAGAACGTGCATAGAAAAGTACTATACTCGCTCTCTCTCTCTCTCTCTCTCTCTCTCTTTCTCCGTGCTCGTATAGTAAACTACCAATAAAGACGTGCCAATGCCGCACCTAAGCTAGACGTGCCAAGCAAAACGAGAAAAGTGGCCCAACGACGCTGTGGTGGACCTGGCATGCGGCGTAGGCGATGCGCTTCATGCAAGGCAGCAATTCCAACGCATGACATCGCCGCAGCACCTGTCGCTTTACATGCAAAACACGGCTCGACCTTAGTGCTGTGCTCGTCCGACGCCACCATAGACTCATTTACCGCATGGACGAACCACTGACCGCGACGTCAATATCGGAACCACAAATACTGGTGCATTCCTACGGCACGACATAGGCAACAGAGCCAGCCGGCCATACTTAGACCACGCGCACCTTCTTGTTAGCCTCACTGCTGCCACTGCTGCTGTTGCCTCCATTGGAGCTCGTGAGGTCCTTGCCAGTCTCAACAATCTTGTCAGCAAACTTCTGCGTCGTGTCCTGCAAATCCGAAAACCGCTTTTCAATCTGCTCCTTGCCGCTCTGGCTCAGTTCAGCAAAGCGCTCGTGCGCGGCTGTGCGCAGATCCTTTGTGTTGTCCACGGCATCAGAGGCCTGCTCATGCGCCTGCCCGAACAGCTCGCCCACTCGCTGCTGCAAGAGGCTAAAGCGAGTTGGTGGCGCAGACACATTGGCCGTGTCGGCAGGAAGGATTCGTACACCTGGAACAGAGACAGGGTTAAAGGAGCGCTCACAGTCTGTGTATCCAGCGCCCATACCAAAGCCTGTACCGAGCCAGACGGGCCACGCACGTCCTGTTCACAAAGTTAGCATGCTGCACCGCCTATTTTCTCCATGTCACACGCGGTTCATACTTACGTCGAAGGAACAACACCGACAGCACGACACCGGCGCTGAAACCAATGCCTGTTTTGACAATCGTGTTACTGAGGCACAGGTCCATCTTTTTGTTCAGCACCTCCTCGCTGGCGATTTGGCCATGCGGCTTGTCGCTGCTCATTTCGGTTACGTGTGTAGAGCTATGCGGGTCAGTATGAATATTTACCCACTAGGAGACTTGACGCTCAAGCGCTCCTTTCGCCATGTCCGCCTCTCCGTCGGACCTTCCGGCCAGTCTCGGGCGGGCCCCGTTCTATCACGTGAATGCAATTTGGGAAGCGAAGCACGGGCGATGGCTAACGTTTTGATGCGGCTTTGGATCAAAACGCGTGTGGAGGGAAGCACACGCGCAATATCCAACGCACTCACTACGCGTCATTCTCTTGGATCCCATGCCTGTCAGCCATGATGAAAGGACCAGCATGATCGAGAGAAGATCCAGCCATGAATCAAATACTGCGAGAGCTGCCGAAATAGAAATACCTGCAGGTCATGAGCGCGTGGTCTGTCCCAACTGCGAGGCACACGTCCCATTTGCCGTTATGAATGAACATCTCGATAGTTGCCTGCTACCTTCTTCGTCGCCTCACAAAAAACGTCCTGCCAACGAAGAAAGCCATGTGCTCTCGAGAGATGATAAGGCGACGGTAAAAGAAGAAACTAAGTCTCCTGTTCCACGGTCTAAGACACGTCGTACCGAGCATGTGCGCCCATTTTCCGAGCGCATGCGCCCTCAAACACTCGACGAATACGTGGGCCAGGACGATGTGGTCAATGGATCGCTGCGTGCGCTCTTACATAAGGGTCATATCCCATCAATGGTACTTTGGGGTCCGCCAGGATCAGGAAAAACAACACTCGCACGCCTATTGACGCGCGAGGCGATCACTACGACGAACCATACGCCGTTCCGCTTCGTCGAGTTGTCCGCCACAACTGCCACAGCTAATGATGTCAAGCGTATTGTTGAAGAAGCTGTGAATCGACAGATGCTTACGACACAGCGTACTGTGTTATTTATCGACGAGATACAGCGCTTCAACCGTGCCCAGCAAGACTTGTTTCTCCCCATGCTCGAGCGTGGCCTTATCACGTTGCTTGCAGCCACGACAGAAAATCCGTCGTTCCGGCTTCAGGGCGCACTTCTTTCGAGGCTACGTGTGGTTGTACTGACGAAGCTTAGTGAATGTGACTGCCTTCATATACTACGAAATGCTTTGGCTCGTGTGCGAACTGGTGAAGACGACGTCTTTGATGCCGCTTCGTATGAATGGATTGATGATTCTCTTTTGCAATGGATGGCTCAGATGGCTGACGGAGATGCACGCGCCGCGCTTCAAGCTCTTGAGCTTGCTCTTGTGAGAGACGATGGCGCCGATCGCGAGCGACTAAAGGCAAGTTTGCGTCGCACAGCGCTGAAATATGACCGCGCAGGCGATGCTCATTATGACACTATTAGCGCCCTTCACAAAAGTATCCGTGGGTCCAATCCAGATGCTGCTTTGTACTGGCTGGCTCGCATGGTTGCGGGTGGTGATGACCCTCTATTTATTGCGCGACGTCTGATTGTGTGTGCGTCAGAGGACTGTTGCTCGGCAGATGCTCTTGCTCTAGCAACTGCGACTTATCGTGCGTGCGAAATTGTCGGCTTGCCTGAGTGTGGGATCAACTTGTCGCACTGTGTGGTGGCTCTTGCGGAAAGTCCCAAAAGCACACGTTCGTATCGTGCGTGGAAAAAGGCTTTGTCGAAGGTTGAATCTGAATTCAATGTACGTTTATGCGCATGTCTAACTGTTTCCGCAGTATCCCGTACCGCTGCATATTCGCAATGCTCCTACACGCATGATGCGCGAACTCGGCTACGGAGCACAGTATCGTTATGAGCCGTCGTTTGCGCACCCTGTGCATCAAGAATTTTTCCCTCCCGAACTTCAAGGTACGCGCTTCCTCTCTCCCCCTCCGCAAAAAGTCTCTCAAGATAGTGACTGCGAGAACAAGGTTGATGACAATGACAACGACTCCGCGCGTGACAATGCGGTTATACCTACGGCCTCGGTCCTAACGTCGCTTCTGCCAGCGCGAGCGGCGGTGGGACCGGGCGCATGTCAGCGTCAGTTCCAACTGGGTTCAAGAGCTGTGGACTTGGACCTTCTCGAGGAATGGGAGCAAAAACATCAACATGGCAAGCCATGGCCAGGCCGTGCGTCACTTGAACATCACATCAAACAAGCATATTTCTCCAATCAATAACTATCCTCATTTTGATGCTACTGCCAATGCTACTCTTACCGATTTCATATACTGCTCCTCACCGATAGCACCTTCTTATGTTCACACAGCAAAACCATCGTACAGTGCCAAAGTCTTTCTGTAGGTCCCAGGTGCACCTCTGGGTTACAGCATATGTAGGTGTTTGGAGCGAACGCCACACGGCAAAATCACGTGCTCTCGCTTTGGAGCCTCGAATCTCATACTGCATCGTGGAGAGCGCGAGAAAGAGAAAGTCGGAGGGCATTACGCCAAGACCTTCTGATTGTACAAGACCTGCGTGGCCACGCCCACGAGGCCGGGGCGATGGAGTTGGGAGCTGTGTCTATATTGAGTGACTACGTCAAGTCACTCAAGGTGGCAGATCTCAAAGAGCATATCAAAGCCTTCAATGAGCGCCTCCCATTTTGTCCACATATGCGGCTATCTGGTAACAAAACGGAACTGGCTCAGCGTCTCACAGAAGCCGTCTTGGCTTCGTGTATGAACCCGCAGTACTTCCAAGAAATGCTCTGTGTGATTGCGCCCCTTGGTTACACATGTTGGAGCTCAGACCAAGATCGTTTACGCCGCGCCGCGAATCAGTACACCTCTTTCTATGGCCGATCACCTGCTAATGGCGAGGCACCCCCCTCGCTCTCCATCCTGGGTGTACCTGCATCTGGTAGCTTCGAATCATTTACCGCGTCTAGCAATGCTCGCGTCAATGCAGGGAGTGCTAGCAGTACAAATAGTGCTAGTACGTCTACGGCGCCCAAGTCTCTGACACCGAATTCCCTCAAGCAACTGCGATTCTGGCCATCACCCTTCTATGAAGTGCAAGAGTTTGTGTCATCCATCGTACAAGTACCAGAAGCGCCACCTGCCTCAGGACGCAGGCAAGTCGGCGTTTCATTCACCCTTTCCGAAAAGCAAGTGGATCGTCTCCTTGATACCCAGTACGTATCGACTATCCCAACCAGCTTACGCTAGACATCTTCATCAGCTGCGTCTATTTTGCACCACATTCGATCAGTTTATGGCCTCCGTATCTCCAAAGCGCGAAGCGGCTCCTGTCGAATTCCCCTACACGTGTGATGCGCGGATCAATGAGCACTCACTAAATGTGAATTTACGTGGCAACAAAAAACATGCTGGGCGCGTCTCGCCTCCCAACCTAAATCGTAATGGACACCTTTCCCTGCAACCCGGAAAGCTCAACCGTGTAGAGCTATCTTACGCGAATGCGCCATCTCGATATACCATGGTGATTGCTCTGTGCAAAATTACAACGGCCGAGCAACTCACCGAGCAGCTGAAACACCGGCAGTATCGTTCAAAAGAAGCTGTCATTGATATGATGCACAAAAAGTCAAGGGATGAAGATATCGAGACAGGCGCCTCGACACTCAAACTCACATGCCCCCTAACGTATGTGCGTATGGCCGTGCCCTGCCGCTCGAATACATGTGATCATATTCAGTGCTTCGACGCATCGAGTTTCTTTTCGATGAATGAGCAGTCTCCGCAGTGGCAGTGTCCTGTGTGTAGTCAAGATATCAAGCCGGAAGATCTGCGCATGGATGGATACGTCGAAGATATTTTGCGCCGTGTTCCTCCCGATTTGGACGCTGTGCTAGTTGAGTCGGATGGATCATGGCATTCTCCAGATGACCAGTACCATTCTGGCTCTGCCTATATAACATCGCTTCCCCCTTCCATACCCATGTATCAAGATACTTTGCTTGATCACACGCCATCTCCTGAACGCACGCCACAACGCTCGCTACCTTCTAATCAGCTTGAGCCAACAAAGCAAGAAGTCGCAACGCCCCCATGTATATCATTTCCCGCTGACCTTAACACGTCTGGAACGTCTTTGGTGCATCCCACCGAGTATTCTGAGCCACCGGCTGATGTGATTGATTTGACATTGAGTAGTGATGAAGGAGAGTAGCAGACGTTCTCAAGTTAATACCCTGACCAAATCCATAAAATTGGCCCATATTGTTCCAATGTTGCCCATAAAATGTTGCTATAGAGGTGTGTAGCCCTCAAGCCCTTCGACTGGGTAATCTCGTGGCATGTATAGCTTGGGCGGTTCCTCAGACGTGGAGATAAAATACGTGTCGCCTCAGTCTCTCGGCGCTAGGTACGATCCCTTGTGGCTTGGAGCAGAGCAAGCGTAGAGCCAATTCTCTACGCCCAGCGTCACAATGGCGACGTCTGCGTCTGTGTACAATTATGAGCGTACAACACGCCAAATTCTGAAACGTCACAGGAAAGACCCAGCGAGCTTCATTTTGCACATACACTCACAATTTATGCGGTTCGAAAAGCAGGTACGTGTCGCGAGGCTCAACTTATCGTGGCAGGATGGTTTTTTCTTGTTCGAGACGCGCACTAAAGTATGCAGAAGCAAACACAGTCTATCACTCACATACAGGAATTTCTTCACTACCTGCAAAACCAGATCATCCCTGTAGATCTGGTGGACGTGTTTCAACAAGCAGGCGTCCCGTTCTTTGAAGGCTGCCTTATGGTCGAAGTCCACGATCATCGCGAGCCGCCAGTAGATACAAGCCACAACGCAAACGCATACGGGCCGGATGGGCGTCGTTTGCGCCCTAATAATACATCCTTATTTTATCTTAGAGAGGGTGGCCGCTACGGCTTTCATCCCAACCGCCTTGGTGGTGGTCGTTCGAACCTTTGGAAGGACGAGGCATATCCTAGTCCAGACGGCGTAGAGGTCTATCGAATGATACTTCGGTCGTCTGACGAATCGCTCTGGAATGACTTGCGCATGATGGATGTGAAGACTGGGGGCATCTGGAACGACGACGACGCTATGCGAATAGAATCTCAGATTCTTCACCTGACTGCTCCGCCGCTTTGTCTTGATCCTGATCCCCATGTCACACGAATTGCAAACGTTATGCTCAGCAGTACGATGCCATCATCTTCTTACACGAGTGGCATACCTTTCCAACAATATAAAATTGATGCTTCAACAGGCTATAAACTCAACAGCATTGAAGTCGAACAAGCCGAAAGCAAGGGTGCTCGCCGCTTATATATCATGAACATGATGAAAAATGGCTGGAGATCTGGCTCAGATAGTCAACAGGATCTATCTTCGGAGCCTTACACATTTGTTCCCAGGTACGCTTCTATCGCTATTCTGGTACATCTTTCCAGTGACTAACTTTTAAGCTTGTCGCGGCTTGAATTTATTAAAAAATTGCGCCAAAATCGTGCAAATGTGACCAAACAAGGTGCAACTGACGTCGTTCCAGCATCTCAAACGCCCGCAGCTGATGCCATCCAAGCTGTTGATGCCAAAAGGGCGGCAAATCAGGCTTCTCGAAGAAAGCGTGCGAAAGGCAGCGAAGATACAGGTTCACCTGATTCGAAGGACGATCTTTCTTCTGCCGCAATAATTGCTGATTCCCAACGATCAAAGCACAAACGACGCCGGAAAGAGTCGACGCCCCAGGATTCGAAGGGCAAAGCCTCTAGTGAAACAATTGCATCCCCGCCGAAGCAACATGGGAACCGGACTAGTACGACATCGCAAATGCCGGCTATAATGTCTGAGCCTGTCCAGATCGACCATGCACCTGTAAACTCTGGGGCTACGAATCCTAGTCCCTGGCACAAGACTCAAGCAGACAAACCGAGTCAGCTTGTCTTACCAGGAAATGGCGCTGCAGTTAAAGCGAGCAAGAGTCTGAACTCTCCCATTCTTCCTACTGGTCGAGATACGCCCTCGTTCTCTACAGCATTGTACAATTCATGGAACAAATCGAATTAGAAACTTTAAATTGTACATCGACAAATACACAAGAAAACATCCGACTTCGAGAGATTGTTCTATACAGATTGTTACTTGTTCTCCATATCCGTCAAGTGGCTGTCTTTGGATTAGGTGAGGCTTGTCTAAATCCAAGCGCCTATTTTTTTATCAACTCATTACGCCAGCGTTGTCGGCGATAAAGTGGGCGCACGCATAAACAGGGTCATGTAGATAGAACATTAGAGTGTACAGATCCAGCCATACTCCTCACCCTTAAGAGGCTTGAGTTATCGCGTTGATTCTACACGCCGTTAGTGCTATTCCCCAATCCCTCGACCAAGATTGAACACGTTTTCTCAACGGTGATTGGAACATTCTTTTGGCACACATCACGTGCATCAGCAGTCAGGCGTTAATGCCACGAGGTTGTCTGGCTACGCATTCAAGAGCCCCTGCGAAAATGGTGCGACTTGCATGAGGGCACCGCCACATTGACATTTTCGGTATAAGCTTGCCATGAAACGAATTATGTCAGGTATGTTTAATGCAGAACAATACACACTTTCAAAATCGACATCAAGTTTCTCGACCGATAAAGGATTGGTTGTCACAAAATTGTCTTATTTCACCTCCATATCAACATTGGTATGTCAATTTGTCCAATCAAATTTTTGCCGTAATCAAAGCTTAGCACGAAAGCATCATAAGATGCGTGCCAAAGCGCGTTCTTTATTCCAACAGATGTTATACATCATCAGGCGGTGAATCTTTGGCGCGTGCGACACAATTGTCCAGTGACCGTCCGGGGTCTGGATTTACCATATTAACCGCCTCCTCCTCGTAATCGCTCTCTCTCATCCTCTTCCTGCTCCTTGTCTATCGCTCACGCTCTTTAAGGCGCTGGTCGTCATCTTCATTAGTCTAACACATGAAGCTTTCTGTTGCGACGCTTGCCGCTGCAGCCACTGCGCTGTTCGCAGCCACTCCTGTTGTTGCCGACTTCCACTATGGTTTCCCCTGGGGCACCTTCAATGCATGGGCCAAGACTATCGACAAGAAGAATGTAACGTGGTATCACCATTGGCAAGATGGTTACGTAAAGGAACTCAAGGGACTTGAATACGTCCCCACTTTCTGGGGTCCCACGAAAATGCACGAATGGCATCAACGCAAGAAAGAGATTCACGATATGCATATCGAACACATTCTTTCATTCAACGAACCTGACATCAAGGGTCAAGCCAACATTGACCCTGACACTGCTGTGAGTCTGTTCATGCAAGAGCTTCAGCCATATGCTCTTAAGGGCATCAAAGTGAGTGCGCCCCAGATGGTTTGGGACATGGATTGGATCTCGAAGTTCATGGATAAATGTCACGCCGCTGGCTGCAAGATCTCTTTCATGGCACTTCATTGGTACGGTGGTCCTGATGAAATTGACTCCTTCAAGAACTGGGTAAAGACGATTCACGACAAATTCAACCTGCCGATCTGGATGACTGAGTACGGGCTCACGAACAAGTCAAACCCATCGCAAAAAGATGTCGACCGTTTCATGCGCGAGACTATTGAATGGATGAAGTCGCAGCCATATGTCGAACGTGCTGCTTGGAACGGCTGTTTCGATGTTTTGAACCCTCCTGACAGCTTCCTATCGCCAATGAATGCATACTTTGCAGACAATGGCGCCGCTACTCGTCTCACCGCTAGCACTTGGCTGGCTGGTCTTGGTAATATCTTTGCTTCGAATCCAAGCTTGAAGGTGGTTGACAATACTCCAAACACGAAGGGACACAAGTCCCAGCACAAGAGGCTTCTGATGTAAAACGCGTCGCACCTCAATAATCTTCGCAAAATCGCACTGACTGCCCCTGCGAATATTATACTTTGGTTGTGCGGTCTGGACACCGCCCTTTTTGGATTTCTGATTAAGGGTTAATGCGATAAGTGTCATGGCCCTTCTTTTTTTCTTAAGGTTTTAGGATTTAGGTTAGCATGGAATTTGTGAAACAATTGTGCGTTGTGAAAAAGGAAAAGTGTTACTTTTGGACTTGGTGGATGACATTGATAACTTATTATTATTTAATATGAGGAATTATAATTTCAGTAAGCACAAAATTGGGATAGTATTGAAAGTTCTGACTGCAAAAAGCTCCCAACGTGGGGCTCGAACCCACGACATTCAGATAACTCCTCGCTTCCGAGGAGACTCTTAAGAGTCTGACGCTCTACCGACTGAGCTAGCCGGGACGGTTGTTAAGTTGGGGAGTGAAGTGAACATATATATATGACCAAAACGTAGTACACTTCCTTTATATTATTTGGGAACGCGTCGTGCCTGGTGGCTCCTGTTAGGCTTCTCGCGTTGAGAATGGAAGATGAACTTCCCGTTCAGGTAACACATATCCCTGGTATCACTCGCGTACGCTATGTCACCGGTAGATTTGATGATACGTAAGTGCAGAATGTCGAATTAACTTGGCTAGGCGGCTTATCACGGCGGGGGAAGATCATCTTGTGCGACTGTTGCCGTCTGAGCCCACGGCGACAGATGTATTGCCTATGGTTTTGGAAGATGCGACCCAGTCTATCTCGTGGATTGACTCGAACAACAAATATATATTAACTGCTTCTGAGGATGGGGCTGTTCGACTTTATCAACACTCAGGCACTGATGATTCAAGTGCTCCGAAGGTGAACGAATGCATTCGGATTGTGCGACGAGAGGTCCTGCCTGTGCGCTCCGTCGCACTTGAACGTGCCTCTGAGTCTCCACGCGCAGCTATTTGTTCCGATGAACTTCTGATTCGTGTAGCAAATGTTGAAGATCCGCGGCAAATTACACTTCTGACAGGTCATTCTCGTGGTGTACGGGCCGCTAGCTGGAGTCCCATTTTACCATTTCTTGTGTCATGTGGTAGCGACGGTGATATACGAGTATGGGATATGTCTTCAACTGAAGGGGTTTGTTTGAAAATCATCTCGAATCAGTTGCCAGCCCTTCGCCCAGAGAGTCCGTTCACGTCACTTGCTTGCTGGCATCCACATGGGCATATGTTTGCTGTGCCGCTGAAGACTCACGATATTGGGCTGTTTAATGCACCTGCTATCCATCAGAAAGCGAAGGATCCCTCCATGTGGTGCATGAATGGTGTTTTGACGACGACCGCGACGACAACGACGCCGGTCGAACATGAACCTCGGCCTTCGGGCCAAATTTCAGCTCTTGCTTTCTCTCCGAATGGCAGGTATCTTGCGGCAGCGACGGAAAACTGTTTTGTCTATGTTTGGATGATGGAATCTCAGAAGCTGGTGCGGATGCATGCTGCGGAAGCTGTTGTTACAGGCCTTAGCTGGCATCCAAGTAAAGACGTCATCGCCTGGACTGACATGCAAGGTCAACTAACTCATTGGGAGTCTGTTCTCGGCACGTCATTGCCTAGTGCTCGAGAGGATGTGCCTATGGCAGAATCTTCTACTCACGCCGCTGGACTAGAACCCATGGAGCATGAACTAGACGACCTGTTCGACGATACGCCCTTGGATGACAATGCCGGTGATGAACCGCGGCCCAAGCGTATGCGAATGATTCCCCCCGATGTTGCTGGAAAGTCTGTTCTCCGGCAGCCTTCATTCCAACCGAGCTCGACGCCGATGATCGCGCAGCGCAGGTACTTGGCCGTGTCGAATTTCGGAACCTTGACGTCTATTGATCAAGATACTCACCAGACTGTGGTGTTTGAGTCGTACGATACATCTGCGCGGCGTAATTTCCGGTTTACCGATCATTTCGGTTATACGATGGCAAGTATGGCCTCGCAAGGTATCTTGTTTGCTTGCGAAGTAGAGGGGGGAAACCCAAGTGTTATATTTTATCGGCCATTTGATGATCTTCCCGGCATCCAAATGGAATGGAGCGTAAATTTGCCGCCTGGTGAAACAGCGACTGCCGTGGCTCTTGGAGGCATTCCGAATGTCGGTTCTTTTGCTGACATGCACGAAGGTTCTTCTGGAGTTGTGGATGAGAGCTTCACGTCCCGCGCCACGTCCGTGGTTTCGACGTCTCGTGGCATGCTGCGATTTTTTGGGCCCAGTGGCATGCAATGCTATGTATGGGCTCTCGGTGCCCCTGTTGTGGCTCTCGCTGCTTGTGCGTACAGTGTGATGGTGGTGTATGAAGCTGCAGCATCAACTTCAAGCAACACGCATTTAGCGTACATGGTTATTGAGTTGTCGCAGTGGTGCATTATGCAACAAGGGACATTACCTGTTGGACCCAATGCTACCTTGACTTGGCTCGGCTTTGATGAGCTGGGTACACCTGCAGTATTCGACTCCGCAGGGATGCTGTACACTTTAAATCGAGTATGGCGACCAGGACAGGGCCGCTGGGTCCCATCTCTGGACTGCGAGTTGGCTCTGTTACCAAAAGACTCAGATCCCAACGTGTACACAGATGCGCCAATAAAGCCGCGTGTTCGTTTGTGGCCTATTGGTGTCACAGGAACACATCTGCTTGGTCTCTTAATTCCGAGTTCGCAGTTATATCCACAACCGTCAGGCCCGCGTCCTTTGGTCCAAGAACTCGAGCTTACGATCAGCATGGCGCAGCGAGAGAGCGCAGCAACACCACTTGAAGAGCTGGCTCTTCGACGTTCTCTGCTCGCAAGTGCTGTACGTGATACTCAAGCAGCTACAGGACTTGAGCTTCGGCCCAAGCGCTTATCAGTACAAGAAAGCGATCCTGCCGTGCTAGACATGGAAGCGGACAAGGCACTTTTGCAACTTGTGCATCTAGCTGGTAAGGCGGATCGTTACGCGAGAGCACTCGATGCTACACGTTCTCTGCATTCTGAAAGCACACTAGATGCGGCTCTTAAGATTGCCCATTTTCTCCATCTTCCAAGCCTAGCCGACCGAATGGAACGCGTGCGTGCGCCACTCGTTGTCTATCAACAATCCCTGGACGAAGTTACCACTCGTTCCTGCGGAACCGATGCACTTCTCCGAAACTTCGCACATGTACCGGTTCCCATTACGAGTGCATCATCAATGTCGCCTTCCGATGCTCGTCATGACCACGCACGCTTTGCTTTGCAACAGGAAGGTTTTGGCCCTCGCGTGCAGCGTTGGGCTTCGAAATCAACTCTTGCTCGTGAGGGCCTGTCGCATTTCCATCAGTCGCCGGATCTGGGCCCAACCCCCTCCGACTGGTCGTCTTCCTTGCACACAGCTACTGATGAGCCGACATCATCAATGCCATCTCAATCTTTGGATCACGATTCTGTGCCCCGTTCTATGACGCCTACGCTGCCAATGCGCGCAAATCCTTTTGCACGTACTCATTCTGTCGCTAAAGATCGACAACTTCAAAAGAGCTCGTCTTTTTTTGACAGAGCCGATGCAGCATCCGCAAGTGCTCCCGACGAAGCTGACGGTGGTGCAGTTCCTGCCGGCAAACGATCAACAGCACCATCGTCGTCACGACAAGCAACGCTCGCAAGATTCGCATACAAGGAACCTTCAAAAGATGCCTAAAGAAAGGTCACAGTATCACTGCAGAATGGGGGGGGGATGAGAAACTATCGTGAACAAAAGAAGAGCATCTCTGACACATTCTAAGTATGCCTTAATTTACCTCAGCAAAGTGCTTGAGCAACGATGCTAGTTTGTTTGCTTCCTCGATTGTGACAGAGTTGTAAAGACTCGCTCGGATTCCACCGACAGAACGATGTCCTTGGATCGAGACCACATGATGCTCACGACAAAAGGCAACGAGGCGTTTCTCAGCATCTGGCGAGGGCTCGCCACTCGCACGGTCAAGCACACGGAACGTGAGGTTCATTTTACTGCGAAATGCGGGATGCGCCACAGTTGGCCGATATACATGTGGAAAGACGTCGAGTGTCTTGTACACAAGCTCACTCTTGATTCTCGCACGTTCCTGGGCAGCGGGCACGCCGCCATCTAACAAGAGCTTTCTGAATCCAATACCACTCACATAAATCGAGAAAGTTGGGGGCGTGTTGTACAGCGAACCGTTATCTGCCATGTTCTTGTACACAAGCGTAGCAGGAATCGGTGGAACGTACGAGGCTTGCAGAGCATCTGGATCCACGATCAGGTCTCGACGCACTATGACCATAGTCACACCGCTAGGACCGACGTTCTTCTGTGCGCCAAAGAAAATGACGCCATGCGCACGAACATCAATGGGGCGACTTAGGATATTTGATGAACAGTCTGCGACAATCGGGACTCGTTCACGATAAGCTTGGGGCAGGCGTTGGATCCAATGCTCTGGAAACTCAAAGCCATGTATCGTTTCGTTTTCACAGTAGTACAGCATGGCAGGGTACTCGTCAACGGGACTCAATTGCCATTTGTCTGGCGAGGGAATTTCAGCATTTGGGTCACCGATCATAGAGATCATATCGCTTGCGACATTCACGCGCGAAGTCAGCCGACGTGCCTCCTGAACGGCTTTTTTCGACCATGCACCCGACACTACATAGTCGACGGGTGGGGCACACGCGCCTGCATTCGAATTATTTCCATGCTTGGCAGCGTGAGCTGCCAGCATGTTCAGTAAGGTCGAACTAAATTGCCCTGTACCGCCACCTTGCATGAATAGGACCGCATAATTGTCTGGGATGTCTAAAAGTTTGCGCAAATCATTTTCGGCGTTTGCCAAAATAGTTTTGAAAGTGTCGGATCGATGGCTAAGTTCCGCAACACCAATACCCAAGCCCTGGTAATCAATGAAAGCCTTAGAAGCCTCCAGAACTACATCTGTAGAAAGCATGGATGGGCCTGCACCCAAATTCACTGTCCGTTCTCTCTCAGGTGTCGTACTCATGCCTGACCAAGTTGCAGATTACAGGAGCGGCGTGCTCGTTGTATGTGTTGGAGTTATCGACAAGCCGTCTTGGCGGTTAGATCTTGTGCATACAATTAGTCAGCGTGTCCTTGCGGCCGGGCGCTCGCGTCCCTTAGAGGCTCTCTCGTGTGGTTCTCGGAGCCCAATACGCATGAGAAGGACAGGGTCCTTCGAGTAGGCGCAGTAGGACTTACTCCATCCAGAACGGGGCCCATACTCACAAATCTTTGGAGCTGAAGAGCAACAAGAAAAACCTCACCCGAATACCTCGTCATGTCGCGGATTATGGAAGACCTTGAGGAAGGACCTGATCCAGTTCTAGAGCCTAGCACAACAGCTCTGCGGCATGAAAATTTGAATCGGGAAATGTCCCCTGAACCAGATCTTGACTTGAATTTATCCCGCGGTATGCATCAGGTATGGCTTGTCAAGGTGCCAAAGTTCCTAATTGAGGGATGGTCACACGTCGAGAGAGATGATGTACCATTGGGAACTGTGCGTGTATACGAGTACGTATGCTTTGGTTTCTCTTTCATGTACGATCGACTGACATATTTAGCCCTGATGAAAACGGGCATCAACAGATGGAACTTCTCCTTCCCGAAGCTCCATATCAAGCTATACCAATCGAAGATTTGCACCTTCGTGCACAATATGCGAATGTGCCACGCAAATACGATATGAAACTTTCATCCACAACTGAAGAGACATACATGAAAAACCTATATGCATTCGAAGAGGAACTTCTCGATGATGATGATGTAGCAAGTGACCTTGGCGTTGACGAAGATATTGTGCCGGACTCAGTGCATTCAAAACGCCCACGAAGTACGGGACCTGCGCGTGGACTGCACAAGAAAAAAAGGATAACTGCATTGACGGGCACTGTTACAAACGAAACATCGATCCAGCCACAGAAACAAACAATGGTATCGACGTTACCGCCAGCATCGGCAACAGATACGAAACCTGCTCGAATGATTGGAAAATCGCGTTCGCTCTTGACACCTGAGTATCGTGAGATCCTGCGCCAGCGCCGAATTGAGTCATCTACGCCGAAGCGCTCTGTGATTATGATGGACAGTGGCGACGCTGGTATGAACAACATGCTTGCTGCTGGTGTCGGGAAGGGTCATATTAAACCACGCGCCACGAACTTTGTCATGGGCAATGCCCAAGCGCGCGCGAATGAACAGACTGAAAAGTTTGCGCGTATCCCACGCAATGAACTCCTTGACTTGCTTTTCAGCTTGTTCGACAAGTATAAGCATTGGTCTCTGAAACGATTGCGGGAAGAAACACAGCAACCGTATGCATATCTCCGAGAAGTGCTTGCATCTATTGCCGACCAACACCACAATGGACCTTATGCAGGATCGTGGAGTCTGAAGCGCGAATACTCGGAAGGATCTCGCACAGGTACTGCGTCTGTGTCAAATGGCGCATTGGCATCAGACAAGCAGGCTGATTCTGGAGATGTACTAGATGATATGGAAGATGTATAGTACGAGTTTGGATTCATATTATGTTTGTACGTTTTTTACGTGGTAATGATGTCGTTACGATGGGTCGTATTGAAGCCATGGGTTCGTGTCATAATGATCAAGACCCAAACCACCACGTCCGCTTCGAATAAAGAGCTCCATTTCGTGCGCGAGAAGACGTGCATCACGCTCGTTCCCAATCCATTCTGTAAGCCGCTCCAGAAATGCATCTGACGTGACATCTAGGTGCGATAAGAGCGCAGGAATATAGTATGAAAGGAAACCGATGTCTAGATGTGGCCACACTTGCAATTCACGCTGTAAAAACGCTGATAGAAGTCTAGCATAGACTGGTTTTGCGCGAAATCCGCTTGGACCCGGGTATGGTTGGTACCGTGTATATTTATTCGATGCAACATATTTTGCAGGTAAATGATGCCGATAAACATGCCGTCGGAATGCCAATGCAGCACGCTGTTTTGCTCGGGTCTTTTGCTCTTCATGACGACGCAGTTCTGAGACGCTCGTACGTCGAGTCCTGTGCTCTCTCGCCACTGTTAGATTTGTGTGGCTTTCAATTTCATCGACAGGATAATTAGTGTTTGAGGCATTGGTGGCGTCGTCTGATACTCCGTGTGCCCTTACGAAAGGTTGTGTCTCGCTCCCATGATGGATTGAGTAGAAATGAAAATCATGCGTCGCTGGATCCAAGGAATGTAAGATGTATGAGCCCAACGGCGCTTTACATAGAGGGCATTGTTTGTCGCCCTGTTTTGTATGAATCCATTCTAAAATGCACGCGAAGCAGCTGTGATTTAGTTAGCTTGACTCAGAGTAAGACAGGGAGTAGGCAGGGTGAGCTTACAAGCAAGAATGGAAACAGTTTGGAAGAACGCATCGATCATGGATCAATTCCAGGCAGATTGCACAATTCTCATCGTCCAATACTCCGGTCGGCGGCGTTGCAGAGTTCACAGCATCGCACTCACGAAGCATGCATGGGACAAAGTTTTCGAGACCAATATTAAAAATTTGTTTACCCAGGTGAAATACTTCAAGTCAATCAATCACCGTCAAATCAACGCAACTGACTTTATCTACACACTCCGCACCTAGTATATTTTCACCAAGAGATCCTCGTAACCATTCAAATTACAGTGATATCAAACAAGTCTCGCTATGGATGTAAACATCGTGGAAGCAAGTTACGCCCTTAGTCAATCTCCTCCACCTGTGGGCCCTCGTCGCCACCACCAGTAGCTCCACCACCAGGAGCGGCACCAGCTCCAGGGAAGCCACCAGCGCCACCAGCGGCGCTGTAGGCCTTCTGCATGATCGGGTTGGCAATGCCCTCGAGCTCCTTCTGCTTGTCCTGGTACTCGTCAATCGAGCCTTCTTGCGTGTTATCAAGCCACTCAATGGTCTCGTCAATAGCCTTCTTAAGAGAGTCCTTGTCCGAGGCATCGAGCTTGCTCGCAAAGGCCTCCTCGTTCAACGAGTTACGCAGGTTGTATGCGTACGACTCGAGGCCGTTCTTTGCCTTGATACGCTCAGCGGCAGCGTCATCCTCAGCCTTGTACTTCTCAGCATCAGCCACCATACGCTCAATCTCCTCCTTCGAAAGACGTCCCTTGTCGTTCGTAATGGTGATCTTCTCTGAGCGACCAGTCGTCTTGTCGGCAGCGGACACGTTCAGAATGGCGTTAGCGTCAACATCGAAAGTGACCTCGATCTGCGGCACACCACGAGGAGCTGGTGGGATACCCGAGAGCTCGAACTTGCCCAGCAGGTTGTTGTCCTTAGTGCGGGCACGCTCACCCTCGTAGACCTGGATCAACACACCAGGCTGGTTGTCGGCGTAAGTCGAGAAGACCTCCGACTTCTTGGTTGGCACGGTCGTGTTACGCTTGATAAGAGGGGTAAAGACACCACCAGCCGTTTCAATACCCATAGAGAGAGGGGCAACGTCGAGAAGAAGCAGGTCCTGCGTCTTCTCGGACGTGTCACCCGACAGAATAGCAGCTTGGACGGCGGCACCGTAAGCCACAGCCTCGTCTGGGTTGATCGACTTGTTCGGCTCGCGGCCATTGAAGAAGTCGCGAAGCAGCTTCTGCACACGTGGAATACGGGTCGAACCACCGACCAGAACAACCTCGTGAACCGAGCCCTTGTCAATCTTTGCGTCGCGCAGGACCTTCTCAACAGGGTCAATTGTGTGCGAGAAAAGGTCACCACACAGTTCCTCGAAGCGGGCACGGGTAATAGAAGTGTAGAAGTCGATACCCTCAAACAGCGAGTCAATCTCAATCGTGGTTTGAGCAGCCGACGAGAGAGTGCGCTTAGCGCGCTCCGAGGCAGTACGCAAGCGACGCAGAGCACGGGCATTTGAGGTGAGGTCCTTCTTGTTCTTGCGCTTGAACTCCTGCACAAAGTGGTTCACAAGACGGTTGTCAAAGTCTTCACCACCAAGGTGCGTGTCACCAGCGGTGGCCTTGACCTCGAAAATGCCCTCCTCAATCGTCAGGAGGGACACATCGAAAGTACCACCACCCAAGTCGAAAATGAGGACATTCTTCTCCTTGTCGTCCTTCTTGTCAAGACCGTAGGCAATGGCAGCAGCCGTTGGCTCGTTGATGATACGCATGACATTCAGGCCAGCAATGACACCAGCGTCCTTAGTGGCCTGGCGCTGCGAGTCGTTGAAGTAGGCAGGCACAGTCACAACAGCGTCCTTGACGTCCGAGCCAAGGTATGCTTCAGCGGTCTCGCGCATCTTAAGGAGAACCATCGATGAGATCTCCTCGGGTGTGAAAACCTTCTCCTCACCCTTGTATTCAACCTTGATAGCAGGCTTGCCCGAACGGTCAACGACAGCGAATGGCCAGTGCTTCATGTCCGACTGGACCTCCGTGTCGGCAAACTTGCGACCGATCAGTCGCTTGGCGTCGAAAACAGTGTTGTGGGGGTTCATAGCCACCTGGTTCTTGGCGGCATCACCGATGAGACGCTCGGTGTCTGTGAAGGCAACGTACGAAGGTGTCGTGCGGTTACCCTGGTCGTTGGCAATGACCTCGACACGGTCGTTCTGCCACACAGCCACACAAGAATAGGTGGTACCCAAATCAATACCGACAGCTTTCGTCATTGTAGATATGGATGTTGGAGGACAAGGCGCTGCGTTTGGATTCCTATTTTATAGTCTGTGCGCGACTATGTCAGACGGGGCCAAGTCTTTTTCGAGCATCCAGTAGAATGCACAAGAAAGCTTCGCTATGATTCTGTGCGCTTCGACACTCCACAAGAACTCCTTTGGTGCGTTTGGCGCTGGTTGAAGACGCATCTATGTCGTTCCAACGACTTCGGTTTTACATAATCATATCACGTGGATCACACGTGGCTATCTGGCACAGGCCAACACACAGGCCTAAGTTGAATTATGATACACTGTTGCCAACGGCATGAGAATTGTTGCAAGTTTTCTCGCTTAGAGGCGTTAGGTCAACGATTACTGGGGTCCATTACCTTGATGATGTAGCAAAGCTGAGAGCATCAGATAACACGTTTCGCTGATGGGATATCCAAGAAGTATTGTTGTCAACTATGCGAGGGGCCTTCAAACCCTCAGAGTTTGTGTTATCGGGCAGCGGTGGTATGACGTGCTGCCAACTAGTCTCGCGATACAGCCGCTGACTCAGCTTGTGATAGGCAGATGCAATGAGCCGCTGCTCTTGTCGAAGTGCGTCACGTTCGCGCTGCGTAAGTAAGGTGAATTGGCATACCTCTGCGTCGGTCGTCGTCGGAATGTACGGGCCGCGATCGTGTATAATCTGTCAGGTTCGAGAACGTCAGTGCACTTGATCCTACGCATGTGCATGTGCATTTGAAGGGGTGCGAAATGGTACTTACGGTATTCGCCTGATCCCAGCAATGCTGGAGTCGCTCCAACACCAGGTTCTCATGCTGGAATGAGTCGGCAAGTAGGTTTGATACATTTTTAATGTCTTTGGTACTTGATTTGCCTGCATCCTTGGGCCATTTCTTCTCAAGCTTACGAAGCAAATGCTCGATCTCAGAGCGCCTGGATGTGTTGTTATTTCTCATTGCTGTAATGTCTGCCTGTACAGCGGCTAGCGTTGTGCCTAGGTCCAAGGTCCCATACCCAACGTTTCGCCTCGATGAATGTTGTGCCGATTGCACCTGTTCAAGCAACTGAGCATCATGAGACTTTTCCACATTTCTCGTGATCGGTAAAGGATCCTGTGTATGCTCCACCTGCGAAACGCTGGAACGGAGTGCGTCAGGCAAAGTATCGTGATGATGTGTGTCATCAACTTCGAGAGACCGTACGCGTTCTAGCAGACTCTGGAGCTGGATCTGGTCTTGTTGCCGCTTGTCTTCGAGAAGAGCAAATTGTGCTTGTAATACATTCCGCTCCTTTACGAGCTCTGCGTGCTGATCCTCAAGCTGAGCATACTTGCGATCTGACTTGAGCGAGACAGCGCGCTGCTTACCAGCAAAGTCGCTGGCTGATCGATCGACTGCATCAGAGGCTTGCTCGACCAGCTCAGCGTTTTTTGTTTCGAGCTCTTTCACTTGACGTTTCAATTCCAACGTCTCCTCTGCGCGCTCGCGCAGTTTTCCAAGCGTGCGTTCCTGCTTCTTGTATGCGTCGATCATAGGTTTGTATTCATCAAGTAGGTCGCGCATTGTGTTGCGCTCCTGCTCCAGAGACCGAAAAGATGTGAGTTGAGAGGCGAGTTCTTTGTTTTCTGTCGTGGCACGCTCGAATTCAGACTCAATGTGCCCAAGTTGTTCATGGTACTGGGACACGCGTTCATTCGCGCGAGCGAGATCCCGGCGCAGTGCGTTGAGCTCTTGGCGATATTGGTTCGCATCCGAATTTTTCTCATTGTTTTCTGAGAAGTGCACGTCTTCAGGAGAGGGGAAATTAGCAAGGACGTCTTCAACAACGTTTTTCATCGTTACCTGCTCATCAAGAGACAGGTCTTGCATGGCGCGGACCTGCTCATCATTGTTGTCGCTTTTCAGCACAATTCCAAGCACGAGTCGAAGCAGTTTAAGGAGTTCTGAGGTGGCGATAGCTTGCTTCTTTTTACTTGACGATGCTGGAATATCGATGGTTGGGAGCTTGTGTAAAGGGATATGGAGCTCTTCTACATAGCTGCCGATGCGTAAGCGAAGGTTGTTTTGAAACATACTAAGCTGAAATTTTTTTGTGAAGAAGCTCAAGCGTGGGTGTGCGCGGCATGAGGAAATGAATCTCGTCCCTACAAGTTGTATCAGGCGATGTCAGCATTCAACAGCAACTGAGAATATGTTGTACGCACACGCTCTGAAGTACTTCGAAAAGTGCAGCTCCATTACCGAAAGTGCTCGCATCTTTTATTTTGAGCTCTTGGCATATGGCTTGAACCCATTTCGTCAGCGCCGCGAGGGCGTCTGTATCGCTCGGCGTAGCTGCCATGGTGCCTGACAACACAGCGACTTTCGGTGAATTGGAAGACAAAATGTGTTGGGTTGCGTGGAGGTGTGTCAAGCTGGAGTCAATTAGCTACAGAGCGATGTGACTTGCGCCAAATTTTGGCAGTGCACTTGTGTGGATGCGATGGATGGACGTTCGTGGGAGAAACAGATATTCGGCAAGATGCCTGCCGAGGCGCCGATCAATGAGCGACTATGGTCGCTCGTGTTGGAACTCTCTGCACAACTCACGGCAAATAAGCAGCAGGTGGACTCATTGCGAAAGCAGATAGAGGATCTGGAAGGACAGGCAGTGCATGCGAAGAGTGGTTATGCACTGCGTCGGTTCAATGTCGACCTGTCCCAAGAGGTGTTCACATCGCAGTTGGAGCGTATGAATGCACAGCTTGTGAATGAAAATACTGCGCTAGCGTACGAGTCGAGGCAGCTGGCAAGTCTGCTACGAGAATCTGAGAGCACCCTCGAGACGATCATGAGCAAGTTCCGCGCGTTTTGCCATGCAGCTCAGCAACATGGTTTGGACCTATCGGCGTACTATGAAGCGCGCCTAGAAACTCAAGCGCATAAAATCGATGCAATGATGCTTCGTGACCAAGATTCTATGCAGACAATCTCTGATCGGCTTGGTGGACTTGTGCGAGATGCACTACAGTCGATGGATAGCGAGGGCACTTGGAACTCAGACGACCCAAAAACCGATACACTGGAAGGTGCGACAGAGCTCGAGCGACTGCGGTATGATAACGAGATTCTTCGCTCGCTGCTGGCACTCCGGGAAGACGATGACACGGATGGACGTGATTTAGATCGCGTGAATGCAGGAGATTTGTCGGTTTCGCGCTTTCCGTTGGATCATCCAGCGCAAGCAAACTTGCCAAAGCCTTCGACGGGCAGAGCAGGCGTAGCAGAAGAGGTATCGGAATCGGATAAAACCAATTCGACGATCAAATCCGGCAGCTATGAAGTCCAAGAAAATGAAGCCCACTCTTCTAATGCCGCTGATCGTGCCCCACCTGTTGCCGTCGAAAATGCGAATCCTGGCAGTGATGAGGGAACAACCAACGACCGTGGCGACATGAACCCACTTGAAAACCCCTCTATTGATGAACTTGTTCCAGGCAAAGCATTCATAGATCAAGTTGATGCAGGCATTCCTGCCACTTCTACGTGACATGTACACTACTTCCCCACATATAGATAGTCCAGAGCCCGTAGGCACCGGAGAAATTCGGCTTGTGCACTCGAAGGACTTGCGAGCTTGGCAAGCGGGAGAGATAGCGACACTGAAGATTCTGAGTGCGACTCGGGCATGCGCTCGTCCACATTCATGTCCGACTCGGACACCGCGTGGGCTTGAGTCGTTGTATGTACGACGCCGGTGGCATCAGAAACCAAATGTTCGCCAACTTCTGTGGAGCCTGGTTCAATTGCTGGCTCTGGTAGGGAGGTAATCAGAGCATCCAAATCACCCAGGAGCGAGTCTGATGCACGTTTGGCAGCCTGCTGCAATGCGACACTGAGTGCCTCGTGTGCACCAGGTAAATGAGACAAGTGTGAGGCGACTGCGAGTGTATGTTGGAATCCCCGTGACGAGATAGGCGTGTGGAGTGGTTGCACAATCGAGGCCAAACGGTCGGCTGCCATGCTTGGCACATCCATCTCTCCATACGCCTTATCGAGCACGAGATGGCCATCAGAAGCAGGATGCGCAGTGCTGAGCGGCTTTGTCACGGCGTGCAAGAGAGCGAGCAAGGCATTAAGCAGGGGCGCATGCTCGAGCATGGCCTCTTTCTCCAAGAGACCCAGAAGCACTTGGATGGGAATCCGCTTGCTTCCTTTCTTCGTACGGTCCTCACGCAAGAAGTACAGCGCCGCTTGGTTGTTGACCTGTGTGAGGTACGTGAGCATTTCGAGACTTCGTGATGCAATCAAATGCGGCGCCTCGTCGCCCATCCATGTGAGTGGTAATGGCATAGGCGTGGCTGGCGTCGATGGTGGCAAGATGCCCGACGAGCTCATACCTGCATGACCACGACGTGGGGTGCTGCGTTGAGGCGTTTGTTTCGCCGCAGCAGCCTTGCTGCACATGGCTGTAAAGGCTCGATCCACGGAAGCTGCACTGTACATGCTATCCCACAAGACCATCAACAGCATGCCGAGTAATTCGTATCGCGTGCGAGCATTTTCCGAGAGATGTGCCAAAATCTTGAATAGTAGGGATGATCGTGTATTCATGGATGGTAGGAATAAAAGCCGCACAAGCGATGCAAGGCCTGTGCGGTCGAGCAGCTGAATGGCATCTCGGCCTTGAGATGCTGACTCGCGAGTCTGTGATGGTGGCGGCACCTGTTGATGATGTGACTGGGATGGCGGCTGAGAGGAGGCCTGTGACGGGGCCTGTGACTCGTCCTGTGCCAGGTCTTGTGCTTGCGTACGGTGTGGCAAGGGACCAGAGTCAGAAGGCAAGTTGTGTGCATCAGATGTCGGCGACACATGTGCCGATCCACTCCCATGTGAAGGAGAGAATGGTAACGATGACTCGTCGACGTGTTGCAACTCGGCACGGAGACTACGAGGAAGCACGTCCAAAAAGTCAGGTACAATCTGCCGCGAGGGCCGGGCCATGCGCGAACTAAGCTGCTGACTCAAAAGTGCTTCTTCACGTAGTTCGTCAGGAAGAGCCTCTAAGAATGTCGGGTCGATGCCCGTGTCAGTAAGATCGACCGTCTCGCCGTTGATCGAGACCGTGATCCGCCCATTGTGGGAGTGATTCGGTTCAGGCTCGTTTTCCATATCATGGTGCTTGCGCTTCGACTCCGAGTTTTGACGCGATACAGTAGAGTCATCGGCGGCCGTAGCTGAGGCTGAAGTAGAGGTAGAGGCGGCGGCGGTGGTAGCAGCAGCGGCCTTCTGTTGTTTTTCTTCACGTTCACGCTCACGACGTGCATGGTACGCTGGAAGAAGACGCTCAATGAGCGGCGCTCGAAAGAGAGAATTAAGATCGGCCGTTGTCGTGCCAAGGATCAGCTGGGCTTCCTCTCCACGCCGAGCGATTGTACTCAGAGGGATAAAGCGCAAAGACTCCGATGTGGCATCGTAAGCAGGAAGCGCTGACTCTGGTTCTGAGGACGAAGACGGATGAGGTGCGCGCAACATTGATGTCGGCGCATCGCTGGCATTGCCGCCGCCGCTCACCAGATTCGTGATTTGCATACGAGGCATTCCTCGACCTTGATCGAGCTCAATTCGAATGCTTGCATCAGCGCCATGGGGCACATTCTGCTGAAGGAACATTTCAAGGAACTGCATGGTGTTTTCGCCCATGAGAGCCTCCATGGATCGCTGCCAACCAGGTGTTTCTCGATCACGATCAAGCGTGTTGTCGTCCACAAGCAAGGGATGGAACATGGCATCTTGGTCTTGGAGAACCGAAGGAACAGATCGATGTGACGGAGGCGCACGCTCGCCACTAGTGCTGGAACTCGCACCGCCGTTCTGAGCAGCTGTCGAGCTAGCAGGTACGGAGAAAAACGTTGGTGGGCCTTGTCTTGCGCTGCGACGGCCATGACGTCCGTTAGCTTGTGTCCAAGACCAATTCGCACCAAAGCGATCATTTTCCATACGCGGATGCCAAGCGAGTTCCTCCGTCATGTTAAGTGGATGCAAATCATCCGTCTCGTAGATGGCCTCGTCGCCTGAATCACCTGCATGCTCGGGATCGAAAACTTCGCCGTCCGCGGGATCCTCCATGTCATCCAGCGCTTCAAGAATCTCATTCACACCGCCTCCTTCGTCATCGTCATCCATGCCCTCATCCAGCACGTAGTCAAAGTCCTGCACATCCAATTCGTCGTCATCCAGGTCTTCATCATCGATGAAGTCTTCGTCGCCGTCAATCATGTCGTCACTGAGTGTATGATCAGAATGCACGTTGCCATTAGAACCAGACGGTTCATCGTCGTCATCCATACCGACACGATCGTCATCTTGACTGTTGTCCATATCATCTTCCAACTCGTGCTCATCGACAACAACATTGTCATCTTCCTCGTCGTCATCGTCATCACTGTCATCGTCATCGTCATCTTCCTCCATCACCTCTACCACATGGGCGGAATCGCCGTCAAGTCCTTCCGCATCAGTGCTAAGCTCACTTTCGTCTTCACTGCTGTACTCGTTCATCTCCATGTCCGCATCTTCATCCTCGAGATCGTCCGTCAGCTGTTCGGAGTCGTAACCACCTTGCTCCATCTCGCCAGTGTGCATACCTAAGGATGAGTTTCGGTAAAAGTCAGGTGCCTCATCTTCGTCTTCATACGACCCATCGGGCATGTCTTCATCCACGTCATCGTCAGCATCATCTGTCGTATGAGTAGTTTCGAGGTGATCATGATGATGGTTCCCATGGTCCTCGCCATCGTCACCGCGCTCACTACGAGCGACACTGCAGGGATTATTCGACGTGCACCATGGGCAGTTCTTCTTGTCATGCGAGCCGCGTCGGTCTGAGCGGGCCATTTTGATTGACGCTTTCGTAAGATGTTCAAGTGGACGCAAGACACTATCGAGGAGGGAGGAGAGTGACGGCATGTTGACGTCGAGGTCAGCGAGCGCTTGTGTGAGTACGGCAACAAAGTTCTTTTCCAACATCGTCTTGGCCATATGCAGCACGACTTCCATACGTTTGGGTGCCGTGGTATCGGTGTTAGGACGAGCCGTCAGTAGACGATGACATGTGTCCGAAAGAGCGTACAAACGGCCGAATTTGATTTCAAGCTGGCCATCTGTCTGCGTTGCTTCGCGCAGCGCCTTGTACAAGGCATCCAGCAACGCTTTGCGGATACTAACCAGCATGTCTGGCACACTCGTCGCGTCCGGCAACGGCAGTGGGTCCGTTGCTAATGCCACAAGCACGGATATAGCCCAGTTTGACTCGGTCATCCGCTTGCGGAGTTCTTCTGCTTCATACTGTGCAAGGAACCCAATAGGCACGAGTTCATTCATGAAGTATGCCAGAACAGGCGTCGTACCATGCACTCTGTATTGAAGGAAGCTTTGCTTGCATCCCATGTAGGATGAGAGCAGTTCGACGAGACACTGCAAAAGCGCAAACACGTATGTGTCGCGAGCATCTGACACGCTTATGAGACTGTCAGCATCTGCTTCAGGCGCATTCGTTGTGCCCTCGCGAACTGACACAAGATCATTCATCAGCATGTGCACTACAGCATCGTACATGGCTTGTGCCGATGCAGGCTCGTCAGGCACCTGGGCTCCCTGGCGTGGACGCAAATTCGTGGGACTTTTCATTGAATGGAATTCAATCAACTCAAGCTGCGATGCAGCGGCATCCAAAAACGTTGGAGGCGATCGGATAACCGAGTGACCCATTGCTTTGAGCAAGCTGCTGACTTCTGTCGGTCGCGGTCTTGAGCTCTGGTTCATCCACACATGGAGCTCATTTGTGAGAAGAGGGAGAAGAGAACCGCCTGACTCAACCATGTGACGGAGCACGATGATGACAAGGCGCTGATACGACGCACGCTGGAATCGCCGGCGTGTGAGCAGTGGACGAAGCACTAGCGGCAACGCCCGCTGCTCTACCATAGAAGCGGCTGTACGAGGATCGCGCGTTAGAAGCACAAGCATTCGTGCTAAACCCAGCAGTGACCCATCTGACAACTGCGACGAATATTCCAAAATACGCAGCATGAGCGTGAGCAGCATGGGACGCATTTCATCAAGGAATGCAGTGCGCTCAGTCGCATCCCCAGGTACGGCAGCGTATCCTTCAGACCACTCACTTGCGCTAACAATGCCGCAAAGAGACAAGAGAGCCGAAGAAAGCCACACCGTCTCGGTCTCATCTTTGTGCGGGGGAGCTTGCTCCATAGCCGTCACTAGGTTGCGGGCGATGTGCGGAAGCGTAGGCCATGGCAGTTTTGGTTGGATCCGATCTGATGTGAGCAAGAGAGCCAGCAGGTGAAGTCGGACGGTCATGACAGGGTTCGTCATATCAAATGATAAACGTTGTACAACCATGTTCCACAACCGGTCGACCTGCTCTTGCTCGCGAGAAAAGAACACAAAGACATGTCTTGCGTCAAACACAAGAGGCTCGTGTGTGTCAGCCAACTCAAGCAGTCGCAGGAAGAAGTTGGGCCGCATCCTTTCTCGACCTTGATCGAGCGCCACCCTGTTAGGCGACGGTGTTGAAGCTGTAGGTTGTTGAGTGGATCCTGCTGTAGTAAGCTGGTCTGTGTGAACTGACGGTGTATCGTTACGCCGGGCTGGCGCATCAACTGACACATGCGGAGCGTCTGAGTCATGATGCCCATCACTGAGGCGTTGCTCGCCATCTTCTGTGTGTTCTAGGGCATGTCCATCTGGCTGCTGCTGCCCGCCATCCATCGACGACACCTGTGCGCGGAGCGCGCCGGCAAGAGCATTGGCAATTTGATCAGGCTCAGGGAATGGCAACTGCTCCGGCACGTCATCGGGTTCGTCCTCTAGTTCTGGGTGCTGTAGAATATACTCGGTAGCGGCACTGATATTATTGTGACATCGCTCAAGCGCGCGCCGAGCTGAACCACGAGGAAAGCCCATTTCTACAAGCTGAGCAAGACGCCCTTCGTCGACCGATGACACCGCTGCAGCCGATGGGCGGCGCACTGGCAAAGACGCTGATGACAAAGTGGCTGCGAGTGCGGAGGGCAAGTTTGAAGGCAGGCCCGATGCTCCTGCCACGATTGATGGCGGATTGGGCCGTGGTGGCGGCGGATCCTCTCGATCTGCATACAGTACCATACCGAGAGACTGAGCGACTTCACGTACAGGGGTCAGTGGAAGCTTTGGCAACCATGGGGCGTCCCAGAGCTGTGCTAGAATGTCAAGTGCATGTCGGCGGAGCTGCACGAGGAGTGCGTGGGCGCTGAAAGATGGGTCTCTCGACAGCTGAGCGGTTTGTGACGCATCAAGCAGTGTGCGAGCTGGGACAAATCGCAGAACCAGGTCTAGGTACGAACGGAGAGCTCCTGCAGCATGTGATATGACACTGGTTTCGTCGTTGTCGAGTTCACCCTGGACAAAGTGTGTGCTGATTCGCCGCACTTGGTCCACGAGCGCCGCATCGCCACCCTGCTCACACCATGCACGTAAGATGAGCGTGTGCGCCTGCTCTCCATGCGTCGTACGCTTGTCGTAGAAAAGGTGACGAAGGACAAAATGCAGGTATGTGTGTTCTGCAAGGGCGTCTGACTCTGGCACATCTGACCGCAGTGAGGACCAGGTTCGCAGAACGGCGCCCATATCGTTCGACACATTCTTCGCCGCTTCAGCGAACTCGGGATCAGCATAGCGCCGCGGCATAAACAGGCGCGTGATCACACTGAGCATTGACAGAATAGAGGCTGGGATACGCACGCTCATGTACTGCAGGGCTTTCATTGCAGGCGAGCAGTCTGCGTCCTGGAGAGAGGCCTTCACGTGCAAATGGTCCCATGCTGCGTGACGGAAGAGCTCAGTGAGCTGTGTAATCGTCGCGACATCGCCGCCTTCTCGCAACACACGCAAGAAGGCAAGCGGAATCTTTGTGCCGGACTGGGTGAATGCAAACGACTGCCCAAACGTCTGGCACACATCTGATAAGAGCTGAATGCGTGTATGAAGCCGCACGAGTGCACGAAATTGCACGGGTGTGATGGGTTGTGAATCTGTGGGCAGCTGTGCTAACTCATCCAGAGACCGCTTGACTTCACGGAGCAGGAGAGACAGCACCGTGCTTGGACTCTCCTCGGTCATGGCACGCAGAAGCATCACGCACGAGTCAGCCGGTGCAGATGCAGGAAAGTTATACGCAACGCACGGGGAGGAGAAAAATGCCAACAAGCGTGAGAGTCCATCACAGCGGAGGAAATCGCGGCAAGGGGCGACATTGCGAAACAGGCCTTCAAGGAATCGACACATGACATCAAATGCTGCAAGCGGCACATTGTCGTCGCCGGGCACAGCCTCTGGCACTGTGTGATCAGGGTCGTCGAGTACGACGTGTGATGTTCGGATTGGCCTCGCTGCCAAGTGCAACGGCTCGTCAACCACATACAAGCAGCGAGCTTCGGGGTTCGCTGGCGGCGAATATGCGTGAGCTTGAGCGACTATGTTGTCAACGACGGCAATCAACTCTGAAAGGACGCCCTCTTTCAAACTCGGATGGTGCCGCACAAGCTCGTCAATGGACGAGCCGAACACATTGGCGTTATCACGGTCAAGAAGCACACGGTGATAGCGCGGGTCGTCAAGCACATGAACAATGCGTGGAACAATGCGGCTTTCCATCAACAGACGCAGGCCCGCTTCGTTGAGGCCCAGTGCACTGATAGCAGGCGTAAGGGCCGTTAGAAGCTCAAAGCTCGGTTCCATGTCGTCTTGCAAAGCACGAACAAAGGCCTCAGGAAGCTTGTTCTCCTGAATTGTCGCGAGCTGGGTCGGCTCATTATGGACAAATGTGGCCATGATCGAGATGGCTTGCGCCAGTACATGCACACCGAATCTTTGTTTATGCACCATGATGAAGCGCAACGCAGGTACAAGCGGTGTGTCGATCAGATTCCGCAGCGCATCGGCCGTGCCAGACGTTGTCATCATGTGATGAAACAGGCGCAAAATTTGGCGCAGTACGTGAACACGTCCATACGGGAGCGGCTCAGGCCCCTGCTCAAGCGACATGTCCGACTCGACGCGCCGTACCAGCACATCAATGCCATGTGAGGCCGTGAATTGTTGGAACGTGGATGGGTATGCATAAAGTATGCTATCGAGCAGACCAACGGCGCGTGTGGAAGTGCGCTGGACAAGATAGTTTGTTGGCGCTTCGATACACGCTAACTCTAACATTTGAGGCACAAGTCCCGCGCCCGTTGCCATGCTTGTACCAGAGGCGACTGTCGCGAGATTTGCGATGAGTGTCATGAGAGCATCGACAAACACGTCGAATGAAGGCGGAGATGACTCAGCCTTCGCCAACTCGCGAAGACGCTGGATTGTGCAATGCAGCAGCTGACGCAGAATTCCGTGACTGATTGAAGCATTGACAGCCGTCAGCACGTCGCTCAGTCGATTGCGGAAGTGACGGAATGAATCAAGTGCATACAGAGCAGCACCGCGCAGCTTGTCATCGACGGTGTGAGGAGGCTCAAGGAGAGCAGCTGTACGAAGCACGATCCCGGGCTCTACCATGAACAAATGCGTGTTGGTGAATGATTCGGGCGCAGCATGTACGAAACATGCGATGGCGAGTAAGCGACAAACAAGCGCCTGTCGTCGCTGGCTCGTGTCGTGGCAGGCAAGAGCGATGCGGACCTTGTGGAAGAGCTCGAATTGGTCGTCGTCGGACAAGTCGTCCCACGCATCGCACGTCTGGACAAGATCGCCGGGCGTGCGTGAGGTTGAATCAAGTCCGGAGATGACAGCACGACGTATACCTTCATCTGGCGATGCTGTGGTAGGGGCAGAGACAGGGGCGGACGTGGACGAAGATGCCGGCAGCTTTGCGGGCGTCGACGGTTGCGACGACGAAGACGTTGGGATGTTCGATGAAGTCGTCGCTTGGGTAGTAGAGGAAGCACTTGATCTTCCTGCACGTCGGTAGCCCTGAACATGCACGGATGAGAGCGTCGCGGGTATGGGCGGATCAATGCGCGCCACATCTGAGAATTCCATGCCGGCGTCGCGCGGCGGCCATGCAGCCGCTAGGATACGCAAGCGCTGCTGGTTGAGTGGCAACTCATGTCGACCCGTGCTGCTGTGTTGTTGCGCTGGGCGAAGCACAAGGTACAGAAGCTGTTCGAGCACGTCGGCGTCGTCGGTGCCGAGCAGGATATTGAGGTGCTCATATGAAGCGTACAGCTTACGATTCATGCAATTTTCGAGAAGAAGTCGAGTGAACCCCAACATGGCCACGAGAAGGTCGCGATCATGTGGCGCAAACGGGGCGGTCTGCACAGGAAGCAAAGGCGTGTTGTGGCAGATGCGCTCGAGGATGTCGTCGAAGCGGTTAAGCACAGCGATCCACGCATACAGATCGCCGCGCGGCCATGTCCATTGGTGTATGCTATGAAGACATGAAGCGAGAGATGATTCAGGCTCCTCGACAATCCGGGCACTCAGCGCTGCCAGGTCCGCCGGCGTCTCTGGCTTGCGCTTTGGGGTTTTGGTAATTTTCATGGCACGTACAACGCGTTTCCGCGCGTAAGTTCAGACGGCAGAGACAGACTATGCGTGGTGGGCGTATGCAGAAGCACACAAATACCTCCTTTGCAATACACACACACAATCTCTTTTGCTCACAGCCAGTCGCGTCTGGAGTCTGCGTCTGTGTGGCAAGAGATACGCAATCTGACGCAGCACGAAAGCGCTTACGCCACCCACACGTCTCACTTCGTCCATACACACCGCCTCGATCAAAGTCACGTCACGTGTACGTAGCCGCGTTATCGTCTGCAAAGGCGGCCACGATGCCTTGTCACCACACACCTCCACACCTCCATACCACCACACCCCGGTGTGTGCGCCCGCCTGTTGGCCCAACGAAGCGCACGGCTGTGTCTCTTTAGCCGCGCACTGGGAGCGTGTAGGTCATGCTCATTGATGTGCTTGCTCCGTATGTGAAGGGCGGAGTGACAGCAGGTCGTACGTCAAATGCATCCATGTCAGATGCGACTAATCGTGTCGTGCATGCACTAGAGGCATTTGAGGGCCCAGACAGGCCGGACGCATTCATGTATAATGAAGCAAGCGTAGCTGAAGTAGTTCATGCTGTGATTTGTGGTAAGCCAACACTTCCGGACAGGTCTGTCCCATCTGTGTATGCGGAAATGCGTGTGCTTGCAGGAGTTCGGGGCTTGCCTGAACGTGTGTTGAGCGATGCTCACAAGCATGTGCAAGAAGCGTTGGTGGTCGCCATCGATCCCCTTCACGCCGAGGCCCAAGATCCTGGTGAATGGTTGTGCCGCATGGTCAAGCTATGGAATAAACTGATGCAGCGTCTATGTATGGTGCAGGATATGCTACGCCCGGTCGTAGTGTGCGCGAACGAGACGGATTTTGATGCCGCATGCATGAATATGCTCACACGCACATGTCGTGCAACACAGAGTATCACGGTGTGGGAACAAGGCTTGTATCAGGTCGCAGAGGCTGCACGTTTGGGTGTTTCTGCATCCCAGGTTGACCTTAGGAGTCTTTCAGCACCAAAGTACCTCGAGCGTGCTCTCGAGATCGTACGTCGCGTCGGCACCAAGGTCGAACCTGTCGTCGACGAAGCACATTCTTTTTATCGTTCTTATGCTCTTCAGCTATATAGTGGGCGCGCGAACCCCCCTGAAATTGCGCATTCAATGCCGGTGATCCATAACTGGATTATGCGTGAGCAAGCCTGGGCCAGCTGGCTCGGTCCAGATGCGAGTGTGGTGGATGTTGTTCAGGACGTAATCGTACGTCCGCATCAGGACATTCTTTCATCTGCGTGGCCATATCTCATGGAAACCTCCGAGGGGACTGTCGGCCATGCGGGCCCTATACCCAATTCCGACTCAGTCTCCGCCGCTGCTGAGTTACGTGCATGCTACGCGGTCTTTGATGCCGCCTGCATTCTCCCACGCTTGTACGAAGCTATGCGGGAGTACATTCAGGCGCGCGTGTGTGCGCTTTTACAGAAGACGTCGGATGATGTCCTGATTGAACATCTCATTACAAGTCAAAGAACATGGCACAGGCTTTGGTGGTCCTGCCTCCAGGCCAACACATCCATGCGGCATGCGATCCAAGATGGTTTTGAAGCTGGCCTGCGCGGGCAGAGTGCGCACATAGCAGAACTCCTTGCTAACTACATTGATGCAGAGCTCCAGAAAGGCCGCGGTCTTGTCGATTCAAGTATGCCAGAGGCGTGCATGGACGATGTGCTCTTTCTGTTTCGGTGCCTGCATCACAAGGACTTATTCGAAGAGTATTATCAACGGGCGTTCGCCCGGCGTCTGCTTCTACGGTGCAGTGCATCAGACGATGCTGAGCGTGCCGTGATCCTGCGCCTCAAGCACGAGTGTGGGCCTGACTACACGCGGAAACTCGAGACGATGCTGAAAGACATGCATCTCTCCGACAATCTGCGCAGTGCCTTTGCTGAAGCAGGGGGTGCTAGCACACCGTTTGAATTCGAGGTAGATGTACTGACACAAGCACATTGGCCGCCATTCCATGATGCCCCACTCATTCTATCTTCGTCCATGCAATCAGCATTATTGCGCTACGAGACATTTTACCACACGTGCCATTCTGGTCGCTCACTGCATTGGTGCCATGCGCTAGGCTCCTTGCTTGTGCGCGCAGACCTGGGCGAAGCGGGGGTCAAGGACCTCGTCGTTAGCACGCTGCAAGCAGCAGTGTTGCTTGTTTTTAATACGAGAGACGTGCAAACGTTTTCTGAACTTGAACAAGCAACACACATGCCTCTGCATGAACTCCAACGCACGCTCCAGTCACTCGCGTGCGGTCCAGCGCGCACGCGAATCCTGCGCAAGATTCCTCCTGGTGGTGAGGTTCGTGAAAGCGACTCGTTCATGGTCAACGAGCAACTATCTAACGCTCGCCGACGAATCAAGCTGAACCAGCTCCAGCAACGGGATTCTCCAGAAGAACGCCGCACAAGCACGGAACATGTACTCATGGACCGCGATGTGCTCTTACAAGCATCTGCGATGCGTGTGCTGAAAGCACACAAACTCATCTCTCACGCTGATCTGACCACCGCCGTCATCGAGCAGGTCAAGAGCCGCTTCCCCGTCGAGACGGCTGAGCTGAAGCGTGCATTTGAGCGGCTAATCGAAAAAGACTGTATGGAGCGTGTGGACGGCGACAGGCAAGTATATCGGTATGTGGCGTGATGTGAAAAGCCATTGTGTCTGGTGGTTGCTTCCCGCTTCTCTGCTTGCACTTGCTCATATTTTCTTTTTCACCAGGCCTTGGAGCATGTCAAACGAATTTCCATCGGGTTGGACATCCACAACGCCCGGCACAGGTGTTGCGCACCATGCACATGCGTCACGCGCACGTATTGACGCTTGCCTGGGAACTGTGCGCAAAAGACCATAATCACTAGTGATCCCCACGATACGGCGTGGCTCATTTGGCATATCGGCCAAGCACACATCCTGGTCCGAGTGCAGCCATGCTTGCTCATAAGCTTCGGCGAATGGCGCGAATGTGTAGCCAACATCAGCAAACACACGTACCAGCGACTCGAGTGCAGCCATGATCGCACCAGCGCATGCCTCTTGCGTTACTGGTGTATCGTCGTGGGCTAATGCACGTACACTGGTCGTTGGCTCGTCGTTCAGGCAGTTGATGCCGCAACCAACGATGGCATGAAATGTCTCTGGTGTGCACACAGCCGTCACGAGGATCCCACCAATTTTGACAAAGTGCTTGCGCATGCCGTGCTCCGTTACGCAAATGCTCCCAAGTCGTTCCTCCGGCACCTGCGCATACAGGTCATTGGGCCATTTGATCCGGACTCGACCGCGTACGCTCGGGTACAAGATGCTCACACCATATACGACGGCCAAGGCTGCCAGATATTGCAAAAGAACCGACTTGCTTCCAATGTGTAGCGGAAGGGACACGAGGGTCGAGAATTGCAAGCAGCCACGTGGCGAAATCCACGCATTCTGGCCTCGACCACGACCATGTACCTGCTGGGTTGCAAAAAATGTCATCCCGGGCAGACATGCATCCAGAAGGCATCGATTCGAGTCCAACGCCGTCTGCGTGCTTTTAATTACACGCGCATATGCAATGATATGGCCCACAGCCGTATGAAATGAGCGCGGCCTCGGCCATGGCATTGACGCACTCACTGCGCGCGCTTCCGACAGAGCGTTAAAGTAGCGCGCCAGGTCAAAGTCACGCGTCGATTCACTTGCTTCAGCAAAATGCTTTTCAGGGATAAGTACGATCGATGTCACTTTCTCATCATCCGAATCATTGCCCACACATTCTGCCACGTCTTTGGCGGCATAGGCAGGTTGCCAATCATATAGGACCCACGTGTCTGATGAATCAGGTATGTAAGTACCAGATGTCTCTGTCACGTTCGTTGGTGCTGCAGCGGCTGCATGCGAGCGCAGCTTTTCCGCCCAGGTGTCTAGCAGTGATACGCTTTGTGAGGCAACAAGTATAGGCGTGCGCGATGGCAGCGCCGGGAAAGACGTGTTGTGCGTTAAGATTTGTGCAGCTTCCAACATGCGTTGGATTGACGCTTGGGCTGGCTCAGACGCGCAGTGCCATAAGATTCGACCGCGTCCAAGCATGTGCATGTGTGCAACGCTTTGGCCGTCTTTGTTTTGTTCAAGGGTTGCGACGCTGTCGCCGCTACTACTGCTGCTGTTGTCAATACATACGGCACTAGCACCAAAGGCCAAAATCGTGCCGCCTTGCATCACATAGGCCTGGACTTGTTGCTTTGCCGTTCGCATTCCTGTCGGTGTCGACCAAGCAGAACTGGTATGCATACAACTGTCAGGCACGACCACCAAGCGTGTTGACGCCTCCCACGGAGCCGTGGCTAGCACCTCACTCTTAACACCTTGTACGTCATACCTATTCCTACAAAGCAACTGAAGTGTGCGCAGCACGTATGAATATGACGTTGAAGAAACTTCCTCATCTCCATACACTAGAACTTTGGCCATCCCGTTCGAATGTCTTGGCTTTGAGGTCAACTCAGGACCGATACGGCGGCCAAGTCTAGCCTCAGATGGCACACGGACGACCTCGCCGTTGTAGCTTCTGCCACACGTCTCCACCCATCAAATCCAGATCCTAGTTAAAGTAGCTGACTAAGCACCTCAACTAAGTGCCGTATTCAAGTCACATAGACCATTCACTACATAGGTCGGCACCGCTGCTGCATCCGATGCATGGACGTGCTCAAGTGTGCTGATACCCGTAAGCACAAGAAGCGTATCGATGCCACCACGCTGACCGAAAGCAATGTCCGTATCGAGCCGGTCGCCAACCATTAGAGTACGTGACTTGTCAAATGCGAAACGAACAAAGATGGTGTCGATCATAGGCTGATGCGGCTTCCCAACGACAATAGGGTCGCGACCGGACGACACCTGGATGCCTTTCCAAACTGCGCCTGCACCTGGGAATAAGCCCTCGGACGAAGGAAACGTCACGTCTTCATTAGTACAAACAAAGTGACATCCACCATTTTGCTCGCCCGCACGAACTTCTCCTTCCGCACCCGGTCGTGTAATGTACCTGAATGCTTTTGCAAGTTTGCGGTAGCTGAACTTGGTATCGATGCCGCATACGACTGCGGCAACTGACGGATCCAGCGCATCTTTTGAGGCTAGTGGTGAAAAGTCCAGCCCATCCAGGCCTTGGCAATCTTGTTCGTCTGTGCCACCAATGTGCTGAATTCCATTCGCATCTAGTTCATCTTCCAAACCGTTCATACCCACCACATACGCCTTGCGATCTGTCGGGAACCTGAGCACATCCTTCAAATATGCAGCAGTTGCATACGCTGACGAGAAGACTTCGTCTTCACGCGCATCGATGCCCATCGCATTGATGCGCTCAAGTAATGTACGTCGGCTCTTTGATGCATTGTTCGAAACGAACAAGATTCGCTTTCCACGCTCCCGCAATTTGCGGAAAAACGACACCACCCCCGGCAGGACGGTGGGACCAGACCACAACACACCATCACAATCAAACAAGAAATTGTCATACTGTTCAATCAGATGTGCACGCGTCTCTTTTGTATCAAGAAATTCATATGCGCCACGCGGCACCATCGTCGCGCTTGTCGATTCGGACATGGACCGCAAACTTGATTCAAGCCGTCGTGTCGTGTACTGTAGAAGGGAAGTCTTATCTCCACACGAACACATCCCGCTCTTCTCGACCGTTATTTTCCCAAGTTCCTACGCCCCACACCTCGTTGGCTCTGCGGTATATCAAAACAAGTCTCAATTCAGAGAGAGATGTGGGCTAATGCTTCCTATCTATAAATGCGTATCGTCTATTTCTGTACTATCCATAGCTATAATACTATCATCCGGACGTGTTGCAACGAATGTGTCAGGGCGTGACTGAGGACTCCATCCACGCTCACCAGAGCGTTGATCACCTCCATCACGCATACGCTGAAGCGCTTGTGAGCTTTCTTCTTCAAGGTCAAGATCGAGGTTGTAATCATGCGCATCATTAAGGTCAATGGCCATAATACGAGTTGAGACGTTGTAGCCACTGCGCCGAATCACACTAATCAAGCGCATGCATTGCATGACATTTCGTACGATCAAAAGAACGCTGTCTAGTAATTCCTCGCTCATACCCGGTCGCTGAGATAACGGCGAGCATCCATGTCCGAGAAAGAGAACCACTAGCGTGACTAGACACAAGGCCACAAGGCACAAGTCGATGATGTTGAAAGTCGACTTCCAAAAATTCTTGCCATAAGCGACGAGTCGAACTGACACTTCAGCAACCAAGACCACATTGACAAGTAACTCGAGTATATAAAAGGCAGGGCCCGGACATGTCCATACAAGCGAGAAAATCACGGTTACCAGCGATAAAATAGCCATCGTGGCATACAAGTACAAGTACGTAGTTGAATGCACGAAGCGATTTGCGAATCCTTTAAGAACTTCTTCGCGCGACAGGTTGTAACGAGGATCATTTTGACCATGACTTGGTTCAAATGCTGGTGCGAGCACATCTATACCGTAAGGCTCGTCTGGCCCGGGTGCTAGCTCGTACGATCCGCGTGTGTCTCGCGAGAAAAATGAAGTCCCTTGCTGTCCGAGAAATGATCGACTCATGGACGACATGCCAGGGTACAACAGTTTTGATTCGTAAGCACTCGTCCGTCCACTAGCTTGAGCTACCGATGCATGAGACTGCCGATCGTAACCTTGCAGTGCTCGGTGGGCACGCGCACCGCGTTGCCGATGTGGGATAATGGTGGTGGCAGTGTGCTAGTAACTGTATGGCACATGACACGCACGCTTCGTTCGTCTGCTATCATTCCGCATGATTTCCTTGGCGCCCAGCCAAGAAAAAACAAAATAGAATAAAAATTACATAGACATCTCTGCCGTCCTTATACGCTCACTCTTCTCATACTCCCGCCTCTATGCGACAACACGAACACACGCGCACTATACAATCGGCCCATCACTACTGCGGGCATACCTTGATATTCATAACCTTCTAGAGCCTATAGGAACAAGAAATATGCTTCGGGCATGATGTGCACACCTCTGCAGCTTAGACATGCTTCATCCCGCGGTTACTTGGCTCGTCGGCGCCAGGTCAGTCTGGTTGGACCGGACTGGCGATGACACCGAAGAGTGCCACCGTGGCCAACAGCCCATGAATTCCCTTGATCACGTGGTGATGCCAGTGGAATAGGCACTCGCGCGATATATCATTGGCTCTTCGCATACTCACTCTGTGTCCGTCTAGCCTACAAGGCCTATTCACTTTCTCTAGGGGCACTGCACCGATCAGTCGCGTAAAGAAAGTAATAGCCCGTCCCTTCTGACGACCGGGCTTCAAACGTGTAAGTCGTTCCCCGAAGAACTACCGACACGTATTAGGCAAATAGATCGTCGTTGCCCACGATGGATTTGCGGGTTGGAGGAAAGTACGTACATGATCCAGCATCCAATCTTTCGTAGCGGCGCGTGTAGGAGGTTTCAGTGCTAACATTTGGCTCAGGGTATGTTAACGAGCGCGGAGGCGTACGCGAAAGACAACTATGGTGTTGTCTTCGCTGATTTCAACGTCGTCTTCACTAGTGACGTCGATGTTGACCCGAAGCGACAGTAGACACTAACATGTACACCAGTATCGCATCGGCAAGAAAATTGGCTCCGGCTCATTTGGTGATATTTACCTGGGTGTGAACATCATCAGCGGTGAAGAAGTGGCTATCAAACTTGAGTCTGTCAAAGCAAAACATCCTCAGCTGGAATATGAGGCCAAAGTTTACAAAACACTCGCCGGTGGTGTCGGCGTGCCCTTTGTGAGGTGGTTCGGACAGGAATGTGACTACAATGCGATGGTCATTGATTTACTAGGACCTTCGCTCGAAGACCTGTTCAACTTTTGTAACCGACGTTTTTCCCTCAAAACAGTCTTGCTTTTGGCAGACCAGATGATCTCACGCGTAGAATACATTCACTCACGCAACTTTATTCACCGCGATATTAAGCCTGACAATTTCCTGATGGGCATTGGTAAGCGTGGGAATCAAGTAAATGTGATTGACTTTGGTCTTGCGAAGAAGTACCGCGATCCTAAGACTCACCTTCACATTCCTTATCGAGAAAACAAAAACCTTACTGGTACTGCACGTTATACATCGATCAACACCCACCTTGGTGTCGAGCAATCGCGTCGCGATGATCTTGAGTCTTTGGGATATGTGCTGATGTATTTCCTGCGTGGCTCTCTTCCTTGGCAGGGCCTAAAGGCAGCCACCAAGAAACAAAAGTACGAGCGTATTATGGAGAAAAAGATGATGACTCCTACTGAATCTCTATGCCGCGGCTTCCCGACGGAGATGGCTATATACCTCAACTGTTGTCGTTCGCTCCGTTTCGACGACCGGCCGGATTACAGCTACCTTCGGAAACTTTTCCGTGATTTGTTTGTGCGTGAAGGATACCAGTACGACTATGTATATGATTGGAGCATCCAACCTAGGGACCGTGTCGAACACCCGTCTCGTGGCTTGCCCGCTGCGGGCCAGACCGGGGCCCCTGAAGACGTGGCAGTACAGAAAGCCACTGTCGCGGGTCAGACACAGAGGCGGAAAGTTCTGCCCCAGGATCAGATGGGCATCGCTGATTCTCCAGTTCGGGGGCCTGTCATACAATCGGCTGCTGACTATGCACGGATGCAGCCTGCACTTGTTGGTGAGCGCGGTGGTATATCTTCTTCTGCCGCTGCTGCTGTAGACTCATCACATGTCATGCAAGGGGCAGCCCCGGGATTGACTGGTGTCAGTTCGCAGCAGGTCTACATGGGATCACACCCTGTGAATGAGGCTGACTGGCGTTGAATGAATTTTGTATCTGCATGCCAACACCCTCTATCATGTCCTCAATTCATTGAATTCCGATTGTTTTCCCGTTTCTCTATCTATACATTTTTAACAGTCTCTCTGTCTCTATGTTACTCTCTCTTTGTCACCATTGCTTCCGCTGCTTTTATGGCCTTATAATTTGATCCCGGCCTATATTGTTTAGTCGAATTTGTTGTTGGACATCAAACTGTCTACTAGTAGATAAACATGAGCAGGATGCTTCTGCAGCGGTAGAAGTTGTCCTTGCGTGTAGAGACGATGTTGTGATAGATCATCTAGCTTCCTATTGCACAGCAAGATAAGGATAACAGAACGTGCCGTTGTGTTGCTCCTAAATTGGCGCAAGATAGATAAGCCTTGGTCACCAACGCAGGGGCAGTTATGTGGGATTAGAGCCATGAAAAAAAAAAAGAAAAAAAACCAGTTCTTAAGCCGTGAAGCAGGATTTTGTAAGGGCGAATTCAAGAGGTATCTTGCTCATCAGAAAAAGGCTCGTCCAGGTGTTTGTTCTCGACGAAGAAAGATAAGATCATAGTACACACATAACATCCAATGATAAAAAGAAAGACGTTGTGTAACGCAGAAGTATAGGACAAGAGTGCCTCGTGGCGCAGATCGGCCGGTAGTGAGGGCAGGATCGTCGAGTCATGACGAATTTGAAGAATCAACTCATCGGAACCAGGGCCGAGAATCCGTTTGCCAAGCTCGTCGGAGAGTGTCCATTGTAAAAGAAATCCAGACAGGGAAATGCCCATAACCTGCCCGGTGGAACGAAAGAGATAGTTCATACCAGTTGCCACACCCAGAGATTCTTGACCGACCACATGGACGAGAGCCACAAGTGCACATGTGAAAAACCCAGCCTGAGAAAATGTGAGCGGCACGTTAAATACAAAAGGCAAAAGCTTAGGTGGATTGGACGAGTAAAAAGCCATCGGAAGACAGGAGAGGCACAACACAACCACGCTGACACATAGGTAGCCATAGTATCGACCGTAGTGGCGCATGTAAAAGCCTGCGGCCAAGCTGCCAACTCCAATGGCAAAGCTGGCAGGCATCATTCGAAGGCCCACGACTGAGGCTGGCATTTGAGCTACCGTTTGAAAAAAGAATGGGAAGAAGTAGTTGAAGCTGATCAACGCCATGCTGATAAAAAAATTCGCACTTGCCGTGGACCAGACAGAGCGGATCGAAAGGATAGAAAAGGACAGCAAGGGAAAACGTGGCAGCGTCCGTTCAACAGCCAGAAAGAGAACAAAAGCAATCAGAGCAATGAAAATGGCAGTCATAACATACATGTCGGACAAGGGCGCATTTTGCACACTAACCAAATCGAACGCGAGCAGAAATGATATTGGCACACACGCGAACAAAGCAAGGCCCAGGATGTCGACATCCTTGAGCCGTCTCCAAATCGAGTCACCTGGCCCAAAATGAATGCCCTCATCATGCTCAAGGAAACATGATAGAGCCAGCAGCGCTACCAGCAAGAATGGGATCTGCACATAAAAAGCACCACGCCAGCCAATCTTGTCATTCAACAAGCCACCTAAAGGGGCACCTGTTCCAACGCCTAGGCCATATACGATATTTGACAACCCTTGATACACGCCTCGAGACTTGAGTGGCACCAGACTCGACATAATGACACTGTTGAGAGTGTTCAAACCACCACCACCCAAGCCTGCCAATGTTCGTGCGATCAAGAACTGGTTCATTGAGCGCGCGAGTCCGCACAATAATGTGCCAATCAAGAACACAGAAACGGCCAATAGAAGACTGCGTTTCCGTCCGAATATGTCACTCAGACGGCCGTACAAGGGTGCAGTACAACAGACAGACAAGAGAAACGTAGATCCAATCCAAGAAGCACGCTCTGCAGCCAAGAAAGAAGAAGAGATAGTGCCTAAAAGCATGGCCACGATGGTAGTATCCAGGCTTCCGATAAACGTCACACACCACATGGCTGTGCATGGTAAGAGGACATGCACGAAGGACGTGTCTTCTTTCCTCACATTTCTGGGGGGCTGTGCCTCAGCTGCGCCATAGTTCGGTACATAATGCGCATTAGAACGAGGCAACAGTCGCGAGTTGGACGCAGAAGACGCCCTTTCTTCGGATGTCATTCTTTGCTGATCAAGTTTGCACAACAACAAATAGATGGCTGATGAAAAAGGTCAATAAAAACGAGTTCTTTACTCAAGTGTGATGTGAGTTTATTTTGCACAGAATTAAAGCAATGAGTCCATCGCCAAGACCTGTCTAGAGGAGATCAAGATGGTGATGCGCTGAGCCAAAATGCATCGCACACTGACATTCGGCTCTGACGCTCGCGAAAAAGGCGCAGCTAAGTACGCGTGCGCTTTCGCGCTTAGTGGAAAGCCCCGGAGTCACGTGCGTCTCAAAAAATCTGGCAAACTGCAGCACGATGAAACATTGACAGGCATTATCGTTCATTGTTGCTCAGATACTACGATGGCTTTAAGGAACTATGTACAGCGACGTAATCACAAAGAACGAAGTCAGCCACAGCACAGGAAGCATTTGGGCCTTTTAGAGAAACACAAAGACTATGTTGAGCGAGCGCGCGCGCATCACATCAAGCGAGACAAGCTCCAGCGGCTGAGACAGAAAGCCGCAGATCGAAACCAGGATGAATTCTACACGGGCATGATCGGGAAGAAGACGGAGCGTGGTGTGCATATTGATTCACGGGGGAACAGGCCACTTGAGAATGATGTAGTGTCGCTCTTGAAAACGCAAGACGCTGGATACCTGCGCAAGCAATTGGCGTCGGAGCGCAAGAAATACAAAGCACTCGTGGAAGAACTGGCGCCGCGTGTGCCAGGCATGCGACTTGCATTATTGCACAAGAAACCAGACTTGGCCGATGCGTTGCGACGTGCGAAGTTGCTGGGTGAAAAACATGCGTCGTCGAAAAAGCAAGACCGCGTTCAAGGGGCAGGGAAAAAGACGAAATGGGTTGACAGTACTGAAGAGTGTATGTAATAAATCATTCTCCGGTGTGGATGAAGATCTTGACTAACATGCCAGTACGTCAAGCTGAACAGACGGCGAAGAAGACGAGCGCCGCCGCTGCAACCGGTACGACGATGCTTACAAGAGCTGATAAGGTTGGTGAGGTAGGTACATTCCTATGTCTGTTTCATTCGTGATACTGACGCAATGTAGCGGCAACTGAGAATCAAAATTCGGGAACTAGATGCGCGGCAGCGACGACTGGACGCCCTCTCTGAGGCAGCCCAAAAGCTTGATGTTGTACGCACACTCATGCGCACGCGAGGGGCGCATGCTGTGCCCAAGAAGCAGCAAATGCAAGACATAAAAGACGCCATCGGTAAACGGGGAGCTCAGCTCACGGCGAAAGGCTTGGTTGTCGAAGATGATGATGACGATGAGGATACGGACATGCATGCAAGATCTAAAACCAAGTACTACAAATGGTCGAATGAGCGGAAGAAGTAAAGGTATCTTACTTCAACTCACAATCGGTGTATTTTCCTCATCAGTCCCAGTCAAGTTGGCACTCTGTCGCTCCTGAATCACCGACACTATCGCACGAGCTGTGCCAACGATGGAAAAGACAAAGAAGACACTGTAATATAGTTAGTATGGAAATAAACAAGGAAGAGCCAAGACGGAAATAAGAGCAGGACTAGGAGTGGGAGTAGGGTCTGGGCAGTGGTTGATACTTACAAGGCAGTCCAGTGGATGAAGCGCAAGTTGGATTGCTGCTGAGCAATGGCTAGCAGGCCCAGAGAAACCACGAGCGCACCGGCAATATCACGGTTGCCATAGAAGACGTAGCCAGCCGAAGAGCTCTGAAGGAAAAAAAGTACACTGAGCAGAATAGCATCCACCAAATAACTAGGCTTGTGTGAATACGCATCGCGAGGTACAAGAGCAAAGGCACCCACGAAAAACATCACAACAACAAAGCCATGCATCAACGACACCGGCAGATATACAAAGAGTGTATCAGCCAGGTTTAAAGCCTCCGATTCCATGCGTACACTTCCGTACAGCTGACTTATGCTAGCAGCAACGAGGCAGAGAACGAGAAAAGCCGTAACATAGATGAGCAAAGAATCAGAGTCGACCGTGTACAAGAGGCTGCACACAGTGTAGAGACACAAAACAAGCGGAAGGTTCCACCTTAATGACTCTTTGACAATTCTTTCTCCAGAGGGATAGAATTGATATACCCATAGGCCAACAAATAAGATGGCAATGATTAGTGGTGTGGTGTAAAACCATGGTGCAGGTTGGATATACGACTCGAGGTTGCGACTCACTGCATCGTGCTTTGATGTCACATACAAAGTAGATGATAGGAACAAAATATATGACACGATGTTAGCGAATTGCAACAGCAGTACGTTGGAGGCGATAGAAGTTTGCGGCATGGCAACGAATTGAGGGGTTATGGATGGAAGTTAGGACCCGTGATTGGTTGATGGCGGTGTCGTGGAAGAAAAAATGGGGCTGACTTCTCCACACTCTCACAATAGTACCGAACAGGTTTTGATTGCGCACGAATCGATGAACGAGTTGTCATGGACTAAATGGGGCTATCAACTGAAGATGGCAAAGATCATACTGCATCAGCCTATACAGGCACAATGTGACAACCAAGAAGACCATTGCCATCCCAGCGAGAAGAGGGAACAAGGGTAAGCTGTATCTGTACGTGCCGACCGTCCGGTTGTAGACGCCTGACATCGAGCGAGATTGGTACACCTTCATGAAGACGAGACGGTAGCTGTGACATATGTTCAGACGTAATGGGTTTTAACTCGTCCCAAGTTAGGAGGATATCACCAGCTTGAAGACCCTGCATAGTTAGTGTGGCCTGTCAGCCGAAGATACGCACAGCTTTCGATGCGGGGCTCTGAGGTCGAACGCTTCGGACAGCGAGAAGGTGGGATTGATCTCTTAGACGGGATGAAACTTGTTGCACACTCTGCTCTGACGGCGACGGAGAGGACGCATGTGCTTCATTGCACTTGAGAGCTAAGGGAAGAAGTTGTTCGATGCGCTCGTTCACAAGCTCGCGGTCATGGAGCAGCATGCGGATTTGTTGGCGTGATGCACGAATCGTGGGGATATCTAGATCTGAACGTGGAAATCCCTCTGAATCCAAGAGTTCAGTCGACATCGTGACATGGTGCGACTTAAGACTGTCTTGGTGCTTAGCCAGCTGAGATTCAATTTGCTTTCGCTGGTCCAGTAACTTGAGCACCTCGTCACGCATTTTTGCGTTCGGATGCATCAGAGTTACGCTCTCACCCACCCACACACAAACGAAAGCGCGCAGTCGATAAAAATGGAAGGCGGCGTATGTATAAGTGACTTGACCTGTCAAGACCGCCACCGCAAACAAGTCTTAAGCAACGCGGCGTTGCGGAGGCGCAGTGCCAAAATCTAGCGCCGCCAAAATTTCGTCCAGCGTGTGGACTTGTGAAAAATGACTGAAACACGCGTGTTCGTACTTAGCTGCTGTCCTTTTACGCGTGGAGACAAGAAAAATCTTGAGCCAATAAGACACAAAGAGATCCAAGAGAGTCTGTGAGCCTAGCCTATAGTGGCCTTTCGTTGTTTTCAAGGGATTCATGCCCCGGGCCCAGCGGGTTAGATTGGAGTGTAGCTCGTCTCTCTCCACGTTCGGTGAATACCCAACAAAATCAACGACGAAGGGGTTGTTAGAGCAGGGTGTGAGAACGAGCTGGTTGTGAAGAGACGCCTGCGTGAACGCACGTAGACTGCTCATCATGCATGATATGCTATCGACAATCTTTCAACCATGCGAGATTCAGGTGAACTTGATCCAAAATGTTGTGTTTCTGCGGCCACCTCTCCGGGCGACACTCGATCACGAGCACCGCACGCATGAGCTTCCTCCTCTTTCAAACGACGAGCTTGTACGAGGCATAATCCATCTGCATGCGCCATCTCCACGTCATATAGATGGCATTCGCGTGCATTTACGAGCGACGATGTCGCTCGCGCACCTTGACACAGCCTATAACCAAAGCCCGTCTTCATGGGAAAACTCAACGTTTATGGAGCGAATCCTGGAAATCGGTGTACCTGCGCGGCTGTCCAAACTAAATACCCGCCGTTCTAACTCGGCTAGCGTGTCGCGTCCACGCAGTCCGTCGATCATTCCCGGCGGTGGTGGCCGTCACAGCGAAAGTCACGATATTTTTCGTCATATGGTACGCGGTGTTTCGCGAGGAAGAGCGCCAAAATCTGGCTCACAAACACCTGCACGCTTTCTGGGACACAGTCTGTCGTCAGCTTCAGCAGGCCTCGATGCCTGTCGCTCCTCTTCGCATTCGCGCACACGCACTCCTCAGAACTATTCTGGCGCATCAACACCGCAGCAGGGAACTAGTCACAGTGTCATGACTGATGAGGATTTACAACAAATTACAGAACGCCTAGAAGCACAGGAAATCCTGGAAGACGAGCTAGAAAGACCTCGTGGACGTGCGCCGTCGCGTAAAGATTCGTATACGTATGGCGACGAGCCACGTGGTCGATCCGCGACAAAGCATGTGGACGTCATTTCTAACAATAACCACGAGGAAGGGATGGAGCTAAGCAAAGGCGTACACATGTTCGAGTTTGCGTTTATAATCCCGGCTGATGCGCCCCCCTATGACCGCAGCCCATTCGGCAAGGTGCGCTACTCGGTCAAAGTCACCGCTCTTGGCGCTGGACGTGCGCGCTCCAACGTCGAAGAGTGGCGAGATTTTTTTCCTATGGTAAATCCCGCACCTGACGGCGGCGTGACGCCGCTTACGGTGCTTTTCAACGATGTCCACCCGACTGTGGGCTTGCTTTCTGTCGCATGCACGTCAAACAACATTTCTGTCGGTGGGCTTTTCAACATCGACATCCACAGCCCGTCACCACCAAGGGACCTGATTGTATATATGGTGCGAGTACTGCTACATACGACGATTGAAGTGACGACGCGGCGCAAAGGTCGGCAAGTTACACCTGTGCAGAAGCGGCGATTGTTTGAAAAGGGCATTGTCGCGTCGCAGGAGAAGGCGACTCTTGATGAAGTCGATACATTGCCGGGCTACATTCGGTACGCGGGGCAGGATTCTGCTTGGACAGTGCAGGGCGTTGCTCGCATCCCTGATGACAATGCCATCCGGCCCAGCACCATGTCTGGTACTCGATCGCCACTACGTTTCCATCACACGCTTGTGGTGGAAGTCGTGCATAGTCGGAACCATCCATCAGTACCAGACGCTGTGACGAGCGAGGGGCGCCGAAAAATCAAGGTCTTTACCTTGCGACAAGGTGTCATCATCCCATCTTGCTGCTGTGCATTGGATGCTGTGACACTTCCCGCGTACAGTGAGAAGAATGAACCTACTTCCACTGTGCCGCAGCTCAAGCATCTGACCGGCACAACCTGGGAACAGATCGTGATGGCGAATCAAGACCGTGGCGAGTCGCACAATATGTGTGTGTGTGGCATGAGTCTGGCCGACTTATCGGCCGCTGAGCAGGCCATGCTGCCACCCCCAAACCCCAGTGATCTCATGATCGGAGAAGCAACACATGGTCGGAAACCTGGTGAATTAGATGGGTCTGATCCTGATGTTGTAAATGAGCCGCATTCGTACTATGAGCGTACGCTGCTACCGTCGTCCTCGTCCACACTATTACCGGGACCATCCTCTACCGCATCTTCGTCGTCTTCTCTAGTATCAACACGAGGCCGGCGCTCTATCGGCGGTCCTACACCGACATATGGGCAGGAACTTCCTCCCGCTTATTGTCAGTAGCATGAATTTCATGAATTCATGAGCTGGAGCAATTGTTGTCGTGCATGCGTGGCTGCTTGCTCGTTCACAAGCTTTCGGCTCTTGTCCTTACCCAACGTGCCTCATCATCGTTTCCTCGGACCTCACCCGCCTTTGAGGGCCCTCGCTAGATATTGGCCATCGCTGCGGCCTCAATTCCATACATACGCCTATGTCATGATCTACGCAAGATCTACGACACAACGAATGCAGCCACCTTCGTGCATGTGGTTCAAGCCTTCATTGATGTTGCTCAAAGTCTCGCGGTGCGTGACGTACTCATCGACCATGAAATCGCCATGCATGTATCGGTCAACAAGGCCAGGCAGCTGTGTGCGGCCTTTCACACCACCGAAAGCTGAACCTTGCCACTTGCGACCTGTGACGAGCTGGAATGGGCGAGTAGAGATTTCCTCGCCTGCCTTTGCAACGCCGATGACCGTCGAGATACCCCAGCCTTTGTGACAAGCCTCCAAAGCCGTACGCATAACATGCACGTTTCCTGTACAGTCAAACGTGTAGTCCAAGCCGCCATCCGTGATGTTCACGAGATGCTGAACCAAAGCGTCGCCACCACCTTCGACCGGTGGCACATCCTTCGGGTTGACGAATTCGGTAGCGCCAAACTTTTTCGCCCATGAAGCTTTGCCTGGATTTGTGTCGATCGCAATGATCCGCTTCGCACCACGCTCTTTGGCGCCATAAATCACTGCAAGGCCCACACAACCAACACCCCACACGGCGACCGAGGATTGCGGCTCGACCTTCGCTGTGTACACAGCTGCGCCATAGCCCGTTGTAACGCCACAGCCCAGCAAGCACGTACGGTCCATGGGTGCCTTAGGATCCACGGCCACAAGCGAGTACTGTGACACCACTGTGTACTGACTAAAGGTTGACGTGCCCATAAAATGGAAGAGCTCCTCGCCGGTGCGTGCAGACGTGAAGCGCTTTGTACCATCAGGCATCACGCCACGGCCTTGCGTCGCACGTACAGCTTGACACAAGTTGGTCTTGCCCGACGTGCAGAACTTGCACTTACGGCACTCGGCCGTGTATAGAAGAATGACGTTGTCGCCTGGCTTCACATCTGTGACACCAGCTCCTGTCGACTCAACAATGCCGGCACCCTCGTGTCCGAGGATCGCAGGAAATGCTCCCTCTGGATCACCTCCGGACAACGTGTACACATCCGTGTGGCAAAGGCCAGTGAATGTCACACGCACACGCACTTCACCTTCTCGCGGTGGTGCTACGTGTACATCTTCTACACTTAGTGGCTTGTTAGCTTCCCATGCAATAGCTGCTTTGCATGTAATAGTTTGGCCTTCAGTACTCGACATTGTGGTGGTGGGGATAAAAAGATGGTTATCTAGCGTTTAACTTGGCGGGAGGGACGGGCTGTCGTGTGAACGCTTGCGTGACCCAAGCTCTACGATTGGGAAATAGGGCTCGACAGTGTCGTCAGCGATTCGGTCAGGGAAAATCAGCCACGTGTTGACAGGTGTCAGCACGGCGCCCCCGCTCGATACTGTACTATTTTTGCATACAATCGAACACAATTTAATGTCCAACAAATCTCGATGGACGGAAAGGAGTGGAGAAACGCCCACTTTTCTCCCGTAGACCCGTCAAAAGCCGCTGGCGCCTCATGTTGAGCCCGGGTCTTGAAACCCGTGGCCGCCCATCACGTGCGTGGTCGGTTGGCGCAATATATGCTCAAGTGGACAGGGTCCCCCTCTTAGGTGGGGCTGGGAGCCCAACATAATGTCCGTGCCCAGAACTCGTTGGCATTCGTATTATAGTTGACCACTGTTTGCATAGGCTTGGGTGATTTATTGGCCACATCCCCTGTAAGATTGACACCAAACGTTCTTCACACATGTACTTTGTTGGCATAGACGTAGGAACAGGGTCTGTACGTGCGGCCCTCGTTTCAGAAAGCGGCGATATCGTCGCGCAAGAGACACAACCCATAAGAACATGGACTTATGAAGGGGACAGTCGGCTTTTCGAGCAGTCTTCCGCGCAAATCTGGAACGCATTAGCTCAGTGCGTTAGAAAAATTGTCCAAAATGCGGGCGTACATGCTGAAGAGGTCTATGGCCTTGGTTTTGATGCGACCTGTAGTCTTGTGGTGGTGGACAAGGCGAATGCAGCACCAATGAGTATCACGCCACCTAGCATTACGAAAATGATACCTGATGAAGCTGATCGGAATGTCATTCTGTGGGCAGATCACCGTGCAGAAGAAGAAGCGCGCTTAATTAATTCGCAGCACCACAAAGTCCTCGATTATGTCGGCGGAACTATGTCCCTCGAGATGGAGATGCCAAAGATCCTCTGGCTTCGTCGCCATTGGCCTGCAGCGAAATTTGATAGCGCTCAATTCTTTGACTTGCCCGACTATCTTACATTCCGTGCAACTGGGTCCCGTGCACGATCGAATTGCAGTCTCGTGTGTAAGTGTGGTTACATTCCTCCTGGTACTGCCGGCAGCGAAATCGGCTGGCAGCCAGACTTTCTTGAGCGCATTGGACTCGGGTGTCTAGGCCCACACTATGATGCATTGGGTGGCATACCTGGAAAACAAGGGCTAGTTCTAACGGCTGGCATGCCTGTAGGAGCAGGACTGTCGGAGGAGGCAGCGTCAGAACTTGGTCTCTTGCCACATACACCTGTGTCCTCGGCACTGATCGATGCATATGCAGGCTGGGTTGGCACAGCGGCTGCCAAGTCATTGGGTCGAGATGAAACCACGCATACGTCGCTACATGATGCGCAGTCGCGTCTCGTTGCTATTGCTGGTACCAGCACTTGCTACTGCATCCAGAGTGAGCAGGGTGTGCATGTGCCGGGCGTGTGGGGACCATACCATCATGCAGTTTTTCCACATTGCTGGATCAATGAAGGGGGTCAAAGCAGCACAGGTCAATTGATCGATGCGGTCTTGCAGACGCATCCTGCCTATGCCACAACCTTATCGGAAGCGCATGCGCGCCAGTGCTCTGTTTATTCATTATTGGAAGAATCACTTGAAGCTCAAATGCAAGCAAGTGAGCTACCTGTCACATCGCCATCGAGCTATGCTCTACTTGTGCGCTACATGCATATGTATCCCGACTTTTACGGCAATCGCTCCCCGCTCGCCGATACATCGCTCCGTGGCATGTTGAGTGGCCTTGATCTTGATCGTTCGCGTGCTGATCTTGCACGAAGATCGGAAGA
>ERZ500978.41-NODE-41-length-108528-cov-6.300425_pt1 | contig 108528 bp, 76 predicted proteins | sample MGYA00248870_ERZ500978 | MGnify/ENA primary metagenome ERZ500978 (study PRJEB25958, sample SAMN03398513) | human skin metagenome | study: EMG produced TPA metagenomics assembly of the Human Skin Microbiome Metagenome (human skin metagenome) data set. | reverse complement strand
TCATTACCACCGGAGCCTCCGGAACTATGATCATGATTATCATTCTTGTCGTCGTCATCATCATCGTCATTAGTACAGTCTTCGTTCACTTTCTTGAGTGATTGATCGTCAAAATGAGCCGCCATATTTCGCAGAAACACAGCGTGTCTCGAAGAGCCCGGCTGACTTTGTTGGTAATTGCGAACCATAAGGTCTCGTGGCTTTGCAAAAGAGGGATCGACTGGTGCTGCCGAAATCAAAACAGCCAAGTTGGCTATCGCAATTGCAGTAGCAACATTGGAAGCAGAGATAAACTTCATATTTCAAAGAAAAGGGAAATTGAGTTTGAACAATGGCTTGCTCTTATGCTCTTACGCCGAGAGAATAAGAGTGGCACTCGATGTTAAAGTGAGTGTCTTCTACGGTATGATGCGAAGTTAAATAGTATTTCTTAAGGTCGGACATCGACACGATCTTGATCCACTCAAACATCACCTACTATCGAGCATGCTCCGAATTGAGTATTAGAAGATAGACCCTTGCGCTAATGTAAAGTTGATGCGACGACGATCGATAGTAGTTGGCTGGCTTTGATTGACACATCACAGAAGTGTTTGTATTCCAGAGTGATATGATCACGTACGTGAGCCAATTATATTTTGTGACGGTGTCGTAACAAATGGATCGGAATGAGGGGTTTCTGAGTCATAGCACAGTTGCCTATTTCGAAAGGTAGTGGGTAGTACTACAAGCGCAAAGAAGGGCAGCGGCCCTTTCTGCGGTAATGTCACGCTGGGGCTCTGCCATCATCTCAAAACTAAGGTCAGTGCGTCGCATACCAAACTTACCCAACAAGAAATTTCCGCACAGTTGCATTTCGTAGAAGTGGCGGATAAAAGTGGATATGTAGCAAAGCACTCTCAGATTCTTGGTCGCTTGCCGAAAGGACAGGCCGCTGATGTAGCCCCATCGAGTAAGGAAATGACGTCTGAAACAGGTTATCGTATCTGCAAGTAATCTCACCCAGAATGGTAGCGAAAGTATGTATTTCAGAATGCGACAAGTCTTGAATGGAGGGAATGAAGCGCCGGTGAGGCAGGAGCAGGATTTCAAAAGGCCAGGTGGCCCAAAATGGGACTAGAGCCACGAAATCCTCATTCACCGAAACAACACGCGGCCTTCCACTTGTTGTAAGTTCCATATGAGCGTAAGCGAGAAGCAGGTTCGGACGTCCAAGGGCATCGCGCGGACCGGGAGCGTCACTATGATTTGGATTCGCGGCGAACTCGTTCATGTTCTGCATTTCAGTTGCAGGCTCGCATGGAACATAATCCAGAGCCCACACCTGGCCATGAGGATGCGGATTGCTGCATCCCATTGCTTGACCCTTATTTTCAAAAAACTGTATGTACTTGACAAACGGATTCTCAGCGGTAATGCGCTCGTACATGTCGCGCCATGTATGAATCACCGGCACAATGTGTGTTTGTGGACTGTATGGCGATGAGAACATACGAGCGAGCGTGAGGTTGTGGTTTGGGTGAAAGCACACGACGTAACACTTCCCGCGCGCAGGTTGCATGCGGAAGAGCGAGGTACGTGCAATATCCTGTGGCTCCTCGTGAGACTCTGGCTGTGCATCTTTTAACGCAGCATAATCGTTTTCAAAAACAAACGTGGAGCTGTAGAAGTCGTTTTTTGCACCTGATGCACGCGTATTACCGGGACACAGATAACATCGATGATCATATGACGGTAATTCAACTGTGCTTACAGATTCCTGTGCACCCTGCCATGGCCTTTGCGCTCTGTGGGGTGAGCACAGCACGAATGACTTGAGCAACGGGTTCCAACGACGGTGCGGATGCTCAGCTGACTGAAATGGAACCATGTCGGTGGAGATCGTCTTTTGGTTGAGACTTGTACATAAGCTTGTTGTCTGACTTGCACCAGTGGAAAAAGGAACGGTGCATCCAAAAAGCGCGTGTTGGTGCCTGGGATAATCAAGACATAAATTGGTTGGGCGAGACGGAATTTTTTTTGGATTTAAGGCGGATGTTAGTAAGTGAAAGACGGCGGCGTTCCAAGTTCAAGCATGATTTGTGCATGGGAAAATAGGCCTACTTCACTACATGCAGATGTAGGGATCAATGGTTACACGAATTTAAATCCTCAGGCTCGTTCTTGCTCCAATGCGTTGGTTCGTTTTCCGCATGGCATTTCTTCATGTGTCATTTGTACGCAGAACAATCACATTGAAGCAAGCTTTATGAACTTCTTTTACGAATCTAGTGGACTAGCGACATCATAGACAATTTTTTTATTTTCTCTTCAAGCCTATAAGCTTGGGCATGCACGTGGCCGTTCAGCCACCATGGACCATGCGAATATGCATCATGATATGCCGGCAAGCATGGACGGGCACGAGGCGAATCCACACAATGGACACATGATGAACACACAACATTCACATCACATGCCAGGTATGAACAAAGGAACAGAAGCATGCTCGATGAACATGATTTGGAATACCGATATAAAAGGTATGTGTATTGTGCATCGAGCATGGCATGTCAAGACGGAGAGGCAATTTGTTGCGTCATTGCTGTGTGTTGTGGGACTGGCGCTCTTGTATGAATGGATAAAATTGACTTTGCGACGTGTGGGTGCCGCCGCGGAGCACACAGAAGTAGCCCATGGTGGTCTACGAACACACAGAGAAAGTGGACCACGCGTCTCGGCACCACGACGTGTAATGCCGTTGTCACAAGACGATACACTAGAACCTGACGTGAACAAGCGACCCGCGGTGCTAACATACATTCCTCGGGCCTTCCACACACCTGCGCGCCTACGAACACTAAGCACGTGTCTCTATGGTGTTCAAGTGGCGATGTCGTGTTTCCTGATGTTGATCATGATGACGTACAATGCATGGCTCATCGGTGCCATCGTCATAGGTGCCATGATAGGCTCAATGCACGTTCGTTATGGGCACACAAATGACATGTACGCGAGTGTGTGCCACTAGAAAGGTGGGATATATTTGCGAAACGCGACACCTGCGTTAGAAAAGATTCGTGCGCTGCGATCGTCCATGCTGTATTCGAGCTGGTACACCACTTCCATCACACCTGTTTGTACAATCTTCACTGCACAGCGAAGGCACGGACAAGTATTGCAGTACAATACAGTACCTTGAGCGCCGCCGCGATCTCTGCCTAATTCCAGCAGTGCGTTTTCCTCAGCATGTAGACACAAGCATTCGTCTAAGCTGCTACCACAGGGTGCACTTTCATTGCAGCGCGCGCAACCACCTTCGTTGCAGTTGAGCAAGCCTCGGGGTGTGCCATTGTAGCCTGTTGACAGAACTCGATGTTGTCGCACAAGCACTGCACCGACACGACGCTTCATGCAGTTCGAGCGCATGGCCGCAAGAGTACACAGACGCACGAAGTAGGTGTCCCATGTGGGGCGTAAGCGATGCAACGATGGAAGTGACAAGGAATCTAGGTGCTCGTAAAAGTCGTCAAGTCGTGAAAAGGTATTCGCGATCCGCAGCTGACATCGTTGCAAGAGTCCTGTAAGTGCAAGCTGAGCAGATGGCAAAGATGTTGACACAGTCTTTCCGCTCTGGTGCATCAGAGACATGTTGGACAGATCTGTCGGCAGATCTGGATTTTGAGTTGTCTGTGGGGATGTGCCATACAGGATGGCGTCGTCATACGATACGAATGACGCTAGAGATATAGGCGGCTGCTCACCGCGTTCTGCCCTCGCACATGCGCGATGCCAGCGCTGCATAAGTGGTGCTTCGACGCCGAGCAGCATGAAGAATGGCCGTTTCTCAAACATCTCAACAAGCGCACAAGTATCAATGTCGAGCGTAACAAATCTTGAGCGCCAATGTGCCGTGACAAAATGTAGCATGTCGTCGGGTGTAGCGAAGTCTAGGCGTCCATCCTCTCCGCTAATTGATATGCGTTCAAATCCATGTCGCGCCTGTAAATACTCTGCAATGGCCGTCTTACCGGCGCAGGCCAGTCCCACAATGCCGATTAGCATGCTAGACGTAGATGCGGGCGACGATGTGGGGAGCAATTCTTGCAGTTTATCTGCACACAGACTCTAATTGAGTGGTTGAATAGAGATCATTGTACTAGCCAGAAGTAGTCCATCGTGACAAGTGGAGGAGTTATGGTGGAGGGGGAAGTACGAGGAGTCTTGATGAAATGTGTATGTGATTATGCACAAAACTATCGAGACCCGAGCAAGCCGGCAGACTCGCAGGCAGACTAGCACCTTTGTGGGATACATGGGTAGCATCCGTGCATGAGGCAAGCATGAAGTGCTCTTGTTTATGATGGGAATCTAGGTGCGTCGGAACCGTCTCCACCACGGCATGATCAAAGTGCGTGCAGTGACAGGTGACAGTGCGAGTGATAAAGCAATGCGTACGGGCAAAAGCAGTTTGACAAGGACGTATGATGCAGTCAAACTTGTGAACCATGCAGCAGCCATAGGAGTACCTTCCTTACCACGTAGAAGGGTATCGAAACGACGGCAGACACGCGTCGCCATCCGGCGTCCACGAGCGATCCATTCGTACAGACGAGCATTTTCCGACGGCATCATGGCATTCAAGAGGGTATTAACCCACTCAAGCATCGCATCGCCGGCTCCCAATACGGCGAGCAAGGCAGCCAGTACAAAGATCGGTACAATAGCCGTGATTTCATGCAGAATGACAAACGAGATAAGAAGTGGTGCGGGATCCGCGCCCGTGCGAACAGCTAAGGAGTGAAGTTGCTCCTTTGCGCGCGTAAAAGCAGAGACGTTTCTGCGAGCAGATGTATGAAACGATGCGCGTGGATGGCTCGTGCCACATTGCTGGAGTGGCGATGCCCGTTCTCCACTGGATGCCGGTGCGGATGCTGCAACACTCGCTGGTTCAATCCACTCGACTCGAGTGTCACTTGGGCCACCGATCCAGAAAGGTCGCAGCGCAACTGGCAAGACAAGATTTGACGAGGAATATGTCTCGATAAGTGCGACTAGCAGGCGCGGGATGGCGGCGGCTGTGGCATTTAAAGTGTGTGCATAGGTATTCCTGCCTGTTTCTGCGTCACGATATTTGATCGCGAGGCGCCTGGCCTGGTATTCAGTACAATTGGAGGCTGAGCAAATTTCACCCCATGCACCGCGACCTGGCATCCACGCTTCGATATCATACTTGCGATACGCACTTGCACCCAGCTCCTCTGACGACATGTCTACCACGCGGTACAACAGTCCCAGTCCATTGACGATATCTTCCTGGACATGGCGAAGTGACTCGAGCATGGCATCACTTTGTTCAGCGTCGGACACAACAAACATCTCTACTTTCGAGAACTGATGGATCCGGTACAGGCCGCGCGTATCTGCACCACGTGCGCCAGCTTCGGCACGGAATGCATGACCCAGCGCCGTCAAGCGGATAGGCAAATGCATCGATGCCACATCACCGCCCAGATTCGGCTGGGTGTGCCGATGGCTGAATGTCTGCTTCGCCACAAGTGCTGCGAGGGGAATTTCTGCCGTGCCTGCAAGACATAGCGTAGCCATGGCGTCATCACACGCAGAGGTGTCATGCGTTGTGATACTGCGTTTTGTGTCAACAAAGTAGGTCTGAGCTGCAACTTCATCACGAGGCCGGAAACCACAACGTTCTGCAACATCCGTTTTTATCACGTCAGGCACAGACACGGGGATGAATCCGTGCCTGGTAGCTACATGCAGCGCATATTGACAGAGCGCATGCTCAAGCATCGAGATTGTTCCGAGAAGGTATGGCCACGATGGACCCGTTGTTGTGATGCCCGCAGCCATATCAACACCGCCATGGGACATGGACTGTGCAAGACCCAAATGATCGCGCCTGGGATCCACTTGGAGCTTGGATGTGAACGACGCATCGAATGCATGGGTTGTGCATGGAAGTAGGGTAGTGGGTAGGGAAGTGCTTCGACAGGCTGGGCTGCGTGCGTCGCACACGGCGACGACTCTTGACTCCGACTCAGGGCCTATCGGCACATCTGGATGCATGCGGTTCGGCCATGCGCTGCGTATTTGCAAAGAGCGTGCATGAGCTTCATCCATCTGCTTCTCTAGATAGCGGAGAGCAGTACGAAGTTCTCTGGCCCGTTCACGTAGCTGGCTTACACGCTCAGCATTCGTATTCACTTTTTTTGCAAGCGATGGTATCATAGCTCCGACATGACGCTGCTCCTCCTCGATTTTTATACGATCATATCGCATCTGCTTCAAAGACGCTTGCAAAGACGGAAGAGCCGCTGCCTCATCCTCTCGAAAAGACATGTCGCGTAAGAGCGTCACCCGCCGAGCCTCTTCAACATCTTCAGCACGCCACGACACACTTGGCTCTGGCAGCGGCCGGAATCCAGTGGGAGGTGCACTCTTGGATGCATACATGCGCAGATGACGCGCCCATGATAGTTGGCGGCGTCCTGCGCGGTACGACATAAGCGAAGCTTAGGGTATGAAGCGGCCTTATAGCACGTGATGAGATCGTGGTGGTGATGGTGGTGGTACCGTGTTTCTTCCACAAGTGCATGTGCCAGTGGAGGCCAACGATTGTGCACACGGCAATGAAAGAGGATACGTCTTTGACACACGAGCAAGTACCGCCACAGCGTCACCCATCGAATTGTGCCGAGACGATGTGCGATCGCGTAAATCCGTTTGGCTCAAGAATTGATGGAACGAGCCAGAACGAAAATAATGAACCCTTTTTTGTTCGTTACTGAATGCTTGCTATACTACAAACACAGCCCTAGGAAAGGCGTGGACGTTTGGATGAGCTGTGGAGATCTTCTTGATCAACAGGCGACGTTGACGAAATGCCTGACACATGCGCCGATGAAGATGAGCTTACACGCCCACGTGGTCGCTTCGACGACAAGGTTGAAGAGGTGGGTGATGATGATAGTCTGACCGCCGGCCGCGATGAAGGTCGTTGTCGACCAAGAGAATCAGGTGCACGTGAACGCTTTGATGTAAGATTAGCAGCAAGCGGTAGTGCGTCACTATTATCGTCGTCGGTGTTGTCGTCTGCATCATGCACGACAGAAAAAGTACGCTGATCCCGACGATGGGTATCGGATTGGCCGTGGGCCTTGCTATCCAGGCGACCTTCGACGACCGTCCCATCCACATTCACATCGGTCTTTTTCTCATCATTCTCAACACGCCTTTCGCTGCGATCGTCATCATCGTCGTCATCAGAGTATTCTGTAGCAGCCATCGACACACGCCGCTTTCGTGTCTTGGGCTCAACATGCACCACAGGCTCAGCAGGACACACAGGAAGCGGAGAGAATGTCAGATTTTCATGCTTGAGCTTTTCGTTCACATCATGAATGGAGTCCAATAGAAAACTGCGTCAGCATCCACTCACGAACATACTCAATTTCCTCTTGCAGTTTCTGCTGCTTGGCGATGACCTTTGCAGCAGAAGCCTGAAGCTCCGTTTGTTGCTGCTGTGAGTTTGTTGTAGATCAACGTACCTCTATGGCTGAATCATACTTGCGCCGCGCTCGTGTAAAGTGCGCCTTATAATTGTGTGTCCGCGCGGCTGTCGCTGCAAACTTGGCAGACGACATGACAGTAACACAAAAAAGCGTGTGTGATTGAAAGCAGAATCAAATGAGAGATATGGTAAAATGAGGCAAGGCAACACCTAGATTGAACTGTAGAACAAGCAAGTCAACGACAATCAGGGGGCGGGAGCAAGGGGGAGAAAGAAGCCTGTGTAGCTGCCACATTGGTATCGTTTTGATGTTCCTCCACATGTAGGGCGATCTATCCCTACGCGGCGCTGGGGTTAGCCTTTTCACAATATGACTAAACTACAACTGCGTCTTTGTACCGTGCAAATGGATACGCTGCAGTTTGCCACCGGCGTAATTGGAGAACATCTGACACGCACAGCAAGCTCCTCGCTAGCGCATCCAGAGCGGCATGGAAGCGGTAGATGCACAGGAACAGATGAAGAATGTGCCTGCCGCGTCTCCTCTTCATGATATCCGCCCAGCGTACTTCTACGCGGTAGATGCACCGAGTGTAGATGACTTAACATCGACCCCTGGATCCTCACGCTCTATGTCTGCATCTTCGGATAAAAAGACTTCATCGATTTCTTCACCACCAGGAATCCCTGTTTTTCATCCGACAATGGCCCAGTTCAAAGACTTTTACGAATTCTGCCAAGCGATTGATTCGTGGGGAATGCAAACGGGGATAGTCAAAATCGTGCCGCCGCGCGAATGGGTCGAGGCACTTCCCAGTCTCCGGCCTGAGAAGGGCACACCGCGCTCCGATTATGCGCAATTGAATGCCGTGCGCATTCGGCACGCCATTACCCAGCACTTTCTCGCAGCTGGACCTGGTCGTTGGAAGCAGACGAATGTGACGCGTGCAAAGCCTTACGATGCGAAGCAATGGGCTGACATTTGCATGCATCCCACACATCGTGCACCACCTATGTCACGCATTCAGCGGCAAGTGGCTGCGCAGCGTGCAGCTGAAGCAGCGCATGAACAGAGCCGATCCTACTCGGCGACGCCATCGGCGCATACTGGCGCGTCCAACACACTAACCTTGGACTTCGATACCCCCGGCAAACTTACACGCAGTGGCGGCTTAGGTCGTGATACGTCTGCGCATAGCGTACGGCCTGCATCGAGTAACAAAGTGACCACCCAAGACGAATGGGATACGTTCGATTACGAACATGGTTGGCTGCAAGAAGCCCTTACAGACAGTGAGCGGCAAACTGGCCATCGCTTGTCCGATCAAGAATGGGATGTTCCCACATGCCGTGCTATAGAGGCTGAGTATTGGCGCACGCTCAATCTCGGAACTCCTCCCATGTATGGTGCAGATCAACAAGGCTCTTTGTTTGACAAGCGCACCGTACACTGGAATGTCGGCTCGCTGGACAGTCTGTTATCAAGAACATTGAAATGTGCACTACCAGGCGTCACGACCCCATACCTGTATTTTGGTATGTGGCGTGCGTCGTTTGCTTGGCATGTCGAAGATATGGATCTGTACTCAATAAACTATATCCATTTTGGCGCTCCTAAGCAATGGTATGCTATTCGACAGTCAGATCGCCAGCGTTTCGAGTCGATCATGGCAGCGACGTTTCCGGCAGATGCGCGAAAATGTTCCCACTTCCTCCGCCACAAATCGTTCCTTGTATCACCATCCTTCCTTGCAAGTCACGGAATCAAGCCTCTACGTCTTGTACAGCATGCACACGAATTCGTGATCACATACCCATACGGCTATCATTCCGGATATAACCTTGGCTACAACTGTGCAGAAAGTGTAAACTTTGCTCTTCCATCCTGGGTTGAGCTTGGTCGGCGAGCAGACTATTGCCGCTGTGAGCTTGCTCAAGAAAGCGTTCATATTGATGTGAATGCGTTGTGGCCGACTGACGCGTCTAGCAATGCGAAGACAGACTCTTTTACCCCTGATTCTATGTCCGCCAGTGAGCCAATGGCCGTGGAGCGACCGGCGGACAAAAAGAGCCACACACGTGCTCTGCATGCATGCGTTTTTTGTCCCCGCGATGCACCACAAGATCCTCTTGTGGCACTGCCTTCGTATGCATCAGACATACTTCGGAGGCAGGCAAGTTCGAGAAAATCGTTACTAGCATGCACAGCACCGTATCAAGCGCATAAGCTGTGTGCATGCTTTTTGCCAGAGACTTGGGTGGCCACAGAGCCAGTATCGCACGTCGAAGGAGCCGATGCCATTGACAAAAGCCGGTGGTCGCTTAAGTGCCAAGTATGTACTGCGCCATCTGATCGAATGTATGGCGCAAAGATTCAATGCACGAAAGGTCGATGTCCCCGCGCCGTGCATGTAAGTTGCGCACTGGACGAAAGCAGTGGCTGGTTTTTGGATATATGTTCGCGTGATGTAGCCGACAAGCTCGAAGGTACTTCACTTGCGCAAGGTGACCAGCCGCAGTCACATGATGATGATGAGCGAGTCGTGCTTCTTTGTCGTGCGCACAACCCTTTAAAACGAGCACAAGAGCTGGAGCGACGGGAAGAAGAACTACGAGCCAAGATATTGGCCCTGCCGCGACCCACGCCTGTTCGGGTCAAAATCAACCGCGCGATTTGGGTGACTGAGCTCCTTGATGTGGACGAAACGAAACAGGTGGTTATAGTGCGAGATCCGGCGAATGACGCTCGGATGCAAGTACCATGGACGCGTCTTGTTTCGGATGAACATATGCCATTGGACTCGCTACATGACGATAATAATGAAACTAGGGATTACATGGACGAGCGAGTGCCTAAAAAACGGCGAATGCAATATGTGCGCGGTACAGACCAAGTTGCAGAGAGTTAACACATAGAAAGAAGGTAGGTGCAAGAGAAAGGACAGAAGAAAACAGAGAGAAACGACAGAAAGCCATCTTCACGAAGAAAAGGGATCCTCGTGTTGCTTGATAGTATAGACCTCAGCCTTTGTGCGTCTTGAAAAGCACGAGACCTGCGAGAGCAATGCCATAGCCAACGAACTGGAGTCCCGTCACGGTGCTGCCTAGGATCCACATCGAACCAAGAATAAGTAGGATGTCCTTCAAGACACCGGCCAATGTGAGAGTCAGTGAGGATGCAGCACCAATGAGGAAGACGGATGCCACATTTAGACCGAAAGCGACACCAGCGTTGGACACTAGCACGAAAGGACCAAGCTGGGCGAGCATGCGGAATGGCTTTAGTCCCTCGGCAAATGGCAAAATAACCATGTTGAATGCTGCACATACGGGTGCAAAATAGTACAAACTGACCAATGGGTCCATCTTCAGGCCTTGCAGAAGCACTTGCACCATGACAAGACGCGTGCTTTCGAACGCAATGGCCAAGACCTGGAAAATAAACCCTGTCATGTTAAAGTCAAGCTCACCATAAGATGCCATCGCGACACCGAAAGAGATCATTGTTACAATGGCAGTAAGCGTCGTCGATAGTTGCTTGAGCCCAAATGAGAACGAAATAATGAGTACGGCCACAGGCGTAAACGCCTTGAGCATTTGGATGAATGGCACGCTGAGGTGCAAATACGCCATGTTGCTGAGAATCAGACTAGCAGAAAACAATGCTCCAATCGGTAGGATATTGCGATACCAACGATCCATTGTCATTTCCACGCTCGAAAGGCCATTCAATAAAGTCGTATACCGGGCAAGTAGGCGTGTTCCCACCGCAGCAAATGACATGTGGAATGTCGTCAGGAATACTGGAAAGGGGTAATTCAGATTCACCAGCAGGTACTTGTTGTACACGATAACACCGCTGCTGAATGCGATCCAAATGGCAATAATGATGGAGGGATGGACCAAACGCTTGTTCGGCCGCTGCTGCTGGACCGCAGGTTGAGGAAGACCAGCCTCCCCTTTCGAGGTAATGTCCTGCGACTTTTCAGTTGCTGGAACTTGCAAATTCGATGGACCCGCCTGTGACATGATGTCCACGATAGACGACTAAGATCAAATTGGGCTGCTTAGCGCGCCGTAAAGGTTGGAAAGTCACGCACATTGATCACAAACTGGGTATAGGACCCACATCGAGCCCCGGCCCTGGCTTATGATAGATTATGTAATTCGAGTGTCACGTTTGCGTACCTACCTTATTTAGCAGCCAATAGCAAATTAGTCACGAAATATGTTCTGGGTGCCTCGTGCTGTTGCTGTGGATGATGGGAGTTTGGATGAAGGTGGCGGCCGTTTCGCAAGCTTCACGGCGACATGACCGAGAGCACGACGTAGTTGCTGCTCAATATCTTCGAGCGTCGCACTGTACAGATCGGCTGTCCCAAAAAATATGTAGGCGTATGTAGAATGTACTTGAACACCCTTGCGCGTGGTGAGTGTCTGCAGTGCAGCCATCAAGCGCTTCCTGCATCGGTCACGGACCACGGCGTGTTTGTGAACGCGTTTCTTGCCGATGAGAACTGCTGTATGAAGTCTAGGTATTCCATTTTTTCTGTCTTGCATGGCACTCTGGTATCGCCGCATATGCCGGGATTCGTGTGTGTCGGGGGATGGTGGAAATGGCAGCCATGAAGGGCCTAATAGCGGAGGCATACGCGATGCGCGTGACTGGTCAATACGTGAATGAAGCGGGTATATGTGCAAGGAAAAAAAGTTGGAACGATAATGCATGGTTGGGGAGCGATGCATCATGACGACCGCGCTTGGCGGTTGTAACGCCGCTGGCGGAAGCGAGATGAGTCGGACGAGCGGTCGACGAACCGGCATGGATAGAGGTGAGCAACAGATCATGAAACAGCAATCAAATGTAGTGACTTGGAACGCATTCAGATGTAGTAGCAACCCCTGGAGCTATTCGCGATAGAAGACCAGTTCGCTTGGGTCTGAGGTCGAAATTACAGCGTTGGATTCTCTTTCTTGGGGTGTCTTGTGAAAGTGGATATAATCTTGCTTTATTTAAGTGCCTATGACTCGATTATTTCAAGTGCATTTTTTTTTGTGCTACGTTTGAGCAGGAGCGAAACTGGACGTAATTCGGCCATTTTTCTTTCCACGCCTGCCGTGTGCCATGTCTGATATGCCGCCGGCGGCAGCGTCTCTTGCGACATCGCAGCATCCTAGAGAAGGAGAGCGCGACAAGTTGAGAGGAGCGAGAAAAGAAAAAGGGACAATGCAGGAAGACCATGTAGAGCAAGGACAAGAAAAGAAAGGAGGGGATGTTAAGGGCCAAGGAAGTCGCGCTGGTCGTAGTCAGGGGCAAGGACGAGAGCAAGGGCGGGGTCGTGCGCGCGGTCAGTGGCATGGGCCAGGAAGGGGCGGTGCTCAGACACCAGGAAATTCTCGTGGTCGCCGACGCGGACGGGGTCATACGAATGCAAACGCTCAGATTGACAAACCCGACGACAAAGGCACTATGAAGGAAGATCCCAGCGATGTATTGTCTGCTCCGAAATCCGACAGTCCAGCTAAGAAACAGACTGCGACGCCGAAAACTGCCCCCAAAATGCGAAGATTCGGCGCAAAGCTCACAAATTCATCGGAAACGCCACCAGCAGCGATGTCTGGCACATCCCGGCCGGTGTCTGTGCCTGAATATGCCGACCTACGTTCGCGGATACTGGCAGAGCTTGCCAATGACGAGTACGACTGTACTATTTGCTACAATGTCATCAAGCGAAGGCAGCCAATATGGTCGTGCACTAGGTGCTACGCTGTGCTGCATCTAACTTGTGTACGAACGTGGGCCGAGCGAAGTGTGTCACAAATCCAAGAACAGAATGCGATGCACCAGGATGCAGCCGTGCGAGAGACACCTGGTCATTGGCGCTGTCCTGGGTGCCAAGACGTCAAGTATGAGGTCCCTCGTACGTACAAGTGCTGGTGTGGCCGCATAACGAACCCCACACCTCCGCCTCACGCAGCACCTCATTCCTGCGGCAGTCGTTGTAAGCGTGGATGTGTACGGCACGGGTGCCCTGCAGTCAAGTGCCACCCAGGGCCCTGTCCGCCCTGTGCTGCAACGGTCCAAGTCGCTTGTTTCTGTGGCAAGGAGCCACATATGCAAGTGCGCTGTTCACAATTGCCACGAGCGGCTACGGAAGGAACAGAAGCAGACACCATATCTGATCGCACATTCAATTCAAATCAGTCCCACACAAGTACCGCTGGCATTCTTTCCTGTGGACAGCTGTGTGGGAAGAGCCTGGCCTGTGGCCATCATACATGCCCACAGCCTTGCCACCCCGGTGCATGCCCGTCATGCGCCATTACACTTCATGAAGTACCATGCTTTTGTGGCCGCCACACACGTACGATGCGGTGTGGTGAGCGATTGCCTGAGGCGGCAGGACTGAACTCAGGCTGGTCGTGTCAAGAACCATGTCATGCTCCATTTGCATGCGGATATCACTCATGTTCTCGACCTTGCCACGTGCGATCAGGGATTGCGCCGTGTCCTTATGCGCCAGAGCGGGTGAAAACGTGCCCATGTGGAAGAATGCCCCTCACTAGTCGTTCTGACTGCCGCGATCCGATCCCGACGTGTGAAGCGACGTGTGGTAAGATCCATCCATCCTGCGGCCATGCCTGTGAAGCCACGTGTCATTCGGGACCATGTCCTCCTTGCTCGATGCAGGTTCTCCAGGTGTGCCGCTGTGGTGCATCGAAACGCCAGGTACCTTGCGGCACCAATACCGACACTGTGTACTTGTGCCAGACCATATGTAAGGTCACACGGCATTGTGGTAAACACCAATGTCAACGTCAGTGCTGTCCGCTTGCATACCAAGCGGGTGTGAGTAAAAAAATGCTTCCTACGGATCTTTCGCAATTAGATCCAGTGGGTTTCCATGCGTGTGATGCACGATGCACCAAAACGCTTTCTTGTGGTCGCCATACTTGTGATGCACCGTGCCATCGCGGAGCGTGTGCGCCATGCCTTCGTTCGACATTCACCGAGGTGTCGTGCACGTGTGGCCGTACTGTGCTGGAGCCACCGGTACCTTGCGGGACACAGGTCGAGTGCTCGCACCCGTGCTCTTTGCCACCACCGCCTTGTGGCCATCCCAAGATTCCTCATACGTGTCACCCCGCCGATACCCCATGTCCTCCGTGTGTGCATTTAACGAGCAAAGTCTGTGTGTGTGGACGAACGACTATGAGTGCTGTCCCATGCAGTCGACGCAATGTGAGGTGCGGCGAGCCCTGCCGCGCATTGCTTGCATGTGGTCAACACATATGTCCAGGCGCATGTCATGCCGAAGGCGAGTGTCCGCCCTGCAATCAGGTGTGTGGACGGCCGCGTCCTGTATGTGGGCATCCGTGCGAGCGTCCATGCCATGCGCCAGAGCCATGCAGTGCGGACGAGCCATGCAAAGCCGTCCTAGCTCGTCGGTGTGCATGTGGTCATCGCGAAAAACTCGATGTGTGCGGTGCAGCACCGGGCATTGAACGCCCACCTGTGCCGCCACTCGAGTGTGTCCCTGCATGCAAGGTAGCTCAGCGCAATGCGCGATTTGCTCGTGCACTTGGCCTCGATACTCAGCGCGAGGAGGTATCCTATTCTGCCACACTTCTTCAATACGTCGCGCAGAATCCACGCGGCTCCCAAGCTGTGCAGGAGGTGCTGAACGAATTTGTGCAGTCGCCACGAGTGTCTGCGCAGCTTCGCGCATTGCTGACGTCGTTTGCGGTCCGCCGTGGTTGTGAGCCCATCAAGGTGGACGCACCATTGCTCGCGTTCACTGAGGAACTTGCGCATGCTTATCACTTGGAAGTTGGTCTATGCACGCCTCAAGGCTTGATCCACACGGGTCCAGTGCCGTCTAACGGGCGTGACGTGGATGTTCGTCTGCGTCGACTGCGTGACACACGCATTCCCACTGTCCTGTTAACTGAGTTTGCAGCCAGTCATCCTGCACGCACATCACTAGAGGCAAGGCGCTTACGATCGGCGGCGACAGCAGCAAGAGGAAGCGCTACAGCAATGGGTTCGCCAACGTCTGGAGCGTCTGTGCCACGTGGAAATGCGTTGTGGATCACTGCCCCACGGTCCGTCACGGGTGAAGCGGCGCTCGAAAACATGGATCAAACTGCATTGGCCACAGCCTTAGGCGATGCGTCTCTGGGTGGCCGTCGCTCTTGGAAGATGGTGTGCTGTAACGAAGGCACTCTTCTCACACACATTCAGCTGGAGCCACAAAGCCTTGCAGCCATTGCGAGCCGTCCGAAGCCACCCGGATCAGATGCTCTGTCACCCATTGAGCGTCGGCTTCTGTGGGTCTCTGAGGATGTCCAGCGGGCATTGGCCTCGGCAGGTGCGCCCACCGATGAAGAGGTGCTGTTGTGCTCATGTACGGAGGGGTGTCAAGTCACACATGTCTTTCGTGATGGACGTTGGTCGAGACAAGACGTGGTGATGAACAAGACGGCCTCTCGCACATAGCCACTTTTGCATGCCTGCACTGGCATCTTGTACCATGAATATGCCCTCCCACATTTGCATAGTAACAATTTTATACGCATGTAGAATGAAGTGAATAACAAGGCTACAGTACATGGTGCAGAAAAGGGATTATGGCCCACACACGCAAACTCACATCACCGTATCGAATCTTACCCACCGATGTTGTTGGACCGCAACCGTTATTTATTTAGACACTTGTGAGTAGGGACTTGGTCAAGTTGTAAATGCGCTCCTTAGAAGCAAAAAGAATCGCAGCCGTCAGAATAGATTGCAAGAGCTTGGATGAAATACCACGGTAAAGACCACCGAAGCCTTCGTCTTGGACGACTTCTGCCATGGCGGACCACACGTTGACCTTCTTCTTACCCACAGACGGCTCGTTCGACATGGCCTGCTGACGCGACTTGATGACGATTTGTGGGTACGTAATGCTCGTAGCAATGAGCTTGCTAAGTGCGCCAAGCCAGAAAAAGTCCATGTCGCCCAGCAGTGGTTTTGAAGTTGGTGTGATGGCTCGCGCCGTGAGGCGGATATTAATGAGCCAATTCTTCAGCTGCTCAAACGCCGTGTACTGCAGCACAGGATTTGTCACAAGGACGAGAGCTGGACCGATGCCCTTCCAGAGAGCACGGACGCCATCCTTCTCGACAATGTGTCTGAGAGTTTGTATGAAAGTCTTGCGTTTCACGGCCTTTTTCGTGCGATCGGTCTCATTGTCGCTTTGCGTGACACGAACAGTCTGACGAGTGTTGATGACCCAGATTGGGTTGCTGATCAGAGCTGTGGCCACACCCGCGACCAAACCAGCAAGAATGCTCTCTACTGTCGTGAGTGCACCAAGTTTGGCCTTGGCAGAGCGTGTGAAGCGTTTCGACGTAAGGATAAAGTCCCGTGCAGCTTCAAAAAAGAAGTAGTATACAAAGTTTGTCACACCAATGCCAATGAGAGACGATCCTAGACCATCGTACAGACCGCGTACGCCCTCCTTGGCAATGACCGTCGTGATGGCTTTGAAGAGAGACTCACCAGGGTGTTTTGAACGGTCCACAGCAGCACGAGTTGAAATGCCCATCAACGGGTATGTGGCAGTCATGGCCACGAGACCACCGGCGCCGCCGGCACATGCATGAACGAATGACTCGCTGACCATGGTTATGGTAAGAGAAGAACTAGAGGAAATACGAAGAACAATTCAGCGCTAGATAGAATGTGGTGGTAGTTACAAGCGTTACGAAAGCGCGAGGGTGCCACAACCTTAGCTAGCCAGCTTTTCTGGAGCAGCCAGCCATTCAATCGCGCGTGACAATGCGTGTGTCAATTTGAGGGGGTTGGCAGGGGGTGGAAATACCGGCGCTGGAGCCACATCAAGTGCGCGGCCCCAGCCACCAACCTCGTTCTCCCAAACACTGGGCGACATCCTCGTGTGATTTTTACCTAAGCAGCCCAGCAGGCTGGTTACCCGGTGCCATGTGTGGCGCATGGCACGTAGACTTGAGCGGCAACGCACATTCACTGTTGGGGTGGCAATACCGTATTTCCACGATTCTGTGGAGGCGAAGGCGTCGCACGCGTCAAGCGAGTGGACGAAGCTAAGCAGAATAAGCAGGTAAGCAAGCAGGCGGTGGACGTTGGTGCTGGAGATGGGTCGGTCGTTGGATCCACCGAAGTCTAAGTGAATTTTTTCTTCCATCTACATACGACCATGGCAGGTCTGTCGCCAGATTACGACTATCTGTTCAAGCTCTTGCTGATTGGTGACTCAGGCGTTGGTAAATCGTGTTTGCTGTTGCGATTTGCCGATGATACGTACACCGAGTCGTATATTTCTACAATTGGTGTAGACTTTAAGATTCGCACGATTGAACTGGAAGGTAAAACGGTGAAACTGCAGATTTGGGACACAGCTGGACAGGAGCGGTTCCGTACAATTACTTCTTCGTATTACCGGGGAGCGCATGGAATTATCGTTGTGTACGACGTGACGGACGAGTCGACATTTGCAAATGTGAAGCAGTGGCTACAGGAGATCGAGCGCTACGCATGCGAGGGCGTAAACAAGCTGCTCGTAGGCAACAAAGCGGATCTTACGAACAGCAAGGCTGTGGACTTTGAGTCGGCCAAGCAACTTGCTGATGAACTTGGCATTGCCTTCCTAGAAACGAGTGCCAAAGATGCGACCAACGTGGAGCAGGCGTTCTTGACGATGGCCAAACAGATCAAGGATCGTATGGGCGTGTCGGCTATGCAGAATGGTAGTGCTGGAGGCGCAGGCAAGTCTACACTCAAAGTTGGCCAAGGCCAGAATGTTCAGGCTTCAAGCAACAGTGGCGGATGCTGCTAGTGGGATAGTGTGTAACTATATGAGCATATTATTTATAGAATCGCGTGATGCGCTATGATGGATAGCAAGAGAGAGAGAGAGAGAGAGAGAGAGAGAGAGAGAGACATTGATGGTTTACTGCGGTGAACGCGGCTGGGATGGCGACATCCGCGAGACGGTCGGCATTGGCGGCATAGGTGGCATGGAGGGCATACGGGGCATAGCAGGCATAGGAGGCATAGCATGAGGAGCCGTAGACGCCGTTAAAGAAGAGGAGGACGATGGCGCAGGTGCAGTGTCAGCCACCGGTGTGGTGGTGGTTGGCACCGCCGCTGACGCTGACACATGTGATGAGGGTGTTTGTTGAGATGCTGGCGCTCGTACCACAGACTCTTTGAGCATGGGCCGAAGCGCAGGCCGGACCGAGTCCACACGACGCCACGTCTCGACCCAGAGAGCCCGGCGGAGGGATCCAGGCGGGCCATCGACCAGGTGACCGGCCGTATGCATAACAAGAATCATATTCTTTAGTTGCTCGTCAATGGCCTCAGTCTGTGGTTGCTGCTTCGGGGCCATTTGGAGAATTTTGATCGTCGATTGCACCACACCCATCCACAATCGAAGCACACGAGCAGCGGCAGGTTTCTCCACATCATTCGGCACGCCTTCCATCAAGACGCCGACGTCTCGTACCCACGCGCGGTTCACGAGCAGACACACGAGTGTGCGTGTCTCGGCAAGTGTGATGCCAGGGTTTGATTCTGGGCCCAGTGAGTCGGCACGCGCAGTCTCGGGTGCCACGAGCGTCTCTAGTAGGGGCAATAGGATATTCCCAAACATGGCATCGAGGTGTGGTGCCACCTGTGCGGGCTCCACATCAGTAAGCATGTCAGGAGCCAAGACTACATGTTGCAGATGTAGCACGGCTGCCTTCCGTGTGGCGCGGTGTACACTTACGCACGGCTGTGCCAATGCAGCTATAAGCGGGAGCCAAAACTCAGGCCAAGCCGTCGACACGGCGGCTTCGTTAGACGCCGCTGCTGCTTTCATCAATGCGGGGATTCTTGTTCGCACGCTCGCCAGGCCCTCGAGAGCCGGTGTGCTGAGTGCGTGGACGGCGGTGATCCAATCGCTGATCTCACGCTTTTCTGTGAGTGTACGGCGAGGCGTATGATCTTCGCCGTGCCACGAGGCACGATCTGCACTCGACAGTGTCTCGCGGATCATCTCGACCAGGACCGCATACGTCACGACACTGGCATGTGGCAGCATGTGTATCGCGAGCGACAGAGCGGCGCGAGCAGCGCGTGCGCGCTTGACGCGCGCGTATGAGGCCATCAGGTGCAGGAGCGAGCGCCACTCGTCTTCCGTGACCAGTGGCAGGCATGGTTCGTCAGGATGGGTGCGTGGACGATGATCGTCTTGGTCCATGCACACAAGCTCGTCCAGTCCATGGAGAAACGCCCCAGCTACATACACATGCAGCGAACTCGGCACACCTCGAAGTGCTTGTAACACAGCGAGCAGCGGACTGTGTGCATCGGTGCCCCACTTGACGTGCGCAGCGACGAGACGCATGGCACCAACAACAGCGCGCTCCAACTCGATCGGCGGCACACGCGGCGCCTGATGCAGGCGCGAGAGATGTGCATCCATCGCGCGCGCACCGTGCTTGGCAAGGAGCGAGGCGCGTGCACCGGCCACGCTCGCCAGCTGCTCAAGCCAAAAGACAGGGAGCGGACTGAACTCGGGGCCTTTCCGCGCATTTTCAAGGCGAGTGTGTACAGCAACGAGATAGGCATCAAGTGATGCATCAGGAAGTGTGAGGACTTGCTCATGCATCTGGTCTAGCTTGCATGAAGCTAGGCAGTCGAGCGTACACAGCGTGCTTTCCATGTCCGCTGCACTTACGTCCATCGGCTCGACAGCCATGCCATGTGGCGAGAGAAAGTAGCTTGAGAGCGTCGAGAGCAGGCCTGTGCTGGTTGAGGGAGCAGCTGGCGGCGCAGCACTCTTGCCCTTAAGTGGGATCGGCACACGCACATCGCGCGACTCGTACATCGAAGCCACACTGTGTGGCAAGAGTCCATTAAGGAGCAGGCTTTCGATGCATGTGAGCAGACTGGTCCAGCTGCGGTCCAGCGATGCGCCGTGACTGTGAGCGATCGTAAACAAAACGACGGCAGCCAACTGCTGCTTGAACTGGCTGCCGAATGCAATGCTGAGCGGCGACACCATCACTTGTGCGCCTTCGTGCTCGACAGATGCATTCGCGGCTGCGTCGTGAGCGAGATCCACATTCATCAGCCCTGTCGCAGACGCTAGATGCTGTACCATGTAGTCAAAGACTTCTGACACGTCGTACGCCCGCGCAAGCACCGCACACTGCCTGCAGCCAGCAATGACCCGTTGAAGGAGATGCTCGTCTTGCAGCGTTGAGAATGCGTGCACGATGCTTGCGACAAATGGACGCCAACTGTGACGGAACATGTCAGCATCGAGATCGACACCGTGTGTCGCACAGAGCTCATTCCCCGCCCGAGCGCGACGAAGGAGCTCCTTCCACGAGTAGTCAAAGCCCAGCTGCCCAGCATGCTCCTCCGGCATGACGATCTCTCGGCGGCGAATGCCGTCGTAAATCGAGGCAAGATACTCCTGGTCAAAGTCTGCGCCATCATTCACACCCCGCAGATTGCGCTGGTAGTCGGCCGTCGACATGCGACGCGTCACTTGCGGATTGTGCAAATCTGTGTTGAGCATGATGATGCTATACGCTAGCACGTACACGGCATCCTCGCTGCGGATGCCTGGCGGCTTCGTCGAGAAGTACTTGCGCGCAAACGTCTCTGTGACGCGCGCAATCTGTTGGGCCTCGCCAGGAAGGCGGAACGCCTCACACAACGCACGCATGGCCTCGGCCACATCACACTCACGGAAGTCGAAGAGGTCGATGAATTCCGCGAGCACATCCACGTTCTCAGCTCGTGATATGTAGTCGCCCAACAAACGCTTATCGACGAGCGGCGAGTCTTTGAGAAAGTAAGCAATGCTGCGTGCTCGTTCCCGACCAGAGTGAGCGAGGAGGTTCTGCTCCGCGAGAAACGCAATGCCATCTTTCGGCTTGTGATTGAAGGCAGCCGCGCCCGCCGCCAAGAGTGATTTCCGCTCACGGCGCGCCCGCAGTGTACTCTGCAGCGAGCTGCCTTCGGTGTCTGGCAGCACATTTTCATGCCGAGCGGCCATGCGCTCAACGAGACTCAGCAACAGATCCAGCGCAACGAGCTGCAGTCCCGAGAACGACGTGCGCGGCGAGGGACCAGCAGCCGGCTGCGCAAAGATCGCCCGGCACAGGAACTGCGTCACTTCATCGTACACGTTGGAGCAAGTCATATCGCAATCGTAGTTGCGCCACAACATCACAAAGGTATCGGGCTCGCCATCGTCGACGGCAAGGTGACTGCACAGCGCCTCGACAAAGAGTTCCCGCATCTCACCCACGGCACACGAACGGAACGCCGTGAGTTGCGGCGGTGGCTCTGGCCTGCTGGCATCGTCGGACCAAGGCGCAGCGGACCAAGGTATGGTCGGCCGCAGCTGCTGAAGAAAGAACTCGATCAACAGCTCCTGCTGCATCTTGAGATGCGTGCGCAGTTCGTCAAAGAGAATCGTCAGCACCCGCAGGCTGTTGGCAACGAGCACAGCATGCTCACTATTCGCGAGCTGGAACAGATAGCGGCACGCCGAGTCTTCCAGCAGCGCACGCAGTGACGGAAAGCGGGCAATGTCCGCACTGTGCGTGTCCAGCAGTGCACCAAGTAGCGAAAGTCCCAGCAGACGCATCGTCATCGTGTGACGTACACTTGCCGGATCAAGTAGTGAAATAAGGACTCGCAAAATCTCTTTGAGAGCTGGCATGCCGAACGGCGCTTCAGAGACCACCTGGCGTGCAGGTGCCTCATCAATCACTTCGTGACTACCAGGCTGGGGTGGAGAACGCATCACGTCGACGGAGCTCTTCGCATCAGCCAGTTGGGGTGTCGATGAATCTTCGGGCGTAGCAGAAGCATTCGTAGCGTCAGTCACAGGCGCCAGATCTTTCGGTGTCGACGTGTCTGCCAGTACTGCCTCGTTCTCCTGGAACGCATCCTTCCTCGTGTGTACTGCTTCATTGCCATCCTCTTGCGCACTGGGCTCCCTACGCTCTGCTGACGCCGCATCCGTGTCAGAACCACCACCAGCCGCTGGGATCGAGCGGCTCTTGGGATCTGGCATAGACATGCGGATCCGGCGATCATCCTCGGCATCTGCACCGACGCGATCGGCCGTCAAAGTCGCAAGTTCCGGCTCTTGCACACGCCCGCTTACATTCAAGGCTTCATCTGCCTCCAGTGGCATATTCCGCAGCCGCGAAAATATCTCGCGGATCATACCAAGCATTTGGCGCTCGGCCGTCCGGCGAAGCGCCGTGCTGAGCCGCGTTTGACAGCACATGCTCAAGCACGTTTCCATGAGCTCGCAAACACCCTCATCGCCTAGCATATCGATCAGTGGCACGCCCGCGCGTGTCCTCGGCGCGGCATGCTCGTGCGAGGATTCTCCAAACACATTCTTGTCAAGGCTGTCATAGGCAACTCGACCGCACACGAGCGCATACATGAGGTCGAGAATCGCAAGAAGCACCACCTCATCCTTGTTGGCATCCGACGGCTCAAAGCGGCAATGACTCACGGCATGAGCCACATCCTGCACGGCCTGTTCCAAGCCGATGCTGGATGAACGAAAGAACCCACGTTCTAAAAATGCCGTCACAGCCTCCAAGGCTGTCTGTGTGACAGTACCAGTTGTCCGAGCACTAAGAATAACTCCCACAAAGTGCGAGAGCAGTGTCGGTAGTGGAATCTCCGATATATCTGAGACTGGTTAGTGGATGCGTTCGTCATTCTGTCATGGCTGGGTACAAATGCCATTGACACAAGCGCCAGCGCCAGCACCCATTCCGACTTTTCCCCACGGTCCATGTGCTTACGATACGTACCCGATACCATTCTCAGTTGCGCACGAAGCACAGTGAATCCACCCAGCAAGCCCACACTCGCTGGCTCTGTTCGTGTGTTGTCATCTGCGTCATCGTCCTCTTTCTCTTTTGAATACAACTCAGATTGAGCAAGTAGGTGTGCAGCTCTTGTGAGACTCAGTGCCGATGGACTGGTCGTTGCCGAGCTGAGGATAGCATTCGACGCATTTGATGACTGAGCCCAACGTGGACTTGTGCGCATCGCCGACGTCAGTGCATTAATGTGGCGCAGCACGATCCGTTTTTGCGACAGTCCAACGCCTGCATCTTCACGAACGCCCTGCATCTATGGCGTCTCGTGCTCTGCTTACACTGCGCCGGTCGTCGTCGACAACAACAATATATGTATGTGTGTGTGTGTGTGCGTCTTTCCCAACCGAGCCGATTTTTCCATTTGGGCATCATTTGATCGGGCGGGGCGCACACGTCATTCCTACTCCAGCTGCTTCCAACGCCGCAAGCTGCGCTTATTGTCGTTTCTCTCTGTGTTGCGGTTGGGGACGTAAGCACGACTCATCTTGAGGTGGAGCAAGAGCTAGCCTGACTGACTCTTTGCCTAGTCCTCAAGTCCGTGCTAATTTCGGCTGAACGCGCGGCGGCCGAGTCATAGTGCCTCCTCCTATACACACCTACATACTTGCATGTTTCCGTACTCGGGCGATGGTTGTTCAGACTCACTCGGCCGTAGTATTTGGTATGTGTCAGTCAAATGCGCTCGCAACAGGTGAAATGGCGCGTGGAAGCGTGCTGGCAGCCGGCACGGCCACGCAATATGTCGAAACTCCTGTCCGACCCCACTCCTCTAGGGTTCGTATTATGCTCCACACTGCCACCGGGGCAACTGAGCTGGATCCTGAACGAGTAGCAAATCAACAGCGCTTTTCGCGCGATCTTGAGTTTCTCTCGGCGCTAAGCAATCCATACTATTTACATCAGTTATCGCAGCAAGGCTACTTTGAAGACGAAGCGTTTCTGCATTACCTCGAGTATCTTGACTACTTTCGTGCGCCGCGTTACGTCAAGTACCTCACATACCCGCAGTCGCTGTACTTTCTTGACCTTCTGAAGCATGAGGCATTTCGCTCCGCTGTCGCAGACTCTGCTTGGCCCCACGATACTGCAGCGCGTCAAATGGCCCATTGGGCTACGTGGCGCGATCCCGTCAATGTTTCATTCGGCAGTCCCCCGCGCGAATGAGAAGCAGCGCCGGAGTGACGAGGCCATCCTTGCTCCACTAATTCAGCTAGTCGACCCTGCGAGCGGTCAGCTACGTGGTCCTTTCAAACCAAACGACATTCTGTCCAAGATCGACCGCAAGGAATATGTTCTTGTTCAAGTCACGGAAGGTGCTTTCGCGAAGGGTGACTCAAAAGCGAATGTCAAACAGGAATGGTCACTACACGAACTTCCCATTTGCCGTCTTCTTAGCAAGCGCCTAGAATATGCGCGTCAACGCGACAAGAAAAAGACGCCCACTCAGTCTCAGCCAAAAGTCCTGCAGCTTTCGTGGAGCGTCACGGGCAACGATCTTACTCACAAAATTGCCAAAACACGTCGCGATCTTGAGCGTGGTCACAAGGTCCGCGTTGTTATTCTCTCCAAAAAAGGCACACGGCGCGCCCTACCTGGTAGTCAGGAAGATGAGCGGCGCACTGACATGGTGCAGCAGCTACTCACAGATCTTTGCGCACCTACGCCTGATTCAAAGCAACCCATCGCACGCGTGAACTCCGATCCTGCATGGAAAAATGCCCGGTCCCTTGTAGAATTCATGCTTGATGGCATCAGCTCTAGCTCATCGTCTTAGCCGATGAATGCTGGCAGAGCCATGTCAGTCTCGTTTCTTTCAGCATTCGTTCCTTGCTACGAGCCGATGCTCTATCCTTTTCTCCCTCCACGACTTGCCAAAATGTACGAGGACAGTACCCTCTTCTCCACTTGGCAAGAGCCTCCTTGTCTATCGCGTCCGTCGTCTTGAAGCGACTTGTACTTCCACATGGTTCAGGCCGTCAAAGAGCTCTATGAACATTATGCCTTTCTTCTCCTGCAGAATCTGCCTCGTGCTTCCTATGTATCGATAGACCAGCATGCGTATCGTACAGATACACTTTTTGAGGGCTTTAAGCTTGTGCCACCTGGCATACACTGTTTGACGTGGCAGTCAGCTGGATACGCAGATGATCGACAAGATGCGCTTGCCACAGAAGGCATCCGCTCGGCTCTTTTTCTCTACACTAAAGAAAAAGATGTTTTGTCACGCACATATGACCCCGCGTCTGATGTCTGGCTTACTCCCCCCGGCACAGATGCCAGCACGCAATTGCTAGTATCTAGGGACCATCTCCAATCCATGGACAAGTCACTAGCGCCCTACCCTGTCGACGACTATGCACTATGGCAAAACATGACGCGGTATTTGCAAAAGAGTCGCGCGACGCTTGCGCGCATTTTCCATGTTGACGCACACACGGGCGATGCCATGTGCGATTCCTTCACGTCGATGTCTGACCGCGAAGCACGTGTGAATGTCCATGATCTCCGACACACATATCGCTCGCAGATGCAGGGTAAAGCCTCTTCGCCGATGAGCAGCGTACCCAGTCTCGCATTCACGCCTTTTTCCCTCGCGCACAGTTGGCCCCCTGACGCACACGGCGCGGAAAGAACGCGATGGAGTATGGACAAGTCGTGGCTGCTGGAGGACGTCATGTCTCGTGCATGCGCAGCTGAACATCACGGCCCATCCCTTGCTCACGAGCCACTCTTGCGTGAGTTTGAGCTATCTTTTCTTCTGTTCCGTTGCACCAACAATGCAGCTGCCCTCGATCACTGGGCTGCTATCATTTCGCTTTTTTGTCGTGCTGCCTCCTACCTTGGTGCACCCGCTCCTCATGCATTGCATCCATGCGAATGGGATGCGGATCGACCGGCGTCGGCGCCTATGGTGACATCCTCCTCACATCTCGAGGCTCACCTTGGATGGCTCGAAGCGCTCGTTGCTCAATGGCAAGCTTTGCCACCACATATTTGGACAGACGACTTGGCCTCGTATGAAGCACCAATTCTTGACGATCTTGCCTGCCTACGTGCCAATATAGGACGGAGTCTGAGTGCTTGGGCTGCTATGACGTCAAGCACGACTACAGATCACGAGCGTTTGGTAAATGCGTGGCGGGACCTAAGTTCCATTTCACACGCACGCTTTGCATGGTCATTAGACCAACTGCTTGATGAGGAGGTCGAAGCTGACGATTTCGAAGAAGGTGCTGATGCCCCCGTCATTGTACATATCTAGCTGTTGTAAACTAAAACCAAATTCTGCATGTCAGTCTTCCTGCCTCTCAATTCGGCAACCACGCATGTGAAATACAAGACGCGAGAAATCAGCATTGCAGAATGTAAAGTCCACACGGATCGCTCGGACAGTGCTGATAGTAATGTGATATAGGTGATCATCCGCAAAACATGTGCCTTGTATGTGTGTGCGTGTATGTGTGTTCTCGACACGTACCTATGGACGAGGTGCGAAACTAACCAAAGGCTAGATAGACATCAGGAGGGAGGCATATGCCACTGCAAGAGGACAGAAACACGTGGAGGCCAGCCTCGCGCGTGAGCCCTGACCAGCGGGCCCAGCAAGCCTGCGCCAGCTTCTCCAAGCGCCGTGCATGGAGCCGCGGTTGTGTTCGTGGAGAACGTCACATCGGCCGAACACCAAAACTGCATTTGACACGTGACCGTCCAGACTCAGTTTCCGGTGCGCGCGCCAGAGACGAGAAGGAGGCAAACAGCCGCCGAAGCTTGCTCACCACCACAAAGAGACAAGACCATGGGACGCGGTATGTGCATGAATGAAAGAGACATCGCAGACGTACTGACAGCATGTAGTCATTCGTTCTCAACGTAAGAGCGGTGGTATCTTCACTGCTCACACGCGCCTGAACAAGGCGCCGGCCAAGTTTCGCCCATTCGACTTTGCCGAGCGCAACGGATACATCCGTGGTCTGGTGAAGGAGATTATCCACGACGCTGGCCGGTACGTTGATGCCACAGAGCAGGATTTTGTTGAGCGCCTAGTCGTTTTCATACTAACATTTTTTCAGTGGTGCACCACTCGCGCGCATTACGTTCCGTGACCCTTACCACTACAAGCACAAGACTGAGACGTTCATTGCTGCCGAGGGTATGCACACGGGTCAGTTTGTGTACTGCGGTAAGAAGGCCTTGCTAAGCGTCGGTAACGTCCTGCCTCTCAGCTCGCTGCCTGAGGGTACGATTGTCTGCAACGTCGAGGAGAAGGTTGGTGACCGTGGTGCGCTTGCCCGCACATCTGGTAACTACGCTACCGTCGTTGGTCACGATGGCGATGGTACCACGTCGCGTATCCGTCTGCCGTCTGGTGTGAAGAAGACGGTGCCAAGCTCTGCTCGTGCCACTGTCGGTATTGTTGCTGGTGGTGGTCGTATTGACAAGCCATTGCTGAAGGCCGGCCGTGCCTACCACAAGTACCGTGTCAAGCGTAACTGCTGGCCTCGTACTCGTGGTGTTGCCATGAACCCCGTCGACCACCCACACGGTGGTGGTAACCACCAGCACATCGGTCACTCGTCGACGGTCAAGCGTGGCGCCGTCCCAGGTCAGAAGGTCGGTCTCATTGCTGCCCGTCGCACGGGTCTTCACCGTGGTACGGTCAAGGTGCGCGATGCTTAATGAGTGTTGTGATGCCTATGTTCTTTCTTCTTTTTCTCTCCTGCTTGAGTGGCACCAAAATACAGGATCCTATAGACGCCTGCTCATCCTAGTGATGCGCCCCGTCGTGATGTACTATGTCGGTTCCTTTTTTAGCTGTGCCCACTTGGGACAAAAATGGATGCGTTTCCGCGTGTATGCTTCTGTGCTATGCTTGCTTGGATGGCAAAGTGTGTCGGGTATGGTCATTGATGTGTTTGGGTTAGGGCATGTCAGTTTCGAATGTGTAGTTTTATCGCTGGATTCGCACAAACCTTTCCTACCGAGATGAATTTGAGGCGTGTTCTATTCTATATCAACACAGAAGGCTATCTTGCTCGTGTCGAAATCGTTTCGTTTTGCCTTTCTGGCTGGTTTATTCGTATCTTTCGTCAACACAAAGAGGGTTAGCGTAACGTGTTTGGCGACCATTCCGTGATTAAAGAGCCTCCGTGGATTCATGCTCCGACCGCGCCTTAGTGTTCAACTTTTGTCCAGCAAGTTCTTTGTTCTCCATAAAATTTTTCAAATATACTAAGTCGTAGAGTTGGTCTATGGGTAAAACGGGTATTAGCTAGATGCCTCACCCCTTTCCTTTCTTCTACGATGGCTCTTGTTACTCTCTGCTAGTTCTCTTTTATCCCATACATACATACATACATACATCTTTCTAGCCAAAGACCTCTAACCTATGTGGGTTTTCTTCGACCTCCATTCATTTGATTATACTTCTTCCATCCGGTGATCTCCACCTGACCGACCGCCGCCAATGCGGACGGTCGTTGTCGGGCGATGGCTGTGTGGGTTATGGCTAGTATGGACAGGACTTGTGTGCGCCCAAGCTTCTCCTGAGGTCGGAAGAATGACGGCCAGCGAGCTCGACGTTTCGTTCGCGCATTTCTTGCCGCCAATATTCCGAGTTGTACTGATGACGGCACTGTGCATCTTGGGCTTTGCGATGGATCTCCAGGTCCTGCAGTATTGGGATATGAATATATTTCTTGGCACAGGACCCACACTGTTGCCAAGTGTAAGTGTGGGTCGCACTTCATCGCGTGCCATGGCAGCCAACAGCGGCGCGATGGCCTTGTACTTGCTTGCGCTGTGCCATGTGGCATGGGCGACATTCTGCTGGCTCATGTACCGCTTTCATGTCGACGCTTCGACAGGTGCTCGGACGATGTATTCGCAAGCGTGGGAAGTGGCTACCCTTGCAGGTCTTTTGGCATTATGGATGATCCCTGGGCCATTTCGACGTATGTTGCGGACATGGAATCGGACGCTGGTCCGTTTGCTGACGCCGTCGCTTCGTGTGTCGGTTTCATTTACTGATGTGGTCGCAGCTGACATCCTCACATCATTCGCCAAGGTGCTGGGCGACGTATGGATATCATTGGTTGTGCTCACTTGCTTTCTGCTCGGTCGGCGAGCTGACGATTCAGTTCTATTGCGAGCAGAAATGAGCATCGCGGTCCCAATGTTAATCAGTGTGCCATATTTGATTCGCTTGCGTCAGTGTTTGTGCGAATATGTGGTGTCGAGTCAGAGACCGCGACGTCCACTGTATAATGCACTCAAGTACCTTTCATCGCTACCTGTGATCTGGCTAAGGGTGACTCCGACGCTCCTTCACGCAAGCCCCGCCCTCTCACGCATGTTCAACTGGATTTGGTATGTATGTGTACTTGTAAATACGCTCTTTTCGTTCTGGTGGGACGTTACGAATGACTGGGGCCTGGATCTGTTGCAGATCCATTCTTTCCGCGCGATGGTGGCTGAGCCACGTGCGCACTTGCCAGTTTTGCATCGTCGCTCCAGTGTCATCGACACGGATCTTACGAGTTCTGCGCCTCCCAGCATCGATTTTCGTAGTCCTGTGTCTGGCGACCCCACTGGCGACACCGGAACTGGCGGCAATGCGTTTGTACGCAGACACACCCGCCGCGCGAGTTTGCTCCGCCGACCCGAGAAGCCATTGCCACTGCCAACCACTGTGTACTGGGTGTTTTTGGTGGTCAATCTATTCTTGCGCTTCACATGGTCGCTCAAGCTCAGTTCACACTGGCAGTTCCTTGTGGAGTGGCAGCGTGGCTTGTTGCTTCTTGAAGCGTTGGAAATTGTCCGTCGGTCTGTGTGGGTCCTGCTGCGTGTGGAGTGGGAACTTGTGCGTCAAAGTCCTTCGGAACTCTGGGGCCTGTAGGAACTGGCAGGCTAGACATCCAAGCCACGTTCGGAAACACTGCTGCCATGGCCATAGATCAAGCAGGCTCAGACACGTACCGACGCAATGGAGCGTCGCCATCGCGACTGTCATTGCCACAAGCGCCTCTTCTATCTACTTCATGCGTTTCTTCGCTTGATTCACATGTGCACGCAGACGCTTACTCTTTTCACGCAGGGAAGCATTCTTCTTGCTTCGAACACCCCAGCTTTTCGACACCATCTGGAAGTTCTTGCCCTTCGCCTTTTGTCGATTCGTCGAGCTGCTAGCGACCTCCTTCTTCTTCTTTCCTTTGTTACTGCCGAACTTTTCACGTCCCTCACGGCCGGCATTGATACTGGCCATACGCTCTTCATAATCAGCTTTGGCCTTTTTGCGTGGACCAAGAATATCTGATTCATCCAGTACGTCATGCGTATTGGGATTGCGCTTTTTCGACAGCTGTAGGGCAGTCAACTCACGTCGTGCACGTGCCCCTGCCGCGCCACCTGCTTTGACGGCCTCTTCAGCAGCTTGAACGCGCAGCTCATTCAGCTTAGCAAAGTCCGCAGGTGTCAGGATCTTGGTCGTTGCCAGCTCGGAAAATGTGTCCGTGCCGGCCTCAGGAGGCGCCTGTGCGGCTTCCTGGACCTCGTCAGTGCCGTGGGCGTGACTCTCCGTGTCCATAGCCTCGTCGTCCTCACTGTCAGAGCCTTGCTCCTGCCGCTTCTTCCGAGCTTGTCGGCGAATCTTCCTTGCCTCTCGGACACGCTCACTCATGGGACGGGGGTCGGGCTCTTTCTCTCCCACAGTCTTCTCATTGTCACTCGCATCATCGACATCACTCTTATCCAGCTCGAAGTGCTCTTGCTCATCATCGGAGCTCACGGCAATCCAACCACCCGAGCTGTCACTATCCGATGCACTCTCAAGTTCCCAGCCATCCCATTTGGCGTCATCGTCATCATCGTCGTCGTCCTCGTTCCCATTGTTGCTGTCGTCACGCGCTGCTTGGCTGCGCTCCTTCAAGTGCTGCTCTAGCAGTTCGATACCCTGAATGCCGTGCACTTCCCGCCGGTCTACGCCGAAGCGCTCTGCCTGCTTGCCTTGGGCTAGGGACAACGCGCCAGACTTGCCACGCTCTGTGCGGTGCAACATAGCCGGATTCACCTCACGATACAGCAGCAGCAGACTTCGAGAAGCAGCACTGACACCCTTGTCTTTCGAGCGACGGTATGCGACCAAGTCTTCGAGCAGATCTTCCTCCATACACCATGGTTGCCGGCGACAGATTTCTCGGATGGCATTGATTCCGGCGGCAACAACTTCTGCACCAACACCAGGATGCACAAATGCGTACGCAATTTTGCGAATCGCAGGCGTCAGCACATCTGTTGGTGTCTGCTCATGTACTGATTGCGCGAGAGACACGAGAATGAGTGTAATGTGCAACTGATGCGGCATGAGATACTTTGCCAAGTAGCTGTAGAAGCTCAGCACCGTCAACCGATGTACACTCATGACGCGACTGAGCAGCTGCATCAGACGCACTTTGACTTCGAGAGAGTGCCGTTTGTCTCCACGGCTTAGATTCTCGAAAAGGCCCTCGGCAAATGACTGGGGATCATGCAGCAGATGGATCGCTGCCATATTCCCTGTCTCTTGGTCCGCCTCATCAAGCGCCTTGTCACTTTGTTCTTTTCGTCGACGCCGAGCCTGCGCCTGAGCAAGTTTGAGACGCCTCTCACTTGCGCGTGTCTTTTTGCCTACCTTGCTTTGATGCTCGAGCCTCCCGACGTCCGCGCCGCTGCTCTCCTGCTCCTCGTCAGAGTCATACCCAGCATTCTCAGCCGCATGCAGGTCGCCCAAGAAGAATCGCACAGCAGATGCTTGTACCTTGGGATGAGGGTGCGTACAAGCCATAGCCAGCAGTGCCACCGTTCTGGCATCTGTCCAAATGTGCCGACGCCACATCTCCGAGGCCACACGGACTGCCCACAGTGCTTCTGTGCGGCCCTTGAGTTCTGCATCAGCGCGGTGCAGTACAACGTTGGATCCTTCGGGGTTCATGCCACGCTCTACCATACCAAACAGAAGACCCTGGACCATGCGGTTGAGACGTGGGTCCTTGGACTTTTGGTTCGCATGCTTTAGATCCTGTACAATGGTATGCAACAGCGTCGACCGCATCTCTGATGAAGTCGTCGTGCTGAGAAGAGGAATGAGTGTCTTGAGAAAATCCTCGCTTGTAATAACGTTTCGATTCCGTAACAGAGTCAGCGCTCGGAAGCAGGTCTTCCGCGTGTCCGGGCTGAGACTTGCATGATGTTCAAGCAGTAGCTCACTTAAGTGTTCCGGAAGCGCTGCTGTCACGTCTGGATAACTTGGTGCAAGCTGTGCGACAAAAGACAGTAGTTGCTCGAATTTGTCTTGTTGATCTTTGCTCAAGCGAATTGTCTGCACACTAGCGCCTTCTGAGCCACTGCCTTCGATATGCTGCCCGATTCCCGACGCAAATATGCGACGCAGACTTTCATAGTGGTTCCATTGTGCGAGGAACTCTTCCGTGTAGGCAGATGGGTCGCGTTTTAGCAAATTCTGCAGTGCTGGCAAGTTGTGTGTGTCAAGCAGTCCACGTGCTTTGGACCGATATAAAAGGCCATGATCACGCACAACAGCCGTAGGACGTTCTTTGTTGATTTTCGATGAAGAGGATGAGGACCTGACCATGATAGGTGAGAATACCTCGGCCACGTCAATGCGCGTACCGTTCGTCGATCAACGTAACGCCTCGAGAGCCAAGTATAAAAGGGGCGATGAGAAAGAGAACGACTGGATGGATGTGGAGGCGACTCGTACGCGCACAATTTTTTTTTTTCTTCATCTCTCCTGCAAGAGAAAAGCAAGTCGATATGGCCCCTCGATTTTCTTGGCACATCGTCATTTGTTGACGCAGCGACCATGGAAGGCGACGATGGTCTTTTGCTCAACTTGGACGCTGCTCCTCCGCCTTCCACGCAAAAGAATAAGAACAAGTCTCGTAATGGAAGCTCGAAAAAACGCGCACGCGTGCAGGAGTCCTCGGCAGACGATGCAGCTACAACCAAGCGCACACGCGGCTTGTCAGGTGCAGGAACAAGCGCAGGGGCACGTAGGCAGCCTTCTCCCACAATCAGCATACCAAAAGAAAGCACTTTGAGTGAGGAGGATCGAGCTGCTATCATCAAGGCGCGTGCTATGTCGCTGGGGTCGAGCTCAAAGACGACATCATCACATGATACGGCACCAAGGTCGAAAGGGGGAAGCCATGGTTACGTATCGTCACTCTTTGCGAGGGATGAAGCAGGTGCTTCTGAACCAGCAGGTTTGCCAGAAACGCCACGGTCTGCGCCCTCGAATGCGCCGTCATCCAACGCATCCTCGTTCGAAGCGTTGGGCCTGGACGAGATCCTCGCAACACACCTTCGTGAAAGAATGGGTATTGACGGTAAACCTACCGACATCCAACGGCTGGCGATTCCTCCGCTTATTGCCGAGCCGCCATCGCCGACGTCGCAGCGTGATGTGCTCATCCAAGCACAGACAGGTAGCGGAAAAACACTCACGTACCTACTTCCTATCGTGCAGTCGCTTCTTCCTTTCTCGGAAGAGAGCTATATTGATCGGAGTATTGGCACACTAGCGATCATTCTTGCGCCGACGAGGGAATTGGCTAGGCAAATATACCAGGTGCTGGAGCGTCTCTTGACGATGTCGCTCACGTCGCAGCACGAAGCAGCGGATGGGACGCTCTTACGTCGTCGTGCGCGCTGGATCGTGCCGAATCTACTCACAGGCGGCAGCACCAAGAACCATGAAAAGCAGCGCATCCGCAAGGGATCTCCTATCATTGTGTCGACGCCTGGCCGGCTGTTGGATCACCTGCAGAACACATCGAGTTTGGACGTGGGCAAGTGTCGCTGGCTTGTACTGGATGAAGCAGACAGGTTGCTGGAGATGGGCTTTGAAGAGCAGCTGTCGGGGATTGTCAAAGCCCTCGATGGCCGTCGTCGTCTCAGTGTGTCGACGGCGCGAGAAGCCTTGCTGAACAATGGTGCGATAGAGCCCCATGCCCCGGACTCGCAGGTGACAGATTCGCTCGGCGTAGCATGGTGGGCGTGGCGCCGACGGGTAGTCTTATGCTCTGCTACACTCGACGAGCGTGTGCAGGTGTTCTCTGGCACGACCCTTCACCAACCATTGCTTATTCGTGCAGGCATGCATCAGGCGGTGGAACCAGCACCAGGCACCAGGCATAAAGGCGCATCTGGTCCTACATCCGACTCTGCTCAGAGTGTAGGGAATAGGACGGCAGAGGATCACGAGCCGGCCTCTCTCGATGCCCCGGTCGACTTTAATGGCCCAACGTTCTCAGCTCCTGCGCAGCTTGCGCAGCATGCGGTGATTGTGCCACCGAAGCTCCGACTCGTCACGCTGCTAGCGCTTCTTCGACAAAGCTTACCACGCGCCTCTGAAGCGGCTCATCCTGCACGTGTCATGGTCTTTCTCACTTGTACAGATACTGTCGATTTCCACTGGCACGCTATTGGTGGCGCGCGTATGGGCCAGCTGCCGACGAAAGACAGTGACACATCACGGCCACTCCCTTCTAGTCAGGACATGCCACTTGCCCAAAAAAGCGATCTTTTGCCCGGCGTGCCGATCTATCGATTGCATGGCTCTATGACGCAGAAAGAACGAATTGCCTCTCTACGAGCCTTTCACACACTTGAAGACGGAACGGACGCTGCTCCTGCCAAGCGAGGAGGCGTACTGCTTTGCACGTCCGTCGCTTCGCGTGGCCTGGATCTTCCGCACGTCAGCTGTGTCATTCAAATGGATGTCCCCACCGAAGGCGGGGTAGAAGAGTATGTTCATCGTGTCGGCCGTACAGCCCGTGTAGGACGAGAAGGTACGAGCTGGCTCATGCTGATGCCGCATGAGAGGCCTTGGCTCGATGTGCTTACCCAGCGCATGGTCGTCGGAGAACCGCCGCGGCGTGCATCTGTGCCAGTGGTCGGCTACGACACCGTGCTGTATGAAGGATTCGGCGGCGCCGCACGTGAGTACGAATCGCGCGCCACAGACGTGCAGATGGCTTTGGAGCGTTGGGTCCTCGCAGACCCAAGCCACGCAAGCTTGGCACGTACAGCATTTCTTGCACATATTCGTGCGTATGCGACGCACCCAGCGAGTGAGAAGGCCATTTTCCATGTGAATCAACTGCATCTAGGACATGTGGCCAAGGCCTTTGCGCTTCGCGAGGCGCCTCAGACCGTGCAACGGACGGCAAAGAAGGAGCACGAGCGGCAGACGCAGCCGAAAGCGCCAGAAAAAGACACCGAAATACGTCGTCAACGTATGCTAGCCAATCTTCCGACAGAATCTATGTAGACTACAACTCTTTCAGGACAGGCAATCAGGCAGGCAGTGCGCGAAGAAGACAGAGAAGGAGGTGAAGAAGAAGAAAAAGGCAAAGGAGGGCATAGCAACAGAACAGGCCAAGGCCGCATTAGTTTATGGGATGTAGGGTGCACACGAGTAGCTGACTTGATATTTGTTGTGATAGTGCCTGGGCGTTCGTAGGCTCACGAAGCCTGATCTGTCGTCTTGCTGCGCTTCGCACCGATTTCCGGTGGTTCGTCGGTGTTCTTACGCTTCTCGTTCGATCCTGTTGCTGGCGCGGCATCAGCATGGCCGCTGCCGCGGCCACCATGACCCCCACGGCCACCGCGGCCACCGCGGCCCCCACGACCACCGCCACGGCCGCCACGGCGTGGTGCATGTCGCTCGGCCTCACGTCGGTCAAGAAGGAACGATGCACGGAAATTGGCGCGCTCAACGTAAAAGTCGCGAGCTTTGTCTTCACCAACCCGCTCCCAAGAAACGGTCGAACCACCAACGGTGATGCCCTTGTCTTGGATTTCACGCAGTTTCTCGTCCGATACAGGCTCGCGGAACCCAACTACGCCCTCGACGGCCTCAGCAGGGAACTCGACGAACAAAGTGGGGTGCAATGTAGACAGCGTATCCTTGAGATCTTTCCAGTTGCCATCCTTGCTAGCATTCGTGAAGCGAAGCACACTCTGCGCAGGAAAACTGACCTTGTCTGCTTCGATGGTGCCATCGGGCTTCGTGCACAGCATCTGACCATTGTATTCAAACTCAAGGGGCTCAGAGCGTGAGCTCTTCGAAGCATCCGGTCCATCTGAGCTACGTCGCTCCCGCTCCATCTCACGGAATGCGTTGAATTTGCGCCCGCCCTTCGATGAAGACGACTTGCTGCTGCTGTTGTTGTTGGGATCAATGCCCTTTTCCTTCATTTTCATTTCAACATAGGCTGGCTTGCTCATGGTCACAAGTTTCGCGCCTTTGTACTCGATGCCATGCCCCCCATCTTCCTGCGGCTCCGTTGCCTTGGCCTTCTCTAAGAAGGCACGCATTTCAGCAGCATCGGCAAATTCCACAAAAACACTGTTCTTAAACTTGCGGGGCTTCTCGTTTTCTCGCCGCATACGCACGCCATTGATTTTTCCAAACTGTGCAAAGAAAGACTCCAGCTCTTCTTGCAGTCCATCAAATTCATCTGGAAAACCTTTTGCGTAAATGCTTCGCGCATGCGCGTCTGGCACAGGCTTCATCTCCGCTTTGCGACGCACACGTTTACCATCTGAGTCGACCTCAAGCAACGAGGTTGATCCACGAAGCGCTTCAGCTATGTCCTGTGAGCTCAGCACTTCGCGCATCGGCTTCATCCGCTTGAATGAAGCGATCGTGTCAATAGGCACCCATCCCTCTGCGTCCTTGCGCGTAAGCGTAAAGAGGAACTTGTCGAACGGCAGATTCGCATCAGCAAAGTAAAATTCTACCTGCTTCAGCACCGCACTCTTTGCTTCATCAATGCTCATGGGTGCGCGCGTGGCAGACGCCCCTGCTCCCTCGTCTTGAGTCATCGTTCGTTGACAAAGTTGTGCACACACCTCCAGGCCGATGGAAAATTTCTCATTATCTCACTGCAAAGAAAAAAAATTGATCCCAAACAGAACGCGTACAATCACGTGATGCTCTCGCTTTCTCTCTCTCTCTGTCGCCCTCATTCTTTGATGGAATGCCAACACCTTCCATGTGCAGCGAAACGAAATCGTGACATTGGCCTCTATCTATGAGAAGATACGCAGATGCGACAAAGCGACGATGAAATCGTCGCTCTAGACTTCACGGGAAAAGAAAAGCGCCAAAAAATAAAGATGAGGTAAAAAAAAAATAGCAGTTTACAACGTGGCTGGCATTAGTTCAGAACGCCACGGAACAAGCGGGCCTCGCTCGTCTCAAAGTACCGCATGCCAAAGTTAATGAGCGTAACCGCAAGAATTACAAAGCAGATAAATGTAGGACCATAGAGGTCCGAGTACACATTAGAAGAGCAGCGCTCGCGAATCTTGAGTGCGCGCCACATGTACAGCACACCCGAGTAGGCAATGGTGAAAAGAGCGATAAGCGTGAACAAGGCACTCGTAATAAGACCGATAGTGTCACCTGCACGCTGGAAGTTCAGCAGACCTGTGGCGATAGAAGCAATCATCACACTGAACTCGAGCCACTTGAGGAACGTCCGCTCGTTTGCAAAGTATACCTTCGGCTCCACACGGATCGGCACCGACACCCTCTTGCCAGGCTCAGCATGGAAGTCCGTTACATACTCGACACCAGCAGGAGGTCCTGAGCCAGATCCACGCGGCTCCTCCTCATCCCGGCCTTGCAGCGCACGAATCACACGCTCTTCGCCCTCATCATCACCACCTTGATGAGCGCCCGACTCACGCTCCGCGGACGAGTGATGTTGCCACAGGCGGCTGATATTGTTACCGAACTTCTGCAAGTAATTCTTGTCAAATACGGACGAAGGCGACAAGATATCTGCGCGGCTCAGAGGCACATGCAAATCGGAGCGCGAAGCAGTCGTTGTGTCCTTGGTCGGCGCCTTCGATGCAGCCTTCTGGGCACCCTCGGACTCCTTCCGGTGCTCGATCAGGTATTTCTCACGTTGCTCGCGAATTTCCTTGATGCGTGGATCAAAGGCTGACAGACCAACATTATCAGCCTCCTGTTGTTCGTCCGCAATGCGCGACTCGCGGTGCTCGTTGTCATCGCCTTCAAACTCATCCTCACTGATCGGCTCGTACTGCGGGTTGCGCCCACCACTGCTGTGGGTGTGGTCTGATTGCGACGAGCTGTGGTGGGGGCGATCCAGTGCCAAGTTCATCGACACGGGCTTGCGAATGTCAATGTCCATCTGCGGCAGCCAGAACGGCACGAGGTCCACTCGGTTCGACAGGAGCGTCGCGCAACCGTGGATGAACTTGGAGAACTTCGGTACAGCCTCTACGAGATGGCTCTGCACAAGTTCACGCACCCACTTGGGCGGCTCTTGGCCCATCTGTGTCTGCAACTTGACTTCCAGCACGCCGTAGGGGAAACGCTCAACGTCGCCTTCAGGAAGCTGTTCAAACGGATAGTCGATGCCAATATCCATGCGGCGCCAGTTGTTGCCAGAGCGCTGCTTGCCATCCCAGTTGTCCTCACGTACGAGCGTTAGCTCTGTGTCGAGCGAAATGCGCACACGCGCATCACCAGGAAGCTGGAATGCCGTGCGATTGTAGAACGAGCGCATCACTGGCTGGAGTTTGCGCGAGAGCACACTATATTGCACCTCCGACGCCAGCTGGATCATCGAGTCAATTTCCTTGTCCGACTTCTTGCCTTTCTTGCGCATCTCTTCAAACGTGTCGTTCATGCGGTGCTCGCCACGCATGTACGCATTGACAAGCTCCTCTTTGATGGGAAAGCGTGCCTTGACACTCTTCTCGCCCGTCCAGTCCTCGCGATGCGTCTTGCGCTCGACGAAAATCATCTTGTTGTCCATGCCGCCGTACCAACGCAAGCGGATAGCCTCGGCACCTTCTGTCTTTTCGAGACGTCCCAAGTAGAGTTCGAGGTCCTCATTGTCGTAGTAGATCGACGTAATGGCGCTATCTTCCGGCTGGTATTCCTTCTCTGTATTGAACACGAGTACAGGCAGATGTTTCAGGATGAACAACTTCAATGGTACGATGTTGTCTGGATGCACCCAGTACTTGGTCGTCTGACGCACGAACGCACTCTGCGAGCCACCAGCACTGGCATCGCCTTTCACAGGATTGCCTCGTGTGTGAACGACATCGAACATCCGCGATAGTTTGACAATGAGAGCGTCATAGTTCTCCTTATAGAAGGGACGCGTGCTCAGATAGTGCTGGACAAACTCTTTGCGCAGAAGACGGCCGGTTTGCTTGTCATGCTTCTTGACAATCTTGAGGAATCCCGTGTAGTTCAGCTTGGTGAAAAGCGCAAGGTCATGGACATCAGCGATCACATTCGCCAAGTTTTCTTCCAGATCCTGGAAGCGCTCCTCAAAATGGTCAGTTTCGTCACTGTCAGAGTCAAACTCATCATCAGAGCCGGCATTGTGTCGGGCCTGGTACATCACGTCACGGTGCGTTTCATGTGCGTGCTCACCAGACCCAGATCCAGATCTTGGCTGCATTGTCGTCGTCGACGCGTCCGTGCTTGAAGAAGCCCCTTGGTTGTGATGGCGAGCTTGGGCATGTTCCTGGTCTGACTGCTGCTGTTGGCCCTGACCTTGGTCCCCAGCTCCCTTGTGGGCGTGCTCCGAGCGGGCCGCCAGGAGCTGATTGACTTCCGTATTTACTTGTTCAATCCGACCCGTAAGCTCAGAGACCTTGCTTTTCTGGAACGAATACACCTTGTCAAGCTCCATGCGTAGCTCTTCGACAAATTCATCCTCATCCTTGTCGGTCCAGATCCCCTCATTCTCAGCCATACGCCTCTTAATATCCTTTTTTAGGTCGGAGTACTGCAAGTACTGAGACGACCATTCCGGATACAAGGACGTTTTAATCGTCCTACCGAACTTCATGCTGGCGGCGGTGTAGGCAGTTGATGGGTTACCGAGAGCCTTATTAGTTATGGCCCCCCCTTCTGTCACTCGTGTCTGTATATTCCCTCTTTCTCAATTCTCTCCTACATGTCCCTCATGCAAGCTCGAAACGCTGTCTCATCGTATGCGGGACTACCTCCACGTGGACAGTCATTTCTTAATGGCCCTGTCTTCGCACGTGTTTTATCTTGCATGGAATGACCGTCGCCAAGTAATAAGTGGAGGTTGCTTGTTGTCGATGGCACGACTGCGACTGTCTAGGTGCGTCGTCAAGCACACATTCGTTTGGCTAGCGGACGCACACGTACTTCTACTACTACACATGTATACGTATGAACAAAATGTCAGTGCCACGAAAGTGTCGAAAGCAATCTCGTTCGGATCAACACCACGCTGGCGCATCGTGTCCCTAGCTCTTTCCTACCCGACCGAGGTCCATTGCGCGCGTCGTACACATCAGTTTTTGCTTCCACCCACGCGTGTGTCTGGACAATTTTTCTATAGCGATGATGCATACAGGCAAGTGTAATTCACGACATGAGTATATTCGATCACCACAACCCCTTTCTTCCCTGCTACGTCTCCGCGGACTCGTCAAAAGCCACGTGATGTCCTCAAGGAGTGCCGAAGAAAGCATCCGCCGGGGTGGGACCCCGGCCAGCTCAGACTCCCCCAGCTTTCGTTATCGCACACCCGGCCTGTCTGTCGAGCAACGATTCGTTGCATCATGGCTCTCCGCAGCATGACCGTGCGTTCGCTCCGGGCGATGCCTGGACTCGTAGGTGCCGAGCAGCCACATCGATTTGTGCTGCGCTCCCTATCAACATGGACAAATACGCCTTGTCTTCGTACGCACCTAGGTGTTGGCGCACCACGTCTTCATGGCGTTCAATCCCTTTTCACACGTGCTGCAAACAGCCCAAGGAAAGAATCGGCTCTATCGATGTGCTCACTCAACCAGACGTTCCGCACGTATTCTGCGCCGACATCGGCACGGGCCAATAATGCAGCAGGATCAGGGTCAGCGTCGGAAGCTGCTGAACCACAGACTGCATCATTGGACTTGCCACCAACGACGAGCAATGCCGTCGCATACCACTTGCTTCTATCAGCTGCACTGGTGTTTCTCATTATCATTGTGGGTGGCATCACGCGCCTGACCGAGTCAGGCTTGTCCATCACCGAGTGGAACCCTGGTCTCAAGGGGATGCGTCTTCCTCAGTCGGAAGCCGAGTGGAACGAAGAGTGGGACAAGTACAAGCAATCACCTGAATTCAAGATGCTTAATGCAAACATGACAATGCAGGAGTTCAAGACGATCTTCCTGTGGGAATGGTCGCATCGCATTCTCGGCCGCTTTATCGGAGTCTTTTTCGTGGTGCCAGCTGCCTTGTTCTGTCTGCGACGCGGCATGACGACACCAGACACGCGGAAGAAATTACTGGCTATTGCAGCAGGTATTGGATTCCAGGGCTTCCTTGGCTGGTACATGGTGGCAAGTGGCCTGAAGAATCCGTACGAGAACGAGCCATCGTCCTCGTTCCCACGCCCTGACTGGACACCTCGTGTGGATCACTTCCGCCTGGCTGCGCATCTCGGCACTGCATTTGCCGTGTACATGGGCATGGTTTACACGGCAGTGTCGATTCTGCGTGACAATGCATTGGTCAAAAACCTGAAGAAGACGCCCGAACAGGCGACCGATCTACTCACATCATTCGTGCACTCGCTTCAGAATCCTAAGGCACGGACATTCCGCCGTGTAGGCCTTGGTATGCTCGTCTTAGCATGCACGACAGCGATATATGGCGCTTTTGTCGCCGGTTTGGATGCTGGCTTGCTGTATAGTGAGTTCCCATTCATGGGTGGTTACCGTCTTTTGCCCCCTAAGGATGAACTGCTTGATCCTCGCTACGCGTTCCGCATGAATGCAAATACTGAGCCCGATTCGTCTCGCTTCGTACTGGGCAATATGACCCAAAACCCTGTCACCGTGCAGGCAATGCACCGTTACCTGGGCATGACGACTTTCGCTGCTATGTTTGTCTTTCTCGCATATGCGAAGCGGCTCAAAGCTCATCTGCCACGTGCAGCTCCGCGCTTTGCTACTGGTGCCGCTCACATGTCCGCTCTGCAAGCGCTATTAGGAATTTTCACTCTGGTGTACATGGTACCTGTGCCCCTTGCTTCTTTACATCAAGCTGGCTCCGTCGTCCTGCTAACAATGCTCACGTGTGTGATGGCTGTGACGAAGAAGCCGAGTAAGGCAATTCAATTGCTGGCCCAGACGAGACGTGCGTCTCAAAAGATGGGTTCACATCCATGATATCCGCCATATTTGATATATGAAGCATTCCATGCTTCTCTATAAACCCGTCTATAAACTTTGCGCGTATATGCTACAACGTATCAGCCCTTTTTCCCCGCACCTTCGTACATGCTAAATGTGACGTTGTCCGAATGTTCGTAGTGTCTCGACTCCATGTCCATATAGAGTGAAAGCTGAGCGAACATCAGGCTAGATCTGTGCACACGAGTGTGGAGGTGCAGTGAGACTCCTCGATTGTTTTGCCTCAGCCACCTGTCCCCAGTATCGCCTAGATGTTTGCTCTCCCAGGCAAAGAACGCGAGGCATTTTTCGACTTGCTGGACGAATACTTTTCACAGCGTCCGCATTTGTTGCAGAACTATCAGCGTCCGTCGGAAGAGCCTGTTTCATCAGCCCCTGTAGGCTTGAAGAAGCCAGCACCACCGCCACCACCTCGTCAGCATCAGCGTCAAGTCAACTCGTCTCTTGGGTCAACGCACACCACAAATACAAATGGGATAGAATCTGATTTGCAAGAAATGCATGTGTCCCCTATGCACAAAGACATTCGCAAACCAGAGGGGCTCACGACGACCAAGGTACGTATCTTTTGTTCATTCACGCACGTCGACTCATGCTACGTGGTTACAGTCGATAGGAAAACTGGATACATCCTCTAAGAGTGCAGCGTTTAGTTCAGCGCTACAAAACACGATCAATCATTTCCAAAAGCCCAAGCAGGAGGAACCCAGAGATTATTATACATCCTCAGTCACCACAACGACGACCACGTCTCCATACCCCCCCGTACAGCAACCGCCAGCATCGGTAACAGCATCTGCCGCGCAGACCACTTCAACGCTCGGGGAGGCCGTGGCCCTATACACGTGCGTACTACACGTATAACTATCGGAACTGACGTACATTTATTTATTTATTTTTTTTTTTTTTTGCACGACAGATTTCAAGGTGGCCAGCCTGGTGATTTGTCTTTTGTTCAAGGTGAACGTATATCGTTGTTGGAAAAGGTATCGGACGACTGGTTTCGCGCACGCAATGCGGAAGGTCATATAGGCATTGTGCCTACCAACTATATTGAACGTATGTAGCAAGCTTTGCCTGAGTCACAATTTCATTCTGCTCAAGGACAGCAGTGGGCGTGGATGACACAGCGCACGACTCTTGCAGGAAACTACAATACCTAGGTACATCGATATGCCATGCACTGAGATCGTGGCTGATCGCCGCCAACTTTTGACACGTGGCGCACACGCGCACGTGGTGGACCGCGGTCGCCACCCACGTGTTCATCGACGGGAGACATTCTCGCGCGTTGTCCGCGTGGCTAGCTCGTGTTTGGCCACGAGGACTCCCCACAAGAGCGCGCCTAAACGATGAGCGAGAACGCCCTAGGATTCGTGTCATCGTCGGTGCCTGGTCGAGGATCGGACCAACCTTCTGGGATTGTGTCACTCGATCCACTGCATTCGTCGCAGCGTCCGTCGCCGTATCCTATGCATTCGTCGAGTGGGAAAGGCGAAGGTGGCAGCAGTAGTGACCTGACGTTCCAGAGCAATCCACCGCCAGCCGCGTACGCGCCCGCATCAGATGAGAAAAAAGGCATGAATGACGCGAATTCACACAGCTCATCCATGGACCCGAATCTGACAGGTGCCCGTCGCTCTGAAGGTACTCAGCCTGGATACCCCACTATGCGACAAGAGCAGCCCCCCTATCGATTGGATCTTCTGCCAACTGATCCGAACCTAGAGTCGAATGCGCCTGCATTGCATGGCGATGCGACTGAGCAGGACAATGTTGCTCGTGCATTTCCTTTTCTCTCCAACACAATGGCTGGTCAAGATAATGATGGCCGCGCAACTATATTTCCACCGAACTTTTCGAGCGTGGGCTCGACAGCCACCCAAGACGCAGCTGGCGCTGGTGCATTGGGTTACAAGAAAGCCACTGATGCATCGGAAGGTGCAGATGCTAGCTCTGCTTTTCATTCGAAGTCAGGGCGTGAAACATCGTACGACACGCTTTCACCCCCGGAGAAGAAAGAGACTCCTTACAGTCGCAGTCCGAGTCTGCGTGTAACGCACAAAATCGCAGAACGAAAGCGGCGGAAAGAAATGAAGGACCTGTTTGACGAGCTGAAAGAATTTGTGCCCGTGGACCGCGGTCCCAAGACATCGAAGGGCGATATCCTCACAAAGGCCGTGCTGCAATTCCAGACTCTACATCGCGAGCGCGAGCAGCTGATTGAAGCGCTGGAAGCTGCGCACCATGAACTGAACCAGTTGCGTCAGATGACAGGCAATGCTGACCATGCAAGTACGGGTCTCTCTCATCATGTGTACCCGCACGCATCAGCTGCGGCCGCACCTTACTTATCACGGCCTCCCGCGCTTGCCCCTCCTTCACGCCTTCCTGGCAGTTTCTTGCATGGTGCACAGGATCAGCACCTATCGCGTGCGCGTGGCGAGAACAAAGGCGACGCACCATCGCATGCCGCGGGTGTTAGCATGGCACCGAGTCCAGCCCGAACTGGCGAAGCATTCTTGTCAGACTTGCGACTTGATCGCCTTCGGCAGCCAGAAGAAGCCGTTCATGCGAATTTCAAGCAACTGGATCATAGTCCAGGCGTCTTGGATCAGTCGCTTGGCGCAACGACGCGTTCTTTCCAGCCTGAATCGTATCAGACAGGTCTCGTGTCGTCGGATCTTGCCGAACACCAAGACAATTCGATGAATACCGATGCGTCTACCGCGCATGCAGGCCGGCCTGTAGCGCGCGACCAGCCATTCTCTACTGCTCCTCGATATGTGCCTCGAACCGACGGCGACCTCATACCAGATAGCACGCCTGGTGATGCAACGCATATGTAGTGCTCGACGTCTGGAATTGTGGATTTATGTGTGTACGCCAATTGGCTCGTAGTCGATTCATTCGTACTTCAAGTGGACGCGTCTCGCGTCCTCGTGCGTCACGTCACGTTCGCGTCACGCGCCGCTCCCTTTGAAACACTTCGCTGAACGTGATCATCCTTGTGTCTGTGCTCGTCTTGCCCTGAAGATGGCACCGACAGACGTGCCACAACGAGACGAGACAGGTAGTCGTGTATTCCCCTTGTTTGCTTTTTCGTGCAGTGGCGAGCGTGGTCCCCATGACGCTTGTACACCGAAACGTTCACGCACGCCGCCGCCGAAGGGCCGCGCTTCCAAGTCGCGAACACGACCGTCATCGACTACCCTATTCGCCGCATGGGGACAAGAGTCTCCGATCTCTGCGACAGGTCCTGAGAAAGCAAACGCGAAAGAGCCTATTCAGCGCATCGTGCGAGGCTCGCGCGCCTCAGGTGGTGTGCACCCCTTTTTTGCAAAGCGTGAAACCAAATCCTCGACGAATCCAAGCTCGTCTACACGAGCGTGTGAAAATGGCTGTTTGCCAAGAAAAATTGCGCCAGCACCTTGGCCAACGCATGATATGGTGCATGTCGTACCCGAAGGATGGCTTGACTACAAGCATAGATTGACGTGGCCTCAACGAACGCGCCAATTAAGCTTGGACATGCCTCACGCGTGTTCTCTCGCGTCTGGGTCTACATATATAGACTGGACATGCCTTCGTTCAAGTCCAGCAGCCGGGGTGCCTTCACCTGTCAAAGCGTGTCGTGGTACATTGAACGTGAACTGTGAAGCGTCTATTATGGAAGCGGGATCAGTCGTGCCAGAGGGGTCGCCAGCACCACGCACGCCTCTTGCCTACATTGGTCCGGATCTAGCAGCGCAAGCACATGTGCACATGCCGCCTGCCGTTACGCATCTGCTTGAACAACTCATGCCAGTGACACCTAAAATATTGTCCTCGCGGCCAAAACAAAGTACGCATGCCTCGGTATGGATGGACCATTGGCGCCCCCGATGTGCCGCACACGTTTTGGGAAACGAAGAGTCGGCATTATTTCTCCGCGATTGGCTGCACGATCTGCGTGTGTCGTACAGTGGTGCACGACAACGGCCTATCCAGACGCGCACAGTGTCGCGCAAGCGTGGACGACCCCGCTCTTTGATGAGCGGCGTATCTGATATGGTCGACGATCCAGCGTCTGATGCAGCAGACGACGCGATTGTTGATGCTGGGTATGGCAATGAGGATGACGAGTACAAAGAATTTCATCCGGAGGAGATTGCGTGGTTCAATCAGTTCCGCACCGATGCCCCAGATCCTGGCCCAGTTGCCACATCCTTGGAGCTCAGTAAATTGACGAACTGCATTGTGCTGACGGGTCCAACGGGTGTTGGCAAATCTGCTGCAGTGTATGCATGTGCCACCGAGCTCGGCTTCGAGGTGTTCGAGTTGTATGCAGGCATGGGACGCCGAAGCGGAAAGGATTTGGCTAGTGCGGTTGGGCAGCTAACACGGAATCACATGGTGCTGGGAGATGCAAGAGTCCGACTGCATGATATGCCACACCAGTCTTTGATCTTGCTGGACGAAGTTGACGTTCTCTTTGACGATGACGCAGGGTTTTGGCCCGCCGTTGTTGAGCTGATCGGCGAATCACGTCGGCCTGTGGTGCTGACATGCAACGACCTGGATGCTGTTCCACTCGCCGAATTGCCCGTTCAGCGTGTTCTTACATGGGAACCAGCGCCAGCACCGGTTGCAGCCACATATCTGCAACTGATCGCCTTGGCAGAGGGATATATCGTTTCGAATGCGGCAATGCATACTCTGTATACTAGTACGCGACTATTGGCAGATCGATTGGACCCACCCAGTGGGCCCGTCTCTCCTATGTCGAATCTATTCCCAAGTTCATACATGATGCCCCATGGTCATGCGTATGATCTACGGGCGGCCCTCGCCCAGCTGCCTTGGATCTGTCTGCACACACGAGCAGAAGATCTGCTGCGCGAAATGAGAAGCCCAAAAGCTGGCGGTATGAACGAATCTCGGAACGAGCACGAGAGCACAAGCGCTGCGTGCGAGAGTGGCTGTACGGATACAGCGTCGTTGACACACTCGTCGTCCTCCATCAATCGCGCACGAGCCGAGCTTGCTGCGCTGCGTACCATGTATGAAGCTGCCGAAACTCAATCGTATGCAGATCTGGTCTGTCATGCGCGTGAGTACACGGATGAATATGTGCCCCTTCCTGCTCGAAACCGCGCGAGCGTCTCGCGCATTCCAAGCGTCCCGTGCACGTCCATGCATGTGCCAAGCGATGGATCGCGCCTCGAGCGATCCATTCAGCGTGCGTTGGGAGTCGATGAGACGGCTCACAATTCACTTACGCAGCGCATGGACCAGGATCGACTTGAACACTGCCAGCAATTGCACACACTTCTGCAGCTCTTGCACGTGCCCGTTCAGGAGCAGCTACCTCGTACCAGTATACCCTTGGACTATGCGCCATATGTGCGCGTCATCCACACTATGGACATGGCTCACCAACAGGCATGGGCCACTTATTTGTACAATAACCAAGCAACGTTGATGCGGGTGACACGCAACTCGATGCGACTTGCGCCAGATGTGCGTGCGTATCAAGCCTGGCTGCCATTTGGACCGGCTGAACGAGAAGCCGCACAGCGCACCTCGTTTGTATAGCGCACGGAATTTCGCATTTACCTGCATGATGATAGAGCAAACATGTTTATTAGTGATACTGTAGTAACATTATAAGGAAAAAAAGGGGGGTGGGTTGTTCAGTATCGCGTCAGTGTTGCTCAACTCAGGAAAGCGCATTGACTGGCCAATCACGACCGTCGTATTCGGAGTCTAAGCAACAGGCGCACCGGGAGACGAGTGTGCGAGATTTCTTTCATCAAGCACAACGGCCATAGGGTGATGTTGCTTCTGTGGCTGCGATGACCCGTGGGAAAACTCGGTGACAGGCTCTGCTGTTGGGGGATCCTGCGAAATTACTCGAGTCACGCGCGACTCGGATGGTAAAGAGGCACGCAAATACGCTGGTGCAAGGTCCGGTACACGGTTGGACCATGAAAGACTGCCGCGGCGTTCCTGTTCGAGCACACTCGTAAGATGATTCGTTGTGTCGGGCGTTGCGTCATGCGATGGAACATGTGGAAGCCACAGCATGTCGTCATAGGGCAAAAGTGAAATGGCATGAGGCCCAAATTCTTTGTCTTGGAAAGAGAGAGCCGGCAAAGTTGGTGGGACCTGTGCTGAATGACGAACTTGGACCTGCAGCTGACCCGGTTGTTCACTGTTCGAAGCAGGGCGTAACATCGTCGCCGGTGGATACGATGTCGACCGCACAGGAGGTAAGAGTTGTCCTGCATGATGGTTGAGAGCATGTATGGGAGACCGAGCACGAGGTAACGGCGCTTTCGTCTCATGATCAGAAATCGTTTGTTGCACGGGAGGCAACTCCTGCTCTTGCCCAACAACAGGATTGGCTCTGCGCAGCATGATCACCTGGCCGTCCTGCTCTTTGTTGGCCGTCGCAGACGACCGGGGGACGTGCGCGACTTTAGGGGCATGTTCACGAGCACCGGTAGGTGACGCAGGCACTTGCGCCAGTGTGTAAATGGGGATAGCAGGATAAGGAAGCTGCGCGGAAGCTAGCGAAGCGGGCATTGACTGGCGAGACAAGAACGATCCTAAATCTTGTTGTGATTTGGAAGCCATTGGAGCAGCAGTCTTGGACGAGGTAGTCACCACTGGCTTAGAAACATCGAGTGCCGGCGCCGCCGTCACAGCGTTACTAGGAACAGCAGGCACTGACGAGGTCGCAATAGCAGGCGCCGCTGTAGCTGGAGCTGCGCTTGTGCGCACAGCCGTGCCAGGAATAGTGCCATTGTCTGGCGCAGCCACAGACTCACTTGGCACAGCCGAGGACACTGCTCCAGATGACGCGGTCACAGGCATTGCGGCATCCACTGTCGCAGTCATAGACTCACTTGGCACCGACGTGGAAGGCATCGGCGGGGCAAGGCCGCCTTGTGTCAAGCTTGAATGCGTCGTCGCCATGCGCACTTCCTGTGGGACAGAAGAGGCTTGCGTCGTCACAGCCGGAACTGTCACGGGAGCTAGCTCATTCACAGGCACAAGTTGTTGCGCCTTCAGCTGTGATGCGGATGGAATACGCACGCCCGACGTGTGCGCATGAAGCAGCGTAGGCTTGGCATCGGAAGTCTGCATCGCCTCCTCTGTGTTGTGCGTGTGTCCATTTGATTTGTGGAGATCCTCACCTGTGACTGATGTATGAAGCAAATGATCCATCGGACCCTCGTGAAAATGACCAGGTGTGTCTGTTGCGATAGGTGTCGATGAGTCCTGCTGGTGTGCACTGCGGTGTTTCTTCTTGGACAGTAGTGCCTCCTCATCATTCTCCTTGATGTGCCGTCCATGCAGCAGCTCGTGCATTGCGTGCTTGTTGTGTGTCTCAGATGCGGCATGCGGCGCTGGCACACCCACGGGCGTCGCAGAGCTGCTGTACTCGATCGGACGACCACGCCAGTATACACCCACGCCAGGCTCTGCTTCTGGCTCAGACTGCGTCGCCATCTTGTATGCGTCTGAAGACACACCTGGAGGAACCACGTTGTACTCGTCCGAGGACGCATGCGTCGTCCACATAGGATGTGTGAGCCCATCCGACCTGCCGACAGAAGTAGTCATGCCAGCCGTGGTTGGCGCCACAGGCACGACATGCGGGTCGGCTCCAGCGTACTCCCAAACAGGCTCCAACGATTGATTGTGTCCACGCACGCCATGCCGCATTTCTTTCGCGACGGGAATGTCTTGTACCTCTTGTGAGCTTGATGACGGCATGACCGATTCCAATGGCTGCATCTCTGGCACATCCGGCAAGTCACGATTCAGCCTCAATTGCGATATGCGCCTCGCAAGTCTTGCATGCGGATCTGAGACTGAAGTGAGGGCCTGCTCATATGTTGGAATGCGCTCATGGATTGGGTGCACCGGTGCCGTGGGATCCATTGCGCTTGGCACCGCGGCCGTTGGCATTACCGTAGGCTGCACAGACAACTGATTGGTGCTTATGTGGGGACCCACACCGTAGCCAGCACGTTGCTCGGCAACCTGGTTCGTGGCAGGTGGTGTACCATGGTGAATGGTCTGATAAGCATGATGACCAGCAGAGCCATTTGTGGCAGGAGCGACGTCTTGCTCGACAAAGTAACCCATGGTTGGATGATGCACAGTGCCACGAGCCACATTCTGATCAGCCAAGGAACTCATCCCAGGATACACAACCGGACCAGCGCTTGGACGGGCACTGTGCTCGATTGTTGGTCGCAAAAGTGGGTCAAGCTCCTGACCCACCTCCGTCTTCACATTCTTCTCTTTCGAAGACGAGCCGAGGCCCTTGATCAAACCGGCAATCTTGTTCCCTGTCACAGAGTCTCGGTGCTTGAATCCAAGGAACGGTGCCGAGTACAACGGCATAAACAATTGCGAGACAGCTGCCGTGTCATTTGTCTTCGTTGCCCTAGCAGTGGCGAAGAGCGTAGACATTGTCGATGACTTGGGTACTTTCTTTTTCTTTGTCTTGGGCTTGGGACGCGGTGAAGCCAGGCTCATTACACCGAGCTGCGCTTGTGTATTCCGATCGTGCTCGAGCATCATACGCTGAGACGCTAGAAGCGCATTCTGCGTTGTCGTCCTTGACTCGTATGTCGGCGACGTTGTTCGAGTGAGGGAAGCTGGAGCGCCAGTCACTGGCAAAGGCGCTCGTGGCACTGGGACCATGCCCGACGCGCCAGTCAATGTAGGCGCTACTGGCACCGGGATCGGGCTTATGTCCACCGGCCGACTTGCGACAGTTCGTGACTTTCGTGTGCCTTTGGATGTCTTGACCGGCGCTTTCGAGGACGTAACCGTAAGAGTCACTGAGTTTACAGGTAGTGTCGCAGAGAGCTTCTTGAGAGGAGGGACATCTCCCTTGGTTGCAGCTGTTTTCGATGACATTCCATACGTCGTCGGCGGAACGGCTGCCATCGCTGCAGCTCTTGCGTTTTGAGACGGCTCATGCACGCCGGGACCGAGCCGAAGCGGTGCACTACCAGGCATAACCACATCGCTTCTCACCCCCGAGCTCGCTTGGACTGTCGTTGGCGCCCCCGTCTTTGCTGCTGTCTTTGATGTCCGTTTTTTGGTTGGCTTGGTGGACTTCAGGTATGGTACCTCATACCCTAGTTCAGCCAAGCGCGCGCGCGCGTCAGAGCCGACTTTCCCATTCGATCGTGCCAGACTCTTGAGCTGAGCTAGGCCATGCGGATCGACAGCACCGGACGCCTGCATGTACGACAACGCAGGCGCAAGGTTCTCAGGACCGCGACGAACGATGCCATCGCCCGCACCCTTGGCTACAAGGACACGGTATCCATTACGGTAGTCTGGATATTGGAACGCCTGGTAGTTCGCCATCGGATTGGCCTGGATGGACGACGAATGCGATGACGGCTCGGAAGGACGGGCTATCGTGCATTCCGGCACATGGTAAATGTAGTCTAGGGCGACACGGTTAGTACACAAGATTTACGACGGGAATGCGCAACGCAAAACGTACCATATTCATTCAAATTGACCGAGTAGTCATGATGTGGACCCAAGTCTGGAAGCTGCAAGTCGTTCATTGTGTAGCCAGCACGCAAGCGCACGACCACTTCGTCGCCATGTTCCAGTGCTGAACACTTGTGGTCATCATGTAGAAGCAATCCAAGTTCAACCTGGTCATCTTCAGGTCGCTGACTCCCTGCCTGCACTTGAATCAATTCCAGCAAACGGAGACGCCATCCCTGGACGGTCATTTGCTTCAGCTGTTCGCTGTGTGTCAAGGACTGTGTGGCCGGCAGACTCTTTTGGCCAGAGAGAATCCTTAGCACACTCAAACGCAACAAAGAGATGTCCGACTCTGGCGGCGGGATGGGGAAGGGCATGCAGAATTCAGGCAGAGGTGGCTCGGACCGGAGAATCAACACTGGCTGTGTCGAAGCTTCATTCTCCATACCTCTGGGGAGAGTCATGATCACCTATTCCTTAGGTCTTTTTGACCAACTTGAAGGTATCAGAGGCAAAATCAAGAAGAAACCCCCCAGCTAATTGTGAGAATGAATGTCTAGAGGCTAACGACGGCTTTTTCTCCGTCACAGCAAGTACGGCTCAACTGCTCAGCTCTCAAGGCCCAGCACAACCGCGATGGAAGTCAGGCAAGGGAAACCCCATATGCATTCACAATAACTGCACCTGCCTAAAACAAAATCTAAAATCCCGCACATCCACCATTTGTTGGCCCGAGTGTTTTGGACGGTTGTCTCCACCTCCAAATCCGGTGTCCCGCCACACCGAATTCGGCGCCACAGACGCCAAACGTTGTCTAATTCCGTCGTTGTCATGGCGTCCGATTCTGACAATTTTAATCCTTGCAAGCCTATCGCGTGCGATATTCAGGCGTGCATTCAACGCAATCAGTTCCAGCAAGATCGCTGCGACCACCTAGTGAAGCGCCTATATCAATGTTGTGCTTCTTACTACAAGAAATATGGACGTGAGAGCGAGTGCGTGAGCTGCCCGAAACCTGATGCCCTGGATAGAAAGCTGCGTGACATGGGTGAGCTTTGACTCACAAAAATACCCATGATTAGAAACTCAATATCCCTTCAGTCATCCAGCTACTAGACAGATGATAATAGAAAGAGGTCGGCTTGCTATAACCAAGGTCTGTGCCCGACATCAAGATTATAGACGTCCTTGCCAGATCCTTCGCACTTCAACCGCAAAGAGCTTCCGGGCAGTTGAGAGTGCATCTTTGTTTCTTTGCTCAGGCTAGCATTCGTGTGCGCTGACCCGCATCTGTGCAGATCATGAACATGTACGTGAGTCGCGATGTGATACTTCTACTTTTCCACACGCTTGTAGGCTATGAGTCAAGTGGACCAATTTCTTTCGTTTTTGTACTGTGTCTAATTAGGTGATCCCAAGGTGTGCGCTGTTTATTGTAGCGTTCATTAGAAGTACAAAAGACCAAGAAAACTGAGCGCGGTGTGGATAAGTGTGAACTAAATCTTATCGGCTTGACATAATGTGCCATGTTCTGTCTCTCAGAATGACTTTACCGGTTTGCTCGTTCTAGACTTGGGTTTCGTATGTACGAATTGAAGAGCGCTGTTCAATCCACTCTTAAGCAGGTGCTTTTGGTATCATATGCCGATAACGACATAGCACGGAATTGCGAGCAACATGCGCCCAATAAGAGTGTAAATACCCAATAGAAAGTTCTGGTACGAACATGGCAGCTTCGAGAATACAACAAAAGCTCAAACATCCGAACAGGGCGTCAAAACTCTGCACAACGTTCAAACAAGGTCACCAGGACGGACGATGAAGACGCCACGTGGACAAGTGACAAACACGTATGCGTTGCGACCCTTATGCATACGTGTCTGGGCAGGAAACACTTGCTTCATACTCCATCAGAAAAAGAATGCAGTTTTTTGAAAAAATGATTCGATCCACAGCAAGCATCGTTTCCAATCTGAGGGGGTTGGACGTGCGTTGGGACGATTTAGCTTGATCACCTCCGCATCACGAAATCCTTTGAGCAATTAAAGCCTGGCTCCACATCAAAATATCCCAATGCTGTTGAGGACGATGGACGCCGAAGCAACCAACATGATTATGTCTTAGCATGCCTGGTCGACTTACAGATGTCTTGGGATCTGTGTCTCATAGATAGCGACAAGGATGTGGGAGACCTTGGTGAGGGAGGACGAGATGAAGGATTCAGCCATTCTGTTGGTGAAGATCCCAAAGTTCGTATCCACTTGCGGGCAGGTGACGCAAGCTCATCGTCTGAATCACTAGGCACTGTACTGCACGAAGAGAGCGAGTCAGATGGCGACACAGAGACATTGGGTCCTTGATGGAATGAAGTAGTCTGTTTCTTTAGAAAGCCGTCGAGCGTGGATTGCCGTTTCAATAACGGATCAGAATCTAATGTAGATCTACGCTTTTTGTTCAAAAGCATGCTCTTTGAAGCCTCTGGATGAGTATCTTTAATACCACGCCATACCTCGTCAACCATGGCAAATCTGTCGGGTTTCAACTCTAGACGCGCTGTACACGCGCGGGAAATGGGGACAGGCGGCGAGTGCTCAGGGGTGCAGGCAGGATATGTATGGTTTTTTTCATCCACTCCATTCTTCATGCATGTGGAAGCGCGTAATAATGAGAGGTTGTCGTGCCGAGGCTCGTGTTCGTTTATGTCCTGCCCAGGTGAAAGCGCTACATTCGGACCCCGTGATGTATGTGGGCTAGGTGCCAATAAATCTGGTGCATTTGTTGAACGCTTCCTTGCCGACATTGCCAATGACTTTGATAGAATTGCTTCCCCAGACGATGTGGACGATAGCGGCGGGATCGTAATGAGAACGATTATCGGTTCACGATGCGCGAAGCGCGCGTGTGGAGCTAAATGGCAGGTGACTGCCGCGCAGGTCGCGCGCCAAAAGTCGCCCATGGCTCTAGCGAGCGTCACTACGACGCAGGTGTGTATCTTATCGACAGCATGGTAGAGCGCAGGGATGGAGTTTACTCGCGGCACGTGACACCAACACGCTGTGTCGACACGGAGTGGCCGTGTGTGTTGGTCTGTCCCAGATCGACAGAGTATCTGTTTGACTACATCTACCGAGCTGAGTCTGGTGCGAAAGAAGTGCGCGATGCTAGCGACTGCTTCCTCATCTATGCCAGTTAAAACAGCTCTGGATGTGTCGCCTGATGATTCTGATCTAGTTGATATCTCGCTTACTCAGGTTCAAGACACCAAAGTGCCAGGAATCAGCGCCACAGCCGATGCGCTATCTCCGATACCATCGTCAACCCCTGCAGTACGAGACGCAGCACTGAAAAAACTCCCAAAACTTGTGCATGGACTGATTCCTGTCTCGAACAGGTTTTGGTTTGCTGTGTTTCCAAAACTTGTGGATGCGGACCAACTCAATGTCGGCGACGGTCTCGCCATGGCCCATATACCGGAAGATATCCCGACCAGTGCTCGGCCCCGAAAGCTTGAATGGTTTTGTATCGATGAAGATCTCATCTACTTGAGTTTTTCGAATGATTGGGGCCCTCTGAATGTTGCCATGTTTTACCGCTTTTGTGTACATGTGCACCAGGTGTTGATGAGCCCAGGCATGGAAGATACCCATCTCGTGCTATATACAAGCATGCACCCACACCACAAAGCCAATGCTGCGCTACTTTGTGCGCTATATGCTATGACGATTGATCACATATCGCCGGCAGACGCCTTTCATCCCTACAGTGAGATGGAGTTCAAGCCATTCCGCGACGCGGGCTATGGTCGTGCTGATTACAGTCTTACGATTCAGGATATACTATATGGTGTGCGGCGTGCTTTAGATCACGAGCTGCTTGACCTTACAACTTTTGATCTCGAGTCCTACGAATTTTATGAACAAGTTCAGAATGGTGACTGGAATTGGATTACGCCGCACTTTCTTGCATTTGCAAGTCCCAAAGACCGCGCTTATATGGCCACGCTTGCATCGCAGGGACCTTATGCAGCTGAATGCACTGCAAAACGTATGCCGGTGAACCCATCACTTCAAAGAACTGTTGAATACTTTCAACAACACAATATCTCTCTCGTTGTCCGCCTCAATAATGCACTATACCACCGCGGGGTCTTTGAAGATGCGGGCATCGAACATAAAGACTTGTACTTTGACGACGGATCGAATCCATCCGATGATATTCTTCGTACCTTCATTCAAGATGCGGATCGCACGATCCAGGCCGGCGGCGTGATTGCTGTACATTGCAAGGCAGGTCTTGGTCGAACGGGTGTGCTGATCGGGGCGTACCTGATATGGAGGTATGGATTTACGGCCAGTGAAGTCATCGGATATATGCGTTTGATGCGACCAGGATGTGTAGTTGGGCCGCAGCAGCATTTCATGTACGAAAATGCGTCCAAGTGGGTCCGCTGGGGCGTTGAAGATCGTTTGCGCGCAGAACTCGCAAGACAAATTTCCACGGCTGCTGTTCCATCAGACATCCCACAAACCCCCGCAACTAGCCGGATCGTGGATATGCCTGCCACAGCACCTGTTCATCACATTCACAAGCCGACGCCCTGTGTGGGCCAGCCACGAAAAAGTCCTAGTCCTAAGCGCCGGCGCTTAGGTATCGTGGAAGAAAGTGTGTCTACAAGAGCGCAAGTCACCGCGGATGACGCCGATGCCAAACTTGTGGCGGCCGAACTTGGTGTTGCACCATGCACAGATGCAGAAGTGCTTGGTGTTATTGACGCCAACGAAGCCTCATCTCCTGCAACAAGAGCGTCCAAGTTAGTATCCACAACTCGAACGTCCAACCCTGCCCCAACAGCATCAACCACCAATGCCAACCCTTTGCCGACACCAAAGTCACCATCGCCGATCGTGACAACTACCGACAGTGGTGCCATGCGTGCCACAAAGCCAGCGAGTCCAGTTGGTCTGCGTGAGCGGCGAACCATGACGCCAGCGCAGCAACCGAAAGCGGGAGTGCGCACTGTCCGCTCACCTGCGGCCAAACCTGTTGTAACACGGATGCAGACACGTCCCGCTCGGCCAGGCGCTGAGAATCGACCCCCTACAGCGATACGAACACGTCCTGCAGCCACTGCAACGGCTGCGACCCGACAACCACGTACACAATGATACGTCTACTCTCTCTCCACAACCAAAAAGACACATTGGAATAGGAGGTACCATGTACTGTATAATTGTTGCTACCATGCTATACAATGCCCCATAGATCTTCGAGACTGCAGCAAAACTTGCCGCAAGCCACACTTGCACTAAGGCTGTACTCGCTGATAGAGATTTTTTCGTCAACGAACTCATCGGCAAAATTGTCTTCACCATGTGCCATGGCACCGACAAATACGGCAATACTGCGGTCAGAGGGAATTGTAGCCAGGTAAGAAGAAAGGCGCTGTACAGGGGCATTGTACGACAAAGTGATTTTGTGGGTGTTCGCAGGGAAATAATCAGTTACTGGGTTCTTGATAACCCGCAGCAATTTTTCAGAGCCTTTGATCGAACGGATACTAAGGCGGTGAAGCAGTTGGACCATCAGGCCACTAAACCGCTTGAACGTACGAGGGATTCGGACCTGCGGATTCACTTCGATCAGCACGCCCTTGGAGGTGTGAATGTATACTTGAAGAAGCCCTGCCTTGTTCAGCGGAGAATCGAGCAATGTTAGAAGACACTGGTGTGTGATATCAGGACGTGCTTCTGAAATATCGCGGCCCATTTTGGCAAGCACTTTTTGGTGGTCATCACAGTTCAACAGCGCATACTTTTCACCGGCTTCCTTGTTGCCTCGCGTATGTGTCGCACTTCCGCTCGAGACTTTGTATGTCTCAAGACAAGCCTGTTCAAGCACAACAATCAGGCGAGGTGTCGATTCTTTTTCGGCATTGGTCTTTGGTAACTTAGGCACCGTGGGCACAAGCGAGGGACCAGCGCGTGTTCGCTTCGACGGTGGCAGTTCCATCGTCTGCCGTAATACAGACGCAGGAGTATGTGGTGGGGCTGTGGCAGAGAGGCGTGACTTTTTCGATCCGTTTTGAGAGACGCTCTCTGTCTCAACAGGGTGCCGCCCTGCCGAGATGGCATGCGCCTGTTCGTTGTGGTCGCCACTATTCTCTGCACGCTCATCCTCGGTACTCTTTACATCAGGCATGTCTTCGTCAGGTCCCTGCTGGGCCTGTGTGTCTAAATAGGCATTCCGCAAAGCGGCAAACGAACGGGTCGCACGCGGCTGACGTGTCTCACTAGGCTGTGGCGTCATGGCGCCGATCGGTCGGTGCGTAGCAGGCGCACTGATGGATGATCGCGCATTTTCTTCATCAGACGAAAAGTAGTCAGACTCTGTCATGACATGCGAAAGCGATGATGCTCTGAGAGGCACGAATGAAGGCAGAAGAGACCGTGGAGCAGGGAGAGATGTGATCGAACGACGAAGATGAAAAAGAAAACGTGTGGAAACAGAAATTTGATTTGTCGGGGCCTGTCAATCTGAACCAAATTTGCATCTGAGTTCGAAGCTTTGATTAGATTCCGCAAATGCCTCACCCCTCGTTCGCCCTGCGTAGCTCTTTGTCCGTACTCGGTTGCCCTCCTCCACCTTCCACGCACTTGGCTCAGTGAGAATGGGGCACACCCTCTCGCAACACACCTACCCCGTCACACCCATGCGCCTACCAGCGCGTCCCTGTGCCCTCCACCTTCTCACGTGGTAATGGAGGTGTGTGTGTCTACACGCTCTCCGCGCGTCGCGGAAGCGTTCCAATTCCACACATCACGCATTCACGCACGCTTCGCCTCCTCATCACGCCTGTTCGCCTCACGTGTGCGTGATAGACATGCCGCTGAGTGTGCCGGAAGGACAGATCTTCAAGGCCACGTACTCAGGTGTGCCTGTGTATGAATGCATCATCAAGGACGTGGCGGTCATGCGCCGTCGAAGCGATGCTTGGCTCAATGCCACACAAATTCTCAAGGTCGTGGGACTCGATAAATCGCAGCGGACGCGTGTGCTGGAAAAAGAGGTGCAAAAAGGGACGCACGAGAAAGTGCAAGGTGGATATGGAAAATACCAAGGTACGTGTTTGACTGTCGACAAGGTGTCTTGGCAACGAGGCTGACTCATGCAGGTACATGGATCCCGATGGATGTAGCCATTGCTCTAGCAGAGCACTACCATATCCGAGAATTGCTGGATCCCATTATATCATTCGTCCCATCAGACAAATCACCGCCACCCGCGCCAAAGCATGCGATTGCCTCGTCTGGCAGAATCAAAAAGCTGCCAAGTGACCTGGCGGATGCATCGACGACGCGTGTCTCGAGTGACGAAAACAGCAGCGAGATTTTTCCAGCAGAGGATGAAAATGGTTCTGAGGGCAGTATTAGCCCGTCTCCCAGTGATATTAGTAGTTCAAGTCGAACGCCCAGTCCGATCGGCGCTGACACACAGAAGCCGCCCGAGTACCAAACGTTCGCGGATACGCGACACCCTGGCATGTACACGCCAAACGGACGCATTGCCACGACGTATGCACCAGCGACGACGTACCAGGATCATTATGGAATGCCTGTGCAACAGCATACATACGATGAGCTCGAGCCGCAAGTACGGTATGCGGAGATTATTCTGGACTACTTCATCAGTGAGACGACTACGGTGCCCCCGCTGCTGGTGAACCCGCCGCCAGACTTTGACCCTAATATGAGCATTGATGAAGATGAGCACACTGCGCTGCACTGGGCTTGCGCGATGGGCCGCATTCGTGTGGTAAAGCTGCTACTGACCGCAGGCGCTGACATGTTCCGCGTCAACAACAATGGCCAAACAGCGTTGATGCGTGCCGCCATGTTTAGCAACAATTATGACCTGCGCAAATTTCCAGAGCTGTTCGAGCTCTTGCATCGAAGCATCCTCAATATTGACCGGAACGATCGCACAGTTTTTCACCATGTAGTTGACCTTGCATTAAGTCGAGGCAAGCCGCATGCTAGTCGGTACTATCTCGAGACCATGATTCATCGACTTGCTGAATATGGCGAACAACTGGCAGATATTCTGAATTTCCAGGACGATGAAGGCGAGACGGCCCTCACAATGGCTGCGCGCGCGCGATCAAAGCGGCTCGTGAAGTTGCTCTTGGAACACGGTGCAGATCCCAAGATCCGGAACCGTGAGGGCAAGAATGCAGAAGACTTTATTGTGGAAGACGAGCGCTTCCGAGCGAGTCCCTCACGAACGACTAATGCGCCTTATGTTCCGTCATCCAATGCACCACACTCCTCTGAGGCAGGTCAACGCGCGGCAGGCCGTTCCGTCGGTTTGGTGTCCACTCTCCTGCACGACTTGGCCGACAGTTATGATACGGAACTGTCTGTGCTGGAGCGCAAACTGACGCATGCACAAACACTACTCATACAGATCCAGGGCGAAATCGCTGACAGCAACCGCATCGAGGCGTCACTCATGCCCAAAGGCCAAAGCAATGATGACGCATCGACTCTGAACGCGTTGGAGAACAAGTACACATCGGCAAGGCAGGAGCAGGCTAACAAAGAGGCTGAACGTTCGTGGAAATCGATGCACGAGCAAGTTCTGCAGGCGCGGCCGGACCTCTCACTCGGCGACGCTCCAACGGCCAATGAGGACGTCCAGCGGCTGTGTGCCAAGCCGAAGTCAGAATCTTTGAGAACTGAGCTTGAGACTTTGCGCGCACAAGCGAACGATGCACTTAGTCAGTACCAGGCGCTGGAATTGCGACACTTCCGTACCTTGTGTGACGAAGGTGCTGATCGCACGATGGCCATGTATCGACGTTTAATTGCTGCTGGTTGTGGCGGCATTGCCACGAAAGAAGTGGACGCTGTCGTTGGAGTGCTGAGTGATCTTCTCAGTGAGGGTGACAGCGCAGGCGCTGCCACCAAAGGTACCGAACCTGATTCAGTAGTACCTATGGATGAATAGATTCCTTCGCTTCCTTTCAAGCAAGAACAGTGAATGTAAGCTATGTATAGATTTAATTGCCCGTACGATCTAGTTGTGCTACTATCTTAGCGTTGCAATGGAAACATGAAATGTGGAGAAAAGAGTCCCAATTTGTGGCAATTTTCAATAGCAAGAACGTCGTTTTCAATTGCGACCATGGCTAGCGCTCCCAGGAGTGCGTTGGCCGTCCGACGAGCTCGCGCAGCTCAGCTAGCTCAACAGGCACAACAAGCACAGCCAACAGGAGAGTCATTCCCTTCTTCATCAGAATCATCTTTTGAGTCGAACCAAAGTGCAGGTTCCTCTCGTCGCCTAGGCTCATTAGATGTAGATGCTTCATCCAGCGCACATATCGTGCACTCAACCCAAAGTATACCCAAACAAACCAACGTGCCCAGTGCGAAGGACACTTTCAAACGTACTGAAGATGCATCTGGCTTAGTTCGCGGGTCTAGCAGGTGCACTTCTCTGCCACTACCTAATGTGACAGCGTCGGAGAATGAGTCGCTGACCCCACCAGACTGTTCCAATGCAGATCTTACAACATCTAAGCGCATATATACACCTCATGTATCAGAAGCTCGTTGCATTCGGCAAAATGGAACTATAATATGCGGCTTACGAGAAGAATGCATCGTAGTGCGCGGCGTTTGTATACTTACGGTTCTTCGTGGTGCTATTCGTATTGCAGGAGCGCGACTCACCCGGCGCTCACATCCATTTCCAATCTATGCTCCAGACACTTTTCCAGCCGCCGAGCTGGTCATGGAGCCAAGTCCTACGCACGAAGACCATTGCGATCTATTCCCTGATTGTGACACTGTCGTGCGTCTTGAGAGCATGCGATGTGGTCTTGAGCAACTGTCGCGTGTGTGTCCTGTTGCTGGCATGGACCCGTTTTCGATGCACCGCGCTCTTCCGGGATGTACGTTTACCCTCCTTTCGGATGCGTCAGATGTTTTATGCATGCCCAACGAATGGCTTGACACACTCGATGAACTTGCGTCTCTCCCCAGTCGGGTGCCAGGCATTGTGGCTGTGCGTGGCTTGAAAAACTCCGGCAAGTCAACGTGCGCACGTATGCTGCTTCATGCATTTCTAACAAGAGGTGAACACCGTTTTGTCGCGTACATGGAACTGGATGTTGGCCAGCCCGAGTTTGGTCCACCTGGCATGCTGTGTCTGCACGTGTTCGACTCGCAGCGCGAGCATGGCCTCTTTGCACCGGGCTGGTGCACGGCACGAATGCCTGTGCGAGCGCATTTTCTCGGCGATATCACCCCGCGCGATGACCCTGCACGCTACATGGCTGCCGTTTCGGATCTGGTCGACACGTATCGCTCGCAGTACCAATTTTACCAATCAGCGCAGCGAGTGGAAGAGCAATTGTATTTGCCTGCAACATCAGAAGGCACATTGCGAGCTGATCGCACGATACCCCTCATTGTTAACACGCATGGATGGCTGAAAGGCTTGGGTCTTGAGCTTGTGCAACACGTCACTGCTACGCTGATGCCGACGCATGTGCTTGATGTTGGCCCAACACCGTGTCCTGATGCCACTCATACACTTGTGCCGTTCCCAGAGACGTTGGACGGACGCGCTTCCGTGCCACAACGACGTCTGAATGCAGCCGAGTCGCGAACACTTAGTCTTCTGACCTATATGCACATGACGCGCCTTGCTAGTCCGGGGGTGCGTGCGCAGTGGAACTTTGCTAGTGCGTTAGTTGCGCAGCGCCCTTGGGTCGTCGATGTCTCCTCGGGACTAGGTGCCGGGTTTGCTGCTTTGGACACAGGGGCGCATGTAGATGAGGCTTTGACGCTTTTGGCGATGAATGGCGCATTGGTCGCCATTGTCCAGGCGCCTGAGCATGTCGCTGACGGCGAGACTAAAGTTCCAGATGTGTGGCGCACGGCCATTCAACGTGGCCGTGATTTGTTGACACGAACTATGCCACCCATGGCGCCTACTTTGGGCCTTGCGCTTGTTCGTTCCATTAATATGGAGCAAAAACAAATGCATCTCCTGACACCAATTAGCGGACCGGACCTACATCAACGCATATACAAGACAGGTTTGCCCATTGGACTACTACAAGGTGCACTTGATTTACCTTTTTGGGGTGCTTTGGATGCGGAAACCTATGCGGATGTGATGCAGTGGCGACGGGGTGGGCAGCCAAGCACGCACCTCGCAGGTGTGCCATGTGCGGATGTGCCGTACTTATTGTGGCCCAGCGAGTTCTTGGCACGAGCGACTCATTGTGAGGACGACGCGGCCTTGTCTCCGTCAGGCTCATCAGCCGAGCCACTCGGTGCACGACCGCGCAAGGTGCGACGTAATCTGATGAGGCGCCGACACAAGTCTACAGCGCTAATCTGAACGGTGTTGTAGTGGCGTGCGTGGCGGGCGAAAAGCCGTGAATCTGTAGGTGGAGGCTGGGGCCGGGGCTAGACGAGATAGAGCCAGCGACCAGCGACCAGCGAATTGTCAGATAAGAAGCGAGCTAAAGACGTTGACTCGTGCTTTCTTTTGCGAGCGACAGGTCAAATGGGCGCCGAGGCATCAGCAGGAGTTGAGTCGTACTTTGCGACTCCTGCAGTGGATCATGCCGTAGCGGGCGTAGCTGCAGGCACGATATCGACGCTATGCATGAACCCACTTGACCTGATCAAGACACGCTTTCAGGTGAATCAGACGGCATTTTCCCATGTGCCCGCTGAGCGCTCGGTATTTTATCAGTCTGTAGCGCGAAGACGTTGGCTATTTTGGCTCATGGGAGGCAAGCCTGTTGTGGACATTGCCGACGGCATATATGGCATATATCGGCACCACGGATTTCGCGGACTGTACCGCGGGGTAGTGCCAAATGTTGTCGGCAATGCGTCCAGCTGGGGCCTTTACTTTTTGTGGTATACTATGTTTAAGGATTTGATGGTTCGCAACTCAGGTGAAGGGTCTGAGCCTGTGCGACTCTCGCCAATGAGTCATTTGCTTGCTGCGACCGAAAGTGGTGTCATCACGGCCATCATGACGAACCCGATCTGGGTCGTCAAGACACGTATGTTCACCACCACTGTCACGGAGCCGCAGCTGAAACCTGGTGTAAGCGGCTCATATGGGCCCGTGGGTGATCCATCGCGCGCCGGTCTCGCACACATTCTTCGAGAGCCTGGCGCAAAGCCGCCCAAAGCGTATCGTGGACTACTGCACGGCCTTGTGTCAACTGTCCAGTCGGAGGGGATTGCCGGTCTATACAAGGGCGTGGGACTGGCGATTGTGGGTGTATCGAATGGAGCAATCCAGTTCATGACTTACGAGCAGCTGAAGCAGTGGCGCTCGTCCATGAAGCTGCGGCACAGCGTTGACGGCAGCCGGTCCTATTCTGAGCTGGAGCTCGATAGTGTCAAGCTAAGCAATACCGACTATACCATTCTATCTGGTGCTGCAAAGCTCCTGGCCATTACACTGACGTATCCATACCAGGTGGTGCGCTCGCGTGTGCAAAACCATGCAACATTGCATATCTACCCGTCCGCCTGGGCGTGCATTCGACGCACGTTCCGAGATGAAGGTTTCTTTGCATTTTATCGCGGCTTTGCAACGAATGCCGTGCGCATCCTGCCAGGCACATGCGTTACGTTCGTTGCTTATGAAAACGTCGCATGGATGCTCCGCAAGGCGGCCGATGCACGTTCTTCTTCTGCCTTGGAGGTATCGTCTTGACCTACATCGCGCAACGATGCGCATGGTGGCTGGAGACCAAGAGAAAATTAGATCATGGGAATGGAAACGCGAGCGTGAGCAGGGAGGGAGGGGGCAGTTGGGCGGGGCTAAGAGTCAAATTGAACATGATTGGGCTAGGTGTGAGGGGGATGAGGCCCACCAAAAAAGGGAACTAGGACAGACAGGCCGGGCATACACGACTGGAAGCGGCAGCTAGAGCCATCAGTTTCTGCCTGGCGCGCCTCACCGCATCCAATCATGCCGAGGCGGGCTGATGAGCCGCATCTTGACCACTAGCGTCCGCACCTCCGATGCCACTACTGCTCGTGCCTGGTTCTTCAGACTTTTGGAGCGCGCCTGTGCCCTCGAGGACGGCCTGTTGCCGTTGTGCTTGGTCCAGACCACTGACATTGGGCAGATCGTTGCCAGCGCTGTTCGCGGACGAGGTCTCTTCGGCAGGGACAGAGGCCGACGATGTGACAGCAGCGGCACCATGCGTCGCCTTGGCTTGCTTCGTCACATGTGCAGGGAACAGGCGCTGAGGTAGGACTCGGTCAAGCTTGAACGGCCACGCCGCGTCCTCGTCCTGCGCACCGCGACCATCAGGGCGGTTGACGACTGGATCATACGTGGCATACTCATGAATGTCCTGGGGGAATTCTACGCAGTTGAAGTCCCAGGAGTCAAGCCAGATGGCATCGCCACATGCCATATTTGTCCAGCGCGATGCATACGTGATGGGCGAATACCGGGCGAATAGCACACCGGCACCAATGGCAAGTGCAAGGGCCGCATACAAGCGGAACATGGGACGCACGCGCGTTGTGCCAAAGTCAAAGATCGAAGCCGTAAGCAGGATGCCGATGTACAAAGCAGGAAGGTAATGATGGATAAACAACTGGCGCTTCATCAGGAAGAAGGGCGCATAGTGGGCAACATACGCAACAGCAAGGAAGCCGCAAATCCGGTCGTACTTGACGACGGTTGTATGGGTGAAATCGTTGTATCCACGCTGGGCCCGCAAGATCAACAGGACACGCACACCCGCATACAGTAGTACACTACCGAGGACGGACCACCAGATGCCCGGGTTGCCCATTAGGTACACTTGGCGGTGGTTCTTTGTCCAGAAATTGATACCGCGACGTAGCCATGGCCAAGTCGAGGGTCGTGACTCGTACACGTGTGGCTCAGTGAGGTGGCTGTTGATATCCCACATAACTTTGTGTAGCTCGATGAACTTTTCCAGGAAGCTGGGGTTCTTGTAGTTGATTCTAGGCGTCTTGGCATTGAACTTGGGATGCTCACTTGTCTCGAAGTACCAGAGCGAGTTCTGCAGTGGTGGACTTGAATTGCACGTCACCTCCTGCTGATCAAACGCCCAGTCCGGCAGCGAAACCTTGTGCGAGTACAGGTAGCAACCAAGGTTCGCGTGGCGCAGACGGAAGATGGTTCGTAGCGTAATAGGTCGCTTCTTGTCGGCGAAGCGGAGGCCCGGTGGCTGCTTGTAGATCTCGACGATCCAGTTGTCGTTAAAGTCACCACCGAACCTCTCTTCTGGGAATCCGTAGCCGGACACCTCATTTTGATAGTCACCCGAGCTAATCGGCGGCCTGTGGTTGCCGTGCGAGTGAAGACGGACCATCGTCTGCTTGTGCAGTAGACGGACCATGTCATCATCCTTCAGGTATGTCACATTCTGGTAAAAGCGTGTGTACTCGTCGTCGGGTGTGATGGAATGACCATCAGCCTTCTTGACGTAATCGTCCTGGCCAGGCGCTTTAATGATAATCCATTCATTGTTCTCATCCATGAACGGATACAGCGTGATCTGCTGCTGGAAACTGCCGGACTGGTAGGAGTGATGGTGCGAATGCAGGCTACCACCCAACGTGTTCAGGTGCTTGATGGTCACAGTCGAGCCCAGAGCTACGTCCGCATACGTGTCAGGGACCTGATTGCCCTTGAGAGTTTGGCGGAATCGCCAGCTCATGAACCCGTCGTCTTCACCCGACTTGCTCAGCACACGGAAGTGCACAGCAAACATCGACATATAGACAACAATCGGGACTACAATCAGGCACAAAGCGCGGGCCATAAAGTGCCGAGCCAGCGTCTGGATCGGCATGCGCAGATTGCCGAGATGGTACCAAAGCTGCACAATCACAGCCACACCGACACTTGCAACGGTGAAGAGGCCGACCCACTTGCAGCTGAGACCGAGTCCCAACGCGAGGCCCGTCAGTGTGAGCATCAACCACCACGGCCGCGAGAACGGACGGTGCGCGTCCAGTTGGCAGAATACGGTCCATGCACACAAGGACGCTGCGACGAAAAAGACTAGCGGCGCATCCAGCAGAATCAGGCGCGACTGCGTGGTCAGTGCATTGTCAAATATCACAAGCAAAGAGCCAAGAAGCGCCGATGCTGGGCGCAGCGCCAGCGCACGCAGCGTCAGGTATGCCAGAGGCACAGTCAGAGTGCCGAACAAAGCACTAACACTGCGCATCGCAATGTACGGCACAGGCTCTTGGTCTGCTCCCATCAGATACTCGTTCCCGATCTCTGAGAAGTCGAAATTTCCCTTAAAGCCATGGAGCCACGAAGCGAATGTGATAAGCAACTTGGCCAGGGGTGGATGCACATCCATAAAGAACTTCCGTGACAGGTACTTGGATGCAAAACCGCCGAAGTGCACTTCATCAAAGCTGTTAGCATACATCGAGGCAAACAGACAAGCGAGGATCACCACTGCGTTAGTTCTCAGTTCGACCTTGATGCACACATCTCGCCACACACGTACACAACACTACTCGGCCGCTCGATATGGTAAAATCGCACCACCAGGGCGATCAATGTCAGAATACCAAGCACGAAAAACTCAGTGCGTGTTACCACCGGCGGCGGTGAAACTGGAGTAGCTACATCGCCTGTCTCACGCAGCGAGCCAAGTGATTCGCGCTCCTTTTCTGGCATCGAATCAGAGGTACGGCTTTTCTCCTTTCGAGACTTCATGCCCATGTCTTGCGAATGCGACGTTGGTCGCGCCCGCATCGACGAGGAACTTCGACCCAGATCCATGCTGGATGGCGGCAGCGAATCAGTCTCAACTCTGAAAGATCTGTGCCTATCCACTGGCTTGGGCCTGCTTGCTATTATTTTCTTTGCTTTCCACCCCCTGTTCCTATCCGATTTCGTCTTACTGCATAGACCGGCCGGTAACGGGCCTTGTGGGCTCGGCCGCTGCCGCGTTGGCTCGATGTTGGCAACACACTCTCACCTACTCAGGTCCGTCCGTCCACGCCTCGAGGCCCACGAAGGCCCATGCGGCTATACACGTGACGCAACCTCCACGAACACAAGGTTTCATCCACCTACCGTATGACGACTGCTGTCTATGCAAAAAAGCGCACCTGCTTGGACCGCGGTGGGAGTAACAAGCGCGCTTCTTAGCCGCACGCGGTCAGTTGTTTGAGTCCCCCCCCCTCCCCAACGATCGCCAGATCAAGCCGGGAGAGCCCAAGGGGTTTTGGCCTCCACACATTGTATGGATCTAGTTCGTTCTCCTCGACACAATGAGTGCTTTACAAACGGCGAAGCGCGCGCTTCGGCAGCGCATGTGCAAGGAACTTGCAGCACTGTCTCGTGCAGATATCGAAGAACAATGTACGTGGTGAATCGCATGTACCTACGCGAGTATGTGTGCGCACATCAACCAATTTGTCTCTTTGTAGAGCAACTAACATGAAGAAGCGGCTGCCGTGCTTGAACACATAAAGACGCTTGCTTGCTTTCAACATGCACGCACTGTGAGCGTTTATCTTAGCATGCCGACGGCTGAAATCGATACGTGGGAGCTCTGCCGGCACGTGCTCCATGAGGGCAAACATCTGTACATTCCACGGTTTTCGACATTACCTGCCGGTGCCCAGGCGTCTCAGACGACCCATAAGTTCACAACTGACATGCACATGTTGCGGGTGATGGACGTGAACGAGCTCGAGCATGGTCTCACACACAATCGTTGGGGCATAGCTGAGCCGGCTCTTACGCTACGCGACGGCACACCACGTGAAAATGCACTGGACGCAGCTACGGGTGGACAAGGGCTTGATCTGATTGTGCTGCCGGGCGTAGCATTCGATCTACAGGGTGGTCGTCTGGGTCATGGAAAAGGCTACTATGATCGGTATGTGGCACGCACAAGACAGCAACAACCACAAACGCCGCCAGCGACGGTTGCATTAGCACTGCTTGAACAGATTGTCGAGGCTGTGCCTCGTGATGCAGCGGACCAACCATGCGACATACTTGTGACGCCAAATGGCTGCCGGTCTTTTGCATCGTGAGTGGACAGCATATCTACTGCGATATACGCCGGGTAGATTCCATCGTGACGCCGCCTAGCAGTACACCCGCCAACAGCGTGCGCAGAAATGCGCGCCGATTCGCTGCTCGCGATAAGAATGCTACACGCGCACTCAGTCGGCCCAGCAACCGCCACGCAATCCATGGATCACCTCGACCAGACAGACGACGGAGTGCGGCTATCAGGAGGCTTGCCAACACGAAAAGGGACGACATGTCCAACAGAATCCGCAGCGCCAGTCCCACGACAATCGAGGCAAACTTGAACGGCGAGCGGAGAAGCGGCCATAACGAGTAGGCCCGCGATCCTGTCGCTCCATGTAATCGCCAAGCCTCGTAACTGGGCGCAAGGGTGTCGTTTGGCTGTGCAATGAGCCCGAGACATGCTCCGATATCCTGTAACGTCGCATGTGAAGCTGCCATGGTGTGATGGAGCAAGGTGCGTGTCAAACTTGCTTGCCGTTGCGGCTGTGTCATGCTCGACTCTGTGCGGTCCAAGCGCTCCGTAAGTGCCGTAAGAGATGCTTGGATCGCCCGAAGCGTCTGGTCTAGTTCGGCTGTCGGCTTTGCATGAGGTGTGTGGTATGTCGTGGGAGCTGGAGCACCGACAGTTTCTGTGTCCGCTGGAATGGGAGTAGCAGTAGTAGCAGCAGCAACCGCGGCCGTCGTACGCATTGGTGCCCCTTGCAACAAACTCGAGCGGCCACTGATCGATGACGTATACCTGCCCATCGGTCCCATGTGCGCTGAACGTGAGTCTTGTGCGGATGTGAACGATGGCGCCGCACCCCCTCGATCACTGCTGACGTATGAATGATCTCGCCAGGCAGACGAGCGTTGCCGTACTTTTGCATTATGTCGCGCAGGCACAGATGCAGCCGTAGGAACAGACACTCTAGACACGTCAGCTGCCCTTGACTGCGGTTGCGATGTGGCCAGCAAGTCTCTTTTGGTGCGAGTTGTGCGAGGCAGATCACTAGCAGTGACTGTTTCATGCGAGCCACTGTTGGTATGTGTGCCATGAGAAGATGCCATCATCATCCGTGGTGCACGGCTCGTGAACCGTTCCTGGGTAGACACGCGATCAAGGAGACCTTGACTCTCACGAAAATTTATACTGGTGCCAGCATCAGCATCAGCATCAGCATCAGCACCAGCACCAGTGTCATTCTTTAACTTTGGATCTGCACGGTCTTGCAATAGCTCCTCTTCATCCTCATTCACAACCGACTCATTAGCTTGCTGCGATGGGCTGCGAGCAAAACTTGACGACTGCAGACTGGCCGTCTCCGCAAGTGTGCCTGTGGAAATATTAGTGGCAAGCAAGCGCCCATTTTACACACATACCGCTCATCACCTGCTCGGCTACGTCACCACTGTACGCTTCCAGCTCGCTCATCAGCGAAATGGCCAGTGGACGGTCCTCAAAGCGGCGTAAGATCTGCGCGTTAATGCACCATAGAAAGCATCAAATTGGGAATACATACATTCAACATGCTCTCAATATATAGCTGCTTGGCATCTTGTGATGAAAACCCACGTTGCCGAGCCCAGGCATCCCATTTGGCACGTCCTAGCATGTCAAACATGCCTGGACGCCTTGTCTGTACATCGCCTTCTGTTGCTGCCATCTCGTCAGCGTCGGCCTATGGCCAAAATATCATACCCTGTTTATAGAGTCTGCGGAGAAAAAAAAGTGAAATAAAATGGGGAGGGGGCATTGTCAGCACAACTTTTGAGGTTCTCACGAAACGGTTGGGACACGTACCCATACAGCACGAGTTTTTCTTCATATGATGTTTGGATCGGCCCATTCGGCGGTAGTGACTGCACAATGTCGACCGTGCGTTCAAAAAGTCTGGTATTAGGCAAACATATGAAACATGCACAAGCACCATACGTACGCATCGATCACTCGCGCACTACTCATGGCTGGCGGTCGTTTACTGTCCACCCAACACTCCGCGATTTACGAAACACAAGTTGGCTTACGGCTGTGGAGCAGGAGACGCGTCCTTGCCCCACGGACCTACTAGGCATAGGCACGGACTCACGCCCAACATGCTCCACCTGCGCTTCGGCGGGTTTTCGACGCCGCAAGTTGTGAGAGGCTCGCCTCTTGGGGGAGGACAGCGCGCCTCTTTGGCACCAAGTGCATTTGGTCATTGCCGAGGATTTAAGTGGTCGTCACGTAGCGGAGAACAGCTCGGGGTCTGCAGGCGAATCCGGGGCCTGATCCACACATTCAATCGATCGCACGATCACGCGCGTTTGTCCATCAGGCTATCGATCCGTTCGTTCCCGTTATGGCGCGAATGTCGGAGCGAGGGCGTTTATGGGCAAAGCGTGGCCTGCGTGTCGCGGCCGTGGCCACAGGGATAGTCGGTGGTCTGTACATGCTAGCCCAGTTTGCATTGGCCAAGTTCAATGATATGCAAGAGCGCTTGCTACGAGATCGTGTTGCGCGAGAAAATTTGCGCCGTCGGTTTTTACAAAACCAGGAAGACTGCAACTTCACCATTATGGCATTGTTGCCTACGCTCTCAGCGCAGATCTTTGCAGAAATGGATGTTGAGTCCATCAGCCATGCACTTCGTGAACAAAACAAGAAAAGTATTCACCCGCCTCGCACGACACCATCTGCGGCATCTGAAACACGAAATGTAAGTGAATCTCATTCGCAGCCAGTATCGACGTCAGAGATGTCGGAAACACCCACAGCGGAAACAACGACGCCGCCGGTGTCGGCGGCTGCTTCTTCCTTATCGCCCTTGGACGCTCAGGAAGGACCGGCGGGGGGTCCTGTATCGAATGAAAATGCAGCTGCCACCGTTGCTGTTAGCGATACGAAGTCAATGCCGGAGTCTTTGTCACAGAGTGCAACCCCCCAGTTTTCTACGCCGCAATGCTTGACGCCTCAGCTTGAAGCACCAAATGCAGTAGCGATGGCCGGTGAGAATGCAGATGCAGATGCCAATACCAATGTGATTGAGCATGCGGAAACTAGTAAGATGGTCGGCGACTCGCCACCAGCTGACCATGCCACTCCAAAAAAGATGTGTCCACAAAGTGGGTTAGACCTGGTCTCTGAGAAACCACCAGAACCTATCTCGGCAACGACGAGACTTCCTGCGATTACCAAGCACGACGTAGTTGCTGATTCCGAGACTCCGGCTACATCTGTAACTCCATCTGTCGATACAGGCCCATCGTCTGTGAGCGAGGACGAGCGCCGCGCCACAAAGCTGCGTCTATGGAATGAGATCAAGCTCAAGTCATTTGAACGCACATTTACAACTCTGTATACACTGGTGTTTTTGTCATTGCAGACATACATTCAATTAAACTTGCTGGGCCGGCGTGCCTACCTGACAGCGCTCGAGAACCAGGCGAAGCGCGACGCTTATGCTCGCGCCCAACGCGATTTGGGTGCTGTGGATGAGTCGCATTTCATCGAGTTGCATGGCGACGGCTCTGACACGGTCATGCGTGATGACATGTTTGGTGTGGACGAACGCCTATCGCAAGATACAGAAAAGAAGTACCTGACCTCCAGCTATTGGTTCCTTCACTACGGATGGCGCGAGGTTGCTGCCGATGTGCGGCAAGCTGTGCAAGATGAGTTGGCGGATATGCCCCTCAAGACGATGCTTACATATGGCCACTTTGAGGCGCTTGTTGACCGGATAAGGGAGCGTGTGGAAAAACCATCGTCTTTCGATACTCACTCACATGCTTTTTGGGGCCGGCCTACTGGATTTAGCGGGATTCTTCTGCCCGAATCAGAGCGTGAAGAGGCACGCATGCTACGTGATGCCGGTGCTTTAGATCCGACTGCGTCGTTGGACGAGGCTGTGACGCCAGCTCTGCGTGCCCTGCTCGATGAAACAAAGGACTATATTGACTCGCCTGACTTTGCGCACGTGGTTTCTTCTGCCTGCGAACAAGTGTTTTCATTGTTTCTGAGTCATATGGCAACGTCTTTCGGTGTGCGGGTGAACGAGGCGCGTCGTATCGACAAGCCATTATTACTGGCCAAGGTTCTGCCACTCGTGTCGCAGCAGGCGCAAGTGGCCCTGAATGCGACACCGAATGACTATGTGGATGCAGTAGTCGATTGTCGCGACCTGCGTGCGCTGAGCGTGCTCATGTATGCGGCTTGGGATGATGAAGGAGATCCATAGTGCTCGTGTATGCGAAAGATGCGTATTTTCGTCCCGATCGCTTGTTCGCGACGTATCGGGGTGGACCGAGTGTGCGGCGCTGTCGCAGCAGAATGGAAAGGCTCGCTTGATCGACGCTAAGAGGCGCACGCGCTGTCCTCCTCGTTTCCGATTAGTCATCACTGCATGCACGAGGGCCACGAGATGGCTGCACTTTTTTTTTTCTCTTTCTCTGGCAAGCAAAAACGCCTTGCATGCATGGCCTTCCAGGACTGTAGCAGCCTTGGCAGCACCCCATTCTAGCTGGTCAACCCGTCAAAATTTAAAAAAAAATACAACTTACCTACCCAACCTTAAGAGCAACGGGCAGCATGGTCGAAATGTGTGCGGCCCTGCAGCCGCTATGGGAAAGCGGTAGCACAGAAGACGCACACAGACATGCAGAAGTGTTGACAGAACATATTAACACGCACGGCGTACGTACGCTCATGTCTGAGCGGATTCTTGAGGCTTTGCTGGACAAGCTCAAGAGCAAGAAACATGCAGAAGATCGCGAGCGCGCAGCCATCGGACTCGGTGCTATCGCATCCAAGGTTGCCGGGAAAAATGCGCCGTTACCTCTGGGTGCGGAACCGTGGCTTATTCCCGCTATTGCTCCGTTGCTCGAAACGTATGCGGACAAGAATGAGAAGGCGAAACAAGCGGCTGAAAGTGCCATGGCATCAATCGTTCCCTTGTTCCCCCCGGAGGCAGCGGCAGAACTTCTGGATGTGCTGTATGGCGTCATCATGTCCAGCACGGCCAAGTGGCAGGCCAAGGTCGGTGCGCTCAAGATCATTGGGCGCCTCGCTGATCTTGCGTATGAACAGGTCGGCGACGAACTAACACAAATGACCCCTGTCTTGACGCAGGCCATGCACGAAACCAAGGCTGAAGTGTCCAAGCAGGCCATCAAGACAGCCACAAAAGTGTGTGGTGTGATTGACAACAATGATATTCGACCGTTCATCCCCGATCTGGTCGGCTGTATGGCTCGTCCTGACTCGGTCCCTGCATGCATCAAGAAGCTGTCTTCCATTACCTTTGTCGCTGAAGTCACTGGCCCAGCACTGGCTGTCATGGTTCCTTTGCTTAGTCGCGCGCTCAACGAGCGTAGCCAGACTGTCCAGCGGCAGTCTGTTATTATCGTTGATAACTTGTGTAAGCTGGTCCGTGATCCACACACGGCAGCGCTATACTTGCCTGGCTTGCTGCCATCTGTCGAGCGTATTGAAGAAGGAGCCAGTTTCCCCGAAGTCCGTGAGCATGCGAAGAGTGCAGTTCACACACTTCGTACGGCGTTTGCCGCAGCGGATGCATCGAAGCAGGACCCTCAAGGTACGGATCCTCTTGCTCGACTGGCTGAAGCACGCTCAAAGGCCCTCCAGCGTCTTGCAGATGCTGTCCAGCCTCGCGTGCCGACGGGTGTAGTATTTTCGGCTCTTGGCGATGCCTTCACCCGTACTGGCCTCGAATATGTCTCTCGCGTCGTGGTCCGCTTGGCCGACAAGCGCATCGTGCAAGCGGAGCCATGGAACGATGTGTATGTGCTGCCGTACCTTCGGCGTGTGTGTGAGACTGCGGAGGGCGCGCAGAACGCGACGAACTTGCTCCGCGAAGAGTATGAAAAGCTTGATTTTGAGCGCTTTGGCAAGCCAGAGGACGACGGCAGTGAGCTGGATGGCGAGAAGCTGTGCGACACCATCTTCAGTCTTGCATATGGTGGTTTGCTCCTTTTGAATCACACGCGTCTGCGTCTTTATCGTGGTCGTCGTTACGGTATTGTTGCAGCCAATGGTAGTGGTAAGTCGACGCTGCTCAAGGCTATGCGCGATGGCAAAGTCGAGGGGTACCCAGAGCAGGATAAGGTTCGCACTGTCATGGTTGAGCACTCGCTACAGGGTGAGGACGGCTCGAAACCAATTCTCGATTTTGTCGTGTCGGATCCGAAGCTTGCGGGCAAGAACCGCGACGAAGTTGCCGAAGCTTTGCACTCTGTCGGCTTTGACGAAGAGCGGCAGCAGACGCCTGTGGGCAGTTTGAGTGGTGGCTGGAAGATGAAGCTTGAGCTAGCTCGTGCTATGTTGATTGGAGCAGATATTTTGCTGCTAGACGAGCCAACGAACCACTTGGACGTGGGTTCGGTGCGTTGGCTAGAGAACTACCTGATTTCCAACACGAATGTGACTGTGCTGACCGTGTCGCACGACTCGAGCTTCCTAGACAACATTTGCACGGAGATCATCCACTACGAGCACAAGAAACTCAAGTATTACCACGGCAACCTGTCTGAGTTTGTCAAGACGCGCCCGGAGGCTAAGAGCTACTACTCCCTGGCTGCGACGTCAGTCAAATTCACTTTCCCACCACCGGGCTCTCTCATGGGTGTGCGTTCGAACACACGCACGATTCTCAAAGCTTCACACGTCACCGTACATTATCCCACCATGCCGCGCCCTTCGCTCGTGGATGCTTCCGTGTCTGTCAGCTTGTCGAGCCGTGTGGGTGTCGTTGGGCCTAATGGTGCAGGTAAAAGTACACTCATCAAGGTGCTGACGGGCGAAATTGTGCCCAATGAGGGCAAGGTCGAAAAACACCCTAATCTGCGTGTGGCAATGATGGCCCAACACGCATTCCACCATCTCGAGCAGCACTTGGAGAAGACTGCGTGCCAATACATTCGCTGGCGGTACCAGGACGGCCATGACCGTGAAATTACCGAGAAAGCCACCCGAAAGCTGAGCGCTGAAGAGGCCGAGCAGATGAAGGTCCCCATTGTGGCCCAGACGGGTGAGAAACGCACGATCGAGTTTATCGTCGGACGTAGCAAGCTGAAGAAGAGCTACCAGTATGAGATCAAGTGGGTCGGCCTGGAGCACAAGTACAACACGTGGATTCCTCGTGAGCGTTTGCTGGAACTCGGCTTCTCGAAGCTTGTACAAAAGTTTGACGACTTTGATGCGTCCCGCGAGGGTGCAGGAAGCCGTGACTTGAGCCAGAAGGCCATCCGTTCGGAACTGGAGGCCGTGGGTCTGAACGGCGAAATTGCCGAGAACAATGCGATGGGCGGCTACAGTGGTGGTCAGAAGGTCAAGGTCGTCTTGGCTGCTGCTTTGTGGAACAATCCGCAGGTGCTTGTCCTCGATGAGCCAACCAACTACCTGGACCGAGAGGCGCTCGGTGGTTTGGCTGTTGCGATTCGCGAATGGGCAGGTGCCGTCCTCATCATTTCGCACAATCAGGAATTCATCAATGCCTTGTGTCCAGAGATTTGGAACGTGGAGAATGGTCGCATAGTATCGAAGATGCGCACCGACATTGCCAGCGAGAACTTTGCCGACTCCAACCCCAATACACCGGCCGGCACTGAGCCGAACAGCGCGGCGCCCAGTGCGCCAGGCAGTGCAGCGCCCAGTGCTCCTGCAAGTGCTGCACCAAGTGCTCCGGCGAGTGCTGCTCCTAGTGACGATGAAGACATGTCGAAATTGAAGGCAAAGAAGGGCAAGAAGAAGATGACGCGAAATGAGAAGAAGGCTCAAGAAGAACGCCGTCGCTTGCGTCTGAACCGCTGGCTCCAGTATGGTGGCGAGCGTGAACCCGACACTGACGATGAATAATCCTGTTCATAGCGTGTAGGATACTACATGGATGCTGAAAGAAAGAAAAAAAAACTTGGTCTTCCAATGCATTACCTACGACGATGAGAACTGCGTCAAACCAAGCGTAGTTGTTTAGCTGGTGTCGCTAGCCATGCGGTATCGAGTGGATGAAGCAACGCAAATGGGCTGGACGCCGCCATACATGCAGTGCAAGCGTGTACCCAAGTTTTCTTGTCGTCCACTGGCCGCGCGATTCCACCCAACACGTTTCCATAGTGCGTCCTGTACGCTTTAAATTTGCAAGTGTCGTCCCAGAATATACAATGAGCAACGGCGATTCTCTGGCGGCTTTGCCAGTCCATGCGATTGCTGCATCGAAAAAGTACTTGGTTGCTCTTACTGGCGGAAATATTCTCCTGTACGACGTCCGCACAGGCGAGCGCCTAGCCGCGTTGGACGCGTGTGTAGATCCATCCGTTGCACCGGTATCACTGGCAGGATTTCCTAGACTATGTGCTATATCACCGCGTGAAACATACGTGGCAGTCGCATCAGACGACAAAGTGCTTCGAGTATGGGATACATCGAATGTAGCATACGGCCAAGAGGTGCTTGTTCAACGCCTTGCAAAGCGAACAGGCGCCATGCAATGGGTCCAGGACGACGAAATCATTGTGGCCGACAAGTTCGGTGATGTTTGGAGTTTTGAAATCGATCCATCAAGATATATGTTAGATCAGCCACAACAACAGCAGCCGCAGCAAAAAGAACCATCTGCTATTGTCGCGGATGCGGACACGGACGACCAGACATTGCAGCCCAAACTCGGTCATGTTAGCATGGTAACTTGCCTGGCATTTCTCAGGGACCATGAAACATCGCCTAAAAGCATTGTGACATGTGATCGTGACGAACATATTAGGATTTCACGCTGGGGCCCTCGACGTGCCGCGCATATTGTGGAACAGTATCTCCTCGGCTCACGCAGTTGTGTTGGTGCCCTGACTGTGGTACCTGCTGATCGTGCAAGTCGCGCTGGCTTGCCATGTTCATCCCAACCAGTGCTTGTGACGAGTGATGGCGGTGCTTGTTTACGTGTATGGTGTTGCCATGCTGATGGCAAGTACCGTCTCCATGCAACCGTTCATTTGGATGTACACGCGTTGCTCGAGCATGTCACTGTGGATGCGGCCATCGAGAGACGTCGAGAGAAAGATGCAGGGAATCTGGCGGCGAAAGACACTGTGTTTGACCCACATAAGACAGAGCCGGAGACCAAGCGGCAGAAATCCGATGAGCACCAAGAATGCAATTCGTCCACTGCCGATTCGCAACCCTCGCTCGTGATTCACCACCTTTCACACTTTATTTCGGACGATCGCGATTGGTTGCTCGTATGCATTGAGGGCGCCCGTGCTGTCTTTGTTGTGCCGCTTGATCATCTCACGAAGGATCGATCAACGCCGGCTTTGCCTGTCATTGTCACGTGTCGGATGAACGCACCGATCCTTGACGTATCGCTGGTGCCAGAGGCTTCCGGCGGGGATCGTTCAGGGGCGCCCAAGCTGTGGCTGTGCTGTGATGACCGACCTGGGATGGGGTCTGGTCCGTCTGTGAGTGAATTTGCATGGCGAGACGATCATTTCGAAGCTTGCGAAGTTCCTCCTATGAATACATCCTTACGGGCTTTAGTCGCCCCAGATTCGTCAGCGGCAACAACACCCCGTGCATCAGCGTCGCCCGCAGCACTCTCAAAACTATGCTTGTATTCACAGATCATGACTTGGCCCAAGCCTCCACAACCTAATGCAGACGGTACGCCATTTCTAAGCTATGCATGGGGCGATCGTTCCGAAACCGTCGCGCGCCAGATGTATGATCGGTTCCAGTCCGGAAAACGTGCCGCGGGACGTGCAAGAAACCAAGCGAGTATTCAGCAACAGTTTGGGGGTAACAATTCATAGTGCTAACATAGAGAAGAAATTAGGACGCACAAGAGAACTCATCTAAAGAGAGGACCATACGATATAGTATGGCTTGTGAACTAATCTGAATCGGAGTCACTATCCTTGCTCAGAGTTGCCCGTCCCTTGTTCTTCCCATCGCGATCACTGTCATCGTCATCATTGTCATCATCTTCATCTTCATCGCTGTCATCATCGTCGTCGTTGTCGTCGTCGTCCTCCTCATCATCATCGTCATCGTCCTCTTGGTACACAACATTCGATCGCTTCACACGCTCACCCCGCATAAGCGCCATCTGACCAGCAATGGTATCCTCTTCTGGGTCAGAAATTTCATCTTCTTCGTCCTCATTGGGCGCTACAGCCTCCGACACGTTCAATTTCATAACCTTTACGGCTTTTGATCCAAGATACGAGTCGGAGTTGATTTCAACTTGGAATGTGTAGATACCCGGCTCCGGTGGAGCCACAATGGGCGCTGTGACAACACGTAGCTGCGAAACACCCAGTTCACCGAACCGTGTCGGTGACATGATCAAGTGGTCCGACTTGGGATCGCCCATCTGCATGAACCAACCTGGTGAACGTTCTTCCTTGAAGTATGGTGCATGCACATAGCCCATCGGCTCACGACCTGCATTAGCTTCACTAATAGTCTCTGTTTCCGTCAAACCGGAGCGTACGTTATCATCACGTTTGTCGCGTGCATCCAACCGACGCCCATTCTGCAAAATCGATCCATCACGCTTCATCGACAGAAGACGCAGCTTCAACACGAGGTGCATAAGTGACCCTGCACTCACGCGCTCCTCTCCAATGACTGTATAGTATGCATCGACCAGCTCAATGCGCGGCCATTCACCCACTGCACGGATGCAGGTACGGTACTGCTCCTCGCTCATGCCGTCTTTGTCCCCCACAAGCAAGGCGTGACGTTCCGCTTCGGGCACTTTCCACAGACCCTGCAAGCCCAACTTGGCAACAGGCTCTATTGAGCAAAGCTTCTTTGCTAGGTGCAGCGTCATATGCGGGAGCTGAAGCAGTTCCGACACACGTCCACCATCTAGAGGCACAGCTTGAACCACATGCGCAAGCATATCGCGAATCACATTCGTTTGATTCAGACGACTGTGCGCAGTGCTCATGGCCATCAAGCTCCTGAGCAGTTTCTCTGCATAGTAGCCAATGTCGTATTTGATCGTTTCAATATGCAGATTGCCAGATTCAATGCGGTACATATACGCAGTAAAGAGTACCAAGGCACGTCGGACATTCACAGGCACGTGCTCAGGCACGAGGTCTGAGCCACGTAGCTCACGATACGCATCGATGGTCTTTTTCTCGAGTTGTTCATAAGCAGGCATGTCGGACGCAGACAAGCGGCCGACCAGATCGCGAGAAAGTTCCTCTGACTGAGCCATCATGAGAAGAATGCCATTCGCCGAGACGTCCGGCTTGAGCTTTAAGAAGAACGACAGCGCAGTGGCATTCAGTACACCATCCTTTGTACGTGAACGCGTGCCATACCACCATCGAGCAACGAGCAGGGGAAGTCCTACACCAAAGACCAGTCCGTACATGAGAAGAACCGGCACATTGTGCTTGCTGTCGACGATCCATGTCGGCAGGGCAATGCCCATTGACATCTCTTGTCGGCCATCAGGATGGCCATACTCCTCGTAGTTTTTACGCGTGACCTCATCTGTAAGCGCTTTGTATGCTTTGGTAATCTCAATGTAGTGCGATTCGATCTGTTCCTTCGTTTTGTTTGACACACTGCCGACCTTGTCAGGATGAAACTCTAGACTCAAACGGCGGTAGCGACGGCGAATTTCGCGCTCCGTTGCTGAAGCTGCGATGCCAAGAATTGCAAACGGATCGTACAAATTCAGCTCCGAGTTCTTGGCTGCTTCTAGGACGCGTCGGAATAGATAGACCACAACTGCCCAGCCACACACGAGAATAGCCCCACGCATCAGCGTGTACACAGGTGAGGACTTCATCATGTGCTTGACAACACCGACTTTATGACCACGCTGGTCAAGCCAGCCTTGAACAGCCGCTGCAGATGTCAGTATAAGATACAGGCACACAAGACGGGCTGAAACTGGCTGGAAACGGCGTACCTGAGTCATGCTTCGGGCGCATGGTGCGGTACGTGTACGGCACCAGGAAGGCAAGGGCAGACGTCAAAACAAACGTCATGAATTGACTGCCCTCCTCATCGTATTTGTATCCAGACATAGTGTGCCGCACGCCGCGCGAGCCGGTCAGGACAAGTGAGAGAGCACGGAGTTAGACAACTGGCTCGAAAGTGTCGGCCGTCAAACTCACAGGCTTGCTTGCTCTGGGTCTTTGCGGCCACGGACGCCATTCGCAGATCAGCCAGGCGGCTGGTGTCTCACGTGGCTCTGACTAATGTAGCAGGGACTGGAGGTTCATGTCCCTTGGGGCCGGTAGTGAATGCGGCCGCCACATTGGAACGAGCGCCTCAAGGTGGTGGAAATTTCAGATCACGTCATCGCGGCTTGCCTCGCGTTGAGAGCGAAAGTGTCTGTGTGAAGGGGAGAGAAAGAAAGACAGCGAGAGTGGTAGGGAGTCACGAACGTTCTGGCCATGCTGCAGCCACCGGAAGTTGTGCCGGTCGATATCTTCATGCGCACGCATGGAGCCCGTATCTTGGATCAGGAAGATGAGAATAAGCACGAGTCGAGGCGCGATGGACACGATATCTATCTTCCAAATCATGTTGAACATGTGTCGCATATTGCTGTAGATGTGGGCGGCTCACTCGCGAAAGTCGTTTATTTCACGTGTGCCCCCACGACACCTTCATGTGAAACGAGCCCAGATGCTACTCCTGCTGCATCGGCTCGTGCTCAAGAATCAGGCATCTTGGAGCAGGAGTCACAGAAGCCTACACAAGCGACTTCAGCTGTGTACGACTCGCTGTCATTTCATCCAACAAGCTTGCGTGGTCGTTGTTTACCTGAGCAATTTCCTGGAGGCCGTCTCAATTTTACCAAGTTCGAATCCAGTAACATGGATGCATGTATGGCTTTTCTCCGTCAACTTATTGAGCGCAGCGCTTTGGCGAACAATGTAACCGTGGAGGAGGTGCGACAGAGTGTGAAGATCATGGCCACTGGTGGTGGAGCGCACCTGTTCTACCAGCGGTTCAAGGATGAGTTGGGTGTGGAAGTGCAGCGAGAAGGTGAGATGGAATGCCTCATTACAGGCCTCAACTTTATGACACTCATTCCTGAGGAGGTCTACTGGTTCTCAGATACATTGGTGGATGATATGGACCTATCATTTCCGAAAAATGCAGCGCAGCTGCCGCGAGGCGACTCGAGTCTTCTGCCCAATGCAGATGCAGATCTTCCACGACCCAGCCCAAGTCCGCCGCTGTATGCGCCCATGTTTGAAAGCACTCCCAAGCCGAAACTGCCGTGCCTGTTGGTGAATATTGGCTCAGGTGTAAGTATTCTCAAGATCGATGAGTTTGGCCAATTTGAACGAGTCAGTGGCACCAGTCTGGGGGGCGGCACGTTATGGGGTCTGTTGGGGCTGCTCACAGATGCCCAAAACTTTGACGAGATGTTAGAGTTGTGTGCTCGTGGTGACAACAGCCATGTCGACATGCTGGTCGGAGATATTTACGGGCCCGTCGGCTTGGATCACCTGGGCCTCAAGGCCTCGACCATTGCCTCGAGTTTCGGCAAGGTCTTTCGTTGGGATCGCCGCAGTGCGTCGCCTGACACTACCGATGAGGCACCGCGTACTGCCTCGGAGCGGCGTCGCGCTCGTTTTCGCCAGGAGGATATTTGCCGCAGTCTGTTGTATGCCATTAGCAACAACATTGGGCAGATTGCACATATGAATGCGGAAAAGTACAAGCTTGATCGTATCTATTTTGGTGGTTGCTTTATTCGAGGACATCAAGCAACGATTGCGACGCTCTCCTATGCTATCCGGTTCTGGAGTCGGGGCCGTCGCCGTGCATACTTTTTGCGCCACGAAGGCTACCTTGGGGCGATAGGCGCCTGGGTTCGGCAGATTGGGTCGAGTCCCTCCGTGCCCCACCACATCCAAGTGTCAGAACAAGCGCCGCAGCAACACGCAGGTCATGTGCAGCGGGAATCTGGACCAGAACAAAAGGTACCACTGGCGTCTCAACCGTCTCAGCCGTCGACCTCGTCGTCGTCGCCGCCCTCAATATCGACATGCCAGTCACATTCACATTCTATTCCTGCGATGCTGGCGGAAGCTCTTGGTCGTACGACCCTGGATGGGCCTTCCACGTCAGGGGATCAGACAAGTAAGGAAGGAGTTGATGGCAATGGCGGCGCTGAGGTTGCTCCGGCCGTTGCAACAGCAACATCCGAACCTCCGAGTGATACCTTATCTGGCTTGCTCGATGAGCTCGAGGTTCTCGATAAGCAAGGCGTTTCATCAGATCCCGACTCGATTCACAGAATCATGGAGCAGCTCGATCGTGCACACCAAGTGGCTGATGCTATTGAGTCACGGGTGGATCAGCTGTTAGGCAAGATTCACACTTTGTTGCCGAGTGAAGCATCCTAACCAATATTGTTGTACAGTACAATCCCTACTCAGTCAGCATAGAGCTTTGCTTCTTGTCTGGTTGGTATCCCGACGAATCCTAGACACTAGTCTTGAGTCTCGGGGAGCCGACCTACGACTTTCACCGCATAGAGGCCTACCATGCGTTTCTCTGTGTGTGGTTAGACATGAGTCTCTGTGGCTCCTTTACGCACCAATGCGTTGCCACTTTGCAACCCAGCTTTCCTCAGGGCGCAGCATACATATAAGCCCATCGAAGTTCGAGGTAGTAAAATCAGCGACTCGCTCCTGACTGCCTTGCATCTGTCGTCCGTTAGCATTGCGATAGTGTAGAGCACATACATCAAGCATATCTTGGCAATTGGGACAGCCCTTAGCATGGAATTCCGCTGCAGTCTGCGCAAAATGACATCGCAAGCACGCGCGAAGTTTGGCGGTTGACGACATCGTTGCTAAGATACGACAGGGTGTTGATCGATGCTCACACAATTGCTAAGCCGTGCCACGGTTGAGGGATCCGATGGGCTGTGGCAGGACGCCGCTGGCAGTGACTTTGAAAGATCGTCGTCGTCTTTCGCTTTGGTTTTAGTGACGAGGGCAACAAATAGGGTTGGCTACAGTGTAGTAGATTGGCCCAGCCAAAGGCACGCGCTGATTTGTTACATGCCTACCGTCCTCCACATGACGGCGGCAGCAGCGGCAGGCACCCAAAAGGCTCTTTCCCACCTAACTGTCCCTGCGTGCAGCGCGAGCACGCATCCTAGCACTGGTGCGTGGCAGCCGTAAGGGCCGGAGTCCACCATACGCTGACATAATAATATAGCCACTCCTGCGACGTCGCTGTCTGCTACGATGGTGCACGACGGACGTGAGCATTGGGATGGACGTACGGATCAACCGCGGCACGGAGGGCGACGCGGATGGGGCAGACACCGCGGAGGTCATCGAGGTCCTCGACATGGTGGTGATGCCCGCCATGTCTCTGCGCCTCCGTTTGGCGGCGGGTCGTATGGACCGCCACCGGATCCAGCTCGCATGCACCAGATAGATGTGACGCGCCGCGTCCACCAGTCGCTTTTCCAGCTCGGACATGTCGAGCAGTTCGACAGTATAGCAGAGATTCCTAAAGTGTGTGCGTGGCTCGAGGAGCAGGCGCAGGAGTTTCCAGCTGCAGTCCTGTCGGCCTTTCGCATCATGGCGACAGAACAACCGCATAAGACTGCTTTGACGGCCGCGTTGATTGCACATCTCGTGCTAGCGCCCTCAACACAGTCACTAAATGATCCTGACAACAAAACGCTCGGTATTCGAGTGCTGGACCATCTCGTGCACATGTTTGGCCAGGACGTTGATGCGCACTACTGGCGCAATGCGCGTTTGGTCTTGCATGTGCTTGTGGCCTTGGCCCCGTTAAGCATCGTGTCGCCAGCATCACTTCGGCGCACACTCAGCGCCTTTGTTGGTGTGCTTTCTAGTGACGGCGTCGCGCGTGACGTTGCGGATCACGCCGCTGACTGTGTGATCGAGGCAGTCTGTCGTGGAGGAACGGATCTTCTCCAGCCAGAGCCAGGCGCATTAGAGGCGTTGCCAAGTGCAAAAGAGGAGCTACATACAATAGTGGATGGTATCGTTGCCTATGCTGAACGTCGTCGTTCATCGCCTGATGAGCTCAAGTCGCCGTTTCATGTGGTCGGCCAAGGACACGACTTCCTGGCAGAAGAGGGTTTTTTGGACCGCGTGCGCGCATTGAGCGGGATGAAAGAAAATGCATATGCGCGTGTAGCATGCATCGCAAGCGCGTGTGACCTGCTGAGTCCTGAGGTCACTGCTGCCACCAGTCCTGTGCCAGCCGAGCAACGCGTCTGGACCTTGCCAGATCTGCACGTGGCGCCCGTCCGCAGTACTGTGTACGATGAGCTGGAGGATGATCTGCTCGCTCCACCAAAGCAGCTGCAGACGGGCAAAGGCATGATCGATGTCGTGCGTGCAAGAGTCGGCACACCCACGATTGATTCGGCGGCACGTTGGTTTGGCACGAGTGTACCAGCTGTGGGCAGTGCCGAGTCTGTTGTACTTCGAGGCATCGTGCAGGATCTCATGGACTTGTACGTGGTGAATCGAAAAGAGTGTGCGCATGTGCTGTTGATGCTTCCACACTGGATGCGTCGTGGCACATTCGGCGGACGCGTACCGGCTTCCTGTGGCTTGTTTGGTGAGCCCGTTGTCGACGAGGAAAGTCGCGAGGCCGGCAGCACTGGCGAGTGGATTTTAGAAGATGTACTGTTGGAGGAAGCGTTGTCAACGATGCTTTTGTTGCCGAAACCGCCACAGCTGGAGCTGTATTACTCGTCGCTCATGCGCGAGATTGTGACACTAGCTCCGCAGCAGGTTGCTCCGTCGATTGGGCGCACGATTCGTCGGTTCTACGCTGCGTGTGGCGACGGGCTCGTGCATGCTGAAGTGCTCCGTCGCGTGGCCGATTGGTTCAGTGTGCACTTGAGCAACTTCAAGTTCACCTGGGCTTGGAACGAGTGGGCTGACGACATGACACTTCCATGGGCGCATCCACGCCGTGCTTTGGCGCGTCGAATTGTGGAGCTAGAGGTGCGTCTTGCATACTATGACCGCATCAAAGGCACGCTGCCGCCTGATATGGAGACATACATCTTGCCGCCGCATGAGCCTGCTCCAAGCGCAAGATACACGCAAGCCTCGAGCCCACACCGTGCGATGGCCGAGCAACTGTTCCAGTCCATCAAAGCCAAGGCAAACGTTCATGTGGTGCAGGCAGATCTGCAAAGCTTCCAGCAAAGCATCTTGGCACCGGCGACGGATGTCCCAGACACCGATGACGAGGCACGCTTTGTGGACTCGCCAGCAGAGGCCGAACGCCTAGTGCTCGACATGGCGATCCAAACACTCTTGTATGCAGGCAGTCGGAGTTTCTCGCATCTATTGAATGTAATTGAGAGATACCATGAACTCCTGCGCTCTCTCTCTCAGACGCCAGAAGCGCGTGTTGCGATTCTTCAAAGCACAGCTGCTTTCTGGACACACTCGCCGCAGTGGATCCTGATTGTGTGCGATAAACTACTACAGTACCGGATTGTCGAGCCCGTGGATGTGGTGACGTTTGTGTTCGCTGACGATGCACAGCGCGACACAGACCGTAGCGATGAAGAGGAGTCAGCGGCTCCCTCATCGCCTTTCGATGTCGCTGCCACTCGCGTGCCAGAATGGGGCGGCACACATCGTGACTGGAGCTCCTTCCATTGGTGGGCTATGCTGCGCCTCACGATGGACAAGGTCATGGGTCGAGTGAATCAGCTCACGCGCCGCGTGCAGGATCTTCGTCGTCGCGCAGATGACAATCAAGCAGCGGCTGCATCGGCCACATCCACCGAATTAGCACGTCATCCGGCGTCTTCGTCTATGGAAGAAGCGCAAGTTCATCTCGATGCCGTGCTGCTGGAGCAACGGAAAGTTCTCGTCACGATCCTTTCTAGGCTTGTGCTGTTCTTGCAGGACAAGGCACATGTGTCAATCCAAGACGAGCCTGACAGCTGTGCCTGGCAAGTGTGGTGGGTCCGTGAATGGTACCGAGCATTTATGGCCGTATATTATGTTGTGGTCGCCGAAAACCGCGAGACGATTCTTGCAAACGTATTTGCCAGTGCAGCCTCCGATGACGCGTGCCTCATCTTGTTCGACAAGGCTTGTGCACTGGCACACCTTGACTGATGGAGTACTGATTTGTGTGTGAGGAATCACGATGACTGGCTTGCGACGTGTCAAGACCTGTTCGTGCCCTGATCCTTCGTGCTTCTTGCCCCCCCCCCCCTCTCCTCCCCATCTCTCTTCTCTTTCTCATACTCATCCTCACTTTAGCTCCATCAGTTCTGCTTCTCATTTCTCGTAGTTGCCAACATGATCTGTTTATGCTTTTGTATACAAGTGTGTTGTTACTTCGCGAGGCCAACAATGTCTCATGCGCTTTCTGACGATCTACAGTCGCCGTGGCCGTGAAGAACGTGTGCTAGGCGTCGGTGACGCATATGATCCAGCACTGTTTGCCTGTGATCTCGCAGACGCGGTAGAGCTCCTTCGTGAAGATGTAGAGCGTGATGCACGAGGCGTGTTCGCTGAGCCGGCCACCTCGTCTGTCGTTCCGGCCGAAGACGATGCCGTTCCGCCATGCGCACCGCCCGCTGACGTGCTCGTAGTGCCGATTGTGGCACCTGTTGTGCTTGTAGATGCTGCTGCTTCCGCTGCGTCTTCAGCAGATCGCTCCTCGATCTGGCGCTGCTGTCGCCGAGTTGTTATGGGTCTAGAATATGAATCAGCACTTTCGTCGTCCATTTTTGTACTGCGTCTTCGCTTGCCAGCTCGAGTGCTCACACCAGTGGCTGCTGAGACGGGTGCAGCAGCAGCAGCACCATCTTTCTGCGATTCAGGCATTTGTTCATCCTCTGTATGCGCACGTTTTCGTCGGTTACGACGCGGTGGATGGTTGGCCGAGGACCGCATCTCTCGATCGTCAGTCTTGGATTCAGAGTCGGCATCAGTTAGGTCATCGTCCGACGACGGCGGCACCACAGACTGTGGCACATCGCTTTGACTCTCATGATCGCCTGTCGGTGCAACACGGCGTACCTCCATCCATGGCTCGAAGGACATGAACGGCTGCAATGCGAACTCCTCTTTGTCCAAACCATGAACTAGCCGTGTACGAGCTCGTTCATTCGTTCGCAACATGTCTTGGAGCCCTTCATACTCGCGCATCCAAAGAGGGGTATCATTTTCATCATCACCATTCTCTTCCTGTTTATTGAGTTCATTTACATCATAGTATTCGCCGAGCTTGTTCCAAAGATGGCCATCCATCTCCAGCGTACTTGACATATTTGGCGACTGACTTAGAGCATGCAGAACAGACACCATGTGGAAATGTCGGTGAAAACCTAACGGTCGGTACATAGATATGGCACGTAAAAATGCCGCCTGTTCGGCTGCATCCCATGAACTTCCTGTCGTGCCGTCCAACCTCATCGTTGCCCGCACAGTACGAGCTTACAATAGGACTGTACTGCAGTTGTGCACGCGTAGGAGAGCGCCTCCACTCGTTGAGGAGTCGCCACGTCCGTCCTAGGGACTTGGTCCAACCTTATTCGAACAATCTACAAGGAACGAGAGCTAGAAAAAAAGTGGCGCGGCGACTATACCAAGCCAAAGTAGGTATGAGTCTTGGGAAAATACTACTGTGAAACCCAATTACCTATGGAGAAGGCTCACCTTCGACAGAGACAGACCACCACTTGGGCATACATGAATAGCCATCCCGGTCAAAGGAATCTTCAGGATTGCAGCTGCACTTTCCATTGTCGTGATACTTTTTCCGATTCGCAGGACAGTGACCCCAAGGAGGATGATAGTATCCGATTTCTTCAAATTGATAAATCTGAGATCGGTTCAGAAAGAGAGCTGCAGCAATGCTGTGCACCGGCGCATCGCCCCAGCGCTCATAAAAGAAGCCACCCGCTTTGTCTAGATGGTCAAAGTATTCCTTGTACTGCTTCCCGCGGAAGAAGCGCAGGTCACCAATCTCAAAGTTGCTCCAGAAGTGGCATAGGTTGTAACGGGAGCCTTCAAGACCGTCCTGGTCAGTGATGAAACGCTGTGCGCTGTCATGCGCCAGGTACTCTGGGTGTCGTTTCATAAACTTCATCGTCTCGTCCCAAAGCGTAGGAATGGTGGCATCGTACTCAGGAAGCGTGAGCGTGAAGCTATACGCTTTGTTGTTCATCTGCATGAACAAAAAGGGGTCAAAGTCAATATCACACATCAAATGAACACCCGGCTCCACTCGCCAGTAGTACTCGAGGCCTAGTTGATATGTCAACGGGTGTTCAAAGAAAAAGCCACTCTGGAAGCGGCACATGTGACGGTACGACTCAGATTCTCCGTAGATGATCCCTTCCGATTCCATTTTTGCACGCGCTGCTGCCGCTTTATTTTGGTCGATCCAGCTTGGGTAGCTCCAGTGCTCTTCCGGCAGAATTCCGAAGTACACTGGCGCCCTTGTCATTTGTTTCACGCCCTGCTTGAATTCTGCAGTGAATGGCTTGTTGTTCAGAAAAACCCACGGATAGTTGTATTTGCGGTTAAAGCGAAATTCGACATCCATCATACTCTGACGCATGTCATCCAGCTCTGAGTTGCGAATCAGGGTGATGAACGCAGCTTTCGCGCGCGGGGTTTTGTTGATATCGGCCGGGTTAAATTCGGGAGGGAAATAGTTCCCGACATGATCCTTAGTCGCATAGCGGCCAAGATCATCAATAGATGTGACGTTGCTCATGAACTTGGTCGAGTCAGCAAACGCGTCACGAACTGGAACTGGCGGACAGGAGTGATTCCCGAAGAATTTCGGGATATGTTTGATCTGGTTCTGAAACTTTTCAGCATTCCAAGAAGACATAGATCCATATGAAGATATGACTATAATGACCATGACGATGGCCAAGAGCACCAGTAGGCGCTGCGGTCGCCGTAGGATGATGTCCAACATGGGCAATGATGGTGAAGAATCTACCATCTGGAGAATCGTGACATGGACTTTCAGTGGAGGTCCCAGAGACGACTAAAGACCTGCATGCAGATAAACGTGTCTGCGGGAGTAGACTATAACCCACTCATTGGTGCATCTGTACTCGATTTACATCAATCCTCAATCTAAAACTACACATCCCCGCTCCGTCGACAGATCTACGAAACGTTGCATGTCATAGTGCATCGGGTACTTTACTTCACTACCTCTCAATCATTCGTAGATGCACCATTACAGAATGCCGCATGGCACTAGACAGGATCACCCTCATAGGACGTTTCCCACCATAGAGCCGTGCAGGACCATCCATCTCGGTCAAATGACTCTTCTGGGTTGCAGGAGCATTTCCCATTATTGTGAAACTTCTCCCGATTGTATGGACAATGGCCCCATGGAGCATGGTAGTAGCCAATGTCTTCGAAGTGGTAGATTTGTGATCGGTTCAGAAAGAGCGCAGCAGCAATGCTGTGCACCGGCGCATCGCCCCAGCGCTCATAAAAGAAGCCACCCGCTTTGTCTAGATGGTCAAAGTATTCCTTGTACTGCTTCCCGCGGAAGAAGCGCAGGTCACCAATCTCAAAGTTGCTCCAGAAGTGACACAGATTGTATTCTGTCTCCGCGAAATCGCGCTCTTCCTGCAGTACGAAATGCCGCGCATTATCAGGTGCAATGTATTCGGGATGCTTCAGAACGAACTTGATTGTCTCAGGCCAGAGAGATTTGATTGTATCCTCAAATTCGTGGACACTAATGGTGAAGCCATACGCTTTGTTGTTTAATTGCATAAATACGAAAGGATCAAAGTCCACATCACATGTCAGATGCACACCAGGCTCGACACGCCAGTAGTATTCAAGTCCAAGCTCATACGTGAGTGGATGCTCAAAGAAAAAGCCACTTTGGAAACGGCACATGTGACGGTACGACTCTGAGTCGCCGTAAATAATACCTTGTTCTCCCATCTTCTCTCGTTCTCTAGCCGCCTTCTCCTGGTCGATCCAGCTTGGGTAGCTCCAGTGTTCCTTTGGAACCAAGCCGAAATAGACCGGTGCACGAGTCATCTTCCGGACACCTTGCTTGAATTCGTCCGTGAAAGGCTCATCGTTCAAGAAAAGCCAGGGATAATTGAATTTCCGATTAAACCGATACTCAACTGTTGTTAGACAATGGCCGCCCAGTGATGAAATGACATACAATCAAACATGCTCTCCTTGAGAGAGCCAAGCTCAGAGTTCCGAACCAGTGAAATGAAAGCAGCTTTGGCACGAGGAGCTCGATTAACTTCTGCGGGGTTATAATCTGGCGGGAAGTAATTGCCGTGTTGATCCTTCACAGCGAATTTGCTCAGTTCTTCGACTGATTTTATGTTACTCATAAACTTGTAAGTGTGGTCACCATATTGCATAGCCGGTGACAACGGCGGACATGTCTGGTTCCAAAAGAATTTGGGGATCTTCTTCAGATGTTTTTGTACGTGATTTGATCCCCACGAAGATGTCGAAGAATACGTCGAAACAATGACTACCACCATAAAGACAGCCAGACCGACCAGGAGCCGCTGGTGGCGGCGTAAAATCTGCTCTAGCATCCGTGGTGATACACGAAGAGCTCTCACTCGTTGGACCTAAAACAATCACTCACTTGCGGCTCCATTTATCTTGGAAGGGAGGTCCAGAGTGAAGCGGATGTAGACAATTTCTAGTCAGTATTATGTAATTCGAGATCCGATTTGTCTATTCGCGCCTGCCGCCTACTAGAACTCGATCGCAATACGCTCGCGTGTGTTTGGAGCGCTTGTTGGATCCGTAAGAAAGGACAGGTGCACGGCAGTGGCTTTACGCTCCCTCACTCCTACAATCGTACCTCATGTATGCGCCTCAGGCCATGGCGCTGCCAAACCATGGCGCGAATCTCGCGCAAGATAAAGCGCCGAATGTGGTTATTCGCGAGATCAACAATTCGCATGCAGATTTCATCCTGGAGAACTGCGACCTTAGGTACGTTGTATTGATGAGCAGTGCCACTGATAGATAAGTTTCGCAAATTCTCTTCGTCGAACTCTCATTGCAGATGTGCCCACTGTCGGTACGTTTGACTGCACGTGTGCTGACAATAAAGCAATTGATATGGTAGAAATCACTATCAACACGACTGTCCTTCCTGACGAGTTTCTTGCACACAGGCTTGGAATGATTCCGCTCTTGAGCATGGATACGGCTAAAGTACTTATTGATCAGCGCGAGTGTTCGTGTGAAGATGGATGTGATCGATGCTCTGTGGAACTTTCATTGGATGCGCTTTGCACCTCAGATCGCGGAGCAATGCTCGTGACATCGAAAGACTTGATCCGCAGCAACACGATTGCGAATATGTATTCTGATGAATCAGTCTTCGGGCCTGTTGCTCCGCGGCATCCAGACTTTGGAAAGCCTGTAGGACAGGACGACCCCAATGCGAATGGCGTGGTGATCGTGCAGCTGCGCAAAGGGCAGCACATCAAAGCTCGGTGCATTGCTCGAAAAGGATTTGCCAAAGAACATGCAAAATGGTCCCCTGTGTCTGCCGTTGGGTTTGAGTATGATCCGCACAATACGTTACGACATACTACATTGTGGTACGAGTTCGACGCGAAAAAAGAATGGCCCGAGAGCAAGAATGCGCGGGAGGAAGAACCGCCTGCAGAGGGTGCGCTTTTCGATCCCAATTTGCAGGCCTCGAGATTTTACTTCGACGTCGAATCTGTGGGAAGTCTACACCCGGCTGAAATCGTCGACACGGCTCTTTCCCTCCTAGAATACAAAACTGCTCAAATCGTTCAGGAGTTGGGCATGCTATTTCAACCTACAGATGCAGCAGTGAACGCTGGCGCCATTCCTCCCGGTGGCATGTATGATTCATATGGCGCCCCTCCGATGTCGGCCGCTGCTCCATATGTATGATATGGAGCCCGTAGGGATAGATGGAATGACGTCGGATGTAAAAGAAAATTAATTGTGGGGGGCCAACAAGCATAGGCAAGGACATCAACGCGTATGGGATGATAGTCGTTCATTTGTGTCAATAAATGCATAAATCCCATTACCCCAAAATTTTGAGCGCGACAAATCTTTTTAGTGGAAAACAAGTACCTGACATGATCCGTTAAAAGAGGAAGCGTGTCACAACACGGAGCGTCCGACATTGGCATCGATGACAGGCTCCCCTCAGGTACCCATGACAGGGAACTCAAGTGAACTTGTCGATGTAGCTACAAGGCCCGGATACTGCCCAGAGTTGGCCAGCCATTTCTTGCCTGGAGTTGCAAAAGACCGAATTATTCTGTATTTTGGAAAGCTCATGCCCGCTACTGAGAAGGGACTGGATTTGAGTTATTGGAAACAAATGTTTGATGAATACTATGTTCCCACTGGCACAATGCGCATGCTTATGATGAATGAAGATACAAAGCAAAGGCAAAAATTCGACATCGCATGCGAATTTCTACCATACTTTTTCTCGTCTTGCGCAACTCACAGCATGCGTGTGATGCGTATGCAATTTACAGAAATGCGTGAGTATGCTTGTGACCCGTCACATTCACCACCACCGCCCCAAGGCTCGCATGAGTCGAGCTTTCCCGAGCCTTCTGTGGACAAACACACCACCCACATTGTGGAATCAAACCATATGTTGCTTATGATTGTATATGAAAATGGGTGGCAGTGCCATATGGTCGGCATGTTTCGTGCTCTCTTGACACCTTATACCAAAGTACAATATGTACCAGCTCCCCCAGGTGTCCGCGGAAATGCTGATGGACTCGTTGCTCAACTACACACGAACCTGCGAATACAGTACCTTTGCTTCAGTACGCTAGCGAAGCGAATGTATGTACCATTTGATGAAATGATGGGGTATCTTGAAACGCGAGAGATACCTCCAAAAGTTGTGGAACAAATCTTAGAATATGGCAAAACTATGAAACGAGACAAAGATTCTTCCGAGTCCAGCTCCGACGAACGTCCCTCAAAAAAGATTCGCATGGACTCGCCTCAGCTTTCAAATGGACAAGAACAATGCATGGATCTTAGTTTGCCTTTAATGTATTCTTACTCTGATCGCGAGTCTTGTTGCGAACCTCTGCCGCAGTTCTTCCTTCCCAGACCGCGACTCAGCTCGCTCAGAGTCCTTGACGGCCATGGATTTCCACCAGAGATGGTCCCTTTTGTGAATGTTCGTATTTCAGGTTGCTCTTTATCATATATGCTAACTGTCATCCCTCACCCTTGTCCAGATGCTTGAATGTATAACACAGCTACGCCCATTAATTGATTTACACTTAGAAGAGGGCTGTTCTCCTTTCGACATGATGCAAGAGTTCAAGGCTATCCACCAGCATCAACATTATTCATTCGCCAGTAAAGATTCTGACATTGCCCCTGTTTAGCCATGATTCCTCACTAACTTATCATCTTGTTTTCTTGACGTGCCATACGAACTTTGTACGCACTTCCCCGGCTCGCCTGATAGATCCAACCTTGTCACGCATACACACAGCAAGCTGGTCTTTGCGACAAGCGTTATCACGTGACTGTAGGCTCCGACTTGATGGGTTACGTGCGCGTGCCACACTCGAACCGCGTGAGCCACGCGCTCACTGGTCGTTTCCAAACACCTGCAGGACGCAATGAGTCCCGGTGGTGACGCGCAGCGTCAGATTGAGAAAGATGCTGGACTTTATGTGCCGCAAGACAAGCATTTGTGTTTTGCTGCACCGTATGAATCGACAGGTGTGGTGTCGAAGCGCTCGAGCAGTTGGAAAGAATGGGTGTCTTTGGGTCCGCTTCGTCCGCAGCAAATTTTCTACCTGTTTGTTATGCACACCTTTGGAGCTGGTATTCTTTCGGGTGCTGCCAATTTTGGAGTGGCTTGCGCGATGTACCGAACAACAAATAAACCCATTAAGATGTGGCCGCTCAACGAAAACACGTTGGCTGGTGACATGGGAGTCACAGTCGTAATCCAACAAATCATCACATATATTGTGACGTCAAATTTGTGCAACTTTGATCTTCGGCACGGAACACGCTCACTAACGCGACCATGGCCGCCCATGATGCATTTCCCATCTACATCTATGCCCACTGGTTCATGGTTTGGTGTTAAAATGCCTAGTGTTGTTCAGGCGGAAGGACACTTGTTGTACATGGGCAATGCGGAAAACAAATCGCGTTTCACTCAGTTCTGTCTTTGGTTCTTGCGTGCCACATGCACTGGTAGTGAGCGCAATATTATTTTCGAACGTGGTTTGACAGTACGGCACCGCTTCGAGCGCCTATTGTGGACTGCCTTGCAAGGTGGCTGGTGGGCCGTCATCACATTTTGGTGGTACTGGCCAATAGCTATCGCGATCACTCAGCCTTTATATGGAGATGACGACTTGCGTGGAACATGGACTCCTACATTTATTAAGCTCTTGTTTGGTGGTATCATGGGACTTATCACAAATCCGATCATGGCTATGATGACACTTGGTGCGGAGTGTCATGTGCATCGTTTTTATCCAGACATGGAATTGTGGCAGGAAACCGAACCAGCCCTACCTATGACGTCAGGCAACTCTTTTGATGATCAGATTCAGTCATTTGATGAAGTCTTCACTGATTTTGATGCTACAAAATAAGGCGGATGAGAGTCGCAAACTTCGATATCATAGATGAATATACACAAATTATGTATATAATGTGTATTAGGAAGAGATGTGCAAAAGTGTATGAACTAGTCGTCATTGTTGTCCGCCATCTCTTTGCTCACCCTATGCACAGCTTCCAGGAACACCCGGAGATGGTCTGGATCCACACCGGGCGTGATGCCTTGTCCCAAATTGCAAATAAGTGCACCTTGGCCCCCAAAGCCGCCCGTCTTAGTCTGAAACATACGACGAACGCGGTCCTGGATCACTTCTGGTCGGGCATACAGAATAGCTGGGTCCAAATTGCCCTGAATAGCAATCCGATGCTGCGCACCTTTGTTTACTTCCACTTCAGAAAATTTCCGATTGCTGGATTGAGCCTGCGCGAGACACTGGCGTGCCCAAGCTGGCTCGACGGTATGATCAATACCAACGACATCATAGCCCGAGCGGCTAATTTCCACAAGCGAATGATTCACCGCACCTCTTGCATACACAATCATGGGCGGTGGCTCCACGGACTTGAGCGCTAGGTTGTCCTTCACGTCGACAGCGATGTTTCGAAGATAGGGCAAAGCAAACGTGCGGAAATCATAAGGCGTCAGCTCGCCAGCCCATGAATCGAATACTTGAACAAGCTGCGCACCAGCAAGAATCTGGGCAACGAGGAAACTAGCGCATACGTCCGCAATGCGATCGAGTAAAGCCTTGCTTTCCTCGGGATAGTCAAAGAGCCAGCGTTTCGCCTTCTCCCACGTCTTCGAGCCACCGCCTTCGATCATGTACGCCATCAGCGTCCATGGTGCGCCACAGAAGCCAATCACAGGCACGCGACCAGCGAGTTTGGTTCGAGTCAAACGAATCGCGTCAAGCACATAGCCTAGATCTTTCTGAATATCCACCTTCTTTAAACGCGCCATATCCTTGGGTGATTCCAACGGATGCAAAAACGTTGGGCCTTTGCCCGGCACCATCTCAACCTCCATTCCCATAGCCTGTGGCACGACGAGAATGTCAGAGAAGATCACAGCGGCATCCAAGAGCCTGTCGTAACGCCTTACTGGCTGAACTGTAATTTCCGATGCCACTTCTGGGTCGCGGCAACATTCGAAGAACTCAAACTGCTCGCGAATTTTGCGGAATTCTATCATGGTTAGTCATGTGTGTTTCAATCCGCGCAAAACAGTTGTGCTAATGCAACGTACCAGGCAAATAGCGACCTGCCTGGCGCATAACCCAGACAGGAGCACGCTCGGTTTTTTGGCCCCGGGCAGCACGAATGATCAAATCGTTTTTCAGGCCAGGTGTGCTGCTGCGCTGATCGCCTTTCTTGACTTGGTTTCTTGTTGTAAAGTTCTGCACATGCGAGATACCTGGGATTTTGTTCATCATAGTTTGAGATGCTTTCTTAGCACCGTTCCAGCCAACAAACGAGTGTGGAACCCAAACCTAGTTCCAGAACACCACTTGGAGGCTCAAGCAGAATGTGCTGATATCTCCAGGCTCAGTGTGACACGCAACACAACCTCCCCCATCTCAAACGTGCCCCTACCTAAGTCATAATGCCGCACTTGCATGTCACGTGCACCGTGTCGTCAGCCCTGTCGACTGTTCCATCTCCACACTCAGGTGGCATTCATCTCGAAGATGAATTCGCCAATCCGCGCGCTGCCAAAAGCGTATTTCATGAATCATTGCAGGTTTACTGAGCAGTGGCGCAAACGTCCCAAGTCGTTTTGCTTATGGTGATGCCGCAACCACGATTGTCTAATGAATACATGCTTCGGATGGCAAGAACTCCCAATTCTTGCTTTGTGTGCCATCGACCGTCCGTATTTGTGCTCGTGTCTCTGAACGTGCCTCAGTATGACTTCATGTACGTGTGTCTCTCACACGTTGATGACCGTGCTTTTGCTACGTGCACAAAGCCGGCACCATTGGATGCAAAATCAAATTTGACGACGTCTAGCTTAAATCCAGCCCAGACGCCGAATGTGCCGCCTGCTGCAGAGGGAGATGGCACTGCATATCCCAAATCTTCGTCCCTTCTTCCGGCCACACAACATACGCATCACCTCGAACAAACTGCCGACCACACGGCCACCCATACCTCAACGACATCGAAAGAACCACCTCTTCATGCACATTATGCACTACATCGCGAATTCTATGCTAAGCGTATGCGCATGTTCCAGCCAAAAAAACGCACGGTGCCTGTATTTCCAGAGGTGCCAAGATCCTAGAGTTACGACACCACATCCATGGCTGCATTCTCGGCGCTAGTTCCGCTGGCAAGCTGACGGGCCGATGAGCGTGCGTCCAAAAAGAGCCCATTTGTTTGGCTCACGTCGTCAATGGTGATTTCTGAGCGGCCAGCCACATTCGCAAGGACCGAAGCAGGTGCCAACAACTGCAAGGCAAAGCGCAAAGACGTGCGTGTGCCAAGTTCTGTCAATTTTGTAATGGCATCATCACTCACGGCAATACCCTCAGTTGCTGTGCGAATACGTATGACTTGCCGGATTTCTTCATCTGAGTACGGCAACGTACGCACAATCATACAGCGGTCAAGAAGGTCGAGTGGGATGCCATGCGGTGCGACAATTCCAGCACTCAAACCACCGTCAAACTCAGTCCCGCGTACAGTCGACTGGCCACGGTTTGTTGCGAGGATCACGTGTGGACTAATTGTAGATTCAAGCGCTCGGTTCAAGTACGTAAAACACTCCATGTCGAGCATGTGCACTTCATCAATAAACAGGACACCTGGCACAAGTTCGGCAATGCCTTGTTGAATATATTTGTCGACCACTCGGTTGATTTCGTTGCGCAGCTTGTCAGTTACTTCCGTGCGGCGACCTTTGACCAGCTGACCCACAACACTCATGATATCCTGTCCGCCCTGTGGCTTCGCATTGGCCATGTCAAGATCATGAAGTGTCACGTCCTGCACGACCTCTTTCCGTTTCTGCACATCTCCCTTCGGGAGAGCCACATATTCATCTGCCTCCAGATCGAATTCTGTTGCATAAGCATCGGAGCGACCAACCCGCTTCACAGCACCCGTGTTGGCCTCGATATAAATAACATCGCCGACTGCAATTCGCTCCTTTAGTATGCTCTCATAAATGCTGGGATCAAGGCGCAGCTGTTTCGTTCCCTTGACTGTCTTGAGTGCAATAACCACATGCACGATGGTCTTTCCGTAGCCGGACAACGGGTTTTCCATTTCCGTCGGCGTCAACTCTGTAAGCTCACCTTCATACACCTCTTTCGTTTCACGCACACGAAGGCCAATTGCGCGGCGAAAATTTTCCATAAGAACCTCAGTTTTCTTCACTTCAGAACTGTACACTTCAGACCCGACCATAGGACAAAATGGCACTTTGTGTCCAAGCTCGTGTGCCATACCTAGAGCAAGTGCTGTCTTTCCTGTGCCGGGCCCACCGGCAAGCAACAAGGCACGACCCGCGAACTTTTTTTGTCGGATTAAATCGAGAATAAGACCGCATGCCTCGCGCGCTGACCGTTGGCCTACAAACCCGCGAGCGCTTGGGAGTGCCATGCCATGCTCATCAAGGCCGAGACCCTTGATGTGAGAGTGTGTAGCAATACGCGCTTCACGCGAGCTCGAGGAACTTGTGCTGGAAATTGGAACGGCTCCAGCACCTGTGCTGGATGGCCCTGTTGTGCTGCTGCTCATGATGGCAGTCTAACGATGCGACAAAGTAATGAGTCAAGCACAAGTACTCGCCCACGTCGGCGACGAACGACTCTTTCGTCACATTGTGACGACACTTGGACTTGGGTTTCGATGCCCACGTGGACCCACGTGGACATCGACAAATTTTCTATTCCTTTTTTTTTCCCTTGCATAGCAAGTTTCCACACAAGCACTAGAGGGCTCTGAGGGATCCAGGTTTCCTCACCTCCTTCCTCATAGTCGTGGAGCATGGCCAAGGTTTTTGGTGAAGATATCCTGCCACCTTCAGCTGCTAAGAAGGAGCTCGGATTATATGAAAACCGAGATGGCTTGAGCATTGGAGAGCTAATTGACTCCCGCAAGAATGGGGGTCTTACATATAATGACTTCTTGGTGCTCCCTGGCTACATTGATTTCCCAGCCTCTAAGGTTGATCTGCGAACACGCGTAACGAAGGACATCGTGTTGAATACGCCCTTTATTTCGAGTCCTATGGATACGGTCACGGAAGTCAATATGGCCATATCTATTGCTCTTATGGGCGGTATGGGTGTGATCCACAACAACATGTCACCACAAGAACAAGCAGCCATGGTGCGCAAAGTAAAGATTTTTGAAAACGGCTTTATCACTGAACCGCTTGTTCTGAGCCCCCGTGAGACGGTTGGTGATGTGCTCGAAATCAAGGAACGTTTAGGGTTCGCGGGCATTCCTATTACAGGTACGTGTATGGCTTTGCGTGAGCAAGGGGGAATAAAGCCAAACGGGTTATGAAGCGGGACACATCAAGATGAAAACTTTCTCACTGCTGTAACCTTCGTTCTGCGAAGGTCACACCTGAGTTGGGTGTGTCGATGCAGACTCCTTTGTTTACCTATGTCCGCTGATTCGATGTGGTCCGGCTCATTCAATCCCTAGGCTTATTGAAGGGCGCCCTTTCCTCGCACGTTGTATAGTCTCAGGACATGCTTACTTACTTGGCAGAGACGGGTTCATTGAAGAGCAAGCTTGTGGGTATTGTGACGGCTCGTGATATACAGTTCCGTGATCCATCGACGCCACTTATTGAAGTGATGACGCGTGAGCTTGTGACAGCGCCCACAGGTATCACGCTGGAAGAAGCAAACTGCATTCTGCGTGATAGCAAGAAAGGCAAGCTTCCTATTGTGAATGCCGAAGGTGACTTGATTGCGTTGCTCGCTCGCTCCGACTTGCTGAAGAACCAGGACTATCCACTTGCATCGAAGCGACCCGACAGCAAACAACTCTACTGTGCAGCAGCCATTGGAACACGCCCGCACGACCGTGAGCGACTTGCTATGCTGGAAGAAGCTGGTCTGGACGTCGTTGTGCTGGACTCTTCGCAGGGAAACTCGACGTACCAGGTAGAAATGATCCGCTGGATCAAACAGACATACCCCAAACTGCAAGTTGTTGCTGGCAATGTCGTCACTCGTGAACAGGCTGCAACACTCATCGAAGCAGGTGCTGATGCTCTACGTGTTGGAATGGGTAGTGGATCCATTTGCATTACACAAGAAGTCATGGCTGTGGGTCGTCCGCAAGGCACAGCCGTGCGCCAGGTGGCCGAATATGCTAAGCGTTTCGGCGTGCCAGTAATTGCTGACGGTGGTATTCAGAACGTGGGACACATTGCCAAGGCGCTTTGCCTTGGTGCGAGTGCTGTGATGATGGGTGGCCTTCTGGCTGGTACAACAGAGAGTCCTGGTGAGTACTTCTACCGTGAGGGGCAGCGATTGAAGGGATACCGAGGTATGGGCTCTATCGAGGCCATGGAACACCAGAGCAAGAAGCGTCGCTTCGATGGTGCTACGGGTCGTGCAACAAAGAAAGTCGAGCAGGTCGGTACCGATGTTTCGGCTGAGAATGCGGCGACACAGCGCTACTTCTCAGAAAGCGACGCTGTGAAGGTGGCCCAGGGTGTGTCAGGCTCCGTTCAGGACAAGGGTAGCATCAAGAAGTTCTTGCCATATCTGTACACGGGCTTGCAGCACTCGCTCCAAGATATGGGCGTACCGAGTGTCGATGCCCTGCGCGATTCTGTGACATCAGGTGCTGTGCGCTTTGAGCTGCGGACTGCAAGCGCTCAGCTCGAAGGCGGGGTCCATGGCTTGATGCACTATGAAAAGCGTCTGTTCTCGTCGTAGGCCATATTGTATCACATGTAGTGCACGTGACTCTGAATGCTGCCCCGCCTAGCGTGTGATTGTCGGTGGAAGTGAAGTGGGAATCTATCGAGTTTATGTAGTGGCGAGTCATCCACCCTGGCTTCCACTGGCACCTACGTACACAGCAGGCATTCGAGCGCGCGATAGAGAAGCGAGCAGGGATGGGAGATAATTCGCATGATGCGACGCCTCTAAAGCGGATCAAAACAGAGAACCCCTTGGATGAACTCATGCTGCGTGTGCCAACGTCGTCACGGCCCAGTCTCTCGCCTCAGCCAGGATCTGGTGGCCCTGAATCACCCATGACAACTATGTCACCCACGAATCTTGATCGTCTCGCCAACCTTGCTGCTCAACGGAGTGAAACGAAGAGCGGGATACCGTTCCCTGCCCGAATAGACAATGCCACTCTGCATGCAGCTGTTTCTCAGGGCAGCCCGTCATCCTCCTCTCTGCCCCTCTCGCTTCAACGGTTACAAGCAATGCGTCAGCAACAACAACAGCAGCAGCAGCAGCAACAGCAGCAGAACTCTCAACATCAGCCTCAGCAACCCCCACAACAACAGCAGCAACAACAACATCAATCTCATTTATCCCGATTCTCCCCTTTGCCTGCGGGCCAAAATCAATCTTCAGCGCAGTCGCAGTCCACGCCACAGCCCTCTCAAGGGCCTGCATCCATTTCTAATCCTCAAGGCTCTAGCTACGACCAATTAATTGATGTCATGGGTTATAGCGGTGTGGACTTACGTGCAGAAGAAGCGTTTATCCAACAAAATGGAGCCCATTGGGATGATGCGCACGCTGCCTCTGTCATCAACTCTGCCGGACTTGCACATGCTTTATACCTAAACGTATACCCTTTGTCCAGTATGGTGCACCGGATCGCTAAGCAATATGGGTTGAAAGTGGACGCAGCTACTCTTGATTACCTCTCGGTTGCAACCCGAATGCGATTCCGTAATCTACTAGAGTCCATGATTCGTGCATCCCGACACCGTGCGTGGTCTTCACATCAACGAAATCCACCAATGTACTCGGAGTTGCTCCCGGATGGATCTCAGAAAGCGATGTATCATGAAGAAATGCTATCGAACCCCATGAAACAACTAGCAGGAATCGAGAAGGCCGAACGTATTGAAGAAGGTAATTGGCGTCGGATGCGCATTGAACGCGAAGAAAACGAAGCAGCTGCCATGGAAGCTGGTGGCGATGATGCAACTCCGAAAAATAAGAAGCGATCGAGCACATCCTCTCGTAATTTGTCCGAAGACGTGAGAAAACGACTTGCCGATAGCACGGCTATGCGACATCTGGGTGCTAATAACGTGACATCTAAATATTCCTGGCTTCAGTCGCCAGCAACCCGCACACCCTCTCGTGTGCGTGAGACCGGTGAGCAACAATCGCACCAACAGCAAGCAGAGTCAACAAGCTCGCCCAAAACGAACTCGTCCTTACCAAAACCAAAATTCGCACCTAGTGCAGGCCTCCGTGCTCCAGCAGCGCAAGCTGCTCATGCAGGTGCATGGAGTGACGTCGCCATGCGTCAAGCAGCAAAGAGAGAACAGGAACGTATTGCGCGCGCTCGGGTGACCATGCATGATGCTTTGGCAGCTCTGGAGCGAGAGCAGGCTGGAGGTGCTGGCCATGGCGCAGGAAGGCGAGCTCTGTATCTGGCACAGGCCTACGGAGGCAGCCGCGGCTTTTCGTAGGGATTCAGTCTATACATTCCATTTCTATTACCTCGTGCGTATTTGCATACAAAGCATAAGACGGTCCTGAAAAATTGGAAATTCTGATCACGTTCCTTTGAGTAGACATAGCAATGTGATAGTCCATGCGTTCTCTGAGACATGTCATTCTTGCCAACTTTAAGAATGCGATAAGCACCGAGATTTGAGTAGCTAAGATTAGTACAAGCCACAACACATTGTAAGGTCTCTTCAGGTTACTCGCGAAAAAGACGAGGTATCTGCAGCAAACATACTCAACGAGATGGCCTGCGTCAGACAGTGCGACGTAATGAAAGAAAATTCATACAGCAAATGCGTAAATACAATTGTAAAAAACGCGTAAAGAGGCAAGACACGAACAAAGATATCCACAGCCACTGGTTCAAGAAGCATCAAGACTTCGTTATTGTTCCAACATAAAAAAGCACGCTTACGATGACGTATCGCGCATCTGCAAAAGTTCCCATTTAATCACCAGACTCCTCCTGCTCGGACATCTCCTCGCTCTCCTCTTCACTGCTTTGGGCTTCCATTAGTCGAATAAGGTCCTCATACTCTTTGCGCTCAGGTGGACGGCCTTCCGCCGAAGCAAACCACCAATCTCCCATGCAGAAACCTTCCGTAATGGTGATGGCTTCCAAAGGGTTACAATCGCACTTGCCACTTTGGTGGTATTTTTCCTCACCTAGCGGGCAATGACCCATTCCGCCATGCGAATAGCCAATATCTTTGAAATGATACACTTGCGTGCGATTCAAAAAGAGTGATGCGGCAATGCTGTGGACTGGTGCATCGCCCCAACGTTCATAGAAAAATCCACCGGAATCATCGAGATGTTTGAAATAATCTTTATACTGCTTGCTCCGGAAGAAGCGCAGGTCGCCAATCTCGAAGTTACTCCAGAAATGACACATATTGTAGCTTGAGTCCTCCAAGTTATCATCATCAATTATAAAGTACTGTGCATTGTCAGGCGCCAAATACTCGGGGTGCTTTTTTACAAAATCCAGGGTAGTTTGCCAAAGAGTGGGAATAGTAGTGTCAATTTCGACCATCGCAATTGTGAAGCCATAAGCTTTGTTGTTGATCTTCATAAACATGAAAGGGTCATAGTCAATGTCACAGGTGAGGTGCACATTAGGCTCAACACGCCAATAGTACTCAAGATCGAGTTGGTATGTGAGCGGGTGTTCGAAAAAGAAGCCACTTTGCCATCGGCACATGTGCCGGTAAGATTCCGATCCAGCATATGGTGCGCCTAGCTTCATCATTTCGACTCGACCCTCAAATGCTTTGAACTGGTCAATCCAATCCGGGTAGCTCCAGTGCTCTTTTGGTACTTCGCCGAAATAAACAGGCGCACGAGTGTGTTTCCGCACCTCCCGTTTAAACTGGTTCGTAAAAGGTTTGTCGTTCAAAAACACCCATGGGTAGTTGTATTTGCGATTAAAACGAAACTCATCTGATATGTCAGTACGATATAAACTAGTTCTCAGACACGTACATTCTTGCATACTTTGCACCATGCCTTCAAGCTCGTCATTACGGACGAGAGCAATGAACGCAGCTTTCGCTCGAGGTGCCTGATTCACAGTTGCGGCATTGAACTCAGGTGGTCGATAGTTTCCCTGTTCATCCTTAATGGCATAACGCCCGATGCTATAGACACTAGCATTTTTTGCGAGAGCATTGTACGTTTGATCTTCGGCATAGGGGGATGACAGGCATACTTGATTCCGTAAATACGATGGCAGTTGTCTCAGCCGAGTGCGGATATGCTTAGAAGAGTTAAATGAAGTAACAGAGAAGAAGGAAGATATAAGCACGACTGTGACGACTGTAGCCAAAAGAATCAGCAGCCTTTGAGGCCGCATGATCAGTGACCTCAACATGATATGCGACAGAAAAAAATGACAATACTACTTTACCCCCCTCCCTGTTTGGAATAGCAGCGTAACACTGCACTATCTTGAGATCTTTGATACCGTAGAAATAGAGCGTGCAGATTCCAAGTGAGCCTCCACATGAGAAACTCTGCCATGCACAAGCTATTGGATTTTACTTTCACGTGAAGATGCACTGGAGCGAATTCGACGAGATGCAGCGAATCGGCCATCAAGGAATAGGCTAATCATGTTAGCAAAGCTCAACCCCTGTAAAATTAGGTCACAAAGAGGCGCGCTCATTGGACCTATAGCAAACTAAGCTGAAGCACACGGGCGGTTTAGTCACACCATTTTTTCTCATAAAAATTATGTACGGTCAAACATAGCCTGTACACGATTCAGTAGAGCAGCAGGGAAAGCGCGAGCTTTCATACGAGTCAGTATAGCTTGTGCTCGATCAGTGTGGCCATAAGCAAGCTCAGCACGAATCATCGCTTCATAGGTACTTGGCTCACGGTTAACGAGCGCTCCCAACACATTGGCCCGATCCGGGGCATGTTCCTGTCGGCTGGAGTGAGCGGGGAGTCGTTCACGCCGTATACCTAAAGCGCCAGCGCCATGATGCCGCGGCAAATGGTTACCAGCAGCAGCAATGCCAGCTGGCGGATCAATCATAGCATCAAATACGCGGCGAGCCTCGACAAGTCCCATTGGCCCATCTTGTGCGTAGCCTTTGATTAAAAGATTCGCAATGTATGCGGTTGGCCATATGCCCTGACTGACCATGCGCGCAAGGTAAGTCGGCATGAGATCTGTGCGGCCATGTGCAACAAAAACAGCAAACAGAGCCTCAAACACGACGGCATCAGGCACAGTAGATAGAGGCGCATTGCCACGCGGGATTCTTGGCGCTCGATTCGCGATTGACTCAAATGTTTCCATCGCACGCTCTAGATCATGTAGCACAACACCTTGGGTATGAATGAGCGATGCCCAGTGCGTGCCTTGCACGCCGACCAGGCGATCAGCCGATAGACGAGCAAACACGGCTTGCTGACGATCAGGTTGTACAGGCTCGATAGTGCCCCATGCATCAAGAAGCAGCTTATAGGTGTGCGCGCTAGGTCTTACACCTGCTTGTTGCATTTTTTCGTAATAATGCAACGCTTTGTCGCGATTCATGACGGAGTGAACATAATACTGGATCATGGTATTGTACGGAGGCACGCGTGGTTGGAACATCGGCTGGGCTTCCATTTCTGCAAATAGCTGAGTCGCACGCGCCTCATCCCCAGTGCGAACACATGCATTGATAGCAGCTCCATACGTTACACTGCTAGGTCGCAAATTTGATGTTTGCATTGTATCAAACAGTCGAAGTGCTTGTTCGACTTTTCGTGCACGCGATAGTTTGGAAATGATGGTGTTGAATAGATACGTTGTTGGACGCACACCCAAACGCTGAGATTCGTTGAAGAGCTCTTCCGCGACGATCGCGTCATCTGTACGTTCCTGGATTGTGGCAATTAGTGCCGCGTATGCGCTAGCGCTAGGCACCTGATTTGCAGCAATCATGCGGAGTCGATGGGCATTGGCACGCTGGCCTAACATTGCATGAGATAAAGCAGTGATCATTCCATCCTCGAGCTGCGTCCATTGTTGCGTTCGCCAGTGTTCATCTGATGGCTTGGAAGCAAGGACGTGTAACGCCATATCGTACAACTCGTCGATTTGATCGACTTGAGCACTGCGTCCAAACGCATTAATTAATACGGCAAGCGAAGATGGTGTCGGATATTGACCATGTTGAATATTGTCCTTGAGCCGATCATACAAGTCGGTGGCATGTTCCTCCTGATTATGTGGACGTGCAAGACTTTGAATCGCCTGTGTTAAGACCTGATCAATGGATTTAACAGGCGGCAGGTGAGGCGAAAGCCTTCCCTCCAAAAACAGCGCCTCCATGGGTTTAGTCGGCTGAGACAAAGGGGCCTTGGACGGCGTGGGCGATGAAGGAGAAGAGGCCCTTCTGGGTGCGGATGACGATTCAGCTGTCGAGTTGCTAAGCCAGCCCTGCGTAATAATGGCACCATCAGGTCCATACTTGGCCTCGAGCATAGACTTGATAAGTTCCAAATCCAAATTCGGAGGCCGTGGCAAGCGAGACACTTCGGCTAAAAGCTTGCCAAGGCCCGTATATCCATCTGGACCGGGATACGTACTTGGACTGCTCTTCTCCACCGAACAAAAAACATCTACAATTCGCTTCCACGCGGCTTCATCAAGATCTAGTGGTGCAAGGTCGCCGTGCAAGTCTCGGCTCGCAGCTTCATACTGCCGCACAACAGCCGTGTTAGTTGTGCCGACCAAAGAGCCAGAAAGGCCTGCCATTGCCGGCAGAACAAGCGACGATAGCGCAATGAGACGAACACACGAACTGCTGAGAACATGTGGCGCTGATGCCGCCGCATCAGCAATCGCCATCGGCAAATGGCATGCGTCACACATGAGACTGACAACAGCTGGCGACGATGCATCGCTATGTCTCAACGCTAAAGTGCTGAGCTGGAACAGCTGTCCTGCACGCTCAGCATAGCCGTGCATGGAGTTGTGCGCAGCAAGACGCAAGATGGCGGATACAGGCGCGGTTTGCTGACGCGATGCTAGAGGATGGTCCGCATCGTGCGAACAAAACAATAGTCGTGCAAGTTTTTCTAATACCTCGTAACAAGACCTTATATCAGAGGCATTAAGCGACCGTTCCACTTTCCGCATTTCGAGCACGGATGCGAGGTTTGTCACGCACCTCGACGCAGCAGCATGCAAACCGGTGGCAGGTGCATCACGAGCGATCAATATGCGCCCCACATCCCGCATAAGCAGAGCTGCATCCGTGGATGGTGTATGAATCGCTCCGGATACAGCGCATTCCAACGCCTCCGAGCTCGGTGCGGGCATGTGAGATGCATCCAGATGATACAACCATTCAATCGCAGCACGGG